>OCVV011359991.1_pt1 | contig 355657 bp, 296 predicted proteins | sample 1539721 | NCBI WGS metagenome assembly OCVV01 (sample SAMN02144230, study PRJEB22623) | gut metagenome | biome: sheep rumen | host: Ovis aries | place: New Zealand | reverse complement strand
CCCCCCCTCGCTTCCAAGCAAGCCGCTCCGATTTTCTCCGCTTTGTTGCTTGTCCGCTACCCCCTCTTCTAGGGGCTGTCGCCCCTAAGACCCCGGATGATCGAGTGCTTGAGATCCAAAAGTTTTTTTGCTAATGTTTTTTTTATGAATTTAGAAGATTGGATTCTTACGGAACCTTGCAAACCTTATTGCATCTGCGATGAATGTGGAAAGAAACCGAAGACGATGGCTGCGAAGGTTTTTATGAATACTTTGAAAATGAGGCTTGGCACGGCACCGGTATTTTTTGGACAGAATGGGAATGATTTAGTCTATCGGCAAATCAGGTCCGTAATACGGAATTTCATCATGAATTTCAAGAATGCCTTTAAGCGGTTTGTCCGAATATTTGAAGATTTTCTCTCGATATTCAAATCGAGTTTTTACATCATTAATTTCTTCACGGCGAGCCTTTGAAAGTTTCAAGAACTCTTCCTCTTTGTCCAATCCCAAAAAACGCCGTTTCAAAAGGTTTGCCGCAATTCCTGTAGTTGAACTCCCACAAAAAGGATCTAAAATCCAAGCGTCTTCCTTTGTTGAGGCTAGAATAATTCGCGCAAGCAACGGCAAAGGCTTTTGCGTTGGATGCTTGCCGCATGTTTTTTCCCATTTTGCTATTGCCGGAAGACTCCATAAATCCCGCATTTGGGTTCCGCCGTTGATTTCTTTCATCAATTCATAATTATAATAATGCGTAACCTTTTTGCTTTTTCTTGCCCACAAAATAAATTCCGTTGAATGAGTGAAAAACTTGCAGCTTAAATTTGGCGGCGGGTTCGTTTTTGCCCAAGTTATGCAGTTTAGAATTCTAAAATTCAATTCATTAAGCATTTGAGCGACGCTAAAAATATTATGGTATGTTCCACTAATCCAAATTGTTCCGTTATCTTTTAATTTGTCGCGGCAAAGTGTTAGCCATTTTTTGTTGAATTCGTTGTCTTTCTCAAAGCCCTGTGACTTATCCCAATCGCCTTTGTTTACACTTACTTGCTTTCCGCTTTGAACAGAAATCCCGCCGTTAGAAAGAAAATATGGCGGGTCAGCAAAAATCATGTCAAATTGAAAATTAATATTAGGAAGCAATTCTAGACAATCGCCCTTTGCAAGAGAAAAGTCTTTGTTTTCAGAACGATAGAAGGATTTTATTGACATTTAAAAACTTTTGGCAATATTTCCTCAAGAATCCCATTTTTTAGAAGATTGAAATTTATCAAATAATCCAAATGGCGAAAGCCTTTTTGAAGTTGATTCTTAGCACTCAACCAACAATTTCCATCGGTTACAAGTGAAAAATTTATATTTGCCTTTTTGAGGTCATTTTGTCTGTTTATGTAAGAATCTATAATTTCTTCAGGTTTTGAACCCGTTCCATTATAAAAATTCACTTCAAAATTCATGGCAATTGATTTTTCTTTGTCAAAAACAATGAAATCGGCCTTTCGATTGGCAATATCTTCAGAAATATTAAAATTGTAATCCCTAAGAACTGAAAATTGTTTTTGAATTAATAGAGAAAGACCTAACCCCTTACAAACTTCCTCAAAAATCGGCTGACAAGCAAGTTCAAAAGCTGAACCACCGCGATTTTTCCTGCCATTTGAATCCATGCCGACAAGAACTCCGATTATATAATCTTTTGTACTTTTCTCGATTTTTGACTGATAAAGATTCTTAAGGCCAAGTTTTACAAAGAAATCATAATATTTTTCAATGTCTTCCTTTGATAAGTCTTTTACGGATTTTGGGAAAGTGTAAGACAAATTGTCTTTGCTTCCAAGAGTATCACTAACTACAGTCAAGTCATATTTTCCCTTCAACGCTTTTTTTCTCTCTCCTTTTGAAAGACCAAATAAAAGCGGAAAAATACAAATTACCGTAGGAAGTTTCTTGAGAAGTTTCTCAAATTGATTTTTAAATCTCTGATCATCTTTACAACCAATAAGAACATCAATAGCATTTATTTCTATCTCGAACTCATCGTAACCTTCGATATTTGACCAATCTACATAATAATTGTAGCCTCTATTGGTTGAAACAAGATTGTTCATAAAAACATCAGCCAGTTCGTCTTTCGATTTTTCCAAAAACATTTCTACCCCTCTAAAAAACAGAAGCGACATTGCTTATCAAAAGTTCATTTATTGAACCGCGTTTTTTTGCGTTAGAATTTATCATTCGAGAAGCGGAAACTCTTTCTATCTTAAAATTAGCGTATAGTTTGTCAAAAAAATCATCGTTCTTGTCTGCGTTTTTTGGATCGGAATTGCTAGCCAACACAACCGCGCCTTTTCTCGAAATTTCTGTTATAAAATTTCCAAGTTCAATTTGCTCTTTATCCGCAAAACCATTTTCACTGTAGGAAGTAAATGCAGCTGTTTGTGTAAGCGGTCTATAAGGCGGGTCGATGTATACAAAGGTTTTTTTATCGATGAAAGTCCCACACTCTTTGTAATCGCCAACTTTCATTTCCACATTCTGCAAAAGTTTTGAACAAGCGCGTAAATTTTCCTCATCACACAAAAGCGGATTTTTTGCATTATTGAACGGAACGTTGAACAAACCTTTTGAGTTCACCCGATACAGACCGTTAAAGCAAGTTTTGTTCAAAAAAATGAAAAGCGCGGCTTTCTCAAGATTTTCTGTTTCATCGCCATTAACTTTCAATTCGTTGTATCGTTCTCGCTTTTCATAAAAATAAGCCTTGTTTTCTTCCAAAGACTGGCTCTTATAGCGGTTTTGAATTTCTGACAATTGGGCAATCAAATTCTCACAATTGTCGCGTATTTGTTTGTAAGTGTTTATAAGCTCTTTATTTATGTCGTTAATCAAAACTTTTTTAGGCTTAAATTTGCCTAGAACGTCAAAAAGCACAGCTCCGCCGCCAACAAATGGCTCACAATACTTTTCAATTTGAGACGGATATTTTTCTCTGATTTCATCAAGTAATTGGCTCTTCCCACCAACCCATTTTACAAACGGTTTCGCCAAACTCATAATTTAATTATACTAGATTTTACGATTTAATTCTAGATCGGCATAGACTATTTTTTTATATCTTTTCACTTCCACCCTTGACCTATATTTATATTATACATATAATATAAATATGTCTATAGATGACCTTAAAAAGCTACCCCCGCTCACAGAACAGGAAAAGCAAATCATAAAACAAGCAAGAGCGACTCCAACCGACGACTGCCCAGCAATGACTGCGGAAGAGTTAAAAGAGTTCCGCCCCTGGTATGCAAAAAACAAAAAGCCCATCACCATAAACATTGACACAGGAGCGATTTCATACTTCAAGGCCCTTGCCGAAGAAACGGGCATCGCGTACCAAAACTTAATGAACTTGTTCCTTGTCCAGTGCGCCAAAGAAAAAAAGCGGCCCATTTTTTCCTAATCCAACCCACGCCGCGCTCGCGCGACAAAACGGGCTCAGCCCTTGAAAAGCGCCCCAAAATGCTTTATAATTGTAAAAAATATTTTTAAAAATTTGGAGAGAACTGTGCGTAGCGTTTTGCTGGCGGTTCAATACGCAAGCATATTTGGACTGTTGCTGGAAATATGGGTTATTTTTCGCCGCTTAAAGAACACGCTTTTGCCTTATCTTTTTTTAAGCTGCTTCGCTATTTTAATCAACAACGTCGGATATTTGTTCCAGCTTTTGTCCACAACGGAAGAATCCTACATCACGGCGCTTAAGTTTTCATATTGCGGCCGCACTTGGATCACTTTGTCCCTCTTTCTTTTTACCGTCGAATTTTGCAAGATAAAATTGCCGCAAGCGGTAAAGACCCTTATGGTCGCGGCCAACATAGGAATCTTTGTTTCCGTCCTGACTTTGCAGCAGAACAATTTGTACTACACATGGCGGAAATTTTCCGCCGATGGGCTTTTTCCAAAGCTCTTGCACGGAACCGGAATCGTCTACAAATTTTACATGGCTCTCCAAGTCATTTACATCGTCGTGGGCTTTAGCATGCTCTTTAGGGCTTGGGGAAAGGAAAAAAACGCCGCGACAAAAAAACGCCTTATGGCCGTAATCGTCGCCTTTTTGATTGAATGCGTTTTCTTCGCGATAAAGATGCTCAATCTTGTTCCGCTTGTGGACGACTACGACGTGACGGTCTTTGGCTACGTCATCAGCATTGTCTTTATGTTCATCGCCTTTTTTAGGTACGACCTTCTTGGAGCCAAGGAAATCGCCAAAGACTACATGCTGGACCGCCTGCCGGAAGCGATTATCGCCGTGGACGCGGAGGGAAACCTTCAATACTGCAACAGAACGGCCTTGGAAATTTGCCCCGATTTGGAAAGCGACTGCCAAGCGTTTTTGCGGCAGCTGCAGGACGCGATTTCAAAAGGCGACAACATCACCATCAACAAGAGGATTTACGCGCCCGAAGAAAACAACTTGCTAAAAGGCCGCGAAAACCTCGGAAAGCTTTACTCGCTGATCGACGCGACCGAGCGTTACGAAAGCTTTAACAAAGAAAAAAAGATTTTGCAAAAAGAGCTTAGGCTAGATCCGATGACAGGCCTTTACAACAGGGCTGGAATGGAATACTTTTCCGAAAAGCTTTTGACCGAAGCCAAGCAAAAAAACTTGTCGCTGTTCCTTTGCATTTGCGACATGAACGGACTAAAATACATCAACGACAATTTCGGCCACGAAGAAGGCGACCGCGCGCTAAAGATTTTGTCGCAAATCATAAAGGACACTCTCGAAGAAGGAGACATGGCCTTTAGAATCGGCGGCGACGAATTCCTTATTCTTGGCCTTAGAAGCAGCCCATTCCGCGTCTTGGACATTTTCTGCGCCAAAATCGAAAGCGCGAAAAAAGCGCGAAACCAAGCGACGGGCCTTCCCTACAAAATCGACCTTAGCTACGGACCCTTGCTTAAAAAAATCCAAGGAACGGCAAACGAGCTTTCGGACATGATGAGGCAGTCTGACACTCTAATGTACGAAATGAAAAAAACACGCGACAAGCACATAAGATAAAAAAATGGCACTACTAAAAGACGCGCCCCTTTGGGCGGGAATCGACATCGGAAGCACCACGACAAAACTGGTCGTCTACGACCCAACCTCAAAAGAAATTCTTCACTCGCAATACAAGCGCCACCACGCCGCGCAAAAAAAGAGCGTCCTTGAGGCGCTTAAGCTTTTGGCCGAGCGCTTTCCAAACAAAAGCTTTAAGCTTGCGATGACAGGGAGCGGCTCAAAGCCCATAGCTAAAATTTTGGGCCTCCCCTTTGTTCAGGAAGTCGTCGCCAACTCCATCGCGCTCAAAAAAAACTATCAAAGCGTAAACACGGCCATCGAGCTTGGCGGCCAAGACGCAAAAATGATTTTCTTTAGCCGCGAGGACGGCCAGCTAAAGACCCGCGACATGAGAATGAACGGAAGCTGCGCGGGAGGAACCGGAGCCTTTATCGACGAAGTGGCTTCAATCCTAAAAGTTCCGATAGAAGACTTTGACAACGTCGCCTCGCGCGGAAAGTGCGTTTACGACATCTCCGGCCGCTGCGGCGTTTACGCAAAGACCGACATCCAGCCGCTTTTAAATTCCGGCATAGCGAAGGAAGACTTGGCCCTAAGCGCCTTTCACGCGATCGCCAAGCAAACAATCGGCGGCCTAAGCCAGGGCCTTGACATTTTGGCGCCGGTTGCCTTTGAGGGCGGCCCTCTTACATTCAACAAAACCCTGGTAAAGGTTTTTGTGGAGCGCTTGAACCTTGCGCCCGAGCAAGTCATAATCCCCGAGCATCCCGAGACGATAATAGCCTTGGGAGCCGCGCTTTCTCTTGACGGCTTGTTCGCGCGCTTTGAGCAAAAGAAGCCCTTGGCTGACCTTATAAGCCTTTTGGAGGAAGACCTTTCCAAAAAGCAAGAGGCCGCCGCCGGAGCCAAGCCCTTCTTTGACAGCGAGGAAGAAAAGGAAAAGTTCTTCAGGCGCCACGAAAAAAAGCGCCCCAAGGTTTACACTTTCGCGCCCGGCGAGTCCGTGCGCGCCTACCTTGGAATAGATTCCGGCTCAACGACGACAAAATTTGTCCTCCTTGACGAAGACAAAAAAATCATCGACTGGTTCTACGCCGGGAACGAAGGCGACCCGCTTGTCGTCGCCAAAAAAGCTTTGATTGAAATGCGCGAGAGATACAAGGCGCAGGGCGTCGACCTAAAAATTTTGGGCGCGGGCTCAACCGGCTACGGAGAGCTTTTGTTCAACAAGGCCTTCAACACCGACTATCATGTGGTGGAAACGGTGGCGCACGCAAAGGCGGCAAGCCACTACATCGGCGACGCGGACTTTATCCTTGACATCGGCGGCCAGGACATGAAGGCCATTTGGCTTAGCGGCGGAATCATAACGAACATTCTTGTAAACGAAGCCTGCTCTTCAGGCTGCGGAAGCTTTTTGCAAAATTTCGCCGACACGCTTGGCATAAAAGTGCAGGACATCGCCGCGGCCGCCTTTGAGTCAAAGAGCCCCGCGATTTTGGGAAGCCGCTGCACGGTCTTTATGACCAGCTCCATCGTGACCGAGCAGAGGAACGGAAAGCTTCCCCAAGACATAATGGCGGGCCTTTGCCGCTCGATAATCCAAAACGTGTTCACAAAAGTCATCCGCGTGTCCAACATCGACTCGCTTGGAAAGAAAATCGTAGTCCAGGGCGGAACCTTCCAAAACGACGCGGTCTTGCGCGCGATGGAAGAGTACACAGGAAAGGAAGTCTACCGCGCGCCCTACCCCGGCATCATGGGAGCGATAGGAGCGGCGCTTTTGACAAAGGAAAAAATGGAAAAGTCCGGGGAAGCCACGTCCTTTATAGGACTTGACGCGCTGGACGGTTTTTCATACGAGCAGGAGACAAACGTAATTTGCCCCTTCTGCGCCAACCACTGCAAGCGCACTCTTGTAAAATTTTCAAACGGCGCGCGGCTAATAACCAACAACCGCTGCGAGCGCGGAGAGATTTTGGGCGACCCCAAGGACGCGCAAGTGGTGGAGCAAATCAAAAGCCAAAAAATCCAAAAGGCGCCAAACCTTTTTAAATTGCGCCAGGAACTTTTGTTCAAGGATTACAGGATCAGCCGCCACGCCAAAAAACGCGGAATCACTTTTGGCCTTCCGCGCGTCCTTAGCTTTTGGGAAACGATGCCCTTTTGGTCCACGCTCTTGCGCTCGATGGGCTTTGACGTAAAGCTTTCGGACCTTTCAAACCGCGCGATGTACGAAAACGGCCTTAGCGCCGTGGCAAGCGACACGGTTTGCTTTCCGGCAAAACTGGTCCACGGCCACCTTCGCAACTTGGCAAAAAAAGGCGTGGACAGAATTTTCATGCCGATTGTGGCCACCTACGAATCGCAGAACACCGAGGCCACAAGCCGCTACATGTGCGCTATCGTCAAAGGCTACTCTTGGGTAATACAAAATTCCGACAATCCGCTAAAGAGATGGAACATTCCCTTTGACGACCCGATTTTCTTTTGGGAAAGCGACAAGGACAAAAAACTCCAGCTGGAAGAATACTTCATAAAAAATTTCGGCCTTTCAAAATTCCGCGTGGACCGCGCGATTCACTACGCGGACTTGGCGATGAAGGAATTCAAGCGGACTCTTGTGGAGGAAGCGCAAAAAATAATCAACGACGTGACCGCGAAAAACAAGTACGCGATAGTCCTCGCCTCGCGCCCTTACCAAAACGACCCGCTTGTAAACCACAGCCTGCCCGACTTGTTCACGCAATTGGGAATACCGGTCTTGACCGTGGACTCGGTTCCGGGCCTTGAGCAAGTGGACTTAAGCAAGAGCAGGCTTGAAATCGTAAACAACTTCCACGCGCGAATGATAGGCTCGGCGATTATCGCGGCCGAGCACCCGGCGCTTGAATACGTTCAGTTTGTGAGCTTTGGCTGCGGCCACGACGCCTACCTTAGCGACGAAATCGTCCGCTTGATGAAAGAGATTTCCGGAAAGAGCCCGCTCGTTCTAAAGATGGACGAAAGCGACGTGCAAGGGCCGCTAAGAATCCGCGTCCGCTCGTTCGCGCAAACGATTCAAATGAAGCGCGACTCTGGCGTCGAGCAAAAGCCGCGAGACCTTCCAGAGCCCTACAAAGTAAAATTCACAAAGCGCGACGCAAAGGAAAAAATCGTCTTGGTTCCAAACACCTCGCACGCCTTTAGCAGAATAATGGCGGCCGCGCTCGCCACGCAAGGCCTAAAAACCGTTCCGCTTGAAGTGGGCCGGGAGAACGCTATCGCGCTCGGAAAAAAATACGTCCACAACGACATATGCTTTCCCGCGCAAATCGTAATCGGCGAAGTTTTGGACGCGCTCCAAAGCGGAAAGTACGACAACGCGCAAGTTGCCGTGGCCACAGGAAAATACGTCGGCGACTGCCGCCTTACCCACTACGCCGCGCTCTTAAGAAAGGCGCTTGACGACGCGGGCTACAAGGACATAGCGATTGTCACAAACGACGACGTCGACTACCACCAGCTGCACCCGGGCTTTAAAATGAGCCTGTCCGCGTCGCTAAAAATGGCCACGGCCCTTCCGATGATCGACGTCATGGAAGAACTTTTGCGGAAAATCCGCCCCTACGAAAAAGCCAAGGGAAGCGCGGACGCGGCCTTTGAAAAGGGCATGGACTATATCGTCGAGGGAATCGGAAAAGGAATCGGCGGAATAAAGAAGGGATTCGCTATGGCCGTCGAAGCCATGAAAGCGGTTGAATACGACAGGAGCGTTTTGCGTCCGCGCGTTTTAATAGTTGGCGAATACCTATTGAATTTCCATCCGGGCGCGAACCACGACATCGAGCTTTATTTGGAAAGAAACGGTTTTGAGATTATCGAGGCGCGCATGGCCGACGTAATCCAAAAAAATTACTTTGCCCAAAAAGCGCAGATAAAGGAAAACGAGCTTTCGCGGCCGCTTGGCGAAAAAATAATGATGAGCGTCGTGAACCAGTTCTTTGAGATTGCCCACAAGTGGACGGACAAAATCGCGCTCTCCCATCCCCTTTACAAAAGAGCCGCGCGCCTCAGCGAAATCGCAAAGGGAAGCGACGGCATCATTTACCATACATTTGACTCGGGCGAAGGAATCTTGATTCCCGGCGAAATCATTCACTACGCGGAGGAAGGCTGCAAGAACTTCATCATTTTGCAACCCTTCGGCTGTCTTCCAAACCACATCATCGGCCGCGGCGTGACAAAAAAGCTAAAGGAGCTCTACCCCGACGCGCAGATTTTGCCGCTGGACTACGACCCCGACGTAAGCTTTGCCAACATCGAGAACCGCCTGCAAATGCTTATAATGAACGCGCAAAAATAATTGGACAAATCGGAAAAACCGCGCTAAAATGAAAGAATGACAATAAGTGAAGCCATACAGAGGTTAATTCCCAAACCGGACGAAGTTTTGGAGCGCTTTTCGGGCAACCAAGAGTTTATGGAAATGTTCATAAAAAAATTTCCCGAAGACGCGACGATTCAGGCTGTAAAAGAGTCTTGCCAAACCGATGACTGGGACAAAATTCTTACCGACGTCCACACATTAAAGGGAACCAGCGGCAATTTTGGCTTTGAGGCCTTGTTCAAAGCGTGTTCGCAGGTTGTGACGGCGATTAGGGCAAAGAATTACGACGGAGCCCGTTCCGGCATTCCGAATGTCTTGGCGGAAATGGAAACAGTTTGCGGCGTTTTGGCGCAAGTGGAGTGATATATGTCAAAGAAAAAAATTATTGTAATTGACGACGTTGAATTGAACAGAGTCATCTTGGCCGAAGCTTTTAAGAACGACTATGAAATTCTCCAGGCGGAGAACGGAGCGGTTGGCCTTAAAAAGATTAGGGACAATATAGACGACATCGCGGCGATTTTCCTTGACATCATCATGCCCGAGATGGACGGCTTTGCCGTTCTGCAAGAATTGAACATCAACTCCTTGATTCAAAGGCTTCCGGTTTTCTTGATCACGACAGACGCGACAAGCGGAGTCATCGAGCGCGCCTACGACTACGGCGCCGTCGACGTGATTCCCAAGCCCTTCAACACGATGATCATAAAGCGCCGCGTCCAAAACATGATTGAATTCTTTGAGGCCAAGCAGCAGAGCGACTCCAGCATTATGGAAATCGACCATGTCCTTAAAATGCAGCGCGAGGATTTGAACAACGCGGTCGGCTCCCTTATCGGACGCATTTGCGAAGTGATAGAAAGCCGCAGTCCGGAAGACAGCGAGCATGTGAACCGCGTTCGACAAATCACAAAAGCCTTGGCGGCGCAATTCGCAAGCGACCATCCGGAGTTTGGCCTTAAGGAAGAAATCATCGACGCGATTTCCAATGCCAGCGTCCTCCACGACTTGGGAAAGATTTACGTTCGCGACGAAATTCTCACAAAGCCGCAAAAACTTACTACGCAGGAAATGGAAATAGTCAAAAGCGCCCCAAGCTTGGGCGCCAAGCTTTTGGGAAAAGTCCAAGGAATCCCCGAACCCTTCTTTACCTTTGCAAAAGAAATTTGCCGCAGCCACATGGAGCGCTTTGACGGCAAGGGATACCCTGACGGCCTAAAAGGAAACCAAATCCCGATCAGCGCCCAGCTTGCCGGAATCGCCGAAGCCTACGACGTTTTGGTTTCTTCGCGCGTTTACAAAAAAGCTTACAGCCACAGCGAGGCGATGAAAATGATAAAGGACGGCGACTGCGGCGCCTTCAATCCTGAAGTTTTCTCTTGCCTGCAAAAAATCGCCGGCAAGCTCGTTCAGGACGTGTACAACGCAAAATGAAAGACTCATTTAAAAGCGTCGCGACAAAAGAAGGCGGCCCAAAATGGGAAGAAGCCCTTAAACGGCAGTCAGCCCTTTACGGCCGCGGAAACGACATCCGAAGCGAATTTGAGAGGGATTACACCCGCATACTTCACTGCCAGGCCTACAGCCGCCTAAAGCACAAGACGCAAGTTTTTTTCGCGCCGCAAAACGACCACATTTGCACGCGCATGGAGCACGTCCAGCACGTGGCCAGCGTCGCGACGACCATTTCAAAATATTTGGGCCTTAACACAGAACTTACAAAGGCGATCGCCTTGGGCCACGACATCGGCCACGCTCCATTCGGCCACTTTGGAGAGGAATGCCTCAATTCACTTCTAAAGCAAAAGGAAGGCGCCAACGCCCCCAAGAAATTCTGGCACGAGAGAAACAGCCTATTTTTCGCCGACTACATCGAAACGCTTTCCGACCCCGAAGGCGTCCACAGAAACCTTGACCTTACATACGCGGTCCGCGACGGTCTGATAAGCCATTGCGGCGAGATCCACCAGCAGGGAATAATTCCCCGCGACGACGTGATTGACCTTTACACGATAAAGCGGCCTGGCCTTTTGCAACCCTTCACTTGGGAAGGCTGCGTCGTGAAAGTTTCCGACAAAATTTCTTTCCTTGGCCGCGACTTGGAGGACGCGCGAACCTACCACATTTTGGACATGGGCTCCTACAGAATGCTGCGCGACATTGTCGGAAGCAGTTTGGGCTTTGAGGGAAAGGGAGCCAAGGCCTTTAGGTCAGGCAAGGCCGTCAACACGACCGTCTTGATAAACGACATGATTGTCGACCTTTGCGAGCAAAGTTCCCCCGATCGCGGAATCACTTTCAGCGACGAATACTTTAAGTTCATCGTGGAGCTGCACAAGTTCAGCTACTCAAAAATATACACGCACTGGAGACTGAAGGAATTCCAAAACTACGCGAAGAACGTGATAGAAACGATTTACAATGTCTTGATGAGAACGCAAGTCTACGCACAAAGGGGCCGCCTTTCAAGCGCCTTGCGCTACTTTCCCCGCCTTTTGGAAAACTTTGAGGACTGGCTTATCAAGTACACAAACTACGCTCCGATAAAGCAGCCCGACAGAAAGCGAATCTTGCGCTACGCCACAAGCCAAGTCTTTGACATAACAAGCGACGAGTCCTGGCAAAAATGCCTGATTGAATACATCAGCGGAATGACAGACCAATTCGCGATCGGCCTGTACGAAGAAATAATCTCGTTTTAGAAAAGAAGCGCGAGTTTTGAGCCGAACCTTGCGAGGCTTAAAACTCGTCACGCCGAAACTTGTTTCGGCGTATTACACCCGATGCATCGCGGAAAAGACGGCCTCGTTCATAACGTTGATCTCAACGCCAATCTGCTTTCCCAAATCGAGCATTTTGTCCCTAAAGCTGTCGATTGTAAGGTCGGCCTTGTCAAGGTTGACCATAAGCATCATGACAAAATTGCCAGACAAAATTGACTGCGTGATGTCGATGATGTTGGCGGAATGCTCCGACAAAAAGCTTGTGACTTTGGCTACGATGCCGACTTTGTCCGAGCCGACTACGGTAATAATCGCGTTCATATTTGCCATTATAGTAAAAATGCGCTAAAATGGCAACATGAAAAAAAATTTAGTCAGTTCTGGAATCAAGCTTTCTTTTTTGACGCTAATTTCCCGCGTTTTGGGCCTTGTTCGCGAAATGACAAAGGCGCGCTTTTTGGGAACGTCCTCCTTGGCCGACGCCTTTGGAATCGCCTTTTTAATCCCCAACCTTTTGCGCCGCCTTTTCGCCGAAAACTCAATCTCGGTCGCCTTCATTCCGACATTCCGAGGCTACTTGGAAAACAAAAAGTCCAAGGAAGAAACTCTTGAATTTGTCCGAGCCACGTTCACCTTAATTTCATTCTTGACCGCCTGCGTCGTTAGCCTTGGAATCTTGGCCGCGCCCTTCATCGTGCGGATTTTCCTTAAGGCGGAAGATGCGGCGCTGATCGCCGAAACCGCCCTGCTTACCCGCATAATGTTCCCCTACTTGTTTGTGATTTCCGTGGCGGCCTGCTTTCAGGGAATTTTAAACGGCGAAAAAATATTTTTGCCGTCGGGCTTTACGCCGATTCTTTTTAATTTGTGCGTCATTTTTGGAACCTACATTCTTTCGCGAAAAATGGAAAACCCCGCGCGCGCGATGTCGGTTGGAGTTTTGGCCGGAGGAATCTTGCAGGCCGCCTTTCAGCTTCCCTTTGTGGCAAAGGCCGGCTGGCCGATTCGCTTTGTGGGCTTGAAGAAGGCCTTTACCAATCCCGGAACGCGGCAAGTCGTCGCGCTGATTGTTCCGACGATTATCGGAATGGCAAGCTACCAAATAAACGACATGGTCAGCACCGCGCTCGCTGGCCGCGCCGGAACGGGCGTCGTTTCAAGCCTTCAATACTCCTTGCGCTTGCAGGAATTGATTTTGGGAGTCTTTGCGGTTTCGATCGGAACGGTAATCCTGCCCGACCTTTCGGCCTACGCAAAGAGCGAGCGCTGGGAGGAATACAATTCTATGCTGACCTGGGCGGTAAAAATAATCGCGCTGATAACAATTCCGATAACATTTTACTCGCTTGTGACAGGCCGCGAAATAATCCAGCTTGTTTACAAGAGCCGCCGCTTTGACGAAAACTCGGTCGTCCTAACCTTGCGGGCCTTTAGCTTTCACATAGCCGGCCTCTTTTTCATAGCGGCAAACAGAATAATATCGCCGGCCTTTTACGCGCAAGGAAACACAAAGCTTCCGACCGTGGCCGGCATCATCGGCTTTGCGGTAAACATAACGCTTGCCTTTGCCCTTTCGTTTAAGTGGAGCGGCGGCGGAATCGCCTTTGCCCTAAGCGCGGCAAGCCTTGTAAACACAATCGCGCTCTTCGCTTTTTTGAAAAAGCTAAAAGCGATAGACGTAAAGGCCGCCGTCCACCAAACGATTTTTTACTCGCTAAAGATTATCGCCTTCTCCGTCATCGCAAGCGTTCCGGCCTGCTTTGCCCACAAATTTTTTGTCCGCCAGTTTGGAGGCATGGGCCGCCTTTTAGGAAACGGAATCCCGCTCGCTTTGACGGCGGCCGTTTTTGGCCTTGCGGGGATTCTTCTTCTTGCCATAAGCCGCGACAAAATCGCCATGCAAATCTTGCGCCGCAAGCGCGGTTTGCGCTAGAATGAGCGGCATGAAAGAAAAAACAAAAGACCAGCTTGCAAAAATATACTCGGACCGCCGCGCGCTCTTCATTCAAAAAATGAAAGAGGAAAACATCGACGCGGTTATTTTTGAAGACAGCGAAGACCATCGCGATCCCAACGTCCGCTACTTTTCGGGCCAGCCAAGCGACGCGGCCTTAATCATAAGCCAGTCGGGCGCTTGCGTCTTGATTCCCTGGGACGAAAACTTGGCGCGCCAAAACGCCTTTGTTGACAAAATCGTTCCTTCCACAAGATACGAAAGGAACACCTTGCGCGCGATAAAGGCAGTTTTGGGAACTATGAAATTCAAAAGCCAAAAAATCGAAATCAGCCCCGCCACGCCCTACCCCAAATTTTTGGAATGCGTCGACGAGCTTAGCGTTTACGACGTTCTCTGCAAGGAAAAAGGCGTTCACGCCTACGCGACAAAAATGCGCGAGACAAAAGACGAATACGAAATCGAGCTTGTAAAGGAGGCCGCCCGCGTCGGAGACCTTATCATCGCGCAAATCGAAAAGCAAATAAAGAGCGGAAAGATAAAGACCGAAAGCGACGTCGCGCTTTTAATCGAAAAGGAATGCCGCGCGCATGGCTGCGAAAAAACAGGCTTTGACACGCTGGCGGCCGGCCCCGCGCGAAGCTTCGCGATTCACGCCTTTCCCGGATACACGGCGGGCGAATGGCCCGGAAAAGGCCTTAGCATTTTGGACTTTGGCGTTGTCTACAAGGGCTACACAAGCGACACTACGCTCACCGTGGCAAAAGGAAAGTTGAGCCCGGAGCAAAAAAAGCTTTTGGACTTGGTTCAAAAAGCCTACAACGAATGCCTTGAGCTTTACAAAAAGGACGTTCCCGTAAAGGCCGCCGCCGCCAAGGCCGACGAAATCTTTTCCAAGGCGCGCCGCGCGATGCCGCACGGCTTGGGCCACGGAATAGGCTTGGAAATCCACGAAGCCCCCTTTGTCCGCCAGAGAGCCGACCCCGAATGCGTCTTTAAGCCGGGAATGATCGTCACGCTTGAGCCCGGCCTTTACGCCCCGGAGCTCGGCGGCGTCCGCTTGGAAAACGACGTTTTGATTACAGAAAGCGGAAACGAAGTTTTGACAAAATCGAAGATCCTCATATTGGATTAGAGCAGAAAATATTTTTTATTCAACTAAAAAAATGCGGGCAAAACGGGGCGGGACGCAGAAAAAAAAACTTGGAAGGATCCGTCAGCGAGCCGCTTGGCCGTAGGCATCAAGCGGCGAAGCGAGGACGGGAGGCTCCAAGGATTTTTTTTCGTCGCTGGGCCCCGCCTATAGAGTCCGCATTTTTTGTATTGACTACTTTTTATTTTTCTGTCATAATAGATGAACTTGACGGAACTCCGCAAAAAGGAGGTGAAAACAATGGCAACAATTTTAGTTGAAGATTCTGAGAATCTTGAAAAAGCGATCAAACGCTTTAAGAGAATGGTAGAAAAAGAAGGCATCATCCGCGAATGGAAAAAGCGCGAGTACTACGAAAAGCCTTCTACAATCTTGAACCGCAAGAACAAGACCTTGGCTCGCAAGCTTATGAAAAAGAACCGCAAGCCGCACGACAGCCGAGCGTCTTACTAATTAAAAAAACTGACAATCCTTGATTGCAGTTTTTTCCCGGCGATTTAATGCCGACATCATTGCCGCGCTATATAATCGCCCAAAAAAGCCGATTCGCTAAACGCGAACGGCTTTTTTTTGCCCGCGCAGGCTTCCGCATAACCGTCCGTTCCCGCCCCGCAAGAACGCCAAGCGCCAATGGCCGTTTTTCCTAACAAAGCGCCGTTAAAATTCCGAAAATTAAGTATGGCTTTTTCCAAGCGCGCCGCGCGTTATTTTTCGGCGATTCTATTTTTATTTTTTCTCTTTGCAAGCCAATCGTCGGCTGTGCCAAACGCGCGCGCAAGGGATTTTTCAAACGCCAAAGTCGAATGGCAGTCTCTTGAAAACGCACCATTCATTCAAGTCGCGGACTACAAGGAAATCCAGCTGACCATCCATTGCGCAAAAATCGACTTGACCGCTCCAGGACTAGCAATCCAAATGCTGCCACAAAAATCCGCTTCGCAGGAAGCCTGTTACGTCGAAGACTTTTGCAAAAGAAACGGTTCCCTCCTAGCCTTTAACACGACTCCCTTTTACGTGATGGACGGCGGCCGCAAAAAAAAGCATTCAACGGCCGGCCTTTGCGTAAACCAAGGCCAAGTGAACTCACGGCCCTTGGGAAGCTATTGCGCCTTGGCCTTTTACGGCTTTGACGACGGAGAAAAATTTTCAAGCCGCAAGGCCAGGATCTTCGCCTCGCAAACCGACAAGGAAATCAAGGACGCCTATTACGCGGCCGGCGGCTTTTGGCAAATTTTAAAGGACAAAAAAATAATTCAGTTTAAGGAATTGCGCGACTCCCGCACCGCCGTCGGCCTTGACGCGGGCGGACAATGCCTTTACGTCATCGCGGTGGAAGGCGAAAGCCCGTCAAAAAGCGCGGGCCTAAGCTATATGGAATGCGCCGAATTTTTCTTGGCGCTTGGCTGCGAAAGCGCGATGGAATTTGACGGCGGCTCTTCAACGCAATTTTGCGTGAACGGAAAGTCCGTCTTGGGCTACAGGAACTACGTCAAGGTTCCCGCGCTTCTAGGCTTTGCTCTGGAGCGCTGAGTTCGTGGGCCGCGGCGGCGGCAGGCGCGTCATCAATTTCCAATTCGATATAATAAAAATCCGAGATTCCGTCTTTCACTTGAATCGTAACGTTCACTGTTTTATAGCCCTCTCTTTTAATTTGAACGGCGTAACGGCCGGGAACCAAGCCAGTCGCCTTTAGGGGAGTCAAGCCGTGGTATTCGCCGTTAACATATAGCGCGGCTTTTGGAATGCTGGTCTTAAAAGTGGCGGAAGTCTGGCCGCTGGGAATTTCCTCATAGCGTTCCGGCATGAAAAAGTCGTCGCCAGCCAACTGCTCGGCGGTCTTTCGAGCCAATTCCTCTTCCAGCGAAAAGCCCTCGCCGGCCCTCGCCCCGCCTCCGCTCGCGCAAGAAAAAAACGAAAGCAAGCCCAAAAAGGCGGCGGACCAAACGATTTTCCTGACAATAATCTTTGTTCCAAACATTCCTTTATTCTATAAAATTAAGCCGCTTCTTTCAACATATTGTGTTCCTTAAAACTAAAATATTCGTTTTTAGTGATTATAATGTGGTCCAAAACGCTTATCCCCAAAAGGTCCGCCGCCTCGCAAAGGCGCTTGGTCGTTTCTATGTCATCTTGGCTTGGCGAAACGTTTCCCGAAGGATGGTTGTGGGCCAAGATTACCGCGCTGGCCCTGGCTTGCACGGCGTCAAAAAAAACTTCGCGCGGATTAATGATCGCGCTGTTGGAGTTTCCCAAGGCGACGATTTTTTGGCTTATGATTTCCCTGGCGCCGGAAAGGGAAACCGCTATGAAATGCTCGCTGGACTTAAAGGCGTACTGCTTGATGAACGGAAGCAAATCCTGCGGCTGGTTTATCACGGCGTTAAGGTGCGAAGCCTTGCGCCTGCCGTACTCTATAGCCGCGGCAACAGCCATGGCCTTTCCCATTCCAACGCCGGGGATTTTTAGAAAAGCGTCCACAAGGCTTTGGCCATTGTTAACGTCAATCGCGTCCAGCATTCTGTAGGCGATTTCCTCCACCGGCTTGTCCTTGGTTCCGCTGCCAAGGACAAGCATCAAAAGCTCGGCGTCGCTCGGATAATTCATTCCGCGCGCGAAAACCCGCTCCCGCAAATCCAATTTTGTTTTTCCCATATCTATAAGATAGGAGTTTTTTTAAAGATTTTGGCGCAAATTTCAAAAAAAATTAAAAAAAAAACGCCGGCCCGCAGGCCGGCTCGTTTTTGGTTGACAATCAAGGCGCGCTATCGAATGCGAGCGGTCAAGGCACGCTGCGCTTAAAGCCTTGACTCGCTCGCTTTGCAGGTTGAAATAAAATTTTCAACCTGCAATTGTCGTTCCGACGTAGACCCCGCCGTCCAAAATGCTTTTTGTGTTGGCGATGTTCTTTCCGGCGGAGCAAATAACCGTAAGGCCAAGCTCGGCGGCCTTTTTGCTGGCCACGGGGTCAAAGGGAACGTTTTTTCCGGGAACCCATTCGTCGCCGACTATCTTTCTAAAGTCCGTCCAAGAAATTTGGTCAATCGGCTTTGCGTCGGGATTTTTTCGCGGATCGTCGGTGTATACTTTTTCGATGTTGCTAAGGTTCACAACCGTGTCCGCGCTAAATTTTTCGGCAAGCAAGACCGCGTCGTTGTCGCTTGAAAAGCCAGGCTTCCAGCCGCTGGCCACAAGAACCTGTCCCTTAAAGTCAATGTCGGCGGTTGGATTTGTGACAACGTCGTTTTGGCAAAGGGAGCCAAAAGCGGCCTTTAAGGCTTGAGCGTTAATGCGTGTAGCCATTACGCCAATCCAGTCAGCGGCGGAATTGTCAAAGTCCGCGCCAAGCTTTTGGCAAACTTCCCTGTAGGCGCCTTGATAAATGCGGGCGGGAGCGCCGCCTCCGGCAACCAAAATCAAGCGGCGGCTGGAATCTTGCGCCAACCAATCCGAGGCCATCTTCACAAAGGCCGCCAAAAAATCAACGTCAGGCTTGTCAGGCGCGATCATTGATCCGCCGACAGACAAAACTTTTGTCGTCATAAATTACCTCCAAAAAGCTCCAATTATCTCGCCGTTAGTATATTCCCAAAACCGCGGGAACAATCCAATACGAACTGTAGCTTTCGACATCGGCGCTGGACTCTTCCCAAATAGACTGCAAGGCAAAAGAGCGCGGAATGCTAACAGTCTTGTTGCTAAGCAAGGACTGCTTTAGCGCCTTGTAGCTTAAAGAAAAGGCCACGCGCTGCGCGTCTATGTTGGCAAAGCAAGGCTTTCTGTAAACGGCCTCGCCTTGGAAAGGCTTAAAGTCCATTCCAGCCGCCAGCGCCGTGTCAACGGGAACCCAGCCAAAATCCTCAAGGTAGAACTCGTTCCACCAATGGTTTCTTGAATGTTTGTCCGCGTCAATCAAAACGCCGCTCAAGATTCTGCAAGGAACGCCGGCCGCGCGCAAAAGCGCCGCGTACAAAACCGCAAAGTCGTAGGCGTCGCCCTTCTTGCGCTTTATCAAGTCAAGGGGATCGGCGTCTCCGTTACGCGGCTTTGGCAAAACGCTGTAGTTGGCGACAAAATAGTCAAAGACCAGTTCCGCCTGGCGATAAGGATTCTTGACTTGAAAAACAATTTTAGGCAGCAAGTCCAAAACCGCCTCTTTGTTTGAAGGAATGATTTCGTCAGGGCGGGTGTAAGCCTTGTAAAGCATTCTGCTTTTGTCCTTAAATGGAACGACGTAGTCTTTCCAAACCTCGCACTCGATTCCGCAAGAGGTGACGACAAAATTTTGCCGCGCTCCAGTAGAGTTCTTTGCCGAAGTTTTGTCCGCGGCGGAGACTTGGAAAATCGAGGTTCCCCGGTATTCCAAAAGCGCCGGCTCAGGCTCGCTCTCCGTCAAAACCGCTTGTGGTTGCCAAGCGTAAGTCACGGGCCTCGGCAAGTGAATCGTCACCGCCGCGTCGTTCGTTCCCTTTATGTTGTAAAAATCCGCTCCCACTTGAACCAAGTAAGTATGCTGCGTGGCCATGCTTTTTTGGCCCAGGCGGCTTCTTACGGTAAAGGGCTGAAGGGTTGAACGGCCCTCGCTTGTGGCGACAAAAACAGAGCCGCTTACGGCGCCTTCGGGAACGCGAATTTTTATTTCGTTTTCGCTCCAATACTCATAGTCAAAGTCCGCTTCGCTTGGAGTCACAAAGCCTGAGTATGCCTTGCGCTCGGACTCGAATCCTGTTCCGGCCAAATCGGGAATGTTTTCTTCGCGCTCGCTTCCGCGATAGGTGGTGAAGTAAACGTTGGAGTCGCCGCGGCTTGAGCCAAAATTTCTTCCGGTGATTGAAAGGACTTGGCCGGGCGCCGCTTCCGAAATCGAAAGCTCGCTTATAATCGGAATGACGGACATCGGATTTTCGGGCATTTCAACCGGAATGGCCAATTCGTTGGCGAAAAATTCAGGGTTGGACTTTCCGGCGCGGGTGACGACGTAAACCAAGCCGTCCTCGGTGTTGCCTGGAACGATCACTTTTATCAAATCGTCGTCCCAGGAAACATAGCCGCTTTCGGTCAAGCGGTTTCCGCACAGCTCGACGTAGCTAAAGCCGCGCGACTGTCCAAAGTTTTGGCCGCGTATGATAAGGACGTCGCCTGGAGCGCCGACGCTGGGAGCGATTTCGCTCAAAACAGGCTTTCTTAAAATAGACCGGGTAAAGAACAAAAGCAAAAAAACGCCGGCAGCAATCGCCAAGGCAAAGGCAAAAAACCGCGCTATCGGAGATTTTCTAATCGTGTAAGAAAAGAGGTTCACTTTAAGAAGTCCAAAGTGTCAAGGCGAGCGTTGGAAACATTTGACGCCGAGATCGAATTTAGGCTTGTGAGCTTTGTGACGCTGATTGTCAAGCCGTCCTCTTGGCCGGAACTGTCGCTCTTAAGGCTTTCAAAATCGCTGGCCTTTATCGTAAGGGGCGCTTCCGCGTCTTTTCCAAGCGCCACATTTGTAATCGCTCCGTCAACAATTATGCCGCTGTCGGCGATAGACTGGCGCGGCTTTACCGCGGAAATCGCCAAGACGCTTTCGTCAACGCCCTTAAGCTTTTGGCCGGAACCCATCTTGACCGGAAGCATTAGGGCAAAGACTGCCGCGGCGGCGGCCGCAAGCGGAACAAAATTGGCGATGCGGACAATGTTCTTGTTTGGCTCGGAAGCCTTGACGGACTGGGAAAAGCGCATGCGGCTTTGCAAGCGGTCAAAGCTGGCCGCCTTAAAGCTGTCCGAAACGTCGATCGAACGCGCGTCCGCCTTGAAGGCCTCGTGAACGGCCTTAAGCTTTTCAAGCTTGGCGCGGCAGCTGGCGCAAGAGGCCAAGTGCTCCTCATAGTCCTTGACAAAATTTTGCGGCAATTCGCCGTCGAGATAAATTGAATGAATGTCGTTTTCAGGACAATGAAACATCTTCTTCTCCTATAATCTTTGAAAGCGCCTCGCGCGCCCTAAACACCCGCACTTTTACGTTGCCCTCGGTAATGCCCAAGGTCTTGCCGATTTCCTTGTAATTCATGTCTGCGTACTCGCGCAAAACCAAAACCTCGCGCAAGTTGTCCGGAAGCATTTGCAAAGACTCCTTGGCCTTTTGAATCGTTTCCGCGCGCAAAGCGTCCGTCTCGCCGCTGGTCATCTGCCTGCGGTCTTCGTAAAACTCCCGCTGCAAGGCCTTTTTTTCGCGGCCCTTGCGCTTGACGTAGTTTAGCGACGCGTTTTTCACGACCCTGATAAGCCAGAATGTCGCGTCGTTTATCGTGGGAAACCGCATCGCCTTTTCGTGCGCCTTTATGTAGGAATCGTGGACCAAGTCTTCCGCGGCTTCCTCCTCGTTCACGATTCTGTAAGAAACCTTGAAGAGCAAGTTAAAAGTCGCGTCGTAGATTTTCTTGAAGTCCCCTTCATCCGCGGCGTTAAGGGCGCTAGTTTCGCTCTGATTTTCGCTTATATCTTTAACCATCTAAAAGCCTTTAAGTTACAGGTTTCTCTTCCAAATCGCGCCGTTGGGCGTGTCCACAATAACGATTCCCTTGGCGGCCAGCTCGTCGCGGATTTTGTCAGCCTTGGCAAAGTCCTTGGCCTTTTTGGCGGCGGTCCGCTCGGCAACCAAGGCGTCGATTTCGGCCGCCGCGGGGTCGCCTTCATGGCCCGCGCCTGTCGAAATTTCGGCGGAAGAGGCGTTTTTTAAGCTCTCCTTGGCCGATTCAACGAGTTTTAAGCCCAAAACGCTGTCCATCTTGGCCATAAGCGCCAAACTTTCTTCCGCCGGAACGTCCGCGGCCTTTAGGGCGGTTTGCAAAACGCCGAGCGCGGCCGGGGTTCCCAAGTCGTTTTCCATCGCCGCCGTGAACTTTTTCAAGGTCTCGGACGCCTTTTCTCCCAAAGAGCCGGCCTCTTTTCCTCCGGCGGCCTCATAGACCTTGGCCGCGCGCTTGACCAAAGACGCGCGGGAATTTTTGGCCGAATCCATCGAATTCCAGCTAAAGTTGGCCGGGCTTCTGTAGTGCGCGCCAAGCAAAAAGTAGCGGTAGTCAAGCGGGTCGTAGCCCTTGTCCACCAGCGACTGCAAGGTCAAGAAGTTTCCGCTTGACTTGCTCATCTTTGTCGCGCCTTCGATAACCAAAAAGGCGTTGTGGAGCCAGTAGTTGACCCAAGGGCCGGCCGCGCGGTCTTCGGCGCTAAAGGAGCCTTCCGACTGCGCGATTTCGTTTGTATGGTGGACCGGAACGTGGTCTATTCCGCCCGTGTGGATGTCAAAATGCTTTCCAAGATACTTCATGCTCATGGCCGAGCACTCTATGTGCCAGCCCGGGTAGCCCTTGCCCCAGGGGGAATCCCAAACAAGCGCCTGCTCCTCAAATTTGCTCTTGGTGAACCATAGGACAAAGTCCTGCGGGTTCCGCTTGTTTTGGTCGACGACGACGACCTTTCGCTTTCCGGCGCCGGCTTGCAAGTCGTCAAGGTTGAGGTTGGCAAGCTTTCCGTAGTCGGGGTATGTCGAAACGTCGTAGTAAAGGTTTCCGCCGGCCATGTAAGTGTGGCCGTTCTCCTCGATTTTTTTAATCAGCTCTATCATTTCGGGAACGTGGTCGGTGGCCTTGCAAACCACGTCGGGCCTGAGTATGTTCAAACGGTCGATGTCGCTGAAAAATGCGTCCGTGTAGAATTTGGCGATGTCCAAAACCGACTGCTGGCGCTCCTTGGCGGTTTTGAGCATTTTGTCCTCGCCGTCGTCAGCGTCGCCGGTCAAGTGGCCGATGTCGGTGATGTTCATCACGTGCTTTTTTTTGTAGCCGAGGAAAGTCAGCGTCCTGTCGAGCGTGTCCAAAAAGACGTAGGCGCGCAAGTTTCCGATGTGGGCGTAGTTGTAAACCGTGGGGCCGCAGCCGTAAAAGCCGCAAAAGCCTTCCTGAAGCGGAACGAATTCCTGCAATTTTTTTCCCATCGTGTTGAACAGTTTAAGCGCCATAAATCCCCGCCTTGCCAAATTCCTTGTTTTGGAATATAATTCTTCGAATGTATAATATAGCAGAATTTGCCCAAAGTTTCAAGCAAAACAAAAAAATCGCGCTTTATTTTGACCAAGACTTGGCCTCGCGGACTTCCTTTAAGATTGGCGGAAGGGCCGCCCTCCTTGCCGAGCCGCAGGATTCCGCCGCCTTGGCGGAACTTTTAAAAGGCGCCAAGGCGGCGGGCATTCCCTATTTTATCCTTGGAGGCGGAACAAACGTCCTTTTTAGCGACTCCGGGTATGACGGAATAGTTGTTTCAACCAAAAAACTTGCGGGCATTTCGCTTGTCGAAGGCGCGGCGGAAAACGAAAGCATAGCGCAAGCCCAAGACTGCGCGGCCCAAGACTGCGCCGCGGAAAACGGCCAAAAGGCCATAATCCGCGCGGCCGCCGGAGAAAGCGTCGCGGCCCTAGTCTCATTCGCCGAGCGAGAAGGCTTGTCCGGCTTGGAAGAATTCGCGGGCCTTCCTGGAACGGTAGGCGGCGCCGTCTACATGAACGCGCGCTGCTTTGACCGCGAGATGTCGGAAGTCGCCGCCAAAATCACTTGGCTTGAAAGCGCGAGCCAAGACGGCCCTAACGCTCAAAACGGATCGCAAGCCCAAAACGGCTCCGCGCCGCCATTCCCGCGCGCTGACGCTGGAAGCTTCATCGTAAAAAGCGCCGTCTTCTCCCCTTCCGACTGGGCCTACAAAAAGTCTCCCTTTACCGGAACTGGCCGCGTCGTTCTTAGCGCGCAATTCATCGTCCAAAAAGGCGACAAGACCTCGATCGCCCAAAAAGCCGCCGCCTTCATTCAAGAGCGAAAAAACAAGGGGCACTACAAGGCCCCCTGCGCCGGAAGCGTCTTTAAGAACAACCGGGCCTTTGGCCGCCCGACAGGAAAAATAATCGACGAGCTGGGCCTAAAGGGCGAGAGGCGCGGGGGCGCCCAAATCGCGCCCTTCCACGGAAACATAATCATCAACGCAGGCGGCGCCTCCTCGGCCGACGTCCGCGCGCTTATTGACTTGTGCAAAAGCGCGGCGCTGGAAAAGTTCGGCTTTAAGCTGGAAGAAGAAATCGTGGTCGTTTAAAGGAATTCCCGCAGAGTGGAAAGTGGCTTTCCGATTTTCCAGCAAAGCTTTTTTATCTCGTCGCTGGGCTCCATTCTGTCAGGAACCATTATTGCCTTAAAGCCCGCTCTGTGGACGCTTATTATTCCGTTGGGGCTGTCCTCAATGCCGGCGCAAAGGCCAGGCTCAACGCCAAGCTCCCGCGCGGCCTTAAGGTAAATGTCAGGCGCTGGCTTGGAACGCTCCACCTCATCGCCAAAGGCCTGGGCCTCAAAAAAATCCCAAACGCCGGCCGCCTTTAGCTGCCGCGTGGCCACGCTCCGCCTTGTGCTTGTGGCTAGGGCCAGCCTATAGCCCCTGTCCTTAAGGTAGTCCAAGGTTTCGCAGACTTGCGGCAAAAGCGGAATTCCGCGCGAGCGTTCCACCTCGGTAAAATAAACTCGAAAATCGCTAAAAAACTTTGGGCAGTCAAAGCCAGGCCCGTAGCGGACGGTCAAATTCTTGGCCATCATGGCCTCGTTGCAGCCGCGGTTTTCGGCTATGGCCGCTTGTATGTCGGGCAAGCCCATTTGCCGGGCCAAAAGCTCCCAAATCTCGTCGCAAATCGATTCGGAGTCAAGCAAAACGCCGTCCATGTCAAAGACAAGCGCCTTAAGATTTTTTTCCATAACGCATATAATATCGATTGCGGCATTCCAAGGCAAGCGTTGGAATTGCAATGGCGGTTTTTTTTAAAAAAAACGCTTTTTTATTGAATATTTTTCTATTTTGCGCTATAATTCATTGATATTATTTAAAGGAAGATTCGGTGTTACAGCTTTCATTTGTAAATTATAAAAAAGGCGCGGCGATTGTCGTGGAAGGAAAGGCGCAAACCGACAGATTTTTCATTATACAGGTTGGCCAAGTTCAGTGCGTAAGCGAAGTGAAAATTCCGGGTCAGGAACAAACAATCCTTGGCCCCGGCGATTTCGTGGGCGTAATTCCTTGCATGTCCAACCACTTGCAGATTGAAACTGTAATCGCCATGACCGACGTTACCGTAATCGCGGTAATGCGCGACCAATACCCAGAACTTATCGCGAAGAACACACCGGTCGCCATGAAAATCATCCGAACTTTCGCAAACAAAATGCGCGTCTTGAACGGCGTTCTTACAAAGCTTACATTGAACAACGTGGCCTCCGAATCTCCGGAACAGCTTTTTAACGTGGCCAGCTTCTACGACAAGGCCAACCGCCCCGACGTGGCGATTTACGCATACTACCAATACTTAAAGAATTGCCCCAACGGCAGCAACGCCGAGACCGCAAAACAGCGCTTTGTGGCCCTTAAGCCCCGCTCCCGCGCGGTCTACTTTGAGCCGACCGAAGAAATGACACGCAAGTATCCCAAGGGAACGATGATTTTCTGCGAGAACCAATCTGGCGCCGACATGTTCATCATCCAGTCGGGCGAAGTTTCAATCAGCAAGGTTGTTGACGGAAACGAAGTCACGCTCGCCGTTCTTAGAAAAGGCGACATGTTCGGAGAGATGGCCTTGCTGGAAAACAAGCCCAGAAGCGCTTCGGCCATCGCCCACGAAGAATGCGTTTTGATGGTGGTAAACCGCAAGAACTTTGACATGATGGTAGCCACCCAGGCGCAGCTTATCGCCCGCTTGACAACAACCTTGGCCGAACGCCTTTGGGCCCAGCACAGGCAATTGACAAACTCACAGATAAAGGAATACTCGCACAAATTGGTGGACATGCTCGCCTTGCAGCTTGAAAAAGCCAAGCTCAACATTACAAGCACCCAGGGCTTCCAAACAAACCTTTCTGTCCAGGACTTGGTCACGATGTGCGGAATTCCGACCAGCCACCAAGCGCAGGCCATAAACGACTTCACCAACTTGGCGCAGCCAAAGATTGTCGGCGGAAAGATTTACGTCGCAAAGCCCAACGAAATCATCAAGTCGGCAGCCTTCTACCGCTCAAAAGCCTAATCTTCAACAAGCCTTTTTCCGATAATGGAGTTATGAAAAAGGCTTTTTTTCTTTTTACAGCGCTTGTCTCTTTTGCGGCTTTTTGCGCGGCCGCCGAGCCATTGCCTAAGGGGTACGGCGGAGTCGAGTTGGGAATGTCATTGGACAGCGCCAAGCAGGCTTTAAAAAGCAAAAGCGATTTTGGCTACGCAGGAGACCGCGACGTTTCCCTTTTGCCGGGAGACGCGCGCGTCTTGATAGAAACCGATTCCCGCAACATGCAAAAGCACGGCTTTTTGACCCAGTGCTGGTTCCAGTTTTACCAAGAAAACCTGTACTCGATCATACTCAACCTAAACCCGGAGCGCGTGGACCACTACTCCGTCTACACCGCACTCGTAAAAAAATACGGCGAGCCCAACGACTTTAGCCCGGAGCGGAGCGTTTGGAAAAACGACAGCGTCACGATGAGCCTTGAGCGGCCGCTGACCCTAAAGTACACCGATAACAAAACAATGGACGACTTGTCGCAAAAATCCTTGGTTCAAAAAAACGGTTGGGAAGTTACCCGCCAAATGTTTTTGGAAGAACTATGAAAGACCTTAAACGAAAGGCCGCCGCGCTCCTTGCCACAGCCCTTCTTTGCGCGGCCGCCGCTTCCTGCCAAAAAGGAAACCCAAAGCTAAAGACAAAAACTCTTAGCATTGCCACGGCTTCAGGCAAGGCCGTAACGCTTGTCGCCGAAATCGCCGACACGCCGCAAACGCGCGAAAAAGGCTACATGTTCCGCAAAAACATTCCCGACGGAACAGGAATGCTCTTTGTCTTTGAAAGCGACCGCGTCTTGAATTTTTGGATGAAGAACACGCCGACCCCGCTAAGCATAGCCTACATCGACTACAAGGGCGTGATAAAAGACATTTTTGACATGAAGCCCTTTGACTTAAAGGACATTACCGCAACAGGCTACGTCCGCTACGCGCTTGAAGTTCCGCAGGGTTGGTTTGGCCGCGTCGGAATCAAGGCCGGCGACAAACTAAGCCTGAATTTTTAACTGTTTTTTTCAAGCCGCTCCAATTCCATAGCGGCGATTTTGTCGTTGGGATCAAATTCCAAAACAGTTTGAAAGTATCCTTGCGCGGCGGAAACGTCGCCCAGCTTTAAGGCAAGGTATCCAAGGTTGGAAATTATCTTTGTGTTTTCAGGATCGATATCCAAGGCCTTATGCAAACAGTCCCGCGCCTTGTCAAACTTTTCCTGCTCCATGCAGCAAATGCTAAGCTCGTTGTAGCAATCCGCGTTTTCGCTTCCGCCGCATTCAAGCGCTTTTTCAAACACGCCTTCCGCGTCGGCATAGCGGCCCAGGCGCCTAAGGCCCCAGCCAAGCATGAACCACGCGTTCCAAACGTTAGGGTTATGCTGCAAAAAGACGCGGATCTCTTCCAAGCCCTTTTCTTCTTGGCCGGACTGAATCAACTTGTAGGCGTTCTTAAAGCGCGAGTCGTCCATATTGCCGTTTTTGATTTCGTTCAATATTTGCTGGGCGCGCTCTTTTTTAAATACGCCGTTCTCGCCCAAGTCTTCGTCCTTTGCGTCGCAAGTGAGCGCTAGGAAGGACTCAAAGCAGCCGCGCGCGTTGAAAAAATCGTTTCTCTTTAAATAAAAGAAGCCCGCGTTAAAAAAGGCGTCCGGCGGCGGCGGATCGTTGTCCATCGCCATCTTGTAGTACTCTTCGGCGCTGGCGTCGTAAGCGTCCGCGTCTTCGTGAAGCTCCAAGCGCCTGTAGCTGTCCGCGCGCTGGTCAAAGAAAAGCGCCGTGTTAAGAATGACGGCCACGTCTTCAGGATCAAAGCCCCGCAAGGCCATGAAAATTTCTTCGGCGATGTCAAAGTCTTCGTTTTTTGTTTTTAGAATCGCGGCGGCGTTAAGCTCCTGCTTTAAATTTGGGCGCGCTTCCTTAATGATGTTCCTGTAATAATCTAAATGCTTGTTGCCCTTGTCATAGGCCAGCACGGTCAAAATGCCAGAAAGAATTTGCTCGGGAGTAAGCTCGTCCATGTTAAAGTTGTCGGGCGAGTCCTTGTCTTTTCTTTGAACAGGGAGCGGTATCGACTTGTCGATATGCATCGCGTTTTTTGAAAGCTCAAAGTTTTCGGGAAGAGAGATGTAGTAAATTGAATTTAATTGATCCGATCCGGTCATTTTGTCTCCGCCGCGGGAGCGTCGCTTGCGTCTCCGTCGTCAGCGGGGGCCGCTTCCTCAACAGGCTGGGCTTCATTCACCTCTTCGACTTCGGCCGCGTCGCCGTCTTGCGCCGGAGCGGGAGCCGCGCTGGCGTCTTGAGCGGCGTCTTGGCCCGCGGGAGCGGCTTCTGCCGGAGCGGCGTCTCCTTGCGCGGCGGCTTCCGCCTTGGCTTTTTCTTCCGCTTCCATCTTTGCCTTTTCTTCGGCGACGGCTTTTTCCTGCGCGGCCTTTGCGGCGGCAAGCTTTTGCTCGGTCGTCTCCGTGGGAGCGAAAACATGCTTTCGCAAATTGACAAGGTAATTGTTTATTCTAAGCCTGTATGCGATTGGAACGGTCTTGTCGCCGAACTTTATCGACACCATCAAAATGTCCTTGCGGCCTTCGACCGGGCTTGAGGCGACTACAACGCCTCCGACTTGAATCACTTCGGCCGGCTCCTCAAAGCGCATTTGCAAAAGCGCCTGCTGGTTTTCGACATACTTTTGGATGCCAACCATAATAATCTTTACGCCGCCAAAAGAAAGGTCGCGAATGATGCAGTGCCTTGGCACGCCTTGAATTTGGACAAGAGCCTCTTCCTTGGCCAAGCCCAGCTTGCGCTTTACTTCTGCGTTGATAATGACGCGCTCGTCCTTGCGGCGCATCGCGTTGGCGTTGGCGTCAAGCAAAGTTCCCAAGCGCTCGATCAAATCGTCCGCTGGACGCTGGGTAAAGCTGATTGTGATTATGGCAAGTTCCGCGGAATTCATGTAAGGCTTGATGTCGCTTACCCTTCCGTTGACAAAGAAGCTTATCATTTGTCCGTCGGAATCGGTAAAGCAAAAGCGGACGCTGACAGGACCGGTCTCCTTTTGAGAGAGCATCGCGTACGCTCCGCCTTTTACGCCGACAATGATGCGGCAAGCCATCAATGAAGTTGAGTTGATGATGCATGGCCATTGGTTTCCGTTGCATTTGACGTAAATTTGGCGAGGATCAACTTTTAAAATGCCAATTATCTCTTTGGTGAATGTGAGTTCGGAGTCACGATAATGGTCGTAATAATCCTGAAGTTGCTGAGCCGTTACCAATGCCATAATAGGACATTGTAAACCTATTTTTTCAATAAGTCAACCAAGCAGAAAAAAAATGTTAAAAAAAAATTTGCCAAATTTTTAATGCGGTGTTATAATTAGAGAATGTTCCGCATGGCGGAAAAACACTAACAAACTTGTCGTTTGACAAGAGGAGAAGAAAATGGGAAATTCAGCGAAAGCTAAGTCAATCGGAAGATTGATCCTTCAGTTGGCCTTGGGCTGCATGCTCATCGTGGGCGGAATCTGGGCCTTGCAGGGCGGCGGAGACTTTGGAGCCAAGGCTTTGGCCGGCTGGCTTGGAAAGACATTCGGCGTCATTTTTGGCGTAATCGAATTGGTCGCGGGCGTTTTGCTCGTCATCGAATGCTTCACAAAGGACATCTTCGGAAAGTTCGACAACATCCTTGGCCTTATCATCATGATTGTTTGGCTTGTCGCGATTGTAGTCGGCGACATCATCAAGGGCGACTTTAGCCCCTTCTTGCCTTGGCTTTACAACTTCGCGGGCCACGTGATCATCTTGGGAGCCTTGTGGTCATTGAACGACTGATTAAGCGCACGCGGCCTTTCGCCGCGCCGCATAATCATTTTAATCTCCCGACAAGCGTTCGCTTGCGGGAGAAATCACGCTCAGCCCGACGCCTTTTGGCGCGGGCTAACGCATAGCGGCGCCCGCAAAAGCGGGCGTTTTTTTTTTACATTGCCGCAAGCTTTTTGTTCAAAAGTTCGGTGGCCTGCTTGGGGTTGGCCTTTCCCTGCGACAATTTCATCACCTGGCCCATGAGCCAGCCGACGACGTTTGTCTTTCCGGCTTTAAAGTCCTGGATGGCCTTGGGGTTTTCCGCCAAAACTTTGTCGACCAAGCCTTCGATAAGGCCAGTGTCGCTCACCTGCTCCATGCCCTCTTCCTTTATAATCTCTGAAGGCATTTTGTTTGTGGAAAGCATTTTGGCAAAAACTTCCTTTCCCTGCTTTGAAGTGATTTTGTTTTCCTCCAAGGCGTTTGAAAGCTCGGCGATATGCGCGGGCGTCAGCGCGACTTCTCCGATTGTCATGTTCTTTTCGTTAAGGACCGCAAGGAGTTCCGACAAAATAAGGTTCGCCGTTCTCTTTGCGCTCTTGGAATTTTTGGCGGCCTCCTCAAACCAAAGGCTTAGCTCGCGCGTTGAAGTGAGAGTTTCCGCGTCAAAGTCGCTTAGGCCGAATTCCGCCTTAAAGCGGGTTCGCTTGGCTTCGGGAAGCTCTCCGACGCGGCTTCGCGCGCGCTCGATCAATTCCTCCTCAACGCTAAAGGGCTTGATGTCCGGCTCGACGACAAAGCGGTAGTCGACGAAAGAGTTTTTGGTGCGTTGGACGACGGTCTTTCCGGCCGCCTCGTCCCAGCCCATAGTAACCTTAAAGCCGGGATTGAATTCCTGCCTGTCGGTCTTGAACTCTTCCAGCTGGCGCTCGGCTTCGTAAGCGCAAGCCTCGCGGATGGCCTTGAAGGAGTTGAGGTTCTTTATTTCCGATATCGGAGTGTGGTAAAGCTTTCCGTCTTCCCAAACGTTAAGGTTGATGTTGGCGTCGCATCTCATGTTGCCTTCTTCCAAGTTTCCCTTTGTGACGCGAACATAGCGCAAAATTTCCTGCACGGTCTGCATGAAAAGCGCGGCTTCTTCCGGGCTTGTCATGTCGGGCTTTGTGACGATTTCGATTAGCGGAGTTCCGGAACGGTTGTAGTCGATGTAGGAATGTTTTCCTTCCATGTGGAGGGATTTTCCTACGTCTTCCTCAAGGTGAATGCGCTCGATGCGCACGCGGCGGTATTTTTTGTCGGCGCTTACGCATGGCTCGCCCTTAAAGTTGTTGGGGCGGAATTTCGCTCCGCCGGGCTGCTCGTCCTTTGGATAATGGAAGAACGGAAGGTCAACATAGCCGTCCGTGCAAAGGGGCAAGTCGTATTGCGTGATTTGGTAGCCCTTGGCAAGGTCGGGATAAAAATAATGCTTTCTGTCAAACTTTGTGAAGCGCGCGATGTTGCAGTTGAGCGCGAGGCCGGCCACCGCTCCCAGCTCCACATAGCCCTTGCTTACGCGCGGCATGGCTCCTGGAAGGCCCAAGCAAACAGGGCAAACGCGGGTGTCGGGCATTCCGCCGTAACGGTTTTCGCAAGCGCAAAAGGCTTTGGTTTTAGTCAAAAGCTGCGTGTGGATTTCGCAGCCGATTACGATTTCTGTTTTTTCGATAGGCATAGGAGTTATTATACTAAATTGCGGCGGGCTTTGCAATAACGCGGAAATTGTTTGCAAGCCCAAAACGCTTGCCGCAAAACAAAATCTATCGCAAGCCCTAGAAAGGCCGCGGCCGCTTACGCCTGTCCCGTCAGCTCCTGGGCCTTGGCTTTGACCGCGTCAAAGAGCGCGGCCTTGTCGCAGTCGTTTGCAAGACCGGGAAGCGCGGCGTTTATCGTCCGCACAAAAACGCTTCCCGCTACGACGGCCTCAACGTATGGGGCAAGCGCTTTTGCCTGCTCGCCCTTTGAGATTCCAAAGCCGCCGTAAACCTTGCTTCCGCCCGAGGCGACTTTTTTGATGAAGTCGATTGTGTCTTGGCCAATCGTAGTGTCGCTTCCTGTGATGCCGGTTCGCAAGGCGGCGTAGATGTAGTTAAAGCCCGCGCCGGCCATTTTTTTTAGGCGCTCTTCGCTCATGCTGGGGGCGGCGACGGGAATGTTTTCCATTCCGTTTTCGCGGCAGGCGGCGGTTAGCCCTTCGTCAAAGTCAAAGGGAAGGTCCGGGATAATCATTCCGTTTACGCCGGCGGCGGCGGCGCGCTTGCAAAATTCCTTCACGCCCGGAGTGAAGACTAGCGAGCCGTAGCTCATAAGGTAAATCGTTGTGTCTGGAAACTCGCCTCGAATTTTTTTTATTAGCGAAAGGCCGTCGGCGGTCTTGTATCCGCGCTCCAAAACTTTTGTGCAGGCGCCTTGAATCGCGGGGCCGTCCGCGCTTGGGTCGCTAAAGGCCAATTGTATTTCCAAAATGTCCGCGCCGCCGGCCACCAAAGCGCGCGCGGCTTCCAACGAAAGTTCGTCGCTTGGGTATCCGGCCACCAAATGCGACATAAGTTTTATTTTAGACATGTTATTCCTCCTAAAAAAAGTACGGCTCTTCGCGCGAGCTTGGCGCTACGCCATCGATTCCGCGTCGTGAATGTCCTTGGCGTCTTCCAAACGCTCGATTTCCGCGTGAAGGAAGTTTAGCCAAGCGTCTTTGCGGAACACAGGGCTTGTGATGAAAACGTCCTTGTCGCCGCGGCCGCTCATGTTGATTACAAGCGCTTGGTCGCTTGGCATTTTTGGAGCGAGCTTTATCGCGGCCGCTCCGGCGTGGGCGCTTTCTAGCGCGAACAAGATTCCTTCGTTCTTGGCAAAGAACTTTACCGCGTCCAAGGCCTCGCTGTCCAAGGCGCTTGTGAATTCGACGCGGCCCTTCTCGCCCAAGGCCGCGAGCTGGGGTCCGATTCCGCAGTAGTCAAGGCCCGCGCTGATGGATCTTGTCGCCAAGGCCTGGCCGTCGTCGTCAAGCAAAAAGCGGCTTTTGTAGCCCTGCATGATTCCGACGCGGCCGGCGTTCCCAGTCATGCGGGCGGCGTTTTGCCCTACGTCGGGGCCGATTCCGCCGGCTTCAACCGCGATTAGGCGCGGCTCTTTTTTGTCGATGAACGGCGCGAAAAATCCGATGGAGTTTGAGCCGCCTCCGCAGCAGGCGACCATCGCGCCGATTTTTATTCCGCGCTCTTCGCACTGGCGCTCGACTTCGCGACCGATGACGCTTTGGAATTCGCGCACAATGTCAGGAAAGGGCGCGGGCCCAAGGGCGCTTCCCAAAACGTAATGGGTTGAGTCAGGATTGGCCGCCCAGTCACGCATCGCTTCGTTGACCGCGTCTTTTAGGGTGCGGCTTCCGCTTGTGACGGCGTGAACCTTGGCGCCATAAAGCTCCATCGCGGCCACGTTGGGCTGCTGGCGGCGGACGTCAACCTCGCCCATGTAAACCGTACAGTCCAAGCCAAGCTTCGCGCAAGCGGCGGCCGTGGCCAAACCGTGCTGGCCCGCGCCGGTCTCGGCGATGATTCTTTTTTTGCCCATGCGCTTGGCAAGCAGGCACTGGCCGATCGCGTTGTTGATTTTGTGCGCTCCGGTGTTGGCCAAGCCTTCAAGCTTTATGTAGACTTGCGCTCCGCCCAAAAGCTTTGTCGCCGTTGGAGCGAAATAAAGCGGAGTCTCGCGGCCAATGTAGTCGCGCCTGATTATGTCCAGCTCGTCCAAAAATTTTTTGTCGGCCATGGCCTCTTTAAAGGCCGTCTCCAATTCGTCAAGCGGGCGGCGCAAAACTTCCGCCACATACTTTCCGCCGTATCGCTCAAAAAAACCGTCTGTTGAATATGACATATTTTCTCCTATAACTTGAAACTGCGGCAAGACCAAGAAGGTCGCGCCGCAAGAAAAGCGTTCAAAAGCCTAAAACTGCGCGCCGCCCGCATTGGCCGCGCCAATTTCCGCAAAGAAGGCCTTTAGTTTTTCCAAGTCCTTTTTTCCGGGAGCGGCCTCAAGCAAGCTTGAAGCGTCGATAAGTTCCGGCGAATATTTTTCTATCACAGCCCGAACGTTTTCAGCTCCCAAGCCGCCGGCAAGCCACAAGGGAGACTTTTTCTTGGCTTTTAAAACCAAGTCCTCGGCAACCCGCGTTCCAGTTCCGCCAAGTTTGTCGCCAACCTTGGCGTCAAGCAAAACGCGCGGCTCGCCCAGGTCAAGAAGGCCTTGAATGTTGTCCAGCCCGCCCTCGCCGCTCAAGTTTGCCGCGCAGTAATGCGCAAGAGAGGCGTTCTCCTTTTCAGCAAAAAATTCCTTGGCCGCGCGCTCGCCGTGCAATTGAATGTAATCCAAAACGCCTTCTTTTACAAGCGCAAGAGCGGCTTTTGCCTGCTCGCTTGTCGCGTCGACGACAACGCCGACTAGAAAAGGTCCGCTCGTAGCGTCGAACGCAAAACCGCAATCGTTGTTTCGAGCGGATTTCCGCGACGCTTCGCTTGCGGGCTTGTCGCGCGGCGCGGCGTTATCGGCTTGCGACATGTTTTTGTCGCGCAAGGCGGCGCGGACAGAGCGGACGACGCTTTCGCTTGCGTTTCTCGGAGAGGCCTCGCAAAAGACAAAGCCCAAAAAGTCCGCGCCAAGGTCCGCCACAAAAAGAGCGTCCTCAACATTTGCGAGGCCGCATATTTTTACAAGCGGACGATATTTTTGCGCGTCCAAGAGCGCCGCCGGATTTTGGACCTTGCAAAGATTTTCGGTTTTCGCCGCGATTTTTTTCCAAGCGAGCGCGTTTGGCGTTTGACTTCCAGACACAAAGGCTTTGACAAAAGAAGCGGCTTTGCTTGTGTCGCGCGCGGCGGCTTCGCCCAAAAGAAGCCCGGTAAAGCCAAGGCTTCCGGCAAAGGCCGCGGCTTGTGCGGTCCTGATTCCGCTTTCAAAAATGACGGAGCAGGAGCTTCCCATGACGCTTTTAATCCGCTCCAAAAAACCAAGCGGCTTTAAAAGGTCGATCGAAAAATCCTTTAGGTCGCGCGAGTTCACTCCGCAAACGATTGCCGGAAGCTCGCCGGCCGCCAAAGATTTTGCCGCCGCCAATTTTTTCAAGTCCTCTTCCAAGCGAAGCTCCACAAAAGCCGTGATTCCAAAAGAGGCGCAGCGGCAAAGCATTTTGGCCAAAACGTCTTGGTCAAGAATGCGCGCGATGAGCAAGACCGCGTCCGCTCCGCACTTGTAGGCCACGTCGATTTCGTCCGGAAAAATCAAAAAGTCTTTTCGCAAAACCGCCACGTCAACCGATTGGCAAACGCTTATCAAGTCGCCAAGGTTTCCCTTAAAATAATTTTCCTCGGTCAAGACGCTTATCGCGGACGCGCCGGCCTCTTGGTAGGCCAAGGCGGTTTCCGACGCGTTAAGTTTTGGAGCGATGTCGCCCTTGCTGGGAGAGGCGCGCTTTACTTCCAAAACGACTCCCTTTTCTTGAATAAAAGGGTGGACGCGCCGCTTTCGTTCCTGCGGAATCTCGTAGCCAAAGTCAAGGCCGCGCTTTTTCATGTCCGCCTTGCGGCCTTCAACAATCTGTGCAAGAATGTCCGCCGCCATTTTAGCCCGCCAATTCCTTAGAAACCGCTTGGATTTCCTGCAATTTTTTCAAGGCCTTTCCGCTGTCAATCGCGGCGAGCGCCATGTCGTAGCCTTCCTTTAATGTCTTTGTTTTTCCGCTTAAGTACAAGACGGCGCCGGTGTTGAGGCCGATTGACGCGCGGATGGTTTTCTTTCCCTTTCCGTTAAGAACGTCCATCGCGAGAGCGGCGTTGTCCGCTCCGTTTCCACCCATAAGCTCCGCCTCGTCAACGCCTTCGATTCCAAACTTGGCCGGGTCTATCGCGTAGCGAGTTTCGTTTCCGTTTCCGTCGATTTGGAAAACGTCAGTGACGGCGCAGGGGCTGATTTCGTCGTAGCCGTCGCGGCTTGCGATTACCATGACGCGCTTGGCTCCCAAAGCCTTTGCCGCGCGCGCGTAAGTTTCAAGCAAATCATGGCTGTAAACGCCAAGCACTTGGTAGTCTGGGCAAGAAGGGTTTAAGAGCGGGCCCAAAACGTTCATCACGGTCTTTACGCCCAAGGCCTTTCTGACCGGCGCGGCAAAGCGCATCGCCGAATGGTAAAGGGGCGCCATCAAAAAGGCAAAGCCGGTCTTTTTGGCAAGCTCCGCCGTCTTGTCGGGGCTTGCGCTGATGTTGATTCCGAGCGCCTCAAAAAAGTCCGCCGCTCCAGACTTGGAGGAAACTGCGCGGTTTCCGTGCTTGATCACCGGCTGGCCGCAAGCGTCGGCGACAATGGCCGAAAGCGAGGAAATGTTAAAGCTTCCCTTTCCGTCGCCGCCGGTTCCAACGATTTCGGCGTGGCCGGAAAGCTTTAGCGGGAAAGACTTTTTCTTTTTAAGAAGGGCCTTTGCGCAGCCTGTGATTTCGGACTCGGCCACGCCTTTGGCCGCCATCGCCACAAGAATCGCGGCCATGACGCGCTCGTCCATCATTCCGTCGGTCATGATGTCCATAAAGAATTCGGCCTGTTTTTCGGACAAGTCTTTTTTGAAAATCAACTGGTTAAGGTATTCGGCCACGGGAAGGTTTTCGCGGCGGTAGTTCAAAAAGGCCATGAAGAATTTTTGGACGTCAGCGCTTGCGATTGATTCCGGGTGGAACTGAACGCCCTCGATGTCGTACTTTTTGTGGCGGATTCCCATGATGTCGCCGTCGGAAGCGCGAGCGGTGACTTCAAAGTCGTCGCTTAAAGTGGACTCGTCAACTACAAGCGAATGATAGCGCGTGAACTTTCCTTTTTTTCCGATCGCGCGGAAGAGGCCCTTTCCGTCCAAGTCCATTTCTTCGACGATTCCGTGCTTGATGAACTTGGCTCCGACAATCTTCGCGCCAAAGGCTTCGGCGATCGCCTGGTGGCCCAAGCAAATTCCCAAAATGGGAATTTTTCCGGCAAAATACTTTATCGCCTCTTCGCTGATTCCAGCGTCGCGCGGAGTTCCCGGGCCGGGAGACACGACCAAGTAGTCGGGCTTCATCGCCTCGATGTCGGCGACCGTCACCGCGTCGTTTCGGACAACCTCAACCTTTTCGCTTCCGTAAGTTTGCAAGGCTTGGACAACATTGTATGTGAACGAATCGTAATTGTCGATTACTAAAATCATTATTTTTCCTCCGTTTCAAAAGTTGCGATGAGCGCGCCGAGCTTTTCGTTGGTTTCCTCAAACTCGCGCTCGGGAACGCTGTCGTAAACGATTCCGCTTCCAGCCTGAAGCGTCCAAACCTTTCCCTGCTTTAAGGCGCAGCGGATCGCGATGCAAAAGTCCAAGTCGCCGTTGGGCCGAATGTAACCCACCGCTCCCGCGTAAAAGCGCCTCTTTGTCTTTTCCAAGCGCGACACGATTTGCATGGCCGAAATTTTAGGAGCGCCGCTCAAAGTTCCAGCCGGGAAAGACGCGCGCAAAACTTGCACGGGCGAGATTCCGTCGGCGACGTCGCCTTCAACATTGCTTACCAAGTGGATTACGTGGCTGAATGTTTCTGTTTCCATGTACTGCGTGACCTTGACGCTGCCGGAAGAGCAAACGCGGCCCAAGTCGTTTCTGGCCAAGTCAACCAGCATAAGGTGCTCGGCCCTTTCCTTGGGGTCGGCCAAAAGCTGCAGTTTGAGCTTTTCGTCTTCGGCCTCGTTCTTTCCGCGCCTAATCGTTCCCGCGATCGGATGGATAGAGGCGCGGCCGCCGACAACGCGCACAAGGCTTTCGGGGGAAGCGCCCGCCAACTGGAAGTCGCCAAAGTCGATGTACATCAAGTAAGGCGAAGGATTTATCAAGCGCAGGCGGCGGTACAATTCCAAGGCGCTCATGTCGCATTCAAGCTGGACGCGGCGCGAGGGAACGGCTTGCACGATGTCGCCCGCGACGATATGCTTTTTTAGCTCGACGACTTTATCGCAGTATTCCTTTTTGCTTTGCTCGATGTTGGTGATGACCTTGCAGGGCGCGGCTTCTTCTGTCTGCTCCATGTAAGAGAAGTCCATGTTGTTTAGCTTTTTCACAAGCTCGTCCACTGTTTTCTTCAAGTCGATTTGGCGCTCGGCGTAGTTCAATCCAAAGATGTGGAGCTTTTCGGTAAAGTGGTCAAAGACGATGTAGACGTGACCCGCGACAAAGCAGCACTCCGGAATGCGAAGCTCGTCAAACTGGTTTTCTAGGCGAACGGTGTCGCAGCGCTGGACAAACTCGTAGCTAAGGTAGCCGATTCCGCTTGCGGGGAGCGGAATGTCTTTTACCGGGCATTCGTTTTGGCCGGCCAAGTAAACGAGCGCGTCAAGAACGTCGGCCTCTTTTGTTTGGCCCACGGCGTTTTTGCTTACGACGCCTTCCGCGTTAAATGGCAAGCGGCGGCCGTCAATCAAAAAGGCAACGCCCTCCTCGTCCTGGACAATTTTAAAGGCTTCTTCGGCCATTATTATTGAATAGCGCTCGCGGCCCTTGTTAAAGCTGGCCGACTCCAAAATCGCCTTGGCCCCGATTTTTTTTGCCAGCGAAAAAGGCGTGTAGCGCTCGCTGGACAGGCAGACATAAACCGTGTCGTTTCTCTTTTGCATTTTCTTCTCCATTTTTGCGGAACCTAAGCCAGCCCAAAAATGGCCGCCCGGTCCCGGAAAGCGGTTGTTTCTACAAATAGAAACATCATTGAATAAAATATACAAGAGATTTATGTTTCTGTCAATAGAAACAGAGAAAAAATTTGATTTTTTTTGAGGAGAAGCAGGCGGCCTTGTGACGCCGCCATGCTAAAATTAGGTTAGTTTTTTGCCTTAAGCAAGTCGCGGATTTCTTCAAGGAGAACGGCTTCGTCGCTTTTTATCACAGGCGCGTCTTCCTGGGGCTTTTCCTCTTCCTTTTTCTTAAAGCTTTCAAAAAGCCTTATCACGATGAAGATACAAAAGGCCACGATAAAAAAGTCGACAACCGCTTGGATAAAGCTTCCGTACTTAATCTCGCTTTCGCCAATCGTAACGCTAAGGTCGGCAAAGTTAAGCTTTCCGACGGCAAGGCCAATCAAGGGCATGATTATGTCGTTCACAAGGCTTGTGACGATTTTTCCAAAGGCTCCGCCTATGATTACGCCAACAGCCATGTCAACGACATTTCCGCGCGAAATGAATTTTTTAAAAGCTCCAAGCTGCTTTCCCGCTCCGTTGATTCCATCTTTTAAAACTGACATATTTCCTCCTGCGCAATGCGCTAATTTTTATTTTACCACAAAACAACATTACTTTACCATGCTTTCCAGCGTGGCAAAAAGCGCGTCCGGCTCGACGGGCTTGCTTAGGTGCGCGTTTAGGCCGGCCTGAAGGCTTCGCTGCACGTCTTCGTCAAAGGCCTTGGCCGTGAGCGCGATGATTGGAATCGTCTTTGCGTCCTCTCTTTCAAGCGCGCGGATTTTCATCGTGGCCTCAAGGCCGTCCATCTCCGGCATGTTCATGTCCATCAAAATCGCGTCGTAATAATTTTCTTCGCTCTTTGAGAACATTTCAAGCGCCTCGCGGCCGTTCGCCGCGCACTCGACTTGCATTTCGCGCATGTTCAAGACCATGACCATGATTTCGGCGTTGACTTCCATGTCTTCTGCAAGAAGAATGCGCTTTCCCTTTAGGTCGGCCTTGGCCTCCTCCGCGTTGGCCGCCTTTTTCTTTTCAATCGCGCAGCGGAATTCTTCCACCACGTTGGAAGCGAAAAGCGGCTTCGCCAAAAAGCTGTCAACGCCGGCCGCGCGCGCCTCGTCGATTATGTCGTCCCAATTGTAGGCCGTAAGAATGATTATGGCCGACTCGCTTCCGACAATCGATCGGATGCGGCGGGTTGTCTCAACGCCGTCCATCTCCGGCATTTTCCAGTCAATCAAAATCAAGTTGTAAGGCGCGCGGCGCGCGTGGCGGATCTTGACCATCTCAATCGCCTGCTCTCCCGAAAGCGCGGTCTCGCACAAAAGGCCAAGGTTTCCCAAAGAAATCTTCGCGTTTTCGCAGGCAATCGCGTCGTCGTCAACGACAAGCGCGGTCATTCCCTTAAAGTCAACCTCGCCCATCTTTTTTACCGAGTCGTTCTTTTCGGAATCCAAAAGCGTTATCGTTACTGTGATTTCCGTTCCCTCGCCCTTCTTGCTCTTTACGGAAATGTCGCCGTTCATCATGTCGACCAAATTTTTCACGATCGCCATTCCAAGGCCAGAGCTTCCGTACTTGTTTACGCCCGCCTGCTTTTCCTGCGCGAATGTGTCAAAAATTTTGGGAAGGAATTCCTCGCTCATTCCGATTCCGTTGTCGCGGACTGTAAAGCGGATCGTAGACTTTCCGGCAAAGCGGGCCACGCGCTCGACGCCCAAATTCACTTCTCCGCCCGTCGGCGTGAACTTGACGGCGTTGCTCAAAGTGTTTATGAGAATTTGGCGCAGTTTTGTGTTGTCGCCGATGTAGTAGTCGTCCAAAGTTCCGTTTATGTGGCAGTTGTAGTTCAACTGCTTTTCGCTGCACTGGCCGATAAAAAGCGTGTTGATGCTTTCGATGAATTTTGGAAAGGAGAACTCCTCTTTGTTTAGCGCCATGCTTCCCGATTCGATGCGCGACATGTCAAGGATGTCGTTTATCAAGTTAAGAAGGTGCTTGGCCGACACTCCGATTTTTTCCAAGTAGTCGCGCGTCTTTTCTGAAATATCCGGGTCGTTGAGCGCGATGTTGTCCAGTCCTATGATGGCGTTCATCGGGGTTCGTATTTCGTGGCTCATGTTTGAAAGGAAGACTGTCTTGGCCTTGTTGGCGTCTTCGGCGGCGGCAAGCGCGTCGCTTAGGGCTTGGTTCTTTTGGAGCGAGTCGCGCATCTCCGCGTCAATGTCCACAAAGCCGATTCCGACTTTGTGAATGTCTCTGTCGTGGTCGTCCTCGTTTCGCTTTACGCCGGCCATCTTTACCATGCCGTAACGGTCAACGCCGCCGCGCCTTGTCACAAAGCGATATGAAATGACCGCCTCTTTTTTTAGCGCGGCTTTGATGTTTTCCTTGCTCACGAATTTCAGGAACTCGTCGCGCTTGTCTTCGCTTATGTAAGCGTTCGCGTATTTTGTGAAATTTTTTGTAAAGGGAAAGGTTTGCCCTTCGTCGACGTTGCCCTTTAGAAACTTGTCCTTTCTGTAGCAAACGCCTTCGTCCTTGTCAAGGTCAACGTAGTAAACGCTTCTGTAGTCAGACGAAAGCGCGTTAATCATGTTGTCCTTTTCTTTTTCAACTTCAAGCGCGGCGTTCCTTTTTATTTGAACGACAATCACCGCGAACATCGCGAGGAAGACAAAGAAAACGATTACGGTCAAGACAAAGCTTCGCGTATGCATTTTCTTTGAGACCGAACTTATCCCTTCGCTTATGACGCTGTCGCGAATCAAGTAAGTCAGCATCCAATCCGTTCCTTGTATCGGAACGTAAGAAAGCGTCTCTTCGATTCCGCCGTAGCCAAAGGCGACCGCGCCTTTTTTGCCCGAAGAAAATTCGCCCAAGAATTTTTCGATGGAATAGCCTTCCTTAAAGTCGGCGTTTTTCATCGTCTCCAAAAGGTTGTCCTCGCTGGCCATGCCGCCCAAAACCATGTTGGTCAAGGCCTCGCCCCTGCGCGTGTAAATGTTGCAAAAGGTTGTGCCGTTGTTGTCGGACTGAAGTGAAACGCCTTGCAGCATGTTGGCCATTCCGATTTCCATAAAGCAAACCATAAGCTTTTTTCCGTTAAGGCTCATGTTCTGAACGGGAATCGCGATGATGACTTTTTTGTCGCCGCTTTTAACGTCCTTGACGGAAATCTCAGGCTTTGACAAAGCGCTGTGGTCAAAATTGTATTCGCCGATGTTTCTTTGCGTTCCAAGCGAAGTGTAAATCAAGCCGTCCTCGTCGACAAAGGCGAACTTTTCAAGGCCGTAGAGCTTTTTCATTCGCGCCTGGTAGGCCCTAAGCCGCTCCTCGCCGCTAAGGTCGGAACTGTCCATAAGGCTTGTGGCCACATAGATTTTGTCGATGTTGTTCTTTAGCGCGGTGGCGACTACTTGCTCGCGGCGGCCGGCCAGCTCGTCAAGGTACAAAAAGCTTACGGCTCGCACGGCCTTTTCGGTGTCGGACGAGGCTTTTTTTCCGACCCAAAAAGTTCCGACGACGATTATAAAAAGCGCGGCGACTCCGCCCGCGATTACAGGAAAAAGCAAATTTGTTTTTTTGTTTCTCATAGCGCCTTCAGTTCGTTTCGTTTTTCAAGGATTTTTTGGACGAGCGGGCTGTAGTCCATTTGCGTCTTGCCTCTCAAAAACTCGACGATTTCGCAAATCGGATCGTGGATTGGGCTAAGCGCGAGGTTTGCCAAAACGCCCTTAAGCGCGTGGGCCGCGTCAAAAGCCGCGCCAAGGTCGCCTTCTTTTACCGCGCCTTCAAGCTTTTCAAAGGAATCGTTTTGCGCGGCTTTTGCCACCATCTTAAGATAAAATTCCTCGTTGTTCATGCAACGGCGAAGGCCTTCGTCAACGTTGGCCCCAAATGATTTCAACGCCTCGACAGTCATCAGTTCTTTTCTCCCAATTCCTTTTTTAAAAGCTCGGCAAAGCCGTCCGCCGGAAGCGGCTTTGAAAAATAATAGCCCTGGATTATGTCACAGTCCATTTTCTTCAGCGCCTCAACTTGTCCCGCGTCCTCGACTCCTTCGGCCACGACGGGGACATTCAGGAATTTCGCGATGCTGATCACAAGCTCCACAAGCTTAAGGCACTTTTCGTCCTTGTTCATGTTGCGCACAAAGCTCATGTCCATCTTTAAAACGTCAATCGGAATCGTCGAGATCATGTTCAACGAAGAGTAGCCGCTTCCAAAATCGTCCATCTCAATCTTAAAGCCCATGTCGCGCAAATGGTTCACGGCCTCTATCAAGCGCGCCGCGTCCTCAGAGTAAGCCGACTCGGTTATTTCAAGGTATATGTCGGCGGGCGTAAGATTCTTTTCCTTTAAAAGCGAATTGACGCGCTCTTCAAAGCCTTCGTCGTAAATGTCGATGCGCGAAACGTTCACCGACACGGGAACAGAGGCGCCGATTGTGTCCTTCCATTCCCTGATTCTGTCGGCCGCTTCCCGCCATACAAAATGGTCAACCTTTTGAATGAGTCCGTTTTCCTCAAACAAGGGAATGAAGTCGCCAGGGCTTATCATTCCAAGCTTTGGGTGCTTCCACCTTACCAAGGCTTCGGCGCTTTTTAGGACAGGCTTCTCGCCAAGGATTCCGTACTTGGGCTGAAAGTAAACTTGCAAGTCGCGGTTTTTTATCGCGTCTTCGATATCGTTTATAAGGCGCTCATGGTAAAGGTCCGCGTCGTTGAGTTCCTTTGTGTAAAAGAAAATTTGCTTTGTGTAGTCGCCCTTGATTCTGTCGCAGGCAAGCTTCGCGTGGTCAAACCATGTTTCCATCGGAGCGTCTTTGTCCACGTTTTGGTAGATGCCGACTCTAAAGTGAATTTTTGGAATTTGCGTCACGCGCGAAAGTTCCTCTTGAAGATCGTTGAAAATGGAAACGTAATCGTCCCTGTGGAAGCCGCACATAAAGAAGTTGTCCGAGTCGGTGCGGCACTCGATGTAAGAGTATTCAAAAGCCTTCATCAAAAGCGAGGCCGTAGTTTTTAAAACGCTGTCGCCGATTTTTCGTCCGTAACTTTCGTTAAGAATGTGGAAGTGGTCGATGTTGAGCGCGAGCGCGTCGATGCTCTTGCCCTTGTTGCAGTCTTCCATCTGGTGAATGTATTCAAAAAAGAATTCGCGGTTAAAAAGGCCGGTAAGGGAATCTTTTTCGGCGACCTTGATTATGCTATGGGCTTCGTAAAGGTTGATGATTCGCTCGCAGCGCGCCAAAATCACTTCGGGCATGTCAAAGGGCTTTGTGATGAAGTCAGCCGCTCCCAGCTTTATGCTCTTGACTTCGGCGGGCTTTTCGGAAGTCATCACGATTACGGGAACGGCCTTAAGCCTTTCGTCCGCCTGGATTTTTTCCAAAAGCTCAAGGCCTGACATTATCGGCATAAGAAGGTCAAGAAGGACAAGCGAATAATGCGCGTTCCTGTCAAAAAGCTTTTCGAGCGCTTCCTCTCCGTTGGCCGCGTAGGCAATCTCGTAGCGCTCGGAAAGAATGTTCCCCAAAAGCTCGCGGTTAACGTCCTCGTCGTCGACTACAAGAACCCTTCTTTTTAGTCCGTTTTTTTCCATCAAGTCTTCCATATCGCCCTCGCCCTATTTTACCGTAAATTCGATTTCTTTTTCCATATCTCCGCAAGACACATGGAGCGTTCCCCTTCCCTTCTTCCCTATGGAACGAACGTAGGCCGCGCAAAAGCCAGCCTTAAAGGAAACAAGGCCGGGGCCGACAAGCTCGACCGCGCCGCTTGCCTTTAACTGGACCGGCTCGATAAAGTACGGCAAGACGTTTCCGTAATTGTCGCGCGCGCTGATCCTGACAAGCGCGGCGTCCCAACTTTCTTCCTCATGCAAAACAAAAGATGAAGCGTCGGCGCAAAGCTCAATCGACTGGACCGGCCCCTTAAAGACGGTCTTGGCCAGCTTTCCGCCCTTGTAAGCCTCAAACCTAAAGACCGAAGCCTCGCCGCCCCAAAGGCCCACGAACTTTGTGTAAAGATCGGTAATCTTGGCGCGGTTGATTCCTCGCGCCAAAAGTCGGACATAAGAAAGCGCCTGGCTAAAGCCCACTGCGTTTTGGCCGTAAAGCGCGATGTGGTTTAGAATGTTTTTCGCGTCCCGGGCGGCGGAGGCGGATAGGCCGGCCTCGTCGACCAAGCGGTTTCCGACATAGTCGTCAATCAAAATCGGCCCGTGCGGAATGTTCTTGTAAGGAGAATCCGCGCGCTTGTATTCCTTGATGAATTTTCCGTTAAGGTACATCTTGACCGAATCTGCGTTTGTGAAAATCCAGTTTTTTCCGCGCGCGCTGGCCGGATGCTCGCCCACGTCCATCGAAGAAGAAATTTCCAAAACCGGAATTTTTTCCTGCTGGCTTTGGTAGACCGCCGCCGCGAGCTTGGGGTTTCTGAACATGTCCATCACGCCGTGATAGCAAACTCCGTCTCCGCTTCCAAAATCCTTGTGGGTGTTGTAGTCAAAGGCGCACCAGGCAAAGCTTCCCGCGACGCCTTTAGCTGCGGCGACTGCGTCAATCACGTTGGCGTGGCGCAAGGCGTGCTCGGTTCTGTGGATTTCGTCATCAAAATTTTTTGTGGGGAACATGTGGCCCGCGTACTCTGAAATCAAGTAAGGATTGTTTTTGTCGCGCGCGCGGACGACGGCGGATTTTTTTGAGCAGCCGGCGTTGTTTCCTTCGTGGACAAAGTCGTTGAAAGTGTAAACGTCTTCTAGCAAATGGGATTTTTTTATGCAGCGCACTCCGCCGGTCGGACGGCTTGGGTCAAGCGCGCGGCAAAGCGCGTTGGTCTTTTGGTAAAGATCGTCGTCGTCGGGCGACTCGTTTATGCGGACACCCCACAAGAAGATCGAAGGGTGGTTCCTGTACTGCTCCACCATCTCGCGGACATTTTGAACGGCTTGGCTTCTCCATTTGTCGGAAGAGCCGATATGCTGCCAGCCAGGAATCTCGGTAAAGACCAAAAGGCCAAGCTCGTCGCAGCGGTCGATGAAGTCCTGCGACTGCGGATAGTGGCTTGTGCGGACGGCGTTGAGGCCAAGCTCGTTTTTGAGAATGTCCGCGTCAAGTTTTTGCATGGACGCAGGCATCGCATAGCCAACGTAAGGAAAGCTTTGGTGCCTGTCGATTCCGCGCAAAAGCGTTTTCTTTCCGTTCACAAAAAGGCCGTCCGCCTTCATCTCTATGTCGCGGAATCCAAAGCGGACAGTTTTTGTGTCAATCAAATTCTTTCCGTAATAAAGGCTCGCTTCCAATTCGTAAAGAGCGGGACTTTCGGGCGACCACAATTCCACGTCAAGCGGCTCTGAGGCGGCCGTCAAAGAGTTTTCGTCCTTAAGCTCGCTCTCCTTTTGGAAAATGATTTTTTTGTCGCCGGCCTTGCGCAGCGCAAAGCGGACAAGCGCGTCGGTCTTTTTGTCAAGGCTGACCTTGGCGCTAAAAGCCTTTCCCTTTGTCGTTACAAAAACGTCGCTGATGAAATTTTCGTTGGAAACTTCCAAACAAACGCCGCGATAAAGGCCGCCGTAAGTCATGTAGTCAATCACAAAGCCAAAGGGCGGAACGTCCAAGTTCTCGCGCGAGTCAAGCTTCACCGCCAATACGTTTGTCTTTCCCGCAGGCAAAAGATTTTCGGTAAGCTCAAATTTAAATGCCGTGTAGCCCGAAGAGTGGACGCCGAGGCTTTTTCCGTTAATCCAAACTTCCGCCTCGTGGGCGGCCGCCAGGAAGGCGGCAAAAACGCGCTTGCCTTTCCAAGACTTTTGGGTTTTAAACTCGCGCCTATAGCCGGAAAGCGTTTGGTAGGAAGCAGCGCTAAAATAATTGTATGGCGTAACCGCCACGCTGTGCGGCAAACGGACCTCTTGCAAGGATTTCTTCAGTTCCGCGCTTTTGATTTTTGGAGCGCAAAGCTCTTCTTGAAATTTAGGAGTCCAAATCCATTGGTCATTTAAATTGATTCTTTCCATAAGATTATATTGTAAATTGTTTAAAAAAATATTACAATACCAATAACCTTTTTAGCATTGCGCTGTTTATACTATAATTAAAGGAACATTTTTATGAAAAAAAAGATTATCATTGCAAGCGTTATTTTTGCGGGATTGGCCCTTTTTTGCGGCTGCCAAACCGTTCCAAAAGAAATTCCAGAAGACCTTGACGCCCGCCAACTAATCCAGCGCGGCCAGGACAATTTTGACGAACACCGCTACAAGGCCGCCGAAAAATACTTCAACACCGTCCTGGAACGCTACGGCGACGACCCCAAGCACTACCTTGAAGCAAAATACGAGTTGGGCCACCTTTACCTAAAGCAAAAAAAATACTCCGCGGCCTACGACACCTTTATGGAAATCGAGGAAATCTACAAAAGCGTTCCGGTCGGACTTCCAGGCTCGTACAAAATTTTGTGCGGAATAGAGCTTGCGAAAATTCCTGCGGAAAAAATAAAAGAGTTTGAAGCCAGAAGGAACGCGCCCAAAGAAGAGGCCGCTCCTGCGCAAGAGCCCACTCCAGCGCAAGAGCCCGTTCAGGCTCAAGAGGCCGCTCCTGTAGCTGAGGCTCCGACGGCTCAGGAAAACCTTACGTTCCAAGAGCCGGAAGAAGCCGCCGCGCCAAATGAAAACAAGCCTTCCAGCGCGGAAGGCTCCAACGAGTAGGGTTATTGCGGCGCGATAATTTTATTCGCGCCGCAAAAAGACTAAGTCAAGGCTTTAAGCGAAGCGTGCCTTTACTTAGTCTTAGCGTCCGCGGCGGCTTTTGTCGTCGGGAGTTATGATCGCGGTCACGCTCACTCCGAGCTGGGCCGCTTTTTTTTCGACCAATTCCTTTGAGTACTTTCCAGTGCGCCGCGGCGTCGGATGCGGCTCAGCGTCGCCTATCAAGATGATTTTCTTTTGGGCGTCGTCGCGCCATTTGTAGAATTCCATCGAAGCGAAAAGCGCCTCGTAAACAGGCTCGGGAATGTCGCCGCCTTCCGTTCCGATGATTTTAAATCCGCTCAAGTTGGCCAAAAATTCGTCCAAGTCTTTTGACCAGTCAAAGAACCTCACGGGAAGCCCCTTTGTCCAAAAGTTGTCGCCGTAGTCGCGATAAAGCAAGAGGCCAAAGCGAACGTCTCCAAAATCGGCCAGTTCATGGGCAAGGCGGGGAACCAATTCCTGCCTCAATTTTTCTATGTCGTCCTTCATGCTGCCGGTCGCGTCGATCGCAAAGACAACGTCAACCTTGTCCTTGGGGTTCACTGACTGCAAAACCGCGCAAATGTCGTCGATCAAGGAGTCCGGCCCTTTTGAGTAAACCAGCATGTCCGAAAATTCCTTGAATTTGTCGGCGGCGGCGGGATTGTATTCGTCGGTAAGGACAACCTCCACAGGCTCTGGCTCCGGCTCAGGCGCGGCTTCCTCTTCAACAAGAGGAGCGGGTCGAGGCCTTCTTCTTTTTTCCAAATTGAACATGTATGGGTTGTCAAAAAAAGCGCCGGTGTAGTCGCAATATTTTTTTTCAAAGCCGCGAATGTTGATAAAAGTTCCCTTTCCGACTTGAACCGTTCCGTGGCGGCTCCAATCGTATCCGTATACCAATTCGTCGGGAACAAAAATCAAAAACGCCTTTCCAAACTGCGCGTCGTTGCCGGCGTTCGAGTCAACCAAAAAGTAAAGGCCCCTTTCCTTTGAGTCAAGAACCTCTCCGTCAAGCACGCGCTTTTCGTCGCCGTTAATCGGATTCCATTCGAGCGCGCGGTAAGCGTAGTTGTCCTCCTTTCCAAGAGGATCCTTTGTGGTCTCGGTAAGCATGACCGATTCAAGGCCCGGCTTTTTTCTTATGAAAATGTTTGTTCCGCCGTCCACTTTTTCGACGCGCAGATCTTCAGGCAAAATCAACAAATTATTCTGCGCCGCAAGCGGAAGCAAAAGCGCCAACATGAGAATACCGTTCAACAAAAACTTTTTCATGCTTCTATTTTCGGCAAAAAATTAAATAATATGATTGAATTTTCCGATATAAAACAGGAACGCGCGCAAAACAAAAAAGCGCGGAAAAAATTATTTTAGGAAAAACAAATGGCCTCTAAAAAAAAGTTTAAGATTAATTTTGACGCATGCGTGTCAATTTGCTTTTGCGCCGCCGCGCTTCTTATTTTTTTTCTGGACAAATTCGCAATCAAAAACTACGACTTGGTTCAAAACATTTTTTCCGCGCCTGGAGCCAAGGGAGCCGAGCGGGCCTTTAATTTTTCCTCTCCTTCCGACTACCTGCGCCTCATTCTTTTTGTTCTTGGAAACGAAAGCTTTTTGCAAGTCCTTTTTTCTTGCGCATTCATACTTCCTTTTGGAGCGCTCATGGAGGAACGTTACGGCTCTCCGGCCGTCGCCTTTATGATTGCGATCAGCGCCTTTGTTTCGGGCGTGTTGAACGCCTGCTTGGTCCCGCAAAGCCTTTGCGGAGCGGCTTCCGCGGCGACAATGCTGATTCTGCTTTCTTCTATCACTTCAATCGCGAAAAACGAAATCCACCTTTCAAGCCTTTTGACGCTTGTTCTTTGTCTGGGCGGAAACCTTTACCTTGCATCTGGACAAAAAGGCCTTGACCGCTTTGCCGTCGTTGGAGTTTTTGTCCAGCTGGCGGGCGCTTTGGCCGGAAGCATGGCGGGCTTTTTGACCGCTCCCAAAACAAAAAGAAGCGCTTCCGGCTCGTCAAGCGGATCAAGCCAGACAGCCAGCGAGCGCCTTCGCGAAATCGACGAGGAGTCGCCGCGCAAAAAGAGCTTTTGGGGTAAAAAAACAGCCGACGACGAAACTACTGTCATCGGCTCGATAAACATATAAGCGCGAAAAATAGAAAAACAAAAATAAAAACGCTCTCGCGGGAACCTGAGCGCCAAATGCGCGGTTGCGCTTTTAGGGCTTAACAGTAAGCCCAACACGCAAAGCGCTTTGCCGCTCAGCCTCCCGCTGCGCGTTTTCTTTTGTTTACCTTAAATTTTGCGCTTGTCTCTTTACCTTAATTAAAAATCGGGCGGACTTTTGTGACCGTCTCGATGCCGGCAAGGGCGCGGAGGGTTTCTTCGGGAACAACGCCGTCGATGTCGATGATGTTGTAGGCCGTGTCGCCGCGGTTTTGGTTGATCATGCCGGCGATGTTAAGCTTGGCGTCGCCCAAAACTGTCGTGAACTTTGAAACGATTCCGGGCGCGTTCTTGTGGCTTATGCAAAGGCGCGTTCCGTTTTTGGGAATCGGGTTTTCAGTCACGCACTTGGGGAAGTTGACAGAATTGGTGATGTTGCCCTTCTCCAAAAATTCGCGAAGCTCGTTGACGGCCATGACCGCGCAATTGTCTTCCGCTTCGGGCGTTGACGCTCCAAGGTGGGGAAAGCAAATGACGTTTTTCTTGTTCAACAATTCTTCGCTTGCAAAATCGGTCACAAAGCAGCGGACCTTTCCGCTGTCGAGCGCCGCCAAAATGTCGTCGTTGTTGACCAAGCCGCCGCGCGCGATGTTGATGATTACAACGCCGTCCTTCATGTTCTTGATTGTCTTTTCGTTGATCAAGCCCTTTGTGTCGGGCGTTTGCGGAATGTGAATCGTCACGTAGTCGGCCTTGCTCAAAAGGACGTCCAAAGTTTCGGCGTGCTTGATTGAAGAATCAAGCCTCCAAGCGGCGGCGATAGACATAAAGGGATCGTATCCGATTACTTCCATTCCAAGCTTTACGGCGGCGTTGGCGACCAAGGCTCCGATCGCGCCCAAGCCGATGACGCCAAGCTTCTTTCCCTTAAGCTCGTGGCCCACAAACTGGCTCTTTCCCTTTTCGGCCAAGTCCGGGATTTCCTCTCCTTTTCCGGCAAGAGTCTTTACCCAATCGGCCGCGTCAAAAACCGGACGGCTTGAAATCAAGAGCGAAAGCAAAACCAATTCCTTTACGGCGTTGGCGTTGGCTCCGGGCGTGTTAAAGACCACGATTCCCTTGTCTGTCATAGAGTCAATCGGAATGTTGTTGACGCCGGCTCCTGCGCGGGCAACCGCCTTGAGGCTTCCGGGAATTTCCATCGTGTGCATATCGGCCGAGCGGACCAAAATCGCGTCCGGGTCGTTGAGGCCGCTGGCCGTCTCGTAGTTGTCGCGGGGGAACTCTTCCAAGCCCACCGCGCTGATTTTATTCAAAGTCTGAATCTTAAACATTGTTTTCCTCCAAAAAGTACCGCTGTTCGCGCAAGCTTGGTTGCGCGCGCGAATGTTGCGGCTTATGCGGCGTCAAAAAGTTTTTGGCTTGCCGCCGTTTTTTTCGCCGCTAGTTTTTCGCGGCGAATACCTTCATAAAGTCAACAAGCGCTTTGACGCCGTCAAGGCTCATCGCGTTGTAAATGCTGGCTCTCATTCCGCCAACCAAGCGGTGGCCCTTAAGGTTTACAAGGCCGGCAGCCTCGGCTTCTTTTACGAACTTGGCGTTGATTTCCTTTTCGTTTTCCGCTCCGGCGTATTTTGTAAGAAAAGGTATGTTCATAAGTGAACGGCTGCCAATCAATGCAGTTGCATGATAAAAATTCCCTTCGTTCTTGTCCAAGTAATCGTAAAGGAAATCGGCCTTTTCCTTGTTGCGCTTGGCCATTCCTTCCGCTCCGCCGTTGGCTTCAATCCATTTAAGGACTTTTCCCAAAACGTAAATCGTGTAGCAAGGCGGCGTGTTGTACATGCTTTCGCCCTCAACGTGGGTCTTGTAGCAAAGCATTGTCGGAGTTCCCGGGCGGCAGTTTTCCAAGTCGCAAACCAAGTCCTCGCGGATAATGACAAGAGTGACTCCGGCTGGAGCCAAGTTTTTTTGCGCGCCCGCGAACAAAAGGCCGAACTTTGAAACGTCAAGCGGCTCGCTCAAAACGCAGGAAGAAATGTCGGCCACAAGCGGAATCTTTCCGGTGTCGGGAATGTATTCATAATGCGTTCCCATGATTGTGTTGTTAAAGCAAATGTAGGCGTAATCGTAGTCGCCTTCGATTTTTTCAACTTTGGGAATGTAGGAATAATTTTTGTCTTCGCTGGAAGCGATTACGTCAACCTGGACTCCAAGATGGCGCGCTTCGGCGGCGGCTTTCTTGGCCCAAACGCCGGTCTGGATGTAGGCGGCCTTTCCTGTATGGATTCCCAAGTTTTGCGCCACCATCGCGAACTGCGTTGAGCCGCCTCCCTGCAAGAACAAAATCTTGTAGTTGTCAGGCACCTTCATCAACTTGCGGACGCGCGCCTCAGCGTCTTGAATGATGGGCTCAAAGGCCGCCGAGCGGTGGCTCATTTCCATGACGCTCTGGCCTGTTCCGTTGCAGTCCATCATCTCGGCCGCGCATTCCTTTAAAACTTCTTCAGGCAGGCAAGAAGGGCCCGCGCTAAAATTCCATACTCTGCTCATAATCGCTCCTTATTATGAATTAACTCTCGCGCAAATGTTGTTCAACGCCAACAGCGGCGAAACGTTCTCAACGACAACGCTCGCCGGAACTTCCAAAACTTGGCCCGTAAAGTTCACGATTCCCTTCACGCCGCTTTTTGCCAAACGGTCGGCCATCAACTGGGCTTGGTCGTCCTCCACCGCCAAAATCGCAAAGTCAATCTTTGACTCTGGAATCACCGTCTCCATCTTGGCCGCAGGATATAGCGGAAAGTCGGCGCTCAAAACTTCGGTGCGGTTGACGCGGCTGTCAAAGCCGGCCACAATCTTAAAGGGCGACTCGTCAAAGATTCCGCATTGCATCAAGGCCGCGCCCAGTTTTCCCAAGCCGGCTATGCAGCAAAAGCGCTTTTGGCCAGGAAGGGGAAGCCTTAAAAAGGCCCTAATCGCGCCAAGCAAGTCCTGAACCTTGTAGCCGTTAGAAACGCCGCCCTTAAAGCCCGTAAACGAAATGTCCTTTCGTATAAGGGCGCGGTCGATTCCGGTCATTCTTTGAATTTGGATCGAAGTGATTTTTTCCTCTTTGCAGGAAGCCAAAAGAGCGGCCAGCAAAGTCAACCGCCTTCTTGACGCTCCAGGAATCTTCTCCATTGACGCCCCCGTGAAATAATTCACAAAATTACGCTTTTAATTTTAAAGGCAATGTGAAAAATTGTCAAGAAAAGGTCCTTGGCTTGGGGCGAAATTTCCAAAAAAAGAAGGGGAAATTTTGTCAAAAGTGGACTTTCTGTGAATTTCATAACAAAAAAAGGACGCCCCAACGGAGCGTCCTTAAAAATAAAAAAAGGAGGAATTTTTATTATCTGGCGATAGCCGGGATTATTGTCTCGTTTGATTGCTTGTAATGGTTCAAGACTTCTTCGGTAAAAGCCGTTTGCAAGTTGGCGCGGTAGCTGGCGATGCGGCTAACGTAGCGCAAAGTGCTGGCCGGAGTTTGGTCGTTGCGGACGCGGCTTACGCCGGCGTTGTACATCGCTACGGCGGTCAAGTCGTTGCCGGCCACGTTCATGCAAAAGCGCAAGTGCTTCATGCCAAGGCGGGCGCTTGTCTCGACGACGTAAAAGTCGTTCTCCCCCAACTGGGGAAAGCTTCGGTCGTTAAGCTGAAAAAGCCCTCGGTCGATCGAACCGTTCGCGTTAAGATTGTAGGCATAGCGGTTGTAGCGGCTTTCCGTATGGCAGAGGGCGAATGCCAAGCTAAGAGGAATGTCCTCGCGGTTGGCGGCGTCCAAAACGGCCATAGTAACGTCGCGGTTGCCGGTAACGCGCAAGTAAAACCATTCAACGGCCGCGCGCGTTGACGGGTTCCTGTAAAGCTGCAAGCCCTTGTCAACCATCTCTGACTTTTCGTCCGAATCAAAAGAAAATGAGCTAAAAAAAGCCTTGTTTTCTATCCAGGAAATGTTTTGGGCCTTGGCGCCGATTTCCTCGGCGTAAATCCGTTCCTCCGGCAAAAGAGGCTCCTCTATTACAGAAACTGCATTGGAAAAAGCGGGCTCTGAAGACTTTGGCGCGAACAAAAGAGCTGCGACGCCCGCGGCCGCGAACATGATGGAGAGAATCACGGCAAGCAAGGCCGTCTGGTAAAATTCCGAATGTTCTTTATAGTTCTTTGTCATGTCGCAACATAAAAGCGCATTTTTTAGTTTTATGCAAGAGAATTTTGGAAAATTTTAATGAATTTTTGCAAAATTTTATATTATTTACCAGTTTGTTGATTTTTATGCATTAACTAGAATATTTCGCAAAATCTCCATTTTATCCAAAGATGTAATGCGGATGCTTTTCCAAAAGCTCGGACTTGAAGTTGTCGGCCAATTCCGCGCCCCGCTCCATCGAAGAAAAAAGCGCCGGAACGAAAAAGCCCTTTACGCTTTGGCAGTCCTTTACGCGGCGGGCGCAATGCTTGTAGGCGGCGGTGACTTCCAGAGCGGCGTCAACGTCCTTGCAGTCTTCCGGCAAAAGCTCCGGCTCCAGCATAACCTGGCCGCCGCCCGCCTCGATCTCCTTTAGGCGCGTTCTAAGGCCGGCCAAATACTCTTCGTTGGCCGAACCGTCCGCCAAAACGATGTCCTTGTAGGCCACTTGAATTTTATCCATTTTAGTCAACTCCATTTAAAATAAATTCAACCTCTGCAAAAAGAACTTTCACAGAGGCGGAATCGAGAGCATAAAGGACAGCGAAAGCTTTCCTTCTATTCTGTCAAAATCTTGATAACTTCGGCTTTGTCTTGCGTCTCAAGAATCTGCTGGCGCTTTCCGGCGCTCTTGAACAAAAGGCTTACTTCAGCCAAGAACTGAAGGTGCGGGCCAGTTTTGTTAACCGGAGAAAGAGTCATAATAAAGATGCGGCAGGGATCTTGGTCAAGAGAGTCAAAGTCCACCGGGTTGTCCGAAATTCCGATGCAAGCGACCAAATCGCTCACTGTGTCAGTCTTTCCGTGGGGAATGGCGATTCCATGCTTCATTCCTGTAGACATCTTGCGCTCGCGCTCAAGGACGCAGTCACGGGCGGCCGCTTTGTCGGTCACTTTTCCCGCCTTAACAAGGATGTCGAGCATTTCGTCGATAATGTCTTCTTTTGTTTTTCCCTTCAAGTGAAGGTTCACCGTCTCGGGTGTTAGTACAGTTCTTAAGTCCATAACCTTTATTGTAGATTCACTTGCCCTAAAAGTCAAGAGAAAAGTCGGCCAAAAATTGATTTTTTTCAAAAAAACTGATAGATTATCGGCATGAACAAAAGCGAAAAATTCTCAGCCGACCTTAAGCGAATCAAAAAAAACAACCGTTCCGCAGCGGCCTTCAACATGAACGCGGCCCTCTTGGACATAGAGCGCCTTTTTACCGGCCAAAACGCCCAATGCAAGGGCCTGGCATCTTCCCTTTTTGACTGGTGGAGGAACGAATGGGCGCGCGGCCCGGAATTGGAAGATTCCGCCTTGGAAAAGCTGGCCGCCGTAAACTCCTTCCTTAACGAAGAGGAAGACACCGACGCGCTAGACCAAGACGATTGGAAAAGAATCAAGGACGAGGTCGGCTACGAGGCCGAAAACCTGCCCTTGGAGCTTTTGAGCGCCATGATGAAAACCATAGTCTCAAAAGACGCTTTTTAGTATTGGAACAAGTAGGCCGGATATTTTATACTGGGCCCCAAATTGTCCTCGACGACGCGCTTTACAGAAACTCCGGTCATAGACTCAAAGATGCGGCGCATAAAAGGCGCTTGGTAAACATACTCGTAGTCCACAAAGTCAATCGCGTCGGCCTCCTCGCTTGACAACGAGCGCGCGGCCATAAGGCGCTCGCGCATTCTGTCCTCGGCGTTTTCTTGTGAGCCGATTCCGTCAATCAAGCCGTTTTGCTTGGCCTGGCCGGCTGTGTAGATGCGGCCGTCGGCCAAAGCCTTTGTCTCGGTCAAAGACTTTTTTCTCGCCGACGCCACGATAGAAGCGAACTGTTCGTAGCATTCGTCAACAACGCTCTGCATGATGTCTCTTTGCTCGTCGGTCAAAGGATTGTTGTAATTGCCCATCGCCTTGTTCCTGCCAGAAACAAAGTTTGTGGATTTTACTCCGATTTTTTCGAGCAAGCCCGTGGCGTCGATTGTCGGTCCAAAGATTACGCCTATGGATCCTGTGAGCGAGTTGCGGTTGGCGTAAACCGTGTCGGCCGCACAAGAGATGTAGTATGCGCCCGAAGCCGCCATGCTCTTAAAGTAGGCCCAAACTTCCTTGCCGGAATTCTTGTACTTGCGCAGGGCCAAATAAAGCTCGTCGGCTTCGTAAACCGTTCCGCCGGGAGAGTCGATGACCAAAAGAATTCCTATGTTGTTGGAATCGTTCTCAAGGCTTTCGACCGTGTCCAAAAGCCAGCCTTGGTTGTAGGTTTCGTTGGCTTCTTGGATAACTCCGGTAATGTAAAGGCGGGCCACATACTTTGAGCCGCCGATTTTTCCCAGCCTAAAGTTTCCCATGTTGAGGTTGACGGGATTTCCGCCGCGCGAGGCGGAAGGAGCGCCTTTTATTACGCCAACGCCTTTAAGAACGCAAAAGGCTATGGCCAAAACCGCGATGACGATTACGATTATCAAAAACAAGAGGCCGCCGCCCTTCTTTTTTTTCTTTGAAAGCTCTTCGTTCATTTTATTCTCCTAAAAAGCGATTACGCAAAGTCTTCCGGCGAGACTCTTTTTGAGGCAAGCGCGGTTTCCTTGAGCGCTTGGTAAATGTTTGTGTATGTAGCCTGGTAATAAGGCATAAGCCACAAAAAGCCGATTCCCAATGTAAGACCGCACAAAATAAAAAGCGGAATGAAAGACAAATCGGTTACGAACAAATCCCCCTTGTAGCCGCGGGTCAATTCCTTGCTGATTTTTATGGCCTTGGAAACCTTGATTTCAGGATATTCGGCCATGATGTAAACCATCATCGAATAAGAATACCATTTGATGATTCCGGGGATCCAAAAAAGAAGCGTCCAAAGGCTCACCCACAGGGTTCTCCAAAGGTAGCCGCGAACCGCCTGCCACCATTGTCCAAGGCCTTCCAAATAGTCGCCGAACGTTACCGGCCGCGGCTCGGCTTTCATAATATGAAACAAGCGTTTTTGCGCCAACAAAAAGGCCGCGACAATCAAGGCGATGAAAATCGAAGCCGTCGTCGCGCGCGGGCCGCCGTGAACGCCCGCCCTAAAGTTTCCGGCCGCGGCGTTTAGGTTGACCGTAATGTCGTCGCCAAAAAACGCAACCAAGGCGGAGCAAAGGATGGAAAGCAAAGCGAAAATCAAAAGGCTTGTCAAAACAGGAATTTTCCAACGGCCTTTAAGCTGCGCCTTGGCCGCTTTTTTGTAAGCTGCTCGATCAAACATTTTTTCTCCTCCAAACAACGCGGCGCCGTTGGATTTTAGGCTTTCAGCCAATTACTTCGCCGCTAATAATTCAGAATAATACTTTTCTTCGATATCATCAAGGGCAAGGCCGCACTTTAAGACTAGCGCCTCCAGCTCCTTTCTCATCGCGGCGATTTGACTTTCGTCCGCCTCGCCTTCCGTCACAAACTCTATTTCCAAAAAGTCTCCCAAAGGCGGAACGGAACACAACTCCAAATGCGCCTTTCCGCAAGGGGTGTCGGCGTAAAAGCCAATCGCGTCCTTATGCTTTGTAAAATAGGGAACAAAGCCAATGTCGGAAAAAAGCGCTTCCAAACAATCGGCGTTGTCCAAGGCGCACTCAAACTCTTGGTTCACCTCAAGCGCGCCGCCGCCCGACGAAAGGCGCCTTTCTTTTTTTTTGTAAGTCAAAAAAATTTTTTCTTCAAGCGCGCGGCCGTTTTGGCCGGAGCTTTTTTCTTGCCGGATGCGAGCGCTTATGTGTCCGTTTGGGGCGCCGTCTTTTTCCAATTTAAAGTAGCGGTCGTCCTTTGAGACGCTTTTGTCAAAGACGGCAAAGGCGCGCAATTTTTGCAAGACAGCCTCGCGGTCGCGCGCATGGGCCTTAAGTTCAATTTCCATGCAGACATTATATCATAAATAAACCTATTTATCTACAAAAAAAACGGCGGCTTCCAGTTGCGGATGCGACTGATCGGCACCGCTCGATATCGTCGCTACTCGCTGTTTGCGCTTGTAACTATTTTATTTCGCCGCTTTTTGCGGCGACGCAAACAGAGAGTTGCCGCCAGCCGCCCCGCGCCTTCGCGCCGCCTTAGTTTCTATAGTAAATGTCCGCCATTTATGGTATTGTCAGTAGTCCGCGAGAGCGGACAGTAGATATTTCCACTAGCAAAACCACTCGAAGAGTGGTACAATTATAATATGACGCAACTAATCGCGGGGCCGATGGCGACGCTTAGCCACGAAGCCTTCCGCCGCCTTGTCGAAAAATTCGGCGGCCCGGACGAATACTACACCGAAATGATAAACGCTCCCACGCTTTTGCAAAAAGGCCCCTTTGAAAAATACTATTTGATGAACGGGCCTGTTCCGCAAAAAATCGTTTGGCAGCTTACAAGCAAGGAAGCCGCTTCTATGGCGGCCGCGGTGGAAGTTCTTGCCCCGCTTGGCGGAATCGGAATCGACATAAACATGGGCTGCTCGGCGCCGGAGATCGTCCATTCCGGCGCAGGGATAGCCTGGATGCTAAAGCCGCAAGAAGAAACGCTTTCGATGGTAAAGGGCGTAAAGCGCGCGATGGAAAAAGCCGCGCCGGCCTACCGTTTGAGCGCAAAGATTCGTTTGGGCGCGGACAATTTTAGCGAAGAAAAATTTTACGATTTTTGCAAAGGCCTTTGCGACTCAGGAGTGGAGCGCATAGTCTTGCACCCGCGCGCGCAAAGGGAAAAGCTTAGCCGGCCGCCGCGCCGCTTTTACGCCCAACGCTTGGCCGCCCTCTTAAAGCCGCGCGGAGTGGAAGTGGTTTACAACGGAAACGTAAAGGACGCGGCCAGCGCCGCCGCCGCCATAGCCGACTGCCCCGATTGCTCAGGCCTTATGATTAGCCGGGCCGCGGTTCAAAAGCCATGGATTTTCGCCCAATTGCGCGGCGACTTTTGCGGCCGTATCGACTTAATGCAAACGGGCTTGGACTACATCGCGCTATTGCAAGAGTTCCAGCCGCCCGAGTTTTTTAAAAGCCGCATGCAGCGATTTTTTTCCTACTACTGCGACAACTTTACCTTTGGCCATTACATAAAGATGAAAATGCTCAACGCGGCTACCCCCCAAGCGGCGGAAGAAACCTTCCGCTCCTACTTTGACGAGCAGCCCTCCGACCGCTTTAAGGCTTTACAATAATCAAACGCATTGAAAAAATAAAAACAGGGCAGCACCCAGTTGCGCCGTTTTTTTTTATTTACCGTTACATTTGTTCTGGGCAAACAATTTAGAAGCAATTAAAACGCGTAGCGGAAAGGCAAACGGGGCGAACTTAGGACACGCTAAGCTAATCGCTAAGCCCCAAAAGTACCTCGTTCGCGACCGTTTGAATTTCCGCGAGAGCGTTTTGTTTTACTTATGCTTTCGTTTGCCCGGCTACAATAGCGCCTTGATTTTTTGCGCGGCTTCGTCAAGCTCTGGAACTTCAAGGTTTTCGATGTCGCCTGAATCGACGTGCGCGCTGGTTTCGGGCCGCATCGGAATTCTGGCCAAAACCGGCAAGTTGAAAGTCTTCGCTATGCCCTCGATGTTGCTCTTTCCAAAAACATAGATTTCCTTGGAGCAGTCCGGGCACTTGACGTAAGACATGTTCTCTATCAAGCCCAAAATCGGAACGTTCATCATATTGGCCATTTTAACGGCCTTTTCGACAATGACGCGCACCAATTGCTGGGGCGAAGACACGACGATGATTCCGTCAATCGGAAGCGACTGGAAAACCGTAAGCGGAACGTCGCCCGTTCCCGGAGGCATGTCCACGAACATAAAGTCAACGTCGTTCCAAACAACGTCGGTCCAAAACTGCTTTACCGCGCCGGAAATTACAGGGCCTCTCCAAACGACAGGGTCGTTTTCGTTTTGCAGCAAAAAGTTCATCGACATAAGCTTGATTCCGCTTGAAGTGACGACAGGATTGAGCAAATCCTTTCCTTCAACAACGTCGGCGCGCTGGTCGCTTTCGCCAAAACTTTCGGGAATTGACGGGCCTGTGATGTCCGCGTCCAAAATGGCCGACTTGTAGCCCATCTTTTGCATTTTGCACGCCAAAAGGCTTGTCACAAGCGACTTTCCTACGCCGCCTTTTCCGCTTACAATCGCGATGACCTTCTTTATTTTGCTGTCTTTATTCGCTTCCAATTTTTGGGGAGCGCTTCGTTCCGCGCAAGAGCCATCGGAACACTGTCCGCAATCGTGTCCGCAGTTTTCTGCCATATTAGTTCTCCTATCATTACCGCTGATACTTTAAAGATAATCAAATTCTGGTCAAAAGTCCAGCGATTTTTCCGATAAATTTAAATATGAAGAAAATCGCGTTATTTTTTGCAGCCTTCCTATGTTCCGCCTTGCTTTTTGCGGAAAGCGAGCGAAAGTTTTTTGGCTTTCAGTTCGCGCTTGGAAGCGGATACACATTTTATGGAGACAGCGCCCTAAAATCCAACGAGCGACAAGCCATGAGGTCCGGCTACAGCAGAATCATCCTTTACACCGACGCCGGAATCACGCTAAAGCTGACAGACCAGCTTTACTTTTTGGGCGGCTTTCAAACAATGCTTGACTTTATTTGGAATGGAGGCCATTACACAAACCACGCCTCGCCGACTTTTTTCGGCGGCCTGCAATTTTATCCAGGACTTGGAAACCTTTCATTCTCCCTAGCCTACGCGCTTGGCGTCCGCCACGATTGGGAAGGCTTGGAAGACAAGTACAACAAAGTCAAAGCCTCCAAATGGGGAAACGGCTTTAGGCTGGCGGCGGAGTATGACTTTAAGAGCGGCGGCGGCGTGATTCCAGCCGTCGGCGCAAGCTACTTGTTCCTGCCAACCGGCTACAACAATTACGACAACACGCTGGCGGTTTATTTTAGACTGGCCTTCCGCTAGGCAAAAAAAATGCGCTTTCGCGGGAACCCAAGCGCCCGCAAACGAGGTACTTTTAGGGCAAAGAGATTAGCTTAACGTGTCCTAAGTTTGCGTCGCTTGGAACCCCCGCTACGCGCTTTTCTTTACCTTAACGACAAAAAGCCGCCTGTTTTATTGGCACACCGAAAATTGCCATGCTAAAACAAGCCGCTTTAAAACGAAAAAAAACGCCCGATTGGGCGGTCTTTTTTTGCTTAAAACGAGAAAATTATTGCGGCGCGAAAATTTTGTTCGCGCCGCAAAAAGACTGAGTCAAGGCTTTAAGCGAAGCGCGCCTTGACCAGTCCTACCTAGCATATTGCCAGCCCGCGCGAGCGGGCCAGTGAATAATTTCCTATGCAAAACGCGACAGGCCTATCTCGCGTACTCCACGATGCGGGTTTCGCGAATCATGGTTAGCTTTATGCGGCCTGGATAGCGCAAGTCGTTTTCGATTTGCTTGGCAATCTTGCGGGCCAACTCCTTGACGTCTCCGTCAGGAATCTTTTCGTTGTTGACAAGAATGCGAAGCTCGCGGCCGGCCTGAATGGCGTAGGCCTTTTCGACTCCGTTAAATCCTTCCGCAATCTTTTCAAGGTTTTCAAGTCGGTTGACGTAATTGTCAACAGTCTCGCGGCGCGCTCCCGGACGGGCGGCGCTGATTGCGTCGGCGATTTGAACGATAACCGCCTCCAGGCTTGAAGGCTCGATGTCGTTGTGGTGCGCGCCGATGGCGTTGACCACTGCGGGAGCCTCGCCCATTTTTCGGGCGATTTCCGCTCCGACTTCGGCGTGGTTTTGGTCGCTGTCGTTTTCGGCGCCCTTTCCGATGTCGTGCAAAATCGCCGCGCGCTTGGCAAGCTCACGGTCGGCGCCCAACTCGGCGGCCAAAAGACCCGCGATTTCGGCGACTTCCTTTGAGTGGACCAAAACGTTCTGGCCGTAGCTTGTGCGGAAGTACAAACGGCCCAAGGCGCGAACGCCTTCCGTGGGCATGTTGTGGATTCCCAAGTCAAACAAGGCCTTTTCGCCCTCTTCGTAAATTCTGTTTTGAACCTCGCGGGTAACCTTTTGAACGATTTCCTCGATGCGGGCCGGATGGATTCGGCCGTCGGAAATAAGGCGTTCCAAAGACTCCTTGGCGATTTCCTTGCGGACGGGGTCAAAGCATGAGATGACAACAGCTTCGGGCGTGTCGTCGATGATGATGTCAACGCCGGTCAACGTTTCCAAAGCGCGGATGTTGCGTCCCTCGCGGCCGATGATGCGGCCCTTCATTTCGTCCGAAGGAAGGGAAACAGTGGCGACCGTGATGTCGCTCGTGGTTTCCGTGGCGATTCTTTGAATGGTGGAAACAAGAATGTCGCGCGCCTTTTTTTCGGCGTTAAGCTGGGATTCCTGCTCAACCTTATTGAGCAAGGCCTGCGCGTCGTGGCGGGCGTCGTTCTCCAAATTCCTGATGATAAGGTCTTTGGCTTCCTGGACCGTAAGGCCGGAAATGCGCTCCAATTCGCGCCTGTACTCTTCTTCTTGCGCCTGGACAACGCCCTCGCGCTTTTCCAAGGCGGCAAGCTTTTCCAAGAATTCCTTGTCCTGCTTGTCGTACTGGGCGGCGCGCTGGTCAAGCAACTCCTCTTTGTGGCTTACGCGCGCCTCATAGCGCTGCACTTCCGCGCGGCGCTCGCGGTTTTCCCGTTCTTGTTGGTTTCGTTCCCGAATGAGTTCATCTTTTGCGTTAAGCAAAATTTCTTTTTTCTGAGCTTCAGCTTCTCTAATTGCATCCTGTCTTAAACGTTCAGCTTTTTGTTCTGACGCAGATAATTGAAATCTGGCATACAGCCAGCGAATTGTCCATCCAAGAACCACTCCAGCAACCGGAAGAACGATAAATAACACTAGATTATTCATGTTTTTCTCCTATTTTTGCTTATAGTAATTCTATTCTATACATAGTAACAGAGGCGCGAAATTTTGTCAAGCAAAATTTTACATAGAGAAGTCGGAACCAAGGTAGACTTTGCGGGCCTGCTCGTTTTGGAGAATTTCGTCGCGCTGGCCCTGGGCGATGATTTCGCCGTTGTTGATGATTATCGCGCGGTCGGTGATTTCCAGCGTGTCGCGGACGTTGTGGTCGGTGATCAAGATGCCGATGCCGCGTTTTTTTAGGATTTGAATCATTTTTTTAAGGTCGCTTACGGCGATCGGGTCGATTCCGGCGAAAGGCTCGTCCAAAAGCAGGAATTTGGGCGCGATGGCCAAGGAGCGCGCGATTTCGGTGCGGCGGCGCTCGCCTCCGCTAAGGGTGTAGGCGTACTGGCGGCGGATTCTGGTGATGACAAATTCCTCCAAAAGCTCCTCCAAAAGCGCCTTTTTTTGCTTTTTGTCCAAGTCCTGCCGGGTTTCCAAAATGGCCCAAATGTTGTCTTCCACAGTCAGCTTTCTAAAGACCGAAGGCTCTTGCGGAAGGTAGGAAATGCCCATTTGCGCCCGCTTGTACATTTGCAGGGTCGTGATTCGCTCCTCGTCAAGGAAGATTTCGCCGCTTGTGGGCTGATAAAAGCCGACTATCATATAGAAAGAAGTTGTTTTTCCGGCTCCATTGGGCCCCAAAAGCCCCAAAACCTCGCCTGTTTTGACCGAAAAGTCTATTCCTTTTACGACCTGCTTCCTTCCAAAGGACTTGTAAAGGCTGGAGACTCTCAATGTATGGTCACTCATTTTTTTCCTCCCCGCCCTCTTTGGCTTCTTCTTTTTCCTCTTTCTTAGGAGCCTTTGTTCCGTCGTCTGTGACGGAGCCGCGGACGTTTCCGTCCATCGTGATTTCCTCAGTGTCCATGTTGAACGTTATCGACTGGGCGGCAAAGGAGTCGTCGTCCTGGACAACCTTGGCGCTTCCGTTAAGCTCAAGCATCTGCTCCTTTTTGCGGTAGACCGCGTAGGCCGACGAGCAAACGTTCTTCTTTTGCTCAAGCTTCACTTCTATTTGCAAAACGGCTATGTCGCTGTTGGAATTGTACTCAATCATTTGGGCGGCGGCGGTGACTTCGTTGTCCTTGTCGATTATCTTGGCGTCGCCGGAAAGAGTCACGACTTTTGACTCGCGGTCGTAGTTAAGCTCCTGGCACTCAAATTCCAAGTTGGAGTCCTTGTAGGAGCCCTTGATGTTTCCCGCCGCCGAGACGTAGCGGAATTCCTTTCCGCTAAGCTCGATCGAATCGGCGCGAATTTCTATCGATTCCGTAAAGACTTGGGCGTTTCCGGCAAGGCGGGTCATGTCTTCCTTGGAACCCGCGCGGCCGCTCATCGTGTCGGCCCTAAAGGTGATTTCCTCGGCAGCCAAAGGAAGCGCGAAAAAAGCGGCGAAGACGGCCAACAAAAACCGGGAAACGCTTGCAAGCCAAAAAGCGCGCGGCCTCATCGCTCGCCCTCTTCTTGGTCAACGTAAACGCCGCCGACGTTGGACGAAAAGCTAAAGGATTCGCTTACCGCGCTGGCCGAAAAGCCGCTTCCGCTTAAGGTGACGCCGTTTTTCTTGATTGTGACGGGCTTTGTCTTTTCGCCGGTAAGCTGCTCGGTCTTTCCGTTCCAACGCAAGCTGTCGCCGTAGATTACAAAGCCCCGGTCGGGAGCCTCGATATGGATTCCGTTGTAAAATTCGTAGACTTCATTTTTGGTGTCGGCTTTCATAAGGCCGGCCGAGCCAAAGGAGTTGACGCCGCCGTCCTCGTTCTTGCTTTCAAACTGAATGTCCTGGGCCAAAACCGTTCCGCCGTCCTTGAATTCCTCCAAGCGTTTGCTTTGAATCTCGGAGACGGCCTTGCTGTCCTTTACGCGCTTAAAGACGGCCTCGTCAAGCATCAACTCGGGAACGGTGTCCTCCGTCTCGTAAACGTTGTTGTAGTTGACGCTGCAAGAGACTGCGGCAAAGCCTAAAGCGAGAATTGTCGGAATCATGCGCGGACAAAAAAAGTTCATTATTAAATTATCGGCAAAAAAGCCCTATTTCTCTAGCGCCGCTTGAATGAAGGCGGTAAAAAGCGGATGCGGCTTTACCGGCCTGGAAACGAATTCCGGGTGGAACTGAACGCCGATGCCCCAAGGATGGTCGGCCCACTCAAAGGCTTCGATTTGGCCGTCGGCGGCGCTTGTGGCCGTAACCGCAAGCCCAAAGCCTTCCAGCGTTTCCTTGTAGCGGCGGTCAACAGAATGCTTGTTGCGGTGGCGCTCAAGGACGGCCGTTTTTTTATAGATGGAATTGAGCTTTGAGCCCTTTACGATTTTTACTTCGCTGGCGCCAAGCTTCATAAGGCCGGAAGCGGAAAGGCCGGCCTGCTCTTCGGGGAGGCTTACAATCGGGTGCGTCGTGTTTTGGATGAACTCGGTGGAATCCGCGTCCTCCCACTTGGCAAGGTTCCTGCCCGCCTCGATGGCCATAAGCTGCATTCCCAAGTCTATTCCAAGATAAGGGATTTTGTTTTCGCGCGCGTAGCGGACGGCGGCCAAGAGGCCCAAAAAGCCGCGGTTTCCCATGTTGCCGGGAATCACGATTCCGTCAACTCCGTTAAGGGCAGTCTTTGCGTCGCGGCTTCGCTCCAAGCCTTCGGCGTCGATTTTCTTTATCTCAAGCTCGGCGTTGCACGAAGTGACCGCGGCGTGGAAAAGCGATTCCTTTACGCTCTTGATGCAGTCGTCAAGGTAGTCGCGCTTTCCGATAAGGCCGATCGTGACTTTCTTTTCCGGGGAATTGAGTTTTGCGAGGAACTGGGTCCAAGGCTTTATGTTGCACTTTAAGTCCGTGAGCTTTAGCTTTTTAAGAATCTCAGCGTCCAAGCCCTGCTTGTGGAAGAGGACCGGAAGCTCGTAAATCGATTTTTCTACGTCGGCGCTTGTAAAGACAGCGCTTTCGGAAACGTTGCAGAACAAGGCAAGCTTTTTCTTTAGCGACTTGTCAATCGGAACTTCGCAGCGGCACAAAAGAACGTCGGGCTGGATTCCGGCTTCCTGCAATTGCTTTACCGAATGCTGCACGGGCTTTGACTTAAGCTCGCCGCCTGTGATTACCGGAACAAGGGCCAAGTGAATCGCGATTGAGTTTCCCTTTCCAAGCTCGTGGACAAGCTGGCGGGCGGTTTCCAGGTAAGGAATCGATTCGATGTCGCCTACCGTTCCGCCAATCTCTACTATAACTACGTCCGCTCCGCTTTGCGCTCCGACATTTAAAATGCGGCGCTTGATTTCGTCCGTGATGTGGGGAATGACTTGAACCGTGCGTCCGTTGTAGCGGCCCGCGCGCTCGTTCTTTATGACTTGCTCGTAGACCTTTCCCATTGTGATGCAGTTGTCGCTGGTAAGGTTCACGCTGGTAAAGCGGGAAAAATTTCCAAGGTCCAAGTCGGTTTCCGCTCCGTCTTCGGTCACGTAAACCTCTCCGTGCTGGTAGGGGCTGATGTTTCCCGCGTCAACGTTTACGTAAGGGTCGCATTTTATCATCGCGACTTTGAGGCCGTGGCACTCCAAAAGGCTTCCGATTGTGGAAGACGCGACTCCCTTTCCAAGGCTTGAACAAACTCCGCTAGTTACCAGAATGTATTTACTCATATCAAATGATTATAACACAGCAAGCGGGAAATGTCTATAAAGCGGAACTAATTGAAAGACCAAAAGGCGGGCGGCAAAGTTGACAATATATATATATATATATATAATCGAAGATAATTTAATCACTAAGGAGTTTGTCATGAAAAAGACACTTTTGGTTTTATTATCTTTGGCGGCCTTTGCCGCGTTCGTTGGCTGCAGCAATTCAGCGGGTTCTTCCGGCTCGTCAGGCAATTCTTCTTCGGGCGGGCCCGATTTGAGCGGCGTCACGGACACAAGCGCTAGTTGGACAAGAACGACTGGTTGGTTTAAAAACGAAAGGCCATATGAATTCACGACCGAAGATAAAAGTTCGTACAATGGGAATCCGTGGGGCGATGGAACTAAATTTTCTTTGTCAAATCCAGGCTCAATAACAATAATCAAAATTATTGTGTACTCGGGAAATAATTTAACATACCAAGGAACTCGTAATGTTAACCAAACCATAACAAGCACTCAATTGGAACTCGGAGCATACGGAGCAATTGCATGGATGGAAAATAACGGTTCCATATCAATCGCCTTGAACGACACATGGAACACAAGCAATACAATGAACGCAAACCAGCGCTGTGTTATAGTTTTTGGCAACAATACAAAACTTGAAATATACACAGGTATGTAGTTCCACCTTTACCCCCGCGGGGCATAAAAAAAATCCTTGGCTTTTGGCCAAGGATTTTTTTATACCGGAGAAGAGACTTGAACTCTTACGCAGTCGCCCGCAACAGATTTTGAGTCTGTCATGTCTACCATTCCATCACTCCGGCATGGTTTAATTATATTAGCAAAAATCGCGGCGAGCGTCAAGAGCCTTTTGCAAATTTTATTTCAGCACGGCCCCGCCTCTGGCCATTGCAATGAGGCCGGTCTTGGCGTATTCCAAGATGCCGAATGGCTCAAGCAATCGGATAAGGCTGTCGATTTTTGTCTCGCTTCCGGAGGCTTCGACGATGACGCTTTCGGCTCCTACGTCAACGATGTGGGCGCGGAAGATTTCGCAAGTGCTTACGATTGTCTCGCGCTTGCTTCCGTCGGCCTTGACTTTGATAAGGGCTGTCTCGCGCTGGCAAGTGTCCGAGTCGCAGCGCTCGATAGAGATTACTTCGACCAATTTTGAAAGCTGCTTTTCGATTTGGTCAAGGATGCGCTCGTCGCCCATAACTACAATCGTCATGCGCGAAATCGCCTTGTCGCTTGTTTCGCAAACGGTAAGGCTGTCGATGTTGTACCCGCGGCGGCTGAACAAGCCAGAAACGCGGCTAAGAACGCCCGCGTGGTTTTCTACCAAAACAGAAAGAACGAATTTTTGCATATCCTAAACCTCCAATAATTATCTTGTCTCGGCATTATATACGCCAAGCAAGCGGACGTCTTGCGCTTCCTTTGCAAGGGCGGCCAAAACGTCGCTCACATAGTCAACATTGCGCTCGTCGGGGCTAAGCTCCGCGTCCGCGTAAAAGTTGTACTTCCAAGTCTCTCCGTGAACCGGGCGCGACTCCAAGCGCGTAAGGTTCAACTTGTTCTTGTCAAAAACGCCAAGGCATCTGTAAAGGCTTCCCGGCTCGTTCTTTGTACTGAACATGAACGAAACCGCGTTGGGCTTTACGCCGGCCGACTTTTGCGCCCTAAAGGCAAGCGAGGCCGCCTTGTCGCCCTTTTTGCGCGCGACAAAATGGTTGGCCGCGATTACAAAAAAGCGCGTGTAGTTTTTTGGGTCGTCTTCTATCGACTCTTCGATTACAGAAAGCTTGTAGTATTTTGCGTTTACGGCGCTGGCTATCGCGGCGTTGGACTTTGAGTTTTTTTCGGAAACAATTTTTGCGGCCGTGGCGGTGGAAACGGAATCGATTTTGTTCCAGTCCGTGTGGGCGGCCAAAAACTTGGAGCACTGGGCAAGGCCTTGCGGATGCGAGTAAACCGATTTAATGTCTGAAAGGGCCGCGCCCTTCACGCCCAAAAGCGCGTGCTGTATCCTTAACGTGACGCTAGAGACAATGCTTATGTCCTCAAAGCCCGCAAGGTTGTCGTAGTTTTCGTAAACGCTTCCGGCCAAAGAATTTTCAATCGGAACCATGCCGTAGTCTGCGCGGCCGTCCAAAACGCTTTGGAAAATCTCGCGGAATGAATCGACGGGAAGCGCCTCGGCCTCGTCGTCAAAGTGGCGGGTAATCGCCTGCTCTGCGTAGGCGCCCCGCTTTCCGCAAAAGGCGACTGCCAATTTTTGCCGCGCCGCTTTTTTGCTTGCGGCGGATTTTTTGCCGCTTGAAATTTTTACCGGTGCCTCGTCGCGGCGCAAGTGGGCCACTTCCCTTCCTACAATCGGAGCCAAGGCGTCGATGTCGCGCATAAGCTTGTCAAACTGTTCCGGGTAAAGGGACTGCGGGCCGTCGCTCAAAGCCTTGTCAGGATTGCAATGCACTTCGACGATGATTCCGTCAGCGCCGGCCGCGATTGAGGCAAAGGCCATCGGGCTTACCTTGTCGCGGATGCCGAGCGCGTGGCTGGGGTCAACGATTATCGGAAGATGGGTCAAGCTTCTTAAAATCGGAACGGCGCTAAGGTCCAAAGTGTTGCGGGTGGCGCGTTCGTAGGTTCGGATTCCGCGCTCGCAAAGGATTACGTTCTCGCAGCCGCTTGACAAAAGGTATTCGGCGCTCATAAGCCATTCTTCTATCGTGGCGCTTAGTCCTCGCTTTAAGATCACCGGCTTGTTTATTTTTCCAAGGCGTTTTAGCATCTCAAAGTTTTGCATGTTGCGCGCGCCAACTTGGTAGCAATCGATTCCGGCCTTTTGCATTGCGGGAATGTATTCGGCGGCCACGCATTCAGTCACTACAGGAAGGCCATACTTGTCGCCGGCCTCCTTTAGAATCTTGCAGCCCTCCTCTCCCAAGCCTTGGAAGGAATATGGAGAAGTGCGCGGCTTGTAGGCGCCGCCGCGGAGAATCGTCGCTCCGCTTTCGGCGACGCGCTTGGCCACCGCCATCATTTGCTCGCGGCTTTCGACCGCGCAGGGGCCGGCCATAGCGACAATCCGTTGGCCGCCGACGCGGATCAATTGGCCGCTGGGCGAAGGAATTTCGACGACGGAATTTTGGGGCTTGAATTCGCGGCTTGCCATTTTGTATGGCTTTGAAATGGGAATCACGCGCTCAACGCCGGGCAAAACCTCGACCTCGCGCGGATCCATTTTAAGGCGGCCCACGGCGGCGATGATCGTTTTTTCTTCGCCGGCGATTTCGTTGGTCTTGAAATTTTGGCTTCCCAAAAATTTCGCAAGCGCCTTTTTCTCTTCCGCGGAAATTCCGCTCTTTAATACAATTACCATAAAAAATTTCCTATCAATACCGCTGTCCGGCCGCTGCCGCTATCGTTCCGTGTTGAAGCTTACAGTGCGCAAGATGTCGCCAAAGACGCCGGCGGCTGTGACTCCCGCTCCGGCTCCGTAACCGCGGACCGTAAGAGGAATCGGCTGGTAGCGCGCCGTGTAGAACACAAAGGCGTTCTCGCCGCCCTTTATCGCGTAAAGGGGATCTTCGGGGCCGACTTCAAACATTCCGACGGTACACTTTCCGTCCTGGACTGTCGCGCCCATGCGCAAAACCTTGTTGTCTTTTTTGAGCGCGTCGATTTTTTTCTTAAAGTAGCCGTCGACTTGCGGAAGGCGCTTTAAGAATTCTTCGGTAGAGCCAGACGTGTCAAAGTCTTCGGGGAAAACCTTGAGGACTTGAACGTCAGAAAGCTCGATGTCGTAGCCTGCCTCGCGCGCGATGATAAGGCCCTTTCTGGCAACGTCCATTCCGTTAAGGTCGTCGCGGGGGTCTGGCTCGGTGTAGCGCTTTTCCTTGGCTTCAAGAACGGCCTGGCTAAAGGGAACGCCCTCGTCCAAGCGGCCAAAGATGTAAGAAAGCGAGCCTGACATGATTCCCATAAAGCGGGTAAGTTTGTCGCCTGAGCGGAAAAGGTTTTGCAGCGTGTCGATGATTGGAAGGCCCGCGCCTACGTTGGTCTCGTACAAGAAGCGGCGGCGCTTTTTGTTGGCCGTCTTTCTAAGCTGCTTATAAAAGTCCATAGACATAGAGTTGGCCCTCTTGTTGGGAGTGGCGATCGACATTCCGGCTTCCAAAATGTCAAGGTAGCGCTCGGGCAAGTCGTAGCTGGCCGTGCAGTCCACAAAGACAGGGTTGAGCGGCTTTTTTTCGCGGACGAACTTTAGTATTTCGTCAACGCTTGTCTTTAGCGGCATCTTCTTTGTGGTCTCGCGCCAAGTCTTAAGGTCGATTCCGTTTTCGTCAATCATAAGGCCGTCAACCGTTGAGATCGCCATGACCTTGATGTCGATGCCTTGCGCGAGGAGGCTTTCCTGCTGCTCGCCGATTTGGTCAAGCAAAGTGCCGCCGATGTTTCCCGCTCCAAAGGCAAAGACTTGAATCGACTGCGCGGTGTGGAAGAAAAAGTTGTGGGCCATTCGGACCGCGATGTCGCCCATCTCTCCGTCGATTACGGCGCTGATGGACCTTTCGCTGGAGCCTTGCGCGATTGCAAGAACGCTGACTCCTGCGTTGGCGAGCGCGTCAAAGAAACGGCTGGCCACGCCAAGCTGCTTTTTCATTCCGTCGCCTACAATGGAAACAATCGCGCAGTTGGAATAAATTTCTACAGGATTGATCACGCCGTCTTGTATTTCCAAATCAAACTCGCTGGCGATCGCTTCCTTCGCGCGGCCGGCGGCTTCGTCGCGGACGCAAAAGCTGATTGTGTATTCTGAAGACGACTGGGTGATGAGCAAAACAGAAATGCCCGCGCGGGAGACCGCGTCAAAAATGCGGCCGGCGATTCCAGGCCTGTCGCGCATTCCGCTTCCGCTAACAGAAATAATCGAAGTCTTTTTAAGGCAAGAAATGCCGCGCACAAAATTGGCGCCTTTTTCGCTTTCAAAGGGACCTTTTCCGATTCTAGTTCCGCGCGCGCTTGTGTTCAAAGAGTTAAGGCTCCACGCCTCGATTCCCTTGGCGGCGAGAGGCGCCAAAGTTTTTGGATGCAGGACTTTAGAGCCAAAGAAGGCAAGCTCCATCGCCTCTTCGTATGTCATGTCGTCGACCAAAATCGCGTCCTTTACGATGCGCGGGTCGGCCGTGTAAATGCCGTCAACGTCTGTCCAGAATTGGACTTGCTTTGAGCCCATGCAGGCGCCCACAATCGCGGCGCTAAAGTCCGAGCCGTTCCTTCCCAAAAGGCCCGGAATCGGCTCCGCTCCCTCGCTTGGAATCCAAGAGCAGACAAAGCCCGGCATCAAAAGGATTCTTGTCTGCGCCTTGTATTCGCCGTCGCAGTAGGGGCGCAAAAGCTCGGCGGTCTTCGCGTAGTCGGCGCTGGCCTCTTTTTGGTTGCCGGTGGCCATGATGAATTTGCGGGAGTTGAGGACGATTACGCTTTGCTTTTTGGCAAGGAGAACCGCTTCGACAATCGGAACGCAAAGCAATTCGCCCATGCCCATAATGCGGCAGTGCGCGGTGTCCGTGCATTCGCCAAAAGCGACGACGGCTGTCAAAAGGTTTTGCAATTCGACAAACTTGTCCTCAAGGCTTTTCATGACCGCGTCGCTGTCAAAGCCTGGCAGCTTGGACTGAAGCTCGCGGCAAATTTCCAAGTGAACCGCGCGCAAGTCCTTTACAAAGCGCTCGGGATTTTCGCCGCGAATAGAGCCGTCGATGCTTTCCTGCAATTTATTTGAAACGCCGGCGACAGCCGAAACGATTACGCTGACGCGCTCTTTTTTTTGTTGCTCTATGATGATGTCAGTTGAGTCAAGAATGCGACGGGCGTTTCCCATCGAGGTTCCGCCAAATTTAAGTGTAAGCATGAAAGTTCCTCACAAAAATAACGTTTTTAGAATAACAAGCTAGCGCAAATTATTATAGTAAAAAAGAGAAAAGAATTCAATCAGTCACAAATATTGGCAAGCCCAAAAAGCGCGGCCGCCCGACCGCTGCTTGCCGGCGGGGCTGTCCTCGCTGGGTTCTTTAAAAACATTTCAAAATGCGCTAGAATGCCCGCGTTATGCCAAACGCAGAATTTTTACACAAAGCCAAAAAGAACAAAAACGATGAATTTTACACACAATATGGCGACATTCAAAAGGAAATAAACGCTTATCTTGAATATAATCCCGATGTATTCAGAGGAAAGACAATTCTATGTCCTTGTGACGACCCGGAATGGAGTAATTTCACAAAATTTTTCGCTCAGAATTTTGACACATTCGGACTTAAAAAACTCATAAGCACAAGTTATGCAATAGAAAGCAAGAATGTTGACTGGGACTGGCAGCCTACGCTTTTTGAAACGGAAAATCCGCTTTTCAGTATGGATAAAACAAAAATTAAGGGTAAAATTTTTACACTTACAAAAGACGAAAACAAAGACGGCAAAATAAACATTGACGATTTAAAATGGAACTATCTGGAAGGAGACGGCGATTTTAGAAGCGAAGAAGTAAAAAAACTCCGTGACGAGTCTGACTTTATAATCACAAATCCGCCGTTTTCGCTTTTTACGGAATTTTTTATGTGGCTTATAGAAAGTAAAAAACAGTTTTTGATTATTGGAAATATTAACGCAATTACATATAAAGAAGTTTTTCCACAGATAATGAACAACAATGTTTGGCTTGGAAACGGAATGGGAAGATGGATTTCTGGCTTTATTGTTCCAGAAGGCTATGAGCTTTACGGAACAGAAGCGCGAATTGATAAAAACGGAAACCGAATTGTGGCGACAAATAACTGTCTTTGGCTAACGAATATCGAACATGGTCGCCGCCATAAACCTTTGGAGTTAAACACGCAAACTCAAAATATAAAGCATTCTAAACACAAAGAAGTGAAAGGTATCGGCTACAAAAAATACGACAATTATGACGCTCTTGAAGTGCCGTATACAGATGCGATTCCAAGTGATTACGAGGGAGTTGTTGGGGTTCCAATTTCATTCTTGGATAAATATTGTCCTGAGCAATTTGAAATTATCGGCGCAACAGAGAGCGAAGGAAAGGGATTCTCACATGGTTTATGGCAGGAATCTAGCGGAATTGCGCAAGCGACAATAAATGGTGAACGAGTTTATAAAAGAATCTTCATTAGAAAACTGAACGGAGATAAATAAATGAAAACAGAATTGCATACAGAGTTTACAATTGAAGAAATATGCAAAGGCTTTGTTTACAACACTTTGGAAGGGAAAGGTCTTTACGGCCTGAATGGTAAACTTATCATTCAGCCTGAATATCAGAGAAATTACATCTACGCAGACGGCAAGCGTGATGTCGCAGTAATAGAGTCTATTTTAAAAGAATATCCACTTGGTCTTATCTACTTTAACCGACGGCCAGATGGAATGTTGGAAATCTTAGACGGTCAGCAGAGAATAACTTCTATCGGTCGTTTTGTTACAGGAAAATTCTCTGTAAAAGACAAAAACGGAATGGAACAATATTTTTCTGGCATGAACGAAGAAATTCAAAAGAAAATCAACGAGACAAAGCTTCTTGTTTATATTTGTGAAGGTGAAGAAGAAGAAATCAAAGACTGGTTCAAGACTATAAACATTACAGGAATTCCGCTGAATGAGCAGGAGTTTTTAAACGCTTTGTATTCTGGCTCTTTTGTTACAAAAGCCAAAGAAATCTTTTCAAATTCAAACAGTCCTAAAATTACAATTTGGTCTGATTATGTTTCTGGCAGTGCAAACAGACAGGATTTCTTGCATACCGCTTTGGAATGGGTATCAGCTCACAATAACCAGACAATTGAGCAATACATGAGCGTTCATCGCAATGACGACAACATCAATGAATTAAAAACATATTTTGACACAGTTATTGATTGGATTGATGTAACTTTCAAAGACACAACCAGCGAAATGAAAAATCTTGAATGGGGCAGATTGTATGAAACATATCACAAAAATCCTTACAACCCAGATGAACTTTGGGAGCGTGTGACAGCGCTTTTAGCGGATGATTTTGTAACAAACAATAAGGGTGTTTTTGAATATGTTCTTGGCGGTGAAACTGACAAAACACTTTTGAATATCCGAATTTTTGACGACCGAACAAAGAAAGCAAAATATCAGCAGCAAACAAACGAAGCCGAGCAAAAAGGAGAGTCAAACTGCCCTCTCTGCGCTGTTGGAGATACGCCTAATAAAACAAAAATCTGGAAACTTTCAGAAATGGACGCTGACCATGTTACCGCATGGAGCAAAGGCGGCTCGACGGATATTTCAAATTGCCAAATGCTTTGCAAAACTCACAACAGGGCAAAGGGAAATAAGTAATCATTCATATGCAAAACGTTAGGGATTGTAGGGGCGCAAAAGCGTTCCGAAGCGCAGCGTAGGAATGAAGCGATAGCGGAACCCCGAAAAGCCCGACCTCCGCTTGCTGGCGGGAACGCCCAACATCACCCTACTTCGCCCGGTTCTTTTCGTCAACGATGACGATGTTGGGCTTCCAGCCGTCGGCGTCGGCTTCCTCGATTTGCGTGTAAGTCACGATGATGACTTTGTCGCCGACGGCGGCCTTTCGCGCGGCCGCTCCGTTAAGGCAAATCTCGCCTTTTTTTCCGGGCATGATGTAGGTCGTAAGGCGCTCGCCGTTATTGACGTTGAGGACGTCCACCTTTTCCCAAGGATGCATTCCGGATTTTTTTAGAAGGGCCTTGTCGATTGTGATTGAGCCAACATATTCCAAGTTGGCGTCCGTCACTGTGGCGCGATGAATTTTTGATTTTAAAACTGTTATTTGCATTCTAGTCCTCCTGTTATGCCGCTGTTCGCGCGAGTTTTGTCACGAGCGCGATTGCCCGCCCGCGTGAGCGGGCAAGTAAATCATTTTTTATCGCAAAACGGCAACGCCGTAATGTTGCGGTTTATGCGGCGTCCTGCAATATTTGTCTTGCAAACAGTTTTTTCGCCGCTATTTCTCCAAGAATGATTGCAAGCCCAAAAAGGCGGCGCGTTTATGGTCAGTTACGCATTCATGTCCAGCGCGACCTTAAGGCCCTGCAAGACCAAGTCGGGCAAGACCAAGTCAAAAAGGCCCGCGCTTTCAAATGAACGGCTAAAGCCGCCCGTCCCTATCACAAAGGCCCTCTCCCCTCCAAAAACGCTTTCTTCCATTTTGGAAACAAGCTCGCGGACGGCGCCGGCCTGGCCGTAAAAAACGCCCGACTGAATCGCCTCTATCGTTGACGAGCCGCAAACGTTCTTGGGCTGGACGACCTCGACGCTCGGGAGCTGCGCGGTTCCTTCGCTTAGGGCGTGGACGCTCATCGCGGCGCCGGGCAAGATCGCGCCTCCCAAGTACTCGCTGTTTTTTGTAATCACGTCAACGGTTGTGGCCGTGCCCATGTCGACGACAATCAAGTTTTTTGCTCCGCCGGAAGACGCCGCCGCGTGAACGGCTCCAATCGCGCCTGCGATTCTGTCGGCTCCGATTTCGCGCGGGTTGGCGTATTTTATTTTTAGGCCGGTCTTGATTCCCGCCTGAATGAAAAGCGCTTCCTTAAAAAAATATTTCCTGAAGCAGTTTGAAAGCGAGTGGTTTATCGCCGGAACGACCGAGCAGCAGGCGATGCGCTCGACAGCCTTGTAGTCAAAATTGTTCAGCGCCAAGACGTCGCGGAAGAACAAGCCCAGCTCGTCGGAGCTTAGCCTTGGGTTTGTGGAGCGGCGGAACTGCAACGCCAATTTTTCGCCTTCAAAAAGGCCGCACTGAATCGTAGTGTTTCCAACGTCAACTGTTAAAAGCATAGATTTTCCTTACAATAGTTTGAATTTGTCCGCGCGCGATCGCCACCGGAGCGCCGGCATTGTTGGCAGCGCCAGAAGCGCCGACCGCCTTTTTTCCAGCGCCAGAAGCGGCCGCGCTCCCCTTTCGCCACAAAACGCAAGGATGGCTTTTGGGCGTGATTTCGCTAAGGTCGTTTGAAATCACAAAGTCCGGCGGATTTTTTGCGGCGAACAATTTTTGGACGGCGGCCTCGCGCTCAGGCAAGCTTGCGTTTGAAGTAAGCTTAAAGCCCACGACTACCGCGCGCTTGTTTTTCTTTTTTGCCAAGGCGGGAATTTGCTCCAAAAGCTTTGGATTCTTTTTTAGCCTTACCAAAACTTCGTCCGCGCCGCTAATCTTGGCGATTTTTCCGGGCTTAAATTCCTTTCCGTCAACCGAAAGGCTTTGAACGCTGTAATCGCTTACCGCCGCCGCGTGGAAAAGCAAGTCGTATTTGTTGGCCGAAAGCTCCGCGCGCAAAAGCTTTTGCAAGTCGGCGCAAGAGCTGAAGTTTTTGACGGAATCGCAAACGGCAGAGGCGCGCCCGGCGTTTTTCGCCTTGCAAGAAGCCTCCGCTTTGCCGGCAGTCTTAGGCTTTCCTAAAGCCCCGGGGACTTTCGGCTGGACCGCGCGCTCGGACATCAAGTAGGTGACCGCGGCGGCGGGATTTAAGGCCTTTAAAACGCGCGCGATTAAAAGAGCCGTTTTTCCGCTAGAAAAATTTGTGATGGCGCGAACGTTGTCGATTTTTTCAACGCAGCCGCCGCCTGTTATTAAAACCCGAAAGGGCGCGCGGCGCGTTTTTTTGTCTTGCAACGATTTTTTGTCACAAAGAGCGGACTTCATTTTGCTCCCAAAATTCCTTTTAAAAATTTAAAGGCCTCGGCTGGCTCCGGCAGGCGGCCTACGCCCGCGTCTCCGCAAGCCAAGTGTCCTTGGGCCGGCTCCAAAATTTTGGCGCCCCAATCCTTTAGCGTTTGCAAGGACTTTTGCGTGGCCGGGTGCAGGAACATGTTGGAGTTCATCGCGGGCGAGATTACAAAGGGCTTTTGAAAATTGTTGGCCAAGAAAAGCGCGCCCAAAAGGTTGTCGGCGATTCCGGCGGCCAGCTTGTTGATTGTGTCGGCGCTTGCGGGGTAGACCATAATCGCGTCGGCCCATTTTTGGCTTAGCGTTATGTGCGCGATGGGCTCGCCTTCGTTGGTCCACATGTCGGCGTAAAGCTTGTTTTTGGAAAGGCCCTCAAAGGTCGCCTTTCCGACAAAGCGCAAGGCGTCCTCGGTGGCAACGACCTTGACTTCGTTTCCGTTTTTTACCAAAAGGCTTAGAAGCTCGGCGGCCTTGTAGCAGGAAATCGAGCCTGTCACGCAGAGTAAAATCTTAGACATTGTCAATCAACCTCACGCCTTCCAAAAAGGCCGCCGCGTACAAGCGGCCGTCGTATTCGGTGACATAGTCAACAGTAAAGCCCGCTTCCGCAAGCGCCTTTTCCTTTTCGGCCACGCTCGACTTTTCCGCCAAAATTTTATGCAGCATAGGCGCCTTCTTCAGGCCTTCCGCGCTCAATTTTCTGTTGCGGGAACTTATCGCAAGGCCGTCCTCCTGGCGCACGATCGGACATGGCACGATGTTTATGTCCATGAAAAAGGCCTTGATCATTTCGCGCAAAAGAACATACTGCTGAAAGTCCTTCTCGCCAAAGTAGGCGTTTTGCGGGCGGACGATGTTAAAGAGCTTCATTACGACGGTAAGAACGCCGTCAAAGTGGCCGGGCCTTTTTGCCCCGCAAAGCAATTTTGAAAAATCGTTTTCTGTCACCTTGTACTTGTAGTCGTCGGGATACATTTCAGGATAAGTGGGAGCGAACAAAATGTCGCAGCCGTTTTTTTCAAGCAAGGCCTTGTCGTCGTCAAAGTTCGCCGGGTAAGTGTTCAAGTCGTTCTTGTCGTTGAACTGCGTCGGGTTAAGGTAGACGCTCACGACGGTGACGTCGTTGTTCTCGCGGCATTTTTTTACAAGCGACATGTGGCCCTCGTGAAGGCCACCCATCGTCGGAACAAAGCCCACGGATTTTTCGGCGCCGATCTTGGCGCGCTCCTCTTTAAATTCTTTTACGGTTCGTATGATTTTCATTTTTTTGTCCTCCAATAATACGGCTGTTCGCGCGGTTAGCCGCGCTTAGTGTCCGCGTCATAGTCGTTGAGCGCGCCAAGGATCAAGTTCCAGCCGTCCATAAACTTATGGGCAAACTTGGGCGCGCCCTGCGTCATTCCCAAAGCGTCCTGCAAAACCAAAACCTGGCCGTCGCAGTCGCGGCCGCTTCCGATTCCAATCGTAGGAATTGAAACGGCATGGGTTATGCGCCCCGCCAAGTCCTCCGGGATGCATTCCAAGACAATGGCGAAGCAGCCGCACTTTTCGGCCAAAAGCGCTTCTTGGTAAATGCGCTCGGCCTCGCTGTCAGTCTTCCCCTGCTTTTTGTGGCCGCCCATCGCGTTGAAAAATTGCGGTGTAAGCCCAAGGTGCGCCATTACCGGGATTCCTGAGTCGACCAAATACTTTATCGTGTCGGCCTGCGTGTCGATTCGCTCAATCTTTACGGCATTGGTGCCGGCGGCCAAAAGGCGGCCCGCGCTCTCAACCGTGTCGGCCAAGGATTTTCTTGTGGCCAAAAAGGGCATGTCGCCGACGATGAATTTGTCGGTTCCGGCGCGGACGGCGGCCGTGTGGTCCACCATCATTTGCATCGTTCCGCAAACCGTCGTCGGCTTTCCGTGCATGACCATCGAGCATGAGTCGCCGATAAGAATGCAGTCAACGTTTGAGGCTCCTACGATTTTGGCGAAGGCCGCGTCGTAGCACGTAATCATTGAGATTTTTTTGCCCTCTTTTTTGAAGGCGGGAAAGTCTAGAACTGTCATAGTACCTGTCCTTTTAAAGTGATCAAGTCTGCAGTTCAACTATAGCGGACTTCCCCGCCCTTTGTCAAGGTTTGCGCAGGTCTTCGCCATCGTCCGCGCAAAGAAGCCTTTCTCCAGACTTTTCAAGCTTTTTGGCGTAATTTAAAAAGACGCTGATTCTGTAGGGCTTGACTTTTAAAATCTTGGCCAACTCATTGTTTCTTGGAGCCAAAGTCATTTGGCAGCTTTGCAAAAGCTTGTTTTTGTTTTTCCAAGAATTCAATTGATAGTCCAGCTTCTTTTTTAAAAGAATGAATTTTGAGCTTGATGGATCCGTCCGGGCGAGCATCTCCCTGTACTTGCAAACAAAGCCCCAGGCCCTGTCGCGGCAAGCCTCCACTTTTGCCCGCTTTTCGCTCCGCTCCAACAAGCTGTCCTTGATTTTTCGCATCGTCTCAAAAACCCGCTCTTTTGAAAAGCCGCAATAGCCGCTTATTTTTCCAAGGCTGGAATCGTCAATGTACCACGCCGACTTTAAGGCTAGAACAAACGCGGCCCGCTTTTTGTAAAAAACTTCCTTTGGCTCAAGCAAATTTTTGCGGCGGCCAAAGACTCGCCTAAAAACCAGCGGCTCCTCAAAGCCATCTCCGCCGGCATCCCTCACCTTTAGCGAGCCGTCCTCTCCGGCCCGCCCCAAGCGGCTGTTCTTTTCAACCTCGATTTCATATATGTTCTTAAGATTCCTTCTTGTCGCCCGCTTGCTTGCGGTTTCCTCCTCTTTTTTTCTTGACCAAGAAAGCCTGATTCCCGGAAGCGAATAAAAAAGATAGGCGCCCAAAGGCCCAAGCCGTTTGTCGTAGCGGTCAAGGATTCCCTTGAATTTAGGAACGGCGCTCAACAAAAAATCGCTTCGTTCGTCCTCATCCATGTCAAGCAAATTGAAGCGGCCTGGATTCATGTACACGCGCTCAAGTATTTTCATCACGGCCTCCTCCTTGCTCAAACTCCCTTTTTTCCACATTTCCGGAATCATGTCCAACTCGCAGTCTTCCATAACTTTTCCCCTCTAACATTTAATTAATATGCATTAATATAGCAAGAATCGCGCCAACTTCTGAATTCCGCTTGCCTTTCGCGCTCTTTTCCGCTATTATTCCGCCTATGAAAATTTATCTTGCCACAGGAAATTTGAACAAAAAGCGCGAAATCAGCCAGGTTTTGCCGGACTTTGAGGTTGTCATCCCCAAGGAAATGGGAATCGACTTTGATCCCGAGGAAACGGGAACGGATTTTTACCAAAATTCGATGATAAAGGCCCTGGACTTGTGGCACAAGGCGCGCTCGCTAGAAAAAACGCCCCCGCTTGTCATGGCCGACGACTCGGGCATTTGCGTGGACGCCTTGGGCGGGGCTCCCGGCGTTTGGTCGGCGCGCTACGCGGGGCCGGACTTTATGAAAGGAAAGCCCGACGGAAGCAAAATCAGCCAGGACGAGCAAAACCGACATTTAATAGAACAAACCACGGCCGCGCTGGCTGGCGGGCAGCCCAAAAACGGCTTTTTGTACCAAAACGGGCCGCGCAGCTGCCACTATTCCTGCTCGATGGTCCTTTTGGTCAATCCCAGCCGCTTTTTCATCGCGCAAGAGACGATGGAAGGAAGCGTAATCGAGCGAATCGAGGACGCTCGCGGCTCCGGCGGCTTTGGCTACGACCCGATAATCTACCTACCGCAATACAAAAAGACGGTGGCCGAGCTTAGCGCCGACCAAAAAAACGCGATTTCCCACCGCGGCAAAGCCACCCGCGCCATTTTAGAAATAATAAAAACATTGTAAATTAACCAAAAAGGCGAAAAAAACGCGGAAGTCGCGGGGCGGCTTGCGGAAACTCTCTGTTTGCGCCGCCGCGTAAGCGGCGAAGTAAAATAGTTTCAAGCGCAAACAGCGAGTAGCGCAGTTATCAAGCGGTTCCGCAATGACGCAGCCGCAACTGGGAGCGTTTTTTTCGCCTTTTTGTCATTTTTTTATATTTTTTTTCATTTTTTTTAAAAAATTCGCTAAAGTTTTTCGCGGCGCGGGCCGAAAATTATTATGAAGAGTTATGAAGGGTAAAGTTCCGGCTGGAACTGACTTCAGACGAATCAGTATAAAACTGCGTGGATGTAGCCTTGTTATGCTGAAGCGCAATTTTATACTTTTGGAGCAAAAAGGATTTTGCTCATCGACATATTTCCAAGGAGGAAATCTATGGTTATCAACCACAACATGTCAGCTATGTACGCCAATCGTCAGCTCGGCGTAACGGGTCTTGGTCTCTCCAAAGACATGGAAAAACTCTCTTCAGGCGAAAGAATCAACCGCGCCGGCGACGACGCTTCAGGACTTGCAGTTTCTGAAAAAATGCGCGCCCAAATCCGCGGTTTGAACCAGGCTTCAGAGAACGCTCAGAATGGAATCAGTTTCATCCAGACAACCGAAGGCTATCTTCAGGAGACAACTGACATCATGCAGCGCATCCGCGAGCTTGCCGTTCAGGCTTCAAACGGAATCTATTCCGACGAAGACCGCATGCAGATTCAAGTCGAAGTCAGCGCCCTTGTTTCTGAGGTAGACCGCATCGCGAGCGCCGCCCAGTTCAACGGCATGAACATGCTCACCGGCCGCTTTGCCCAGCCCATGGGAGAAAACACTGTGACAGGATCTATGTGGTTCCACATCGGCGCCAACATGGACCAGAGAATGCAGGTTTTCATCGGAACGATGACAGCCGAAGCCCTTGGAGTTCGCGAAATCGGAACAGGCGACAAGATTAACTTGGCCGCTCCGGATGACGCCAACCACGCCATCGGCGTAATCGACGAGGCCCTCAAGAGAATCAACAAGCAGCGCGCCGACCTTGGCGCCTATCAGAACCGCATGGAATACGCCGTTCGCGGCCTTGACATCGGCGCTGAGAACTTGCAGGCTTCTGAGAGCCGCATCCGCGACACAGACATGGCCAGCCAGATGGTTGAGTTCACAAAGAACTCTGTCCTTCAGCAGGCCGGAACTGCGATGTTGGCCCAGGCTAACACACAGAGCCAGAACGTCTTGTCATTGTTGAGATAGTTGACAGAATAATACACAAAAGTGGAGGGGACGGACGAGGAAAGCGCTCGCTTTTCTTGCCCTCCCCTTTTCTGCGTGTAAAAAGCCTTGACAAATCAACAAAATCGGACTAAAATTGTAGTAACTATAGGCGCGTTTTCAACCGCGCTTTGATCTTTGACATATAAAAAGCCAGCCATGCGCTGCGAGCGGCGGCAGAAAAAAATGTTTCGTAAAACGCGAAGCATTTTTTCCTGCCGCAATGGGGTTGAAACGTGCCGGGGGCGCATAAACCGGCATCGCCCGCGCGAACAGGACGCGTTACAAGACGTAGCGTAGTTTAAAACACATGGAGGGCTTAACATGATTATTAACCACAACATGAGCGCGATGTATGCTAACCGCACACTTGGCATGTCAAATGACGCTATCATGGGCAACATTGAAAAACTTAGCTCTGGCGAAAAGATCAACCGCGCCGGCGACGACGCTTCAGGCTTGGCCGTATCTGAAAAGATGCGCAGCCAGGTTCGCGGCTTGAACCAGGCTAACAGAAACATCCAGAATGGTGTTTCATTCATTCAGGCTACAGAAGGATACTTGCAGGAAACTACAGACATCCTTCAGCGCATTCGCGAGCTTTCAGTGCAGTCTGCCAACGGAATCTATTCCGACGAAGACCGCATGCAGATTCAGGTAGAGGTTTCTCAGCTTGTTTCTGAAGTTGACCGCATTGCCAGCCAGGCTCAGTTCAATGGAATGAACATTCTTACAGGCGGCTTTGCCGAGAATTCTGAAAGAGTGATGCAGTTCCAGATTGGCGCCAACATGGACCAGAACGCGAGAGTATACATTGGCACAATGACAGCCCAGGCCCTTGGACTCAAGGGAACACAGGGCACAGACGAGCAGGTTAGCATCGCTAACCCCGAGAGCGCCAACATGGCGATTGGTACAGTGGACGCCGCGCTTACAACTGTTTCCAAGCAGCGCGCGGATTTGGGCGCTTACCAGAACCGCTTTGAAATGGCCTCAAACGGCGTTCAAGTTGCTGCCGAAAACCTTCAGGCCGCCGAGAGCCGCATCCGCGACACCGACATGGCTTCTGAAATGGTTGAGTATACAAAGAACCAGATTCTCACACAGTCTGGAACCGCTATGCTCGCTCAGGCCAACTCACAGTCTCAGAATGTTCTTGGATTGTTGAGATAGTCTAAAATCGCAGTTGTTAAAGAGATCACTGGATGTCGTCTTTTTGACAAAAGCGTGGAAAAGGGAAGGCGCGCCCCTTCCCTCTTCCTAATTTTTCAGGAGGAACGCCTATGAATACGATCAGTAGCATAGGGCAGTCTTTGGCAATGGATGGCCAAATGCGCTACAATTCCGTTCCTATTAGTGCAGGTACAGGAAGTGTAGAACAACAACTCAATATTGCGGACGGCGCCAGCGTCGTTCAAAACATTGAGGCAAACATGGCCCAGACCAAAGCTGACGTCCAGCAGTTGCAGCAACTGTCGGATCAAGTGATGGGACGCAGGCTTCAATTCTCTGTCAACAAAGAATTGAACAGCGTTATAATCAGGGTGGTTGACCCCAGCACCAACAAAGTGCTTAAGGAAATACCGTCCGAGGACATGCAGAGGATAAAAATCAACATGCGAAAGACCATGGGTCTTTTGTTTGATCAAATGATTTAAAAACTCACATGGGATCATCATCGGGGTTATATGGCAGGAATCGGCATACCGGGCGTCAGCGACAAATATAAAACCAATGATCTCGTAGAAGGTCTAATGAAAGTCGAACGCATCCCGCTTACAAGGGAGCAGGATACGCTCGAAACTTACAAGACGCAGCAAAGCGCTTGGCGCGATGTCAATCAAAAAATGTCCTCGCTGCGAGATAGCGTTAAAACACTTTACTCGTATGACAACCCTTTCAACAACAAATTAGCCTCTTCAACTGATGAATTCGCTATAACAGCCGACGCCGGGCGGGACGCGGCTTTTGACTCATTTAAAATCGACGTTATAACGCCGGCGACATGCGACCGCTTTTTAAGCAAGGAAATCGCGAAAGGCGAAGAAGTTCCCGAAGGAACATACACTTTTAAAACAGGCGACAAAACAATCTCATATAAATGGCGCGGCGGAAAAGTCGAGGACTTCATCACGTCCTTGAACAAGCGCGGCGCGAACACAATCAAAGCCTCCTTAATCGGAGTAAACAAGGGGCAAAAGGCCCTGTTGATCGAATCGCTAAAAACCGGCGCCGAAAACCGTTTGGTCTTTGAGAACGCGGCCTTGGACTACGCCTTGGACAAAGAAATGGTAAGAAAAACCGCGTCAAAGTCCACGACTTTTGGAACAAGGGCAAGCGATTTGGCCTCCCCTTCCGCCGACTCGATTTCGCAAGCCGAGCAAGAGGGAATGCCCGAGCTTTCGGCCTCCAACGTAAAGGCCGTCAAGACAGGCCTTTTGGTGGGTCCGCGCGGCGGCGGCGAGATAAAGATTCCGGCCGCCGTGGCTTCCAACGAAAACTCGCGGGTTGAGTTTACGATCAAGGCAAGAAAGACAAGCGACATTACGCAAGCGATAAACCAGGGAGGCGGCGCGCCAGACATTCCCGGCGCCGGAAGCGTCAGCTTTGGCGGCGTAACCGTGGAAAACAAGGCCAGCGAAACTGGAATCCCCGCTCCCGAAAAGCCAAAAGAAGACTTGCTGGAAATAAGAAGCAATTCCGTCTTGTACGCGGTTTTGGAAGACGGAACGGAAAGCGAAATCGAAGTTCCGGCCGCGACCTGGGAATTTGACGAAAAGACCGGACTAGGCCAAGAAGCCAAGATCAGCGTTGACGCAAGAAAGTTTCCGGGCATAAGGGCCATATCGATAAAGAACCGCAATACCGGCGTTGAGCTTGAAGTAAGCGCGATGACCGCTTTTGACGCAAAGAAGGACTTGGGCTACGAAGCCGTCCACGCGATAAGCGAGGCCGGAGACGCGGTGATCAAGTACGAAGGAATCACGATAACAAGGCCGCAAAACGACATCGACGACGTGGTTCCGGGCGTCACCTTGCACGTTGCCGAAAAAACAGAAAGAACCGCTACGATTTCAATCAAGCCCGACACAGAAAGCGCGAAGGACGCCTTGATCCAGTTTGTCGGAAAATACAACCAAGCCGTGGCCGAGATGAACATTCTCAGCCAGAACAAGCCTGAGATAATCCAAGAGTTGGACTACCTTTCAAACGATGAAAAAGAAAGCTACCAAAAAAAGCTGGGCCTTTTTTTCAACGACTTCAGCTTGTCCAGCGCGAAAGGCTCGATGCAAAGAATAATTTCGGCGCAATACAAATTTTCCGAAAACGCCGAAATAACGATGCTTAACCAAATCGGAATCTCGACAAACGCGACAAACTATTCGGGCTACAATCCAGGAAAAATGCGCGGCTACCTTGAGATTGACGAAAAAAAGCTTGACGAAAATTTAAAGAACAACCTTGAGGACATAAAGAAAATCTTCGGCTACGACTCCGACGGAGACTTGATCGTTGACTCCGGAATCGGCTACCTCATCGACAAGCAGCTTACCAGCTACGTTCAGACTGGCGGAATCTTGGCCAACAAAGACAGCGTCCTTAACAGGCAAATAGACTCGACTCAAAAAAAGATCACAAAGCTTGAGCGGCAGCTTGACGACAAGGAAGCCGAGCTTCGCGCGAAGTACGGACAGATGGAAGGAACGCTTAACTCGCTGGAAAAACAGCAAGAGGGAATCACAAACTTCACAAGGCAAAACCAGCGAAACAACAACTAAAGGGGAATGAAAAATGGAAATTTATTTGAACGAACAAAAGCTTGACATAACATTGGAAGACGAAAAAACTGTAGGCGACGTCTTGCGCTCGTTTGAGCAAACCGCGTCGCAAAACAAATGCGCGACAGTCGGAATAAAAATCGACGGAAAGCAAATCGACGCCCAAGACTTTGACAAGGCCGCCGAGCAGCCGATAGAAAGCGCCAAGCGCATCGACCTTACGGTCGTTTCAGAAGACGCCGTCGCCGACGCATTTAAAAAAGCTTCCGCGGACATCAAGGACACCGTTGAGCTTTTGACGCAAATTCCAGCGCAGCTTCAAAACGGCGGCGACTCAAAGGCCAAGGCATCCATCGCGCGCCTTGCCGACGTAGTCGACAACTTTTGCCACATCATCGCCCTTTCAACCTTGTTCCCCGAAAGATTCGCGGCGATAAAAATAGACGGAAAAAATTTGAGCGCCTTCTTTGAGGACTTTATGCCGATTTTCAACGACTTGAACGGCGCGCTTTCAAACGGCGACACGGTGACCCTTGGCGACTTGGCGGAATACGAAATCAGCCCCCGCCTTACAGCCTTGGCCGACGCGGTGAAGAACATTTAGGAGTTTTATGATGGACGCGACAGGATCGCCTTTGGCGGCAAGACAGACAGCCCTTCCCTACACAGTCATGGCCTTCGCCTTGGTTGGCATCGGCGTTTTGTTTTTGCTTTGGATTGTTTGGAAAATCCTTCAAAAAAGAAAGGAGTCGCCCGAATACATCGAGGCGCAAAAGAACAAGCCCACTACATTGGCCAACATTCAAGCTTTGGCAAAAAAAATTTCCTTGACGCGACAAGAGGCGCTTTTGCTGTACAACATTTGCGTCAGGCAAAAGGCAAAAAACATTTATTACCTTTGGAACGACGAAGAGTATTTGGACGGAATCCTGCGCCAAGAATTTTCAAGGCTTAGGCAAAAGAACGCCGAGGCCGACATCTACGAGCTCTTTAAGCTTAAGAGCCGACTGGAAAGAATCGAGCGCATGACGCGCAGCATTCCGTCAAGCCACAACATTCCCGAAGGCGAGACCTTGACTTTGCCGGCCACTGGCGGCCGCTTTTATCCGTTCAAGATTAGAAAGAACGACCAGGACAGTTTGGTTCTTGAGGTTCCCCAAAATTTGGAAGGAACGGAATTCTGCCCAAAGCCCTTGGACAAAATCGTCATGACTTACCTTACAAAGCGCGGCACGCAATACGTTCTTTCTTCAAGAGTGATCCGCTTTCAGCACGGAGCGGGCGGAGCGTCCGAGATGGTCGCAAGCCATTCCAACGCCGTAAGCATGCAAAACCGCCGCCAATGGAAGCGTGCCAACATCGGAAACAAGTGCGTCTTTAGCGCGGTGGAAGAAAAGACAGGCAAGCGCGGCGAAATCACCTACGCTCCCAAAGAGAACAAATACGAAGGAATTTTGGCGGACATCAGCGCCGGCGGCTGCATGATAAAGACGCAGCTGCCGATAAAGCGCGACCAAAAATTGTGGATAAAAATCAGCCTTCCCGAGCGGGGAGAATTTGAAGCCTACGGATTGATTGTCAGCGCGCAAAAAAACAACGAGACGAATCTCTTTTCGCTGCACATTTCGTTCATCGAAATCGAAGAGAAGGACAGAAACGACATTTTTGCCTTTGTCTACAATTACTAACGGCTTGAATTTTTGCGCGAACAGCGCTATAATGCTTGGACATAAACGGAGAATATGACAGTACTTGAGCTAAAGGATGTTGCGCGTGAACCCGGCGCGATCTATTACATAAGACGCTACAGGGCCACAGCCAGCTTAAAGTTGCCGACAGAAATTGTTGATTCAAACATAGAATTCAGCATAGAAACTGGGCCGCTTGGAGACAAAATAATAGAAGTTGAACTCTTGACCCAGCCGAACTATCCGGCTCTCCCAATCATCAAAGCGCTTAGGGAATTCATAAACGAAAACGACAACTCGGGAACGCTGCCGATATGACATTCCACACGTCCAGCGCGGAAGAAACCAAAGAATTGGGAAAACGCTTGGGCTCTTTTCTTAAGAAAGGAGACGTCATCGCGCTTCAAGGCCCCTTGGCGGCCGGAAAAACAACCCTGACAAAAGGCATCGCTCTTTCCTTGAACGTCAAGGACACAATCACAAGCCCCACTTTTTGCTTGATTTCAGAATACGAAGGAAAGCTTCCGCTTTACCATTTTGACGTTTACCGCCTGCAAGGAGCGGACGACTTTGCCAACTTGGGAGCGGAAGACATGATTTACGGCGACGGCGTTTGCTTGATTGAATGGAGCGAAAAAATCATGGACGAGCTTCCCAAAAAGACAATCGTCATCAGGCTGAGCGTAAGCCCTAGCGATCCAAACGCCCGCGACATTCAAATTGAAAATTGGCCCTACGAAAATTTTGGGGAGGCAAAATGAAAGCGCTAGCCTTGGACACGGCGATTTCTTGCATTCAAATCGCGGCAAAAAACGACGGCTATTTGGCAAGCCTTACGCTTGACATCGGCATGAGGCAGAGCGAAAAGCTTTTGCCCGCAATCGACTATGTTTTAAAACAAGCCGACTTAACGCCCGGCCAATTGGACTATACGGTTTTGGCGCAAGGCCCCGGCTCTTTTACGGGCTTGCGCTTGGGCTTTGCCGCGCTAAAGGCCATCGAGCTTTTTGGCGGCTTGAAGGACATGCCGGCTTGCGCCGACCGCGAGCTTGCCTTGCAAGTCTCGAACGCGGAACAAGGCAAAAAAGCGGCCAATTCGCGCATTCCCCTTTACGGAATAAATTCCTTGGACGCATACGCCTGGCCCTTTATGGACTTTGACGGAATCGTTCTTCCGGTCATCGACGCGCATAAAGAAAAATTTTACGCAAAGGCTTTTTTAAACGGAACGGAAATCCTTTCCTGCGACGATTGGGACTTGCGCGCCTTGGAAGAAAAACTTTTAGCCGCGGCAAACGACAATCTTTTGCAAGGCCAAAAACTCGCGGCGAAAGACACGGTTCTTGTTTGCGGCCTTGAGGCGAAAATTTTCGCCGACGCATGCAATGAAAACGGTTTATTCAAAGGAAAAAAAATCATAAGCCAACGAGGCCGCTCAATAAGTTTGGAAAGCCTTTTCGCTTTGGCCGAAGAAAAAATTTCCAAAGGCCTTTCGCCGCTCGCCGACTACGACGGCCCGCAATACTTTAGGGCCAGCGAAGCCGAGCAGCGGCAACAAAATTAAAGGAAAAACTAAAAACACTTGTTAGCCGCATAAGCGGCAACATTCGCGCTCGCGACAAAACTCGCGCGAACAGCCGACTTTTTTTGTCCGCTCAATGAGTTTGCAACTAAGTTAGCGGCCGCTCAATGACTTTTTCCAGCGGCTTACAAGCTGCAAGGCGGCCATTGGCGTAAGGTTGTCCACGTCGGCGCTTAAAATCTCGTCAAGAACAATTTCTTCATCGCTAAAAAGGCCCGGAGCGTTTAGCGCGGACTGGGCGGCGATTCGCGCGGGCTCTTCTTGCGGCGCGGGAACGTTTTGAACCAATACAGGCTTTTCCGAAGCAAGCTCTTGCAAATGTTTTAGAATCTGGCTCGCGCGGTCGATTACGCTTTGAGGAATTCCTGCAAGGCTTGCAACGTGAATGCCGTAAGAATTTTCGCTCGCGCCTTCCTTAATCTTTCGCATAAAAATGACGGAGCCGTCCGTTTCCTTTACGTCCATGCAAAGAAGGCGCATCGAAGAATGCTCCAAGCGGGTAAGCTCGTGGTAATGTGTGGCAAAAAGCGAGCGGCATTTTAGGCTGTTAAGCAAATGCTCGCTTACCGCCCAAGCGATTGAAAGGCCGTCTTCGGTTGAAGTTCCGCGGCCAACTTCGTCCATAATCACAAGCGAACGCTCGCTGGCTCCGCGCAAAATGCGCGCGGTCTCGGTCATCTCGACCAAGAATGTTGACTCGCCGCGCGCAAGGTTGTCGCTGGCTCCGACGCGGCAAAATATTTTGTCCACAAAACCGATTTTGGCCGCGTTCGCAGGAACGTAGCTTCCGGTTTGGGCAAGCAAGGCTATCAAGGCGCTTTGGCGCAAGTAGGTTGACTTTCCGGCCATGTTGGGGCCTGTAATCAAAAGGAACGAAGGCTTTCCGCTTGCCTCAATCTCTATGTCGTTGGGAACAAATTCACCCGACGGCAAGTGGGCCTCGACAACTGGATGGCGGCCGGCCTTGACGTCAAAGTCAAGGCTGTCGTCAACAATAGGCTGAACCCAACGCCCAACGCGGGCGGCGTGGGCAAAAGAAGCCGAAACGTCTGTATAAGCCACGGCGCGCGCCACGCTCATCAAGTAAGAGACATAAGGCTCGATTTGAGAGCGGACGTCCATAAACAAAGAGCGCTCTGTTTCAATAATGTTGACGCTCGCGCTGTTCAACTCGCGCTCAAGCTCTTGCAGTTTTTCGGTCGTGTAGCGGTCGGCGTTTGTAAGAGAGCGCCTCATTATAAAATGGCTTGGAACCTTGTCCAAGCGGCCGCGCGTCACTTCCAAAAAATAGCCGGCCAAATTGTTATGCTTTACCTTAAGGTTTTGAATTCCGGTGGCCGCGATTTCTTCGGCAAGGTAGCCGTCCAAAATTTTATTAAAGTTGTCGTGGACTTCCTTGTAGCGGTCCAACTCTTTTGAGTAGCCGGAACGAATCAAGCGGCCTTCGGTAAAGACCGTTGAAGGGTCGTCGCAAATCGCGCGTCCAATCAAGTCGATTATAAAGCGGGCGCCGCTTTCGTCCATCATTCCAAAATCGTAAGAGGAAAGAGAAGCCTGAATTTCAAGCCAAGCCTTTAGGCTTTCGGCCAAGGCCGCCAAATCCTTTGCGTGCGCCTTTTGCATCGCCACGCGGCCTGCCAAGCGCTCAATGTCAAGAATGCCGGCAAGCTTTTCGCGGCAAAAGGCCGAAAGATTTTCGTTTTCATAAAACATTCTCACGTGACTCTGGCGGGCGGCGATTTTTTTAATGTCCACCAGCGGAAAAGAAAGCCATTGGCGGACGGCGCGGTTGCCCATCGCGGTCAGCGTGTAGTTCACGCATTCAAGCAAGGTGAACTTTGAGGAGCCGTCGCGCAGGTTTTGAAGAATTTCCAAATTGCGTCTTGAAGAGTCGTCTATCAAAACGTAGTCGCTGTCTTGGTAAACCTTGATTCCGGCGATGTGCGAAAGCTCGGCGTTGGTGGTCTTGTCCAAATAATCAAGCAAAAATCCGGCCGGCGCGACTTCCGGGCTGGACTGGTCAAGCGAAAAGGACGCCAAATTTTTTGTCTTGAATTGGCGCGTAAGGCGAGCAAAAGAAGTCTCGCTAGAAAAATGCCAGTCCGGATAGTAAGAGACCAACAAATGCGGAAGCGAGCCAAGCGCCTGCTTTATGTCGCCGTTGTCCCTTAATGACTGGGGAAGCAAAAGCTCTTTGGGGCTTGCGCGGTCCAATTCCTTGGCAAAGTTTTCGGCCATTTTTGAGGCCGGCCAAGAGGTGGCCAAAAATTCCGAAGTGCTCACGTCGACAAAGGCAAAGCCCGCCCTGCCCTTGCTGACCGAAAGCGCCGCCAAAAAGTTGTTGCTGCCCCGGTCAAGGTAGTCGTCGTCAACAACCGTTCCCGGAGTGATGACCTCTACAACCTTGCGTTCGGTCAAGCCGCCACCGGGACTGATTTCTCCGATTTGCTCGGCGATGGCAAGCTTTTTTCCAAGGCGCAAAAGGCGCGCGATGTAAACTTTGGCGGCGTGGTAAGGAATGCCGCACATAGGGCTGCTTTGCCTATGGGTCAGCGTTAAATTGATAAGGCGCGAAACTTCCTTTGCGTCGTCGTCGAACATTTCATAAAAATCTCCGAGGCGGAACAAAAGAATTTCGTCTTTATGCTCGCTCTTTAGCTTGTTGTATTGCTCCATTAAAGGAGTCAGTTCGGCCATCGTTATTGTTCCAAAGCTTCGATTACTTTGTCGGTAATGTCAACGGCTGGACTGTACCACAAGATTGAGTTGCTTTGCTGCAAGTTGATCACCATGGAAAGGCCTTCGTTTTCCGCAACCTTTTTTATCGTGCGGTTGAGGTTTTTGTAGAACTCGTTGTTGTTTGAAAGGTTGTTCTTGATGTTGTTCAACTCAGTGTTTTTTTGCTGGGTGTAAGACTTGAGGCTGGCCGATTTTGTCCTGATGGAATCTTGATAGCTCTTTACGTCGGAGTCCATTCCCAAGTCCTGGGCTTCCTGCAATTTTGTCTGCAAAGAACGGATTTCGTCGGCGCGGCGGGTTATTTCCTCTTGGAACGCGGCGCGCTTTTCTTCGTAGGCTTTTACCGCGGAAGAGTTTCTAAAAAACTGCTCGTAAACTTTTGTCGTGTCAACGACGCCAAAGTTAGTGATATGCTGCTGGGCGAACAAGGCTCCGGCCGCAAAAATAGAAAAAGCGAAGACGATAGCTTTCTTTGAAAATAGTTTCATAATAAATCTCCTAAAAATTATTTGTTTACGATATTGAATGACAGAACGAACTTCCATGTATCGCCCCATTTAACTTTTCCATCCCTTACGGTAAAACAGTTTGCAAGCATAAGCCTCAAAGGAAATTGGGGCATCAAGATTCGAATGTCGGGGCCAAAGCTAAAGTAAAAGTCATTAAGGCTTGCGTTAGAAAGCAAGGCTCCCAAATCGTCTTTGATGGCGACAGCGTCAAAGAAACCGTCGATGGCAAGCATTCTAGGAATGACAGGAAAGCGAAGCTCCAAGTTTTGGCTGAACATAGCCTTTCCTTTTACCGAGTCATAAATGTTTGTCCAACCGCGGCCGTTGAACATGCCGTCAATGTAAAGCTTGTGGTTGTCGCTAACAGCGGAACCGGGAGCCGGCGCTTGGAACGAAACCGTTGACAAAGCGGCAAAAACCAATTTAAAGCTCCAGTTTTCGCTTACGGGAATGTCGCACAATGTCACATAGCCTTCAAGCTTTGTGTCGCTTCTTAAGTAAAAGTCTGTCTCAATGGGAAGCAAACCGTACCAAGCCAAGCGCTCGCTAAAGAACCAGCCTTTTGAAGGATCATAGTTGATGTCGCGGCCGTCCATAGACCACTTGGTCCAAATTGAATTTTGGAAGCCCCAGTTGTTTGCGTAGCGGCTGATAGCCAAGTCAACAGGAGTGTAAAGGCTGCTGTCGTAAACATAATTGGTAAGCGTGTTCGTCAAACCGCCCGCCAAAGTAAGAATCGCCCACCTTGGCATCCAACGATAGGCCAGCGAATGGTCAAATGACAATTGCCAACGCTCGTATTCCATGTAATAGTGCGTCTTGTCAACAAGGCCTGAGTCAGTCCAATACAAGCGCAAGGCTTTCGCTTTGGCGTGCGAGAACGAAAGGTTTTCAGCCCATTCAATCGGAAGGTCCCAAAGCCAGCGCTGAGAGTATCCAAGGCCAACCGACTGTTCCGTCGTGGAAAGCGTGGTGCTCGCCGAAACCGTTTTTCCCAAGCCAAAGAGGTTTGAGTTGGACCACTTTGCGAAAAGCGAGAACGGCAAATCTTCGGGATTGGTAACTCCGGTAAAGGTAATTCCAAACTCAATCGAATTGGTGTGCTGCTCCTCAACAGTAAGAATCAAGTTAACCAAATTGGCGTCGCTGCCAGGCTCGACCGTAGGAACAACGTTTGAAAAGTACTGCAAGTTCATCAAGTTGCGAAGGCCGCTTGCAATCTTTGCCTTTGAAAAAACGTCTCCGCTTTCTATCGGAACTTCGCGCGAAATTACATAGTCCTTTGTCTTTTCGTTTCCGCGAACGATGATTCTTTCAACGTGGCTTCTGTCGCGCTCGGTAATGTTCAAGACATACGAAACCTTGCGCTCGACTGTGTCACGGTTTTCCAAAGGCTGGAAAGAGTTTTCCGTATAACCGTTTTCGTAATACAAATCGCTTACGCCGGCTATCGAGCTTTGGAATTTTGTTTGGTTAAAAACATCCCCTTTCTTGAGAGTCACAAGGGATTCCAAACGCTCCTTTGAAAAAACTTTATTGCCGTAGAAAGTCAAACCGTCAAAAGTGTAAATCGAGCCTTCGTACAAATAGTATGTGATTGTCAACTCGTCGCGGTCTTTTTTGTCGTTGTGGGTGATGTCCCGCGTAATGTCAACAATATGAAAGTCAAGGTAACCGCGGTCCATGTAATACTTTGAAATCAATTGGCGGTCAACTTCCAATTGGCTTTCTTGGAAGGCGCCTTTTGAAAAAACGCCGGCCTTTTTTAGCTTTGTCTGCTTTTTCAGCTTTTTGGTTGGAAAAGCGGAGTTTCCCTCAAAGTTCACTCCGACAAGAGCGATCGAATTTCCTTCGCTAATTATGAATGTAACGGCAACGCCGTTCTCTGTCTCTTCGTAGGTGTGGGAAACTTTCACTGCAGGAAAGCCTTTTTCAAGGTAAACGTCTCTAATCGCGCGCTCGTCCATCAAAGCCTCCGAGTCGGCGAACACATATCCGACCTTGAGGGAGATCGCGTCTTTTAACGGCGGGTTTCTTACCTTCTTGTTTCCCCTGAATTTTATGGAACTGACAACAGGCTTCTCCACAACCGTCAAAACAAGAATCATGCCGTTTCCGGAATCATGGATCGCGCCGGGAACAATTTCCTCAAAGTAGTTCAAGCCTTCCAAACGGTTGAGCAAATCAAAAAAACAGTCGTTGAATTTTTGGCCGATATAGCTGGATGTTAAGCCCGAAAGGTCGGACTGGCGAACGCTTTTCAATCCCTTAAATGTGATTCTGGTAATCGTCTTGTCCACATACCAATCTTCGCTCTCCTCTGAATGCGAATAAGACAAAAAAGCGCAGAATATTAATAGAAGAACAAACAATTTTTTTAACTGAGAGCGCATAATTAAATACCCCAATTTTTTTAAAAACTAAATTTCCATGACAAAGTAAGCGCGGTGTTCTCAACAATTTTCATATTGAGAATGCTTTCCAAATCGGGCGACATGCTCCATCTAACCTTGGCAAAAGGAGCCGCCAATTCAAATCCCAATTCAGGCCTAAGCGAGATACCGTCATACGTATAGTTGTTTCCCCTGCGGTTCCTATCGTAATCCAGCCTTAACATCGCATCCGCAAATATCGCTTCGCCAAAGTATTTACCAATATAAACAGTCGTACCGTCCAAATAGTTACCGGTTAAGTTGTCCGAACCGGAAGAATTTCGATTGACGCTCTGTTTAACGGCGTTTTGGACAACCATTGTCCTTACAGAGAATATATCAAATTTGAAGAAATCACGCAATGCATTTTCCAATCTTCTTATCAAAACTGATTGGAGGGCGTAATCGCCAGTCGCCAGGGCCAATGAAGCCGCGTTATTGGAATTTGCAGTCAAAAGGCCTCCCAAGATTTCCATAATCTCGCGCTCTGACCTGGCGGGGCTTGAGCTTAGCCTCGGGGACAATTGGCTTAGCCTTTGCTTTTCCACTTGCAAAGTAATCGTTACCGGCTCGCTGTTTTCGTCGCGCGTCTTGCATTCCGCCAAAACAGAAACGCTTGGATCAAAGCTTTCGTCGTTGCTGCTAAAGTGAATCTCGCCTTCCCTAATGTAAAAGCTGGAATTCATGTACACGATTTCTCCGCTTCTAATCGGAACGTTGCCGTCCAATACCAACCGCTTGTCCTCGCTGGAATACGAAACCTCCATTTCGCTTCCAGGAACGATAACCGCGCGCAAGAAAGTGGAATATGAAATTTGAACGCGCTGGGCCGACCTAATCCTTAAGTCAACGTCAACAGGCATTCCGTCATCGTCGTCGTCATTGTCTTCGACGGGAGCGAGGCCCGAAATAATTTCGTCGATTCGAGTGGCGCCAAATTCCGCGTTGGCATTTTTTGCGGTCAAGTCGCCGGACACGCCGATCGTGTCATTTTCCAAAGTTACCGCAAGGTCCGCCAAGAAGTCGCCCTTTACATGGATTTCAGAAAGATTTATGTTGAGCGGAACAAAATTGTCCTTAATCGTTTGGATTCTGACTTCAAGGCTGTCCAAGGCCAGGCGGTTCATTTGAATGCTTACAGTCACGTCAAGCGGCTGGTTTTGCAAATGACAGCGGGTGGGCTCTGTGTAAAATTGAGAGCCTTCCAAGAAAAGCGAAATCATGGGAGTCGAAGCGTGTTTCCTAAAGAAATTCGGAAAATTAAATTCAGCGTTGGGAATGTCGATTTGTCCGTAAAATTTTGGATCTGAAACCGGACCGGTCAACATAAAGCCTCCAGTCGCGACGCCCTTAAAGATTCTTACAATCTTCACTCCAAGAGACTCTACAAGCTCGCGGCCATTAATCTGGATGTCGGAAACAGAAACGTTCAAGTCTTCCTTGGACACGCTCCCTTGTATTTTCATGTTAAAAGGAATCGCGTTCTTGATTTCAAGATCCAAGTCGCGCAAATCAGTTATGGTTCCATTCAAGCCGATGTTTTGGCTTGAAGAGACGATCAATTGGTTTTGAATTTTCATCAATCCAATGTGGTAGCTCTTTCGCCGCTTTTTGTCGGCTTTCTTTTCTATCGCGTCAAACTCAATGTTAAGGGAATCAGGAACGCCCTTTCCCACTTCGCTAAGCGCCTGGACCTTTGCCTGCGCGCTGGCAAGAACATTGTTTCCAAAAAGATTTGTCTTTAAGTCAAAGGTTAATTTTCCGTCCCAAGTTTTTTGGTCAAAGTCCGCCAAAATATTCGTAAACTTGCTGTCGCCCCAAGTGGCTTCCGCTTTTTGGATTGAGAACACCTTGTCTTCGACAACCGCTTGGGCCGTCAAGCGCAGGGGCTTTCCTTGTATTGTCATAACGGCGCTTGGAATGTCGATGGTCACAAAGGGATTTGCAGCCATTCCTTGCGCCACAATGTTGGCGTTGACAGTGTCGCTGTTCTCGGAGCCGGCAAAGAAACGCTCGGAGCGAAGGGAGTCGACATTAAGCGTTGTCGTTATAAAAAGATTGTTTAAGAAAGTTCCAGAGAAAAGAGAGCCTACAGTAAGCGGCGTCTTTAATGAGTTTACGAAATTTCCTTCCAGCTTTATTTTTTCTTCGCCCATCGAGTTGGACAAATCAAAATTAAAGTCCGCGCTTTCAAAAACATCTTCGTCAAATCGATAAACGACAACGCCGCTTCCGTTCAGCGTGGAAACATTGTCGGAATAAGTCAAACTGTCAAAGTAAGCGCCGCCTTGGTCAATGTCAGCCGCAAACGTTATGACAGGATCAAGCGAACTGGTTCCTTCCAACAGGCGGCCGTCAAAGTAAGGAACCAAGGCGCGTATGCCCTTGTCGATCGAATAAGAAAAGTTTGATTCAGTTGTAAACGAGAAAGTTCTGTTATTGATTTTTACCGGGAACCCTGTCGCCTCAAAGGAGCCGTCAAGCTTGGCCACCTCGCCCGACGTGTCCGTCTTGAGAGTAAATCGCAAGCCGTATTCAGAATTGATTTCAATCCACCTCTTGTTGGCCAAACCAGAGAAAGTGTACGGAATGCCGTTCAACTCCAAACGTCCGTTCAACAAACGGTCTTTTGAATCGGCAAGCTTTTCCACAAGGCCGTCCATCACAATCTTTTGACCGCCAAAAATAAATTCAAGGCGCGACAACTGGAATGTTTGGTCGTTGCCGTCAGCCTCGAAAATCAGCATTTGGTCGTCGCGGCTTGTGTTTGCCAAAAGCGCGTAAGGCACGCTAAACGAAAATTCCTTTCCAACTCCCGAAGCGAAAATGTCGCAAGAGAAAACGTAAGACTTGACCGCGTCGGAGGCCGCCATCAAAAGCGGTTTCATGTTTTCTTCCGCAAAGAAAGCGGCGGTCTTTACAATGCTGTCAAGATAAATCGCGCTAAATGAAAGCGAGGCTTGCGCCGCCTTGTTTTCAGAAGAATAGCTTCCAAAGACAGAAACAACGCCAGGCTCGTCGTCATGGGAATAGTCAGAAACTTCAAAAGTCCAATCCCAAGAATCCGCGGACGGAAGCGCTGTAAGCTGCGCGGCGGTATAAACGTTTTCGCCAAAGAAGACCTGCGGCGCAAAGCACATAAAACCGTTTTTGTATTCTTCGACAAAGATCTCGGTTGAAATTTCTCCGCCGTTTGGAAGGACAAAGGACTCCACGCTCAAAGTTCCCGAGGGCCGTTTGCTTGCAAAATCAAAGGCGCCGTCAAAGCTTAAGTTGTAGCGTTCGCCGGAAGTCTTAAAATACGGAATCGTTATTCTTTTTTCGTTGCCGTAAAGCGAGTATGAAATGATTGTGTCGCTTTGGAATTTTTCGGCTGGAATCACGTCCGCCGGAACGAAAATGTCGCCGCTTGAATTATAGCCAAAGTCATCGCTTCTGTAATTATATTTTGCCGACGCCTTTAGCGAAAAGTTCATTCCAAACAAGCCTTGCGTCAACGTGTCGCTGTTGCTGGTTTGAACAAAGTTGTTCATGTTAAAGCCGTCGGCAAAAAGGTTCGCGACGCAATCAGCGCTTTCAAAATCCACGCTCGCTTCGGCGTAAATGTTCCTCGCGCTTGGCAGCATCTTAAAGCTTAGTTTTTGCGACCTGTATTCCGCCAAAAAACCGATAAAGCGAGCGCGGTAATTAAAGGCGGCGACGTCAGTAAAGCGCAAGACGGCGGAGCTTCCGTCAACGCCGCGCGGAATCAAGGCCGAAAAGTCAAGGCCGGCGGACATTGTTTCAGATCCAAGAGCCGCTTCCAAAACGCCTGAAAAACTCGCGTCAATCTTGTTTTGTCCCCTGGCTCCGATCAAAGCCTTTGAAATGTTCGCCTCAAAAGATTGGCCGGCGGATTTAAAGAGAAAGCGCAAACGGTAAACGCGCAAGTCCGAGTCAAGCTTAATGTTGGCGTTTTGCAAATTCACTTTGTCCAGCAATTCCTTAAAGCGCTCGCTGTAGGGCTTGGCTTCAAGGTCATCGCTTTGGCTGGCCTTTCGTTTTTCCAAAATTTGAGTCAGCCAAAAATCATTTTCGCCGGATATGATTTTTATCTCAACGTCGCGCAGCAAAAGGCCTTCGACGCATCCCGCAATCTTTCCCCTAAAAAGGTCGCGCATTGAATAATCCAAGAACAAACGGCCAATCGACGCGACTTCCAAACCGCTCTTTGCGTCAACGATGGAAATTCCGTTGACATTCACTCCGGACAAAACCGACGGAGAAAGAGACTTGTAGGAAATCTGAAGGCCGGCGTTTTCCTTAAGGCTTTCGCGGTAAGAGTCAACTGTTCTTTGGATTTGCGTTCCAATGCGGCTGTACACAGGATGCAAAAGCCTGTTTACAACAACAAGAAGAGAAAAAAAGAATAACACGCAAACGCCGATTTTTATGTAACGCTGCTTGAACTTCATCTAGACACGAAGCCCCCTGCGCGCTAAAAAAAACAGACGCGACATTGCAAAATTTTGCATTATGGTATACCTTATATATTATCGGCTGTTTTGGCCAAAATTTTGAGGTTTTCTACTATGATACTTAACAATTTTGTAGTTTTTGAGGGAATAGACGGAGCGGGCACTTCAACCCAAATGCGGCTTTTGGCGGAACGGGACTCAGGCAAAAAAATCGCCTTCACGGCCGAGCCGACAGAAAGGCCGACCGGAAAATTCTTGCGCCAGATTTTGGCCGGAAAAGAAAAAGTCGCCCCGCAAACGGCGGCCTACCTCTTTGCCGCGGACAGGGCGGAACACCTTTGGGGACAAGGCGGAATTGTTGACCAAACCAAAAACGGCTTGACAGTTGTATCGGACAGGTACCTCTTTTCAAACCTGGCCTACCAGGGCGTGACTTGCGGCGAGGACTTGCCCAAAACGCTCAACAGCCCCTTTCCCCTGCCCCAACTTTTGTTTTTCTTTGACATTTCGGCGCAAAAATCCCTTGAACGCGTCGAAAAGCGCGGGGAGGCCAAGGAGATATACGAAAACGAAAAGTTCCTTAGCGACACCGCTTCGCGCTACCGCGCGATAATCGACCGATACAAAAAACTAGAAAACAGCGGCATGAGAATCGTAGAGCTTGACGCCACCCTTCCCAAAGAAAAAATTTCAGATTTAATCTGGAAGGAAATTCTTCCGATAATAAATTCGTGAAAAAGTTCGCGAAAAAAATTTTTGTCCTCGCTCTCGCGCTCGGCGCGGCGGCCTTTTTATGCCTGCCGGCCTTTTCTTACATGTGCAAGTACAAAGAGGACTTTTACAAGCTTTACCACGTCCACTACCAGCAGTATCCCGACGACTGCATGGAAAACATTTACTGGCTGGAGCAGGCCGTCCGCGCCGACTTTGCCAATCCCCTTTACGCCAGGGCGAAAATTCAGACTAAGGACGAATGGGAAAAATACCGGAACCTTTTCCAAATGCACTTGAACCTAAAACTGATTGAGCAGCACATGCGCCTGGCCCGCGTTTACGACAAGAGGGCGATTTGCTTTTACGACGCTCCTTGGAAAGACGAATATTTGGCCAACCTAAAAAAAGCCAAAAGCTGCTACGAGGCAGGCCTTTACTATTGGCGGGAAGCCAAGCTTTGGTCTGAAAAAGCCAGCGAAACAAAATTCCGCTTTTTGCATCTCGCCGACCTGCCTTTCTGGGAAGACGAAAACGCCCGCATCTCAAGCTCGGAGCTGGACTATAAAAAAATCCTTAACCGCGAGCTTGAGCGGGTCAACGAGGAACTTCAAAAGCTGGAAGCCCTTGAATCTAAGAGCTACTAAGATCTTCCGCGCTTAATTCTTGCCGGCTTCGGCTTTTTCCTTTCCAAAAGGCTTGGTCAAGCAAATCACCGCAGGCGTGATTGTGTAGTCGGCCACAAGCGCGGAGCTTATTCCCACAATCGCAAGGAAGCCGGTCGTTACAAAGAACCTCATCGGACAGAACAAGTAGACCGCGAACATGGCGCACAAGATTATGGTGGTCATGAACATAGTCTTTCCTATTTCGCGGAAGGCGTTCTCCGTGGCCTTGGCGTAACTTCCTGTTTGGGCAAATTCGTTCTTTATGTGGTTTATCAAGTGAATCGTGTCGTCCACCGCAAGGCCCAAAATCAAGGGCATTACAATTACCGTAAGAAGGTCAAGGTTTATTCCGCCGTAACCCATCAAGCCCGCAAGGACAAGAACGGGGAACACGTTGGGAATCATGGCGATAAGGCCAGTCTTAACGGACGCGAAGGCCATAATCATCATCACGGCGATGATTGCCAGCGAGAAGAAAATTGACTTAAGTTCTATGCTTATGAGAGTCAAGTCGGAGCGGGCCGTGTCCAAAATGGAGCCGATTGCGTAAACTTTCGCGCCGGGGAAAAGCTCTTTTCCCCTTTTTATGATGGAATCCGCGTCGTCCAAAACCGTTCTTGAATCGTAGCCGGTAAGTTCCACATGAAGGCGGGTCATGCTAAAGTCGTCGTTCTCTATGTCAAAGTAATCTGAAAAATTGTCCGCGTAAAAAGTGAGGCTTTGGGCCGCCACGCCGTCTTCCGTGTCTATGCGATAGAAGTCAGGGTCGTCGCCGTTGAACATTCTGTTCATTTCCTTTAACATTCCGCAAGCGGACAAAACGCATGGACGGCCGTCAACCGTTTTCACAAGGTCAAGATCCTTCATTCCGTCTATAAGCTCGTCAAGCTTTAAAAGATTGTCGGCGCTTCTAAAGCCGTCTTCGTCGTTAGGATCAAGCTGAACCATCACGTCAAAACTGTAAATGCTTCCAAGCTTGGTTTTTAACATTTCCATAAGGCGCGCTATGTGCGGAACCTTGGGGCCTTGCATCGCAAGGACATCCATATTTATCGAAATCTTTTTGGCGCCTGGAATCATGACCGCCATCACCGCGAAGGCGCAAACAGTCGCCAAAAGCCTTTTGTTAAAAATTCCCCGGCCGTATTTTTCAAAGGCAAGGTCAACCTTGGTGGCGCCCCCAAGTTCTTTTTGTTCGGCGGCCGGCTCCTTGTCCTTTCCATAACTCATGGCAATGGGAATCAAAACCATCACATACAAGTAAACGGCCACGACAATGCAGGCCGCGATTCCGGCGCTCCACCTAAGGGAAGAAATTTCAAAGAAAAGGAAGGAAACAAGGGAGGCGACTGTAGTTAGGTCCGTAAACAGAATTGACCAGCCGGTTTCCTCCACGGCGGCGACCACAGAGTCCGCCCTTCTTCCCGTCAGCCTAAAATGCCTTTTAAAAGAATTGATAAGGTGGAGGGAATAGCCGATTGAAAGCGCCATTCCAAGCATAATCGGAAGCGACATGCTTCCAACGTCGGCGGGGATTCCCATATAAGAAGAAACTCCAAGAACCGCTCCAATTCCAAACACGCTGGCAAGCAAAGAAACAAGCACTCCTCTAAAGGAGCGGACAAGAACAATCAAGAACGCCAGCATCACCAAAAAGCCTATGGCCACGCGGACGACAGACTCATGCACGTTGTATTCGGTGGCCTCAAGGTCAATGTAGGAAAAGCCCACAGGATAAAGGGAGCAGATTCCCTTGGAATTTTCAGATTCCTCTTGGACTATTTTTCTTGCGGCGCCAGCCCTTTCCATTTTAGGGTCTTCCACTTGCTCAAGGGGAAGAATAATCCAGCATTCCTTCGCGTCGTCAGAAACAAAAGTGTTGACTAAAGACTTGCGGCTTAAAAAAAATTCTTTTATTCTAGCCAGCTCTTCCTTGTCCTGGGGAATTTTTCCGCCAAAGGGATTTGATATTTCTATTTCGTCTTCCTTTCCAAGGGGAACGCTCATTGTCAAAAGGGACTGGACAGGCCGGGAATAAGCCACTTCCTTTTCCAGCCGCCGGCCTATGACGTCTATTTCGTTCAAAACATCCGGCGAAAAAACATCGTCAGCCGTGACAAGAATCATAATGGAATCTGTGGAAAAAACTTTCTTAAATTTTTCTTCCGCCCGCTTTTGCTCTTCCGTGGCTCCAAGAAGAACCTTGTCGTAAATCGTAGAAAATTTTAAAAGCCCCGCCAAAAAGAAAATCGTAAGAATCGCGGCAACGGCAAGAATCGGCCCGCGCCTTTTTATTTGCGCTTCCGCGGCGCGCCTGAACAAAGAATCGATGTCAAATAGTTTCATTTTTATTCCTCCTTAAAACGAATATTTGGCGCTTATGGTCACGCCGCCCCAATTTCTTAAATCATTGAATGTCTTATAGCCCAAGTCAGAAATAATATTTACGCAATAAACCGAGGCGGAAACTACAAGCGCGTCAGTGGCGTTGTAAGAGGCGTTTAAGACAAACATATTGTTCCATTCTTCAAATTGAACAAGCCCCGCAAGGGAAACTGCCAAAGTGTCCTTAAAGAAGCTTTTTGAAATAGCCAATGTGGCCATGTGGACATAGTTACTGCGAGAAAGCTCCGACATGTCTCCAAAGGCAAGGTCTCCGTAATACTGCGCCGACAAAATCCAGCCGCCGGGCATCCAGTCAAGGCCCGCCAACATGACCAATTTGTCGCGTTTTTTGCACCCAAAGTCAGGGTCCGAAGCAAGAAAGGACCAAATGGCCAAGTAGTCGCTTAAATCAATGTCGATTTTTGTCTTTGGAATCGCCGAGTCATAAAAGAAAGCCCCTTCAAGACGAAGGACAAACCCTCCCAAAGGAATCGAAGCGTCAGCGCCAACCATAAGGGACCTATTGTAGTCCATGTTCAAACCATCCAGTTTAAACGAAGACGGAAGACGGTCATAGCCGTAAAAACCGTATAACGAAACGTCGGCGTATTTCCAGTAGGCGCTGGCCTTTAGAGCGTATTCAAAGTTTTCAAGCTTAGGCTCAGGCACGTTATTTTTTAATTCAGACAGAGAAAACCCGAAAGAAGCGGCAGAATCGGCAGGATCGGCAAGAATCTTTTGTACGGGATGCTTTTTCGCCGTAGGCAGGACGCTGGCGCGGACGATTGGAATCCAGTAAAAGTCCAGCGAGTAAATGTCGGATTTAAAAGAAACGCGGGCCGCGTCAATTCCCATGTATGTGTCCGACAAGTCAAAAAAACTAAAGCTTGTATAATTCCTTGGGCAAAGAACGTTTGTCACTGTAAGAAGGTCCGCCTTTCCCCAGGCCACTATCTGCCGGCCACCGCGAAACGCCCAGTAATCCGACGTATAGTCAATCCAAGCCTCTTTTAGCGAAAAGCCTAGATGACTTTCGGCCGCCCCCAAGTCAAAAGAGTCCGACAAGGAAGAGAGCGGATCCAAAATCACCCGGCCGTTCATAAAAAAAGTCGTTTTTTCTGTGGCGTAAAGATACAATTCAAGGTCGCCCTTCATTTCCGCCTGAATCAACTCCCCCGCCCGCTTTGCGTAGGGCAAAGGAGTTGACATGTCTGTCAAAAGGCTGAACGAAAAATCTGTGTCAAAGGCAAAAAGACAAAACGGCGACAACAGAATTAACGCCGCCAAAAAAAACGCTTTCATCAGGCTCTCCTTATTTTTTGATTCCTCGCTCGATGGAAGAAACGGTAAAGAGATTGTCAGACAAATCAATGTTGTGTTTCAGGGACTTCATCTGTATGGTCGAAAAATGTCCCGTCTGAACGTTTGTCATGACCATTTTATTGACAGTCCAAAAGCCGTCAACTTGCTTTATGTCCGAGCAGACAAGCTCTCTTTGAAGCTCTCCCCTTTGGTCAAACAACTGGACTTTTTGCGGAATGTAGTTGTCCTTTCTGACCCATAAAATTCTTCTGGGAATTTTTTCGCTTGAATCCTTGGACACGCAGTCCAACTTCCAGCAGTCCGAGCCTTCAACCTTTTCCTCTCCCACAAGCGTAAAATTGTCCTTGTTCAGGCCTCTGTCGCCGATGTCTTCATAAGTAAAGTCAGAACCCATAAAATCGTCTTGGCGGGAGCTTCCGCTGATTCTGCGAACCTTTTTCATCGCCGGCATATAAAGCCAGTTTTCGGACTCCTTGGCGTCGGCTTTTTTAGAGTCGTATTCAAACGACAAATAGGCCACGCCCGCAACTTCTTTTGGAGCGGAAAAAGTGATGAGCGTCTTTTTTACTCCGTCATACAGCTTTTTGCGCAAGGAAATTTCCCGGACGCGAGAGGCTCCGCTCTTTGCCTGAATCGTGAGCGAGGCTTCGTAAAAAGAAGTCTTTCCGCTCTCTTGATTGTAGGCGCGGCTTGCGATTTCATAGGCTGTCAAGCCTTCCGCAAAAGCGAACATGGGCAATAGCATTAAAGCTCCCAAAACTGTGATTTTTTTCATACAAACCCTCCTTAAGGTTTTATTATTTATGAATGTCATGAACAACTTCTTTTCCAAAAGGCTTTGCGATGCAAATGACAGCCGGAGTGAGCGTGTAGTCCGCAAGCAGCGCCGAGCTTATTCCCACAATTGCAAGAAATCCTGTATGGGTAAAAAAACGCATCGGGCTGAACAAATAAACCGCGAACATGGCGCAAAGAATGGCGCTAGTCATGAACATGGTCTTGGCGATTTTTCCAAAGGAATTCTTTACGGCTTCCATATAAGAACCTGTCCGCAAAAAATCTTTTTTTATGTGGTTTGTCAAGTGGATTGTGTCGTCAACCGCAAGGCCCAAAACCATGGGCATTACCGTCACCGTGAGTATGTCAAGGGGCTGGCCCAAATATCCCATGATTCCGGCCAAAGTCACTATAGGAGCGATGTTCGGAATCATCGCTATAAGCCCCGCGGTCGCGTTGGCAAAGGCTGCCGCCAACATAAAAGCGATTATTAAAAACGAAATCATCAATGACTTTAGTTCCAGCTCCACAAGGACGTCATTTGTTCTGGCGTAGTCAATCACGCGGCCTATGGAATAAACATTCGCGTCCGGAAAAATTTCTTTTCCAATTTCTTCTATGTCCGCCACATCCGCAAGAAGTTTTTTTGAGTCAAAGCCGGTAAGCTCCAAGTGAAGCCTGACGACGCCATAGTCGTCGTTGTCAACGTCAAAGTATTCCCTAAAACTGTTCGACCAAAAAACAAGGGTTTGCGCGGCCGCCCCGCCGTCAGTGTTTATGCGGTAAAACTCTTCTTTGTCGCCGTTGAACACTCTGTTTATTTCTTTTAGCAATGGAAGCGGCGAAAGGACGCGGGGCTTTCCAGAAGATTTTTTTACAAGCCGTAAGTTTCCAAGTCGCGAAACCATTTTTTCAAGCCTTAAAAGATTTTCCGTCTCTTTAAAAGCGTCCGGGTTGTCAAACAAAACCATCACGTCAAAGCTGTAAATGCTTCCAAGCTCGTGGCGCAGCAATTCCTTGGCGCGCGCGATATGGGGAACCTTTGGCCCTTGCATCTCGAACAAGTCCATGTTGACCGATATGCGCCTTATGCCAAAGGCTAGGAAAATCATAATCGCGGCGGAAATGACGGCCACAGGAATTTTGTTTTGGACGACAAAAAGCCCCGCGCGCTCAAAGGCAAGGTCAACGCCAGTCGCGGCCTTGGCTTTTTCGACGCCCATTTCCTCTTGGTCTTTTCCAAAGGACATGACTATTGGAATGACAAGCGCGACATGCAAATAAACGCTAAAAACAATGCCTGCGGAAATTCCTCCTATCCAGCGCAAAATTTCCATGTCAAAAAATAAAAACGAAATCAAAGACGCGACTGTGGTGGCCACAGTAAAAAAGAGCGACCAGCCGGTTTCCTCCGACATCAAAATGACAGACTCAATTCTTTTTCCAGTCCGCCTAAAATGGCGTTTGAAGGAATTGATTACATGAAGGGAATAGCCAATTGAAAGCGCCATTCCCAGCAAAATCGGAAGTGAAATGGCGTTCGCGTTTATTGGAAACCCCAAATAGGACGAAAGCCCCAACACGGACGCTATTCCCAAAAAAGCGGACAAAAGGGAAAAAACGACGCCCCTTAACGAACGGAGCAAAAAAATCAGCATAAAAAGCATGACCGCAAAGCCGATTGAAATTCTTGTCAAGGCCTCGCGAATCGCGTAATCGCTGGCTTCCGTGGCGGAATAATCCCAGCCCACAGGATTAAGACTGCAAACGCCCTGGCATTCTTTGGACACTTCTTGAATAATCTTTTGCGCGGCGCGACTTCTTTGGTTTCTAAAAGACCTGTCATCTTTCACTCTGGGAAGGGGAAGAATCAGCCAAGTTTCCGTAGCGTCGGCGGAAACAAAAACATTGACCAAGGACTCCCGGCTTAAAAAGAAATCTTTTATCTCCTTTAATTTTTTAGGGTCGTCAGGAATTTTTCCGTCAAAGGGATTCTTTATTTCTATTCCGTCTTCGCTTCCTACAGGAACCGTCATTGTCAAAAGGGAATAAACGGAAGAGGCGGTGGGAACTTCCGTTTCCAGCCTTCGGCCAAGTTTGTCTATGACCTTTAAAGTTTGCGGACTGAAAACGTCGGCGGAAGAAACCAAGACATAAATGGATTCATTTGGAAAAGTTTTAAAAAACTTTTCTTCCGCCTTTAAAGTTTTTTCGTTCGGTTTCGAGGCCTGGACATCGGCGCTGACGACTATTTTTCCAAGGCCAAGGAGCGCTAAAATGTCCAAAAAAAGGAAAAGGGCAAGAATCTTTTTTCTATGCCGCGTTTGAAATTCCGCAAGATTCTTAAAGACTTTGTCAACGCCAAAAAGTTTCATAAAAAATCCACCTTAATTTTAGCGGAATTTTACAAGTTTTTCAAGCAGAATTTTACTGACAACAAAACATCTGTATAGAAAATTTAGAAAGGGCCCGGACGGAAGTTTTCATCGGGGAAGCGGAGCTAAAATTGGCGCTAGAAAAACCGCTGAAAGCGAAAAGCTAGAGGCGATGGACCGCTCGTATTGACGAACGCTGCCGTATTACGGGAAAAGCTCGTTGACCGCGCTTGCCAAGGCCGTGTTGCTATACATTTGGTCAAGCGTAAGAGCCTTATCGACAGGCGCTCCGTCCTCGCAATTGCTCCAGTCCGCCTTGTGCGACTCGCGCATGCAGCCTGAATACTGGAAGGGAAAGCCGTCCGCGGTGCAGGCATAACGGACGACGCAGCTTCCGCCCACGCTTCTGATTCCCGCGATTTTTATGCCGTTGTCCCAGCAAGTGTTCGCAAAAGAGTTTCCGCACGAAAATGTCACGTTGCTTGTAAGGACGACAAAGTTGTAATTCTTTTTTTTGTCTTTGTCGTCTATCTTTCCATCCAAGTTTATGTCGGCTGGCCCTGTCTCAACCTTCTTTCCGCCGGTGAAAAAATCATAATAAAGGGTGGCGGCGTCCTTTGGGTCAAGCAAAAAACACAAGGCGTAATGAAGCGCGGCTGTGTCTCCGCCGGGGTTGCAAGAAAGGTCTATGACAACATTCTTAACGGAATTTTTATAAGAGGGAACGTTTTCAAGCGCGTAAAAGGACTTGTAAAAGATTCCCACGGTGTCGTCAGGAATTCTAATGCCGCCTGCGGAAGGATCAGGGTTGGGGCTTCCTGGTCGGGGAGAAGCGTAATAGCTTTTCCAAAAGGCTTCATTGTACTCAAATTTATCAAAGCGGATTATCGCGGTCTTGTTTGAGTCGATGACCTCAAAGGCGGGCGGCGCGTCAGGATCAGAGGAGGACTTTCCTATGTAGCTTGCGCCGGAAGCGGCTCCGCTTTTCAAATTTTTCCTAACCTCCGGATAGCTCTTCGGATAGCTCTCCGAATAGTTTTGCAAGCGCGCCATTAGCAAAGCGTATTTTTTGCTGAACAAATTTTCAGGTCCGTATTTTGCCGCGATATAGGCCTGCGAAACATAATCCTGCTTGGCGGTAAAAGACGAGTGCGCGTCTCCGTACACCCTGTCATAAAGCATGTCAAGGCCCGCGATGTAATCAATGTAAGAGGAAGAAAGAAGAAGGGAACGAATGTCGAGCGCGTTTTGAACAAGCATTCGCTCAAAGTCAAGAGGGTCGGTCGCGGCGACTTTTTCCTTTACAGGACATCCGTTTCCGTCGTCGGCAAAGCCGTAATAGCCAGGCCGCCCGTAGAGATTTTCGTGGATAAAGCGCAAAAGATTGTATGAAAGCGAAACCAGTTCCTTTGGCCGCTCTCTTAAATTGCCCGCGGAATCAGTGTACCAGGGGCTTTTGTAAAACGACGCATAGCCTGAATCTTTGTCGTAATAATCTTCGTCCGTTCCGGTAAAATAAACGGCTTGGCCGTTGTAAAAGTAGCGCTCGTAATTTATCATTGAAAAAACATTTGAAAGGACAAAGAGGGGAATGTAAACGTCGTCGATTCCGCCATACACGCAAAAGCCGTATTTTGCAAGGTCAAAGGTCTTGGCCTTTTCTCCGGTGTAGGTTTTTACAAGCTTAAGAAAGCCGACAACTTCGCTTGGGTCCATGCTTTGAAAGTCGCCGAAGGTCGGCATGAAAATCGTGTCTGAGTCTTTGTTGACGACGATGACATATCTTTTGGCGGCGGCGTCCGGGTCTTGTATGACATAACGGTAGTCGCCCTTTGAGTACGACTCCGAAACAACTGAATATTTCATGCAAGACGTAAGGTAATGCCTAAGGCCCACATAGGGAACGTAGGAATCGCCCTTATAAAAACGCGCGCTCATCGAGCCTGTAAGCCGTTCCTTTGGAGCCAAGACAGGAAGAGACTCCGAAACAAAAGCCAAGCTTTCTTCCTGGGTGGCGTCGGAATAAATGTTTGTAACTGGATTGTCGCTGTAGGAACAGGCTGCAAAACAAAAAGCTAAAAACGCAAGGCAAAAAGCGCCCGACATCTTAAAAATCTTTTTCACGCGTCCTCCTGCATTCCCTTTCATTTTAACAAAAAAAACGCGCCTTGAATAGGGAACGGCGCCGACAGCGCAAGGCAAACTCTGCCACTAGCAAAAGCGCGAAAAATGCGGTAATATGGCTTTATGCAAGAAAACGCCTTTTCTATAAATTACCAAAAGCAATATATCGCGACGCCAAAAAGCGAAATTCATTTTATCCAGGACAAAATCGACTTAAAAAAGCTTTTCTTTTCGCAAGCCCAAAACTGCCGCCGCCTCTTTGCCATTGACACAAACGTGGCCGCCCTGCCCTGCCTTAAAAATTTCGTCGCGCTCTTCGGCGCTGACGGAAAGCAAGACCAAAAAGCCGCCGCCAAAATCAAGCCCGGCGTTTACGACGGCTCAGGCGCGGCCAAAGGAAACGCGCTAATAATCGTCCAGGCCGGAGAAAAACACAAGACTATAAAGACCGTCCTCCAAATCGTAGAGGCCGCTCTGGACCGTTCCTTTACACGAAAAGACGTTTTTTGCGCGATAGGCGGCGGCGTTCTTACCGACATGACGGCCTTTGCCGCTTCGCTTTATAAGCGCGGCGCGGTTTGCGAATTCGTTCCGACAACTTTGCTTGCGATGGTTGACGCCGCGATGGGCGGAAAGACCGGATGCGACTTTGACGACTACAAAAACATGATCGGCGCCTTTTATCCCGCCCGAGCGCTTTACGTTTACCCGGACTTTGTCCAAAGCCTTAACGAACGCGAATACCGATCGGGCTTTGCCGAAGCCTTTAAGACCGCGCTCCTTTACAACAAAAAAATGTTTGAAGAAATTTCAAAAAAGCGCGAGCTTGTAAAAAAGCGCGACAAGGCCTTTGTCTTTAAGATGATTCAGGCCTGCGCCAAGGCCAAGGCGCGCGTGGTCCAAAAGGACATGATCGAAAAAAACATTAGAATGCAGCTTAACCTGGGCCACACATTTGGCCACGCGCTTGAAACTTGCGCGGGGCTTGGAAAAATCGCGCACGGAGACGCCGTCGCTTGGGGAATAGGCCGCGCGCTTTGCCTTAGCCAAAAGCTTGGTCTTTGCCCAGACGAATACAAGGAAAAGGTCTTTGAGCTTCTAGAATATTTTGGCTGGGAAACAGCCGCCGCCCCCAAATGCTTTTGCCCTAAAGACGGCGCGAAAAAAATCCTTGAGGCGATGCGCCGCGACAAAAAGAATTCCTCCAGCAAAATCCGCGTTATTTTGCAAAGCGGCCTTTGCGATACAGTAATAACGGAAGTCTCCGACAAGGATATCTTAAAATGCCTGTGAATCCAGAACTTTACTTTGACTGGGCCGCGACGGCCATTCCCGACCAAGACATTTTGGAGGCCGCGCTAAAGGAATCCTTGGCGGCTTGGGCCAACCCTTCAAGCGTTCATGCGGCAGGAAAAGAGGCTCGCGCCGCCTTGGAAAAAGCGCGCTCGGACTGCGCGGCCGTCTTTGGCGTCCAGGCCAAGCAAATTATATTCACTTCCGGCGGAACCGAAAGCGACCACATTCCCCTGCTGGCGATTTTAAACCGCCCCGAAAAAGGAAACGTCGCCGTAAGCGCCATAGAGCATCCTGCCCTGCGCGAAATGGCCGAGGAGCTGAAGAAAGTCGGAATCGAATGCCGCTTGATTCCGTCCGACAAAAACGGCTTTGTCACGCCAGAGGCGGTCTTGCAAACGGTTGACGCAAAGACCCTTTTCGTGTCCGTAATGGCGGTCAACAACGAAACCGGCGCGGTCCAACCAATCCAAAAAATCGCCGCCGCGCTTGAGGAACAATACAAGGGCAAGCGAAAGCCGCGCTTTCACGTTGACTGCGTTCAAGCGCTTGGAAAAATACCGATCGATTTTCTAAACGAGCCCGGGCTTGACTCGGCGGCCTTTAGCGCGCACAAAATTTGCGGGCCGCGCGGCATCGGCATTCTTTACCTTAAAAAAGAAGAGGAAATATTTTTGCGCGGCGGCGGGCAAGAAGGAGGCGTCCGCAGCGGAACCGAAAACCTTTTTGGCGCCATCGCCTTCGCAAAATGCCTTGAGCGCCACGCGATTACCGCGCCTGTCGCCGAAACCAAAAACGGCGGCAAGACCAAAAGCGCCGCGCGCCTTGAGGAACAAAAAGAATGGACGTCATCTTTTATAAGGGGCTTGCTTTCGATAAAAGGCTGCGAAATAATCCCGAAAGCGCGCGGCGTTCTTAGTCAGGAAGCCACTTTCGGCGCTAGCGACAATTTTTCGCCTTGGGTCGTTCAGGCAAGCTTTAACAAAATTCCGGGCCAGGTTATGCTCCGCGCGCTTGACGCAAAGGGCATTTGCGTTTCTACCGGAAGCGCCTGCTCGTCAAAAAAAGCCTCGCGGCCGATATTGGAAGCGATGGGAGTTCCGGCGGCGCAAAGGGAAACGTCAGTCCGCTTTAGCTTTGGGCCAAAGACCACGCAGGCGGGAATGCAGGCGCTTTTGGACGCGGTAAAGGAAGTTTGCGCGGCCTTTAACTAGCGCCGCCGCTTTTTGGCCTTGCGAAACTTTTTTGTTTTGCAAGCGATTTTTATTCTTTTGAAAATTTTGTACTGCCCAGCTGTCCGCAGGCGCCCTTGATTCCGGCTCCGCGGCGGCGGCGAAGAGTCACGTTAAGGCCCGCGGCCTCCAAGGCGTTAACAAAATCCTCGCACTCTTTTTGCGACGGCTCTTTAAAGGGAAGCGCTTCTATCGGATTCCAAGGAATAAGGTTTATGTTCACGTCAATGCCGCGCGCGAACTCAATCATGCGGCGGGCACTGTCCGGCCCGGTGTTTTGGCCGGCCAAAAGCGCGGCTTCAAGCGTCACGCGGCGGCCGGATTTTTTTGCGTAGTAGTCAATCGCCTTTCGGACTTCCGGCAAGGGATTCGTTTTTGTGACCGGCATAAGGGCCGCGCGCAAGTCCGGGTCGGCGGTCGTAAGGCTCAGGGCCAGGCGAATCTTTGGGCCGTTGTCGGCCAGGTCGTAAATGCCTTTTATTATTCCGCAAGTGGAAAGCGTTATTCTTTTTGTTCCAAGCGCGCGGCCTTCTTTGTTTGTCAAAACGGCGATCGCCTTTCTTATCGAGTCAAGGTTAAGCATCGGCTCGCCCATTCCCATAAAGACAATGTTTTGCAGCTCGCCGCATTCCTTTTCCAAAAACAAAAACTGTTCGACGATTTCGGCCGCGGTCAAATTGCGGGCAAAGCCCAAATGGCCCGTCTGGCAAAAAGCGCAAGCCATCGCGCAGCCGGCCTGGCAAGAAACGCAGGCGGTCTTTCGCCCTTCGATGTCGGTAAGCAAAACCGTTTCGATTAAAAGGCCGTCAAAAGTTTTTATCTGCAGCTTTACCGTTCCGTCGGAGTCTTTAAAAACCTGCTTCACGCAAGAGGAGCGCAAGACGGCCTTTTCTTCCAGCGACGAGCGCAAGTCCTTGGAAAGGTTTGTCATAGCGTCAAATGATTCCGCCCCGAGCGAAATCCATTTAAAGATCTGCTTTCCTCTAAAGGCGGGCGCAAGGTTTAACTGTGAGGAAATTTCGTCCGGCAAAAGTCCGGCCAAAGCGATTTTTTCCATCGGGCGACTTTCGGCTTGTCAAACGCTCTTCTTAAGGCGGTCCAAAGTTTCGTTAATCGCTTGGCTTCTAATGCCAAACTTTTGGAAAGACTCAAGAGTTTCTATCGCCTTTTTCTTTTGGTTCATCTTTGTGTAGCTGTCGGCCAAGTCGATGTAAAGGCGGTAATTTTTGGGATCGTTTTTAATCAAGGCTCCAAGACGCTCGGCGCTTTCCTCGTAGCGGCCCTCGCCCTTGCAAATAAGGGCCAGGCCAAGCGCGGCGTAAATGTCAAAGTCGATGTTCATCGCCTTGTTGTAATACATTTCGGCGGTGCGGTAGTCGCCTGAATTGCGGTAAGCGTCGCCCGCGCGGGTAAGGATAACCTTGTTGTTTGGATCCATGTCCAAAATCTTGTTCCAATATTCAATTGAGCGGAACTGTTGGTTCATTCCGCGGTAGCAGTCGGCAAGACCAAAAAGCGCGTAAAAGTTTTTTGGATCAAGGCTAAGCGCCCTTTCAAAAAACGGAACGCCTTTTTCAAAGCTCTTTAGCTTTCTGTGGCAGTTTCCGATGCTGGTCAAAACGCGGATGTCAACTTGGTTCTCGTTAAGCTCAAGCATTCTCGTCCAGTAGAAAAGAGCGTCCGTGTATTCCTTAAAGTCATAGTGCAAGTGGCCCAAACCGATCAAGGCGTAGGGATTGTTTTCTTCCATGTCCAAAACTTTAAGATAAAGCTGCTTGCTCTTTTTAAAGTCGCGGATTTTTCTATAAGCGTCGGCCACGCGGGTCAAGACAGTGATGTTTCTGTCGTCGTGGACCAAGTACTGTTCCCAAATGTCAATCGCCTTGTGGAATTGGTTCAAGGTCTTGTAGCAGTCGGCCAAGCCAAAAAGCGCGTAGTTGTTTCCAGGATAAAATGAAAGGCACTTTGTGTAATAGTCGATGGCGTCGTTAAAATGGTTAAGCTTTCTTTCGCTGTCGCCCAAGCCTACAAGCGCGTAATTGTTGTTGTTTTCAATCTCAAGGATTTTTTTGAACTCGGCCTTGGCCTGGTCTATCTCGCCTTCTTTTAGAAGCTGGTATCCGCGCTTTGAAAGTTCCGCGATTTCGTTGTTCTTTCCATCGATTTTAATCTCTGGATACTCATCAAAAGAATTCTGTCCGATGTCGCTCATTTTTTAACTCCTGTGGAACAGCTCCAACGCCCAAGGCTTTTGGCTACTGCTCGCCATTGTTTTGATCGTCTTTTAATAGACTTCCAATTGTCGCGGCGATTTTTTCGTAAATCGGCCCAACTTTGCTGGTATTATGCGCAAGCGTATACATTTTAAGCGCCTTAAGCGTTTGTTTTTTTTTGGCGTATTCATCGCCAACGCGAATCAATCCGTCGGAATATCCGGTTGTCAAATAAACGCGCCTAGCGCTTTCGATGTCTCCGTTGTTAAAAAAAACGTTGCCGCGCCTATTGAGGATTGCCTTTTGTTCGGACGAAAGCCCTTGAATGGGTCTGTCGGTAACTTTTATAAATCCGTCTGGAATTTGCTTTTCTTCCACAACGTCTTTAAAATTTAAGGCCATAAACTTTTCCAATGTTTTTTTACTTCAACGCGTTTCCAATTATAACATAATTTTTTATTTTGTCAAGAAAATAATTCTACGGCGGGCCATGCGACGCTAGCAAAAAAGGCAAAAAAATGCTAGTATTTCGCCATGACAAAAGAAGAAGTTTGCAAAATGATCGACCATACGCTTTTGGCCGCCACGGCGACAAAGGCTCAAATTCTTAAGCTTTGCGCGGAGGCGGCCGAGCGCTCCTTTGCGTCCGTTTGCGTAAACCCTGTTTGGGTTTCCCTTGCCGCCAAGCAGCTTGAGGGAAAAACGCCAGCCGTTTGTACAGTAATCGGCTTTCCTTTGGGAGCGGAAAAAAGCAAAATAAAGGCGCTTGCCGCAAAGGAGGCCGTCCTTGACGGCGCCGGCGAAATCGACATGGTGATTAATATCGGAGCGGCAAAAGAAGGCCGCTTTGACCTTGTCCAAGAAGACATCGCGGCCGTTGTCCAGTCCGTAAAGGAAGCCGCCGCCCAAAAAGGCAAAAAGGCGCTTGTAAAGGTCATCGTGGAAACCTGCTACTTGACCGACCAAGAAATAGAGGGCGCATGCTTAGCCGCCAAAAAAGCCGGCGCGGACTTTGTAAAAACCTCAACCGGTTTTGGAACGCCAAAAGACTCAAGCGGCAATCCTCTTCCAAACGGAGCGCAAGTCCGCCATGTCCAGCTTATGCGAAAAACAGTCGGGCGCGACATGGGCGTAAAAGCCAGCGGCGGAATCCGAGACGCGGCCGCGGCCCGCGCCTTGATAGAGGCCGGAGCCAACCGTTTGGGCTGCAGCGCGGGCATCGCCATCGCGGACGGCTGGTCCACCTGAGACGCGCTTTAGACCCCGGCTTTTTGCCAGTACATTTTGTTGTCTTCAAAAAACCAGCGGACGCGGCCTTCCTTGTAAAGGTAAGTCAAATACGAGCGCAGCGAGCTTCCGATAAGCATAAACTGGCTTAGCCGCAATGTCATGTCGCTTTTGTCGGCAAAGGCCTTTAGAAGCTCCTCGTGCGTCTTTGGCTGGACTAAAATTTCCTCTATAAGCCGCTCGTTAGAAATCGTTGAAATCAAGTTAAGCTCAGAAAGCTCGTCCACCTCGTCGTAAACGTCTCCGTGGCTGGGAACAAAAAAGTCTGCGTCAATTTTTGCGATTTTTAAAAGCGACTCCTTAAAGGACTTTACGTCCACCACAAAGGGCGTCCAAAAGCGCTTTAGCATCGTCCGGCCAAAGATTCCGTCGCCGGCGTAAAAAACTTTTTTTTTGTCCAAAGCGGTTGCCAACACTCCGACCATGTCAAAGCTGTGTCCTGGCAGCGGAACAAATTCAAATTCAAAATCGCCGCATTTTATTTTTTGTCCGCCTTCAATCGTTTGGTCAACAAAGCACTGCGGCGCGTGAAAGTATGGCACGTCCAATTCCGGCAAGGGAAAGGCCCCGTAAAAAGACTGCGCTTGGATTTGCGGAGTTTCGGCGCAAGACTTTTCGGCCTGGCTGGTCCAAATTTGGCAGCCGGCGTTTTCCTTTAGCCAAGCGGCGCCGCCAATATGGTCTGCGTGCGCGTGCGTGCAAATGACAGCCTTTAAGCGAATTTTTCCAAAGCGCTTTTGGCAAGCCTCGTAGATTTTTTGCGCGAAGGCGGCGTCTTCGCCGGCGTCGACAAGATAAAGCTCCGTCAAGCCAGAAGAAAGCTTTTGGGCGGCGACGCCAATGTTAGTCGGTCCAGGAAAAACGTAAAGGCCTAAAGCCAATTCCTTAAGAGCCAACTCTTGGCATTTTATTTCAGCCAAAATCAGTCTCCGCCCTTTTGCAGCTCGCGCTTGATTTTTAGGATTAGAATCGTGTCCCGCACGGCCAAGCCCGCCGCCGCCAAGAACAAAAGGCCCATGACGGCGTAAAAGAGAGGGCTTCCGGGATTGTTTTTAAAGTCTTTAAATGTCACGTAAACCAGGAAGACGCAGAGAGCGCCGCACAAATAGCGGTTTGACTCCAAACCTTTTTTTTGAGCTTCCAATTTTTGTCTTTCCGCGTCTTCCATATTTTTACTTCGCTATTTCAATCTTAACAACTTTGTAGTTGTACAAAGTTTCGTTGATTCTAAACGAGAATTCCTCTTCGGCTTTTTTGTCCAACAAGGCGTTTCCGCGCGGAGACATGTAAGAAATGATTCCCTTGTCCGGATCTGATTCCCAAGGTCCAAGAATTGTGTATGTCTCGTTCTGGTTTGTGTCCTTGTTGAGGAGCGTGACTTTCGTTCCAAAAGAAACGACAGCGGTGGAAGCTGTTGTCGGGTCAAAGACAACCGCGCGGTTAAGTTCTTCCTGCAACTTGGCAAGACGCTCGTTGAGGTAGTGCTGGTGCTCTTTGGCGGCCTTGTATTCGGCGTTTTCCTTCAAGTCGCCCTGAGCGCGAGCCTCGGCGATTTCCTTGGCGTTGGCAGGAATGTCCACTTTCTGAATCTGTTCGGCAAGCGCTTCCTTTTCGTCCAACTTGGCGCGGGTGACAAGCATTCCCTTGGGAGCCGAAGCCTTTTCTTCAGTCGTGCGGAACTTGTAGTCAGGATACTTTTCCAAGATGCTGTTGCGAAGGTTTGTCTTGATTTTTGGAGCCAAGTCGTGAATGTCGTCAACCAAGGTGTACATCTTTGTTACAGTGTCTTCGTTGTTTTGGAACATGTAATTGGCAAGCGCTTCGTTCTTGAACAAAAGCTCCTCGGCCTGCTTTTCAATCTTTTTGTTTTCCGTCGTGTTGACGTGGTTGTTGATTTCGCGGAAACAAAGCTCGATGATGTTCAGCAAGGCGATAAGCTGCTTTTCGTAAGAAACGCCGCTCTCCTTGTACCAATTTTCCTGCTGGCAGTTGGCAAAGAGGAACAAAATCGCCTGGCGGTAGTCCTTGTAGTTGTCAAAGCAAGACGCGACAAAGGCCTTGAGCTTGTCCGCGCCGCCGTTGGCTACGACTTCGTCAAGCAAGTCTTTTTTGAGCACAGTCGGGAACAACTTGAGATACTGCTCCTGCCAATCGGGCAAAAGCTTGATGTTCTTTAAGAAGCCATCCTTAAGCTTTGTGTTCTTTGTGTCCTTAAGCTCGTCGTATGTAACGCGAGGATTGTCCAAGTCGCCGTAAATCTGGGCAAAGGTGTACTTGCAAGGATACGCGCGCGAAGGAATGTCGGAGCCGATTTTTTGAACAGTCAAGTAGGCGGCGACAACCTGCGTCGTGGCGTGCGTTACAGTCTTTAGATAGCCTGTAAAGTATTGGTACATGTCGCTGAACAAGTCGCTGTCCTTGTCTGTGGAGTCGTCATTGACAAACCTCATTATGATGTCGATGCGGGCAAAGAATTCTTTTTGGGCCTTGAACTCGTTGCTGAACTTTTCTTCGCCGGAGATTTCGTGGTCGCGAACCACATACTGCGTGATGTCGTTGGGATTGACTCCAAAGGTTGAGTCGCTTTCCAAAATCTTTTTGGCGGCGTTGTTCCAGCTAGTCCATTCTTTTTGCTCCAAAATCGCGGGAACAAGCTCGGCCTTGATGCGCTTAAAGTCGCAAGCGTTTCCAAAGCTCTTGATGATTGTCTTAAGGGTTTCGGCCTTGTTTTCCTTAACCATCTTGACAAGCTCTTCGCGAGTCTTTGTGGCCTTAAGAACCCAAATGTGGTCGTTGCTAAGGGGAGTCAAAGCGTCAACAGCCATCTTAAGCGACATTTCGTGAATGCCGTTCTTTTTTCCAAAATTAATCGTAATGTTGTCGTTCTTTGCCTTAACGATTTTTCCTACGCCCCACGCGCGGTGGAACACAAAGCTCTTAACGTCAAAGGCGATGTGCTTTTCAAAGTCATTGATGGCTTCAAAAACGTTGCGGAAATTCTGGGTAAGGTCGCTTGAAGCGATGAACTCGTCAAGGTTGGAGCGGCCGGCGTACAAGCCTTTGTAGCAGTCTACGATTTCGCGGCGGGCCCAAGAATCTTTGGGATCGATTTGCAAAATCAATTTTAGGATGCTGATGGCAGTCTCCCACTTTTGGTTGTCCTTGTACCAACCGTAAAGCTCCTGCATCAAAAGCGCCGACTTGTCCTCGCTGATGGACTTGGCCACCTTTCTTTGAACTGAAAGGAAAAAGTCTATTTCCTGGGGAATCAAAGCAACAAGCTTTGACCAAACTTCTTTAACAGGAGCGATGTTCTTGAGGGAAACAAAGCGGTGGAGCGCCTTTTTGTAAAAGTTGATCGCATTGTCAGTGTCGCCGCCTTCTTCGCAGTGCTCGGCCAAAGCCTTGGCCATCTCAGCTTCCTCAAAGTCAATCTTTACGATTTTTTCGTAAAGAGACCACATTTCTTCGTTTTTGTCTTCGCGATAGCGCTCGGCCAAGGCGCGCAAGGCGAACTTGTTGTTCTCGTCGCTGGCCAAAATGCTTTTGCAAATGTAAACGACAATCGGCTCTTTTTTGTTCTTGTTAAGGATGTCCACAAGAGTCACCAAGGCGGAATTGTCCAAAGCGCCTTGCTTTTGGGCAAGCATGCCGGAAATATAAAGCGCCGTGATGCTGTCCTTTGAGTGAGCCAACTGCTCGTCGCAAACTTCGCGAATCTCGCTGACGGCGTTTTCCTGAACCGCCTGGGCTACAATTTTTTCAAGCTCCTCGATGTTATTCTGAGTCACGTTGCTAATAGCGGCGCGAGTCCACGTCTCTTCCTTAAGTTGATCTTTAACCTTCTTCACCAATTCTTCTGACATTTGAATCTCCTGTTGTCATTTGACATAAAGCTCATATATTTCCGTATCAAGAATTTTTATTCTTGTGATTATTTCGTTTGACTTGGCGGAATCCTCATTTTCCGAGATGTAATAGTCATACAGCCAAAAATAAAGGTTTATCAGCCTCGGCGTCAAAAGCTCCACTTGGCTGGACGGATCCTTTATCTCCATTTCCTTTGCGTAAATCTCCTGCTTTAGGCGGGTGATTTCAGTGGGGCGCAATTTTCTCTTTACGGTAAACACTCCGTAAAGCTGTCCGTAAACCGGAATCCATTCCATCAAAACCGCGCCGCTATAGCCCCTGTCCTGAACGTTCCTTATCAAACAATGGATAAGCTCAGAATCCAAAAAGGCCGGGTCGATTTTTTGGGGATCAATAAAAAACGCTTCCCTAAACAAAACCTTGGCGTGCCTTTCCTCTCCGCACAAGGCGTAGCAGTCGGCCATCTCGGCGATTATCGCCGCGTTGTCAGGCTTGACCGAATTTGCGTCAGTCAAGCAGTTGCGGGCGGTTTCGTAGGAACCAAGTTTTTTGTAGCAAAGGCCGGTCTTTCGCAAAATCTCGGCTTTTTGCGAAGGGTCCTTTTCGGCGGCCAGCTCGTTGTAGCAAGCCAAGGCCAATGAAAACACTCCGGTCTTTACGGCAAAAAGGGTTCTGTCAAAAGTCGTCTTTTGCCGCTTGATGAAGCTAAGGAAGCCCTTCCATTCGTTGCAGTAATTTTCGCCCCGCTCAAAAGCGTCTTTAACGCCTTTGGCCCTTTCCACCACGTCAATCCAAAAATTGCAGCAGTCAATGGCAAAGAGAATCTCTTGGTTTTCCAGTTCGTAAACAAGCGCCCCGTTAAGCAAGGCCTTGGCCTCCGCCGGATTGCCGCTCCTTATCAAACTGTATGCCTGCAAAATATCGTCTGACATAGCGTAAATTCAATTATACCGATTGGCGGACTTTAGTCAATAAAAACGGGCTGTTTTTTCGCGAATTTTGAAAAAAATATAATATGAATTTTTCAAAAATTGTCAATAGCTTTGCGCGAAAAGCCGGACCGCTCCCAGTCGACGCTGCGGTTGACGGAACCGCTAGATATCGTCGCTACACGCATTTTGCCCCTAGTAACTATTTACGTCTGCCGCTTTCGCGGCAGGGGCAAAATGAGTGTTTCCGCCAACCGCCCGTCTCCTTCTCGCAGTCCGCCTTTTTGCGCGCGCGTTGGCAATAATGAAACGAAACATTCTGGGCAAAAAAACGCCCGCGGCGCTTGCCGCGGGCGTTTTTTAGTCAGGAAACCAATCCTAGTCCAAGGCGTGGCCGGCTGAGCCGAGAACGTCGACGCACTTGTGCATGTACATCTTCTTGAGCTCTTCGCGGGCCGGAGTGAGGTACTGGCGAGGGTCAAAGTCGCCCGGGTGCTCGGCAAGGTGGCGGCGGATGGCGGCTGTCATGGCCAAGCGTCCGTCAGAGTCGATGTTGATTTTGCAAACGGCTGACTTGGCGGCCTTGCGCAGCTGGTCTTCGGGGATTCCTACTGAATCCGGAATCTTTCCGCCGTACTGCTCGATGATCTTTACGTATTCAACAGGGACTGAAGAAGAGCCGTGCAAAACGATCGGGAAGCCGGGGAGCTTTTGCTCGATGGCGGCCAAAACGTTAAAGGCCAACGGCGGAGGAATCAAGACTCCGTCGGCGGTTCTTGTGCACTGGGCCGGAGTGAATTTGCAGCGGCCGTGGCTTGTTCCGATAGAGATGGCCAATGAGTCGCAGCCAGTCTTAGAAGTGAAGTCGATTACTTCCTCAGGCTTTGTGTACTTTGACTCTTCGGCTGAAACTTCGTCCTCAACGCCGCCAAGAACGCCAAGCTCGGCTTCTACGGTAACGTCGTACTTGTGGGCGTAGTCAACGACCTTTTTTGTCACCTCCACGTTCTCGTCGTAAGGAAGGGCGGAACCGTCGATCATTACGGAAGAGAATCCGTTGTCGATGCAGTCTTTGGCAACCTCAAAGTTGGGGCCGTGGTCCAAGTGAAGGACAATCGGGATGTCGCAGCCAAGCTCGTGGGCGTACTCAACGGCGCCGCGGGCCATGTTGCGAAGGATGTTGGCGTTGGCGTAGGCGCGGGCTCCCTTTGAAACCTGCAAGATGACGGGAGACTTGACCTCAACGCAAGCCATGATGATGGCCTGCATCTGCTCCATGTTGTTGAAGTTGAACGCGGGAATGGCGTATCCGCCTTTAATCGCCTTGGCGAACATGTCGCGAGTGTTCACAAGGCCCAAATCTTTGTAGTTAACCATAAAAAAGCTCCTTAAGGATTTTATGCCGAATATTATAGATAAAAAGCCGCATTTGTTCAATAGCGCGGGCGGCTCGCGACAGGGCCAAAAGCCGCCGGCCCTCAAATCTCCTAAACTTGCCTCTATATATTCCGACAATATATAAGAATATATATCTTTAAAACGCGGGGTGGATTTTTATGAAAAACCAAGTTTTAACCTTTATTATTGCGGTTTGTTCAATCGCGTTGGCCTTTTTTGTGAACGGCTGCAAGACGGCGGAAAAAAAGCCAGTCACGGCCCAGGAGTATATTTTGGCCGGCGAAATAGACAAGGCAAAGGGCCTTTTTTCAAACCAAGCTGACATCAACAGCGTTGACGAAGACGGAAACACGGCCTTGCACGCTGCGGCAAGGATCAACGATTCGGATTTGGTGACTTTCCTTGTCATAAAGGGAGCGGATTTGGAGCTTAAGAACAATTCCGGCGACACCGCCCTCCATGTGGCCGTAAAGTCCGACTGCTACGAGTCATCAAGGGCCTTGACTTCTTTGGGCTCGGACATTTTTTCCCTTGACGCGGAAGGAATAAGCGCCTTGGAAACTTCGCTTTCCCGCGGCGACGTTTACTACGACATAATGATAAACGAAAAAACCGCCCAGCTCAAAGACGAAAACAGCGGAAACGGCATCGTCCACTACTTTGTGAACACGCAAAACAAAAAAGCGATTGACTATTGCGTCAACAAAAAAATCAACATCGACAAAAAGAATTCCAGCGGCAAGACTCCCCTCGCGCTTGCCTTGGAAAACCCCAAGAACATTGTCACCGCGCAAATCGCCGCGGAATTGATTCTAGCCGGAGCCGCCCCCGTAAACTGCGACGCCAAGTATTTTGAAGAAGCGGTGGAGCAGCGCAACATGTCGCTTAGAATGAGCGACGGCCAGACTCCGCTTCACATGGCGGCGATTTTCGGCCACACTGGAATCGCTCAATACCTTCTTGACAACGGAGCGGACACAAGAGCCCAGGACATTTCGGGCGCCACTCCCCTTCACGAAGCGGTCCGCTACGGAAGAGGCGAAATCGTGTCGCAGCTTTTGGCCAACGGCGCCGACGTCAACGGAAAGGACAGCCTTGGAAAGACTCCGCTTTTGCTTTTGATTCCGCAAGAAAAGCAAAGCGAAATATATTCTATCCTCTTGGCAAACGGCGCCAACGTCAACCAAAAGGACATGTACGGCGACACTGTTTTGCATGTCGCCTCGATGACAAAAATCAGCCCAGAAGTTTTGGGAATGTTCACAAGCGCCGGCGCGGACATCAACATCCGCAACAAAAAGGGCCTGACTCCCCTGGCCACCGCGATCGAGCACGGAGAGGCCGCGCAAGTAGCGTTCTTTGTTTCTAACGGAGCGGACATACACGCCGAGGACGCAAAAAAGACCACGCCGCTCATCAACGTTTTGCGCCGAAGCGACGACTTGTACAAGTCTTTGGTGATCAAAGAGAACGCTTCCAGCACAGACTCGGAAGGAAACACTCCGCTTTTGGTCGCGCTTAAGCAGAACGCGGCCTATGAAAGAATCGAATACATCGCAAGCCTTGACTCAAACGTAAACGCCAGAAACCGCGACGGCGAAAGCGCGCTATTTATCGCGGTTGAAAAAAACAACCGCAAGGCCGGCGAGCTTATGCTTTCGCGCAACGCGGACATTTTCGCCGCCAACACGCAGAACATCTCTCCGCTAAGAAAGTCTTTGGAAAGCCTGAACGGAAGCGAGCAATGGCTTTTGAATTCCTCAACGATCATGGCGCGGGACGGAAGCGGAAATTCCGTCTTGCATTATGCCGCCGAATGGCAGCTTCCCAACGACACGCTTAACTTTTTGATTCAAAAGGGAGCGGACGTAAACGCCGTCAACGGAAACGGCGAGACTCCCCTCTTTAGCGCGGCCAAAGGCGACAACACGGACGCGATCGACTTGCTGGCAAAGAGCGGAGCGTCTTTGAACGCCCGAGACCACTTGGGAAGCAGCCCCTTGCACGCGGCCGTCCGCTGGGACGCTTTGACCGCCGCCGAAAAATTAATCAATCTTGGCTTTAACATCGACAGCCAAAACGTCGGCGGAAAGACGCCGCTCGCCGAGGCCGCCGTTGAAGGAAACACCACAATGGCCCGCCTTTTGATCAGCCGCGGCGCCAACCCCAACGCTTACGACCAAAACGGCCGCACGGCTTTGAGCGACGCGATAAGGGGCGGCCAGTACGAAATGACAAAGCTTTTGCTTTCGGCCAAGGCCAATCCGCAAATCCAAGACATGAACGGAAGGACGCCCTTCCACGAGGCGGCGAACATTGGCGACAAAGACATCATCACGCTTTTAAGAAGAGCCGGCGCCAATCCGCTTTCGCGCGACAAGAGCGGCGTAACTCCGCTTTCCATCGCGTTTGCAAAAGATCCTGAAATCATGTACGATGTTTTGGGAAATGACAAAATGATAGCCGACTCTGACGGAAACACGCCGATTCACATCGCCCTGCAGGCAAAGACAAACGTCAACATCTTAAAGTCTTTGATCCAGCGCGGCTATCCGTTTGACACAAGAAACTCATCGGGCTACACGCCGCTTTCAATCGCCGCCGACACAAACCAAAAGGACGCCGCGGCCCTGCTTTTGGAAAAGGGAGCGGATCCCTTTGCCCAAACATCCACAAAGGGCGGCAGCGTGCTTTCAATGGCCTTTAACGAAAAGAGCGGCTACTTGCTTGGCTACATCGTAAAGAATTCCGCCGCAAAGACTGACATCCGCGGAAACACAATCCTGCACTACGCCGCCCGCATGGCCGACGAAGCGACAGTCGCCCGCTTGCTGAAAAACGGCCTTAACAAAAACGCCAAGAACGTAAGCGGCGAGACTCCTTACGACATCGCGATCAGCTGGAAAAAAGACGCCAACGCAGCGCTGCTCCAGTGAGCGGAAATCAATGCCCTGAAATAAAAAAGGCCGCAAGTGAAGCGCTTCACTTGCGGCCTTTTTTTTGCAACACGGGCGGACTGGCAGCGTCCAGAGGACGCGGTGAAACCGCTCGAAACAATGGTTAAGGTCTTGCTTACAAAAACACGAGCGGGCTAGACCCTAAACTGGCCAAGCTCTTGGCCAATGCTGTCAATCGCGTTCTGCATTTCGCCGGCAAGGCTCTTGAGCTGGTCGCTAACGTTTGAAATCAACGAGGCGCCTGTCCTCATCTCATCCATTCCGCTCTTGATGTCTCCGGTCGCGCTTTCAAGCATTTCAACCTCGCGCAAAATCGCTTGGTTTCCTTGAGTCATTTCTTCGGAGCTTTGCTTTACTTGGCTTGAGTTGTTGTTCAACACGCTTAGGGCTTCGTTAATTTGGGCGGAGCCTTCCAGCTGCTCGCCCATCGCGCCGCTGATTTCGTGAACCAAAGCGTCTGTTTCGGCGATGCTGTCGCTGACAGCCTTAAGCGCGTCCTGCGAGCTCTTGCTGGCAGAAACGATTTGGTCCACAGATTCTTGGATTGTCTTAAGCTGCGCGCCGATTGTCTTTGTTTGGGCGGAAGAGTTTTCGCTAAGCTTTCGGATTTCGTCGGCGACAACGCTAAAGCCCTTTCCAGCCTCGCCAGCGTGGGCGGCCTCAATCGCGGCGTTCATGGCAAGCAAGTTGGTCTGGCGCGCGATTCCGCTGATTACGCTGTTGGCGGTCTTTAGCATTTCGCTTTGCTGCTGGACGTCAAGAACCATTTTGTTGACCTCTTCCTGCTTGGCGACGCCTTCGGTCGCTCCCTTTTGCAAAATAGCGAATGAGCCGGAAAGCTTTTCCACCGACGCGTTTACGGAATTGATGTTTCCGATCATTTCTTCAACGGCGGAGCTGGCCTGGCTTACGCTTTGCGTCTGGTTTTCAATCATCTTGCCCATCGACTCGATGTTGCTTGAAATTTCGGTGACGGCGCCGGCGGTTTGATCGACCGACTTTGACTGCGACTCCAAGCCAGCTCCCATCGACTCGATGTTTCCGATAATCTCGTTTATCGAGGCGACCGTATTTTGGGTGCAGTCCCGCAAGGCCGTTCCTGTGTTGACCAAAGCCTCGTTGGAATTCTTTACGCTGCCGACGATGCCCTGCAGCTTTTCGATAAAGCGGTTAAGGCTTGCGACAAGCTCGTTCATAACCTTCAAGGCGCTGTCGCTCTTTAGCTTGACGCGTTGGGTAAGGTCGGCGTTTCCGCTAGAAAGCTCGTCAACAGCAACCTTCAATGTCTTTGCGCTTATCGCGACGTTCGACGTGTAAAAGAAAACAAAAATCAAAATAACCGCAACAAGACAAATGGCGATAGGAGTCACCGCAGAGCTCAAAAAAGCCAGCGGAGTGTAGTCGCTCTTCAGTACCATATACCAACCGATAAGCTTAAGAGGTCCAATCACATATTCCGCCTTGGGAGCGGAGCGGGTGGCTATGTCGCTTGGAAAAGCGTCAAACTTGGCCATGTCAGGCAATCTTTTTGTCACTGGAACGTGGTCTTTTAGAATCGACTGGTCTGTGGCGCCGGTGATCTCCAAGCTGTCGTTGTAAAGGTACATTTCGACTTCTTTTGGAATTCCTTCGTACATGCTGTTGATAAAATCAGTCAAAGGAATTCCTGTTCCGGCGATTCCGATTGGCGACCCGCTTTCGTTTCGGACAACCGCGTTTACCCAAAGCATCGTTTTGTTCAAGTCGGGGTTGTAGTTTATGTTAAAGTTGTACTCCTGGGTTTCGTACATCGTCATCTTGTACCAATAAGTGTCGGGGTCCTCTGGGTCAAGGTCGTAGGCGTACTGCATGTCGCTCCAAAACTTGTGGTCCGCGTCGCTTACCCAGAAAATCGACTTGCTCAAAAAGGCGTCTTGGAAAGACAAAAGCTCAAGTTTTCCCATGCGGGAAGCGTCGGGATCGTCAGGATTCTTTAGATAATTCTTTACAAGGGGGGAACGCACCATTTGGCGCACAAGGGTCAGCTGTTCGTTTAGGCTGGACTGGAATTCCAGCGTTTTTATTTGAGCCGCATGGCTCAACTGCGTGTCCGCCTCGCTTCTAAAATCGCGTTCCGCCCAAAAAATCGTTACTACGACTGTGACTGCGACGGCAAAAACAGCCGCCAAAATAACCTTAAGCTTAAAGTTTTTCATAGTTTCCTCGCGCTGAATATAAATAGTATCTATTACTATTCTATATCGTTTTTTAAAAAATTCAAGTGAAATTTGACATATAAAAAAAGGCGCGCTATTATTTTTTTTTATGAAAAAGTTCTTGTTTTTTTCCATTTTTTTTGCTTTTTTGCCTGTTTTTGCGCTGGCCCAAGAAAAGCCCTGGCCCAACACAACGATAATCGGAGCCATAAACGGCTACAATCCGCGCCCGCAAGACGACTTTTACGCAGCGATAAACCGAGACTGGCTTTTGACGGCCAAAATTCCGCAAGGCTATCCTAGAATCGACTCTTTTACCGAACGAAACATTCAAATAAAGGAAGAGCTTCATTCGCTGATGACCGATAAAAGCCTAAAGGGCCTTGACGCGCAAAACGTCAGAAACCTCTACGACCTTTTCCTTGACTGGGAGGGCAGAAAAAATTCCGGCGTCGCGGAACTAAAGGAAATAATCCAAAACGTAAAGAATCTTAAAAACCTGCAAGAGCTGAACGACTGGTTTTGCGGCGACGAATGCATTTACAAGGGCGCCTATCCGTGCGGCCTGGTCGTTGGAACAGACATAAAGGACAAGTCAAAAAAAGCCTTGACCGTTTACCCGACGGGCTTGACTTTGCAGGATTCCGCGGAATACAAAAAGCTTACGGAAAACGGAAAAAACCAAAAGGAATTTTCCGACGCGGTTTCGTTCCATGTTTTGACAAAAATCGGCTTTAGCGGCCAAGAAGCGGACAAAATCATCGCCAAAAAATACCAGTTTGAAAGCGCCCTCGCTTCCACAATGATGACGACGGACGACTACAATTCGCCCAAATATTTTGAAATGATATTGAACGAGCGAACGCTTGGCCAATTGAAAGAGCTTTCGCCGGCATTTCCGCTTGTCCAAGCGATAAAAGCGCTTGGCATGGACAAGACAAAAAGAATTTACTTGGCAGAGCCCGCTTGGCTAAAAAAGATGAACGAGATTTACAACGAGGAAAACATTGACCTTGCAAAGGCTTGGCTTATAGACAAAATCGCGCGCAACGCGGTTTACTACTTGGACAGAGAAAGCTACGATTTTTTCAACAAAGCGCGGGCCAAGCGCTATGGAATCGCCGACGCTCCAAACGACACGCAAAACGCCGTAGACTTTGTCGCGGACACGCTTGTAGTCCCCATTTCAAAGCTTTACGCCTCCAACTGCGTTGACAAGAACGCCAAAAAGCGCGTCACAAAAATCGTCAAGCAAACAATCGCCGAATACAAAAAACTAATCGCCGGCCAAAACTGGCTTTGCGCGGAGACAAAAAAGAAGGCGATTCAAAAAGTCAGCGCGACAAAAATCCGAGTGGCCTACCCTTCGCGCTGGGACGACTGGAGCGCGTTGAAAATTTCAAGCGCCAAAGAAGGAGAGTCATTTTTTAGCGCCGTTCAAAAAGTCCGCGTCTTTAGGACAAAGCAAGAGCTTAGCAATGTGGGCAAAAAATACGGAAGCGGAATGTGGATAGAAAACGTTTTCCAAGTCAACGCCTTTAACGAGTTCCCTTCAAACTCAATAAAAATAATCGCCGGAATAATCGGCGGAGCCTTCTACCACCCCGACATGACGGACGAAGAGCTTTACGGAGGCCTAGGCGCTGTAATCGGCCACGAAATAAGCCATTCATTTGACGCGACAGGAAGCCAGTTTGACAAAGAAGGCGAGATGAACAATTGGTGGACAAAAGAAGATTTGGAAGCCTTTAAGGCTCGCTCTAAAAAAATCGCGGACCGCTTTAACGGCATGACAACTTTTGGCTCGACGCGGCAAAACGGAGAAGCCGTCCAAGGAGAGGCGGCGGCCGACATCGGCGGAGTCAAGGTCATGCTCGCGCTTGCAAAGAAAAAGCCGGGATTTAACTACAAGCTTTTCTTTGAATCGTACGCCAGACTATGGAAAGCGGTGATTTCAAGGGAATTTGCGGGAGTAATGTTGAACAACCCTCACCCATATTCAAACTTAAGGGTAAACATAACCCTGCAGCAGTTTGACGAGTTTATTGAAACATACGGAATCATGCCCGGCGACAAAATGCATTTGGCTCCCCAAGACAGAATTTCCATTTGGTAGAGAACGGCGTCTTGCATTACAAGAAAAAACGCAGTATAGTTAAACAAATGGCAAAGAGCGCAAAACAAACCGATTTCTCCTTTATGAGCGAGCGAAAGGCCGCGGGAATTTTTTACATGATCATTACGCCGGCAATCGCGGTCAGCGTTGCGCTCACTTTCTTTTCGGCCCGCAAAGCCTACCCCTTCCCCAGTTCATATTTTTTAATTGTATGCGCGGCGATTCAAATTGCCGGCTGGGTTATAGGAGTCGCGGCCACAAAAAAAATGGTTTCCAAGACAATGGAGATTATAGCCCAAACGCAAAAAATACAAAAAATCCAAGAGCGCTTGATCATCAGCATCGCGGACTTGGTAGAGTCCAAGGACGCGCTTACAGGCCAGCACGTCCAAAGAACCGCCCTTTATGTTGAGCGCATTTGCAAAAAGATGATTGAATTGGGCTACTACCCCGACGAATTGAACGAACACACCGCGCAAGTAATGAAAAAAGCCGCCCCCCTTCACGACATGGGAAAAATGAACATTCCCGAAACCATTTTGGAAAAGCGCGAAAAACTGACCGCGGAAGAATTTGAAATGATTAAAATGCATCCGCTTTGGGGCGAAAAAATCATCGACCGGGCCTTTGCAGGAATCGAGGACGACGAGTTCACGCAAACCGCGCTGATGATGGCGCTCACCCACCACGAATGGTGGAACGGACGCGGCTACCCTTTGCGCTTGGCCGAAAAAGAAATTCCCTTGTGCGGAAGAATCATGGCGGCCGCGGACGTTTTGGACGCGCTTTTAACCGTTCGCCCCTACAAAAGAGCCTTCACGGTTGACGAAACGATGAACATCATCGCCGACAACGCAGGAAAGCAATTTGACCCACTGGTCGCCGAAGCGGTTCTTGAGCTTGAAACAGAAATCACCTACATGCAAATCGACGCGATCAACGCGTTCACAATCGACGAAGCGAGAAGAAAAGACGCCGGCCTTCCAAAAAACAACGAAGACCTTTAAGCCTCCACAAACTTGACTTTTAAATTTGGAATGTCCACGCTCTTAACCTTTAGCGTAACCGTGTCGTTAAGATTAAGCTTCTTTGACGGCGCGAACATCGTTTGCTGCGCCAATGACGGAATCATGAAAACAGCCTCATTTCCCTTAAAGTCAACGCAAACGGCCTGGCCGGTCCAGCCGGGGTTTTGCAAAAGATAGACAAGCGTCCAATGCAAGTCGCTTTTTCGCTCGGCCTTTTTGCAAGCCATGGCCGCTTCGTCTCCGGCGGCAAGGCGTTCCAGCATCGCGTCCTTGTCTATAAGATCTCGGCCGTCCAAAAACGCGCGCAATTGTTCGTGGCACAAAAGGTCTCCGTAACGGCGGAGGGGGCTTGTGACCTGGCTGTACATTCCAAGGCCCAAGCCTGCGTGCGCGCTGGGAGTCAAACCGACGCTGCGGCGATGCATGCACTTTACGGTCTTGAATTCCCCCGCCAAGCCGTCCGGCAAATCCTTGGGGATGTCGGGAGCCTCTTGGCTTACGTAAACAAACGGAATTTTGTTGGCAAAAGCAAAGCGCGCCGCGCCTTCTCCGGCCAAAAGCATCATCTCGCGCACCACGCCGGAACTTAGCGGATGGATCTCCGGCTCTATCGAAACTTTTTTGTTTTCGTCAAGGCGGATGTGGACTTCAGGCAAATCGATTTCGACGCTGCCCGACTTTTTTCGCCGCTCCAAATTGCGCGCGGCGATGGCGAACAAATCCTTTAGCTCGCCGTCCTTAAGCGCGTCGGCAGCCTGATAGGTCAAGCGCTTTACGCTGACAAAAGTTTTCATCACTTGGCATTCTTCTATAGTTCCGTCGTCGTTAAGCAAAAGGCGGAAAGAAAGCGCGCGGCTTTTTTGAGTCAAGCCCAAGGCGTAGTCTTCCAAAGAATCTTCGCACAACATTCTCGCCGCGCCTTCGGGAATGTAAAGGGTGGCGCCCCGCCCCATCGCGGCCTTGTCTATCGGGCTTTGCGGAAGAATCGCGCTGGCGGGATCTGCGATATGGACCCAGACATATTTTCCGTCAAAGGCAATCGCGTCGTCGGGATCGTTTGACCATTCGTTGTCTATCGCGTAAGAAATTCCCGGAACCTCAAAGCGCTCCTCCTCCGGCGGAGAAGCCAGCGAAAGCGAGGCCGACTGCATCGAAAGGCCCCAGCGCGTTGGATGCGGGTTTTTTGTTATTTGCCAAATTCCTGTGTCAAGCAAAAGCTTGTGGGCGGCCTCTGGCGTGGCGGCCAGTCCGATTTCTTGCATGACCTTTGACTTGTCGATTTTTGCAAGCGCGACGGCCTCGACTTCGCCCATGTATTTTGAGTCGCTCGCTTCCAAGGCGTTGGCCTTAAGGCGGGCGATAAAGGCCGCGTAGTATTCGGCCTCATGCGCCTTTAGGTCCGCCTTGCTTTTTACGGCTTGCATTTCTTCTGCGGAACGGGGGGCAAAAACAAGCGCGCCGTTTTTTAGCTCGTCTTCCAAAAAGGAAAATTCAAAGGAAGATCGAAGCTTTTCAAAATAAAAAAAAGCGGCTTCATTTGGCGCGGCGGAATCCACGAGCGACAAAAGCTCCTCAAAAGAAATTTTTTGTCCGGCCGTCGTTTCGTCGCTTTGCAAAAGCTCGTAGGCTTCGGCGATTTTCGCTCCGGCGGAATCGTCGCTAAAGGCCAAGACTTTTTCTATCGTCACGCCTTTTGACGGAAGCGGAGCGATGTCCTTTTCGCGGACTTTGACAGTATCGTATTTGGCAGCTTTTCCAGTGTCGGTGGCCGCGGCCGTTCTATATTTTATGACGAACTTGTCGCCTTCGATTTCCGTGATTACGGCGGCGTTTTTTTTGTACAAAACCGCTTGATTTTTTTCCAACATATCTTCATTATAATAAATAGAAGAATAAAATGGAAGACAGTGTTTTTTACATCGGGAACTTTTCTCAAAGCGGCCGCGAGGACTTGGAAGACCTTGAGTTTAACGAGCAAGTCCACGCGGTGGGGATCGGTGCCTTTTACGCCTGCCCCAATCTAAGCCGCGTCGTCTTGAACAAAAACCTAAATTACATCGCGCCCCTGGCCTTCGCCGCCTGCCCTTCCCTAAAGGAAGTCGCGGCCGACTCAAACATAATCGCGCTGGCCCCATCCGCCTTCGCCGCCGAAAATCGTTCGCAAGGCCAAAAGGCGGCGGCGTTTGGCGCAAGCGGCAATTCTTCGCAAGACCAAGAAGCGCGCGGTCAAAACTTGTCGCAAGACCAAAAGGCGCGCGACTTTGCCAAAAGCTTTTTGCTAAAAAACCCTTCCTACAAATGCGAAGGCGCGGTAGTCCACAACGCAAAGTGGCGCTCCCTTCTTTTTGCCGAAACAAAAGACTTGCGCTCGCTTTCTTTTCCGCGCGGAACAAAGTCAATCGGCTGGTTCGCCTTTGACGGCTGCGAACTTCTTGAAGAAATCGACATTCCGCCGACAGTCGAATGGATCGGCGAGCGCGCCTTTTCAAACTGTTCCGGCCTAAAAAAAATAACGCTTACAAAAAGCGTCCGTCAAATCGAGCAGGCGGCCTTTATGAACTGCCGCGCTCTTGAAGAGTTTAAAATCCCAAAAGGCTTGGAAGAAATAGCGCCCATGGCTTTTAGCGGCTGCGAAAAATTGAGAGCCGTTGAAATACCTTTAAGCGTCCGCTCGATTGGCGAGGCCGCCTTTGAATTTTGCTCCAGCTTGGAAAAAGTGACGGTCTCCAAATGGTGCCAGATCGAAGACGGCGCCTTTGACAAGGGAGTGGAAATACATAGATTGTAGCAACTACAATAAAAAAAACGCTTCCAGTTGCGGTGTGGCTTGTCGGCGCCGCTTGATATCGGCGCTACTCGCGCAGCACGTCAACCAAGTGGCTTCCGGCGCCCAGGAGTTCCGGCCTCTCTGAAATTTCAAGCGCGTAGTTTTTAAAAAGCTCAAAGGTTTCTTGGTCCATCGCGTTAAGCTCGCGCCTCATGTAGTCGGCCGGTCCGTCGGGGCTAAAAATTTTCACGCGCTCAAGGCCGCTTTTTTCCTTTAGCGCGTTTATGTCTTCCAGGCGGACGTAGGAATACAAGTCGCCGTCGCGCGAAACGGTCTTAAAGGATTTGTCGATTTGTCCGGAGGCAAGGTTTTCCTTTATTTTGTTTTGGCCAAAGCAATATTGCGTGACGGCGTATTCGTTCATCGTGTAGGCGCAAAAAATCAGGCCGCCCTTTTTTGCAACGCGCGCCGCCTCTGTCAGAGCCTTTAGCTTGTCTTCCTCCGCGTGAAGGTGGTAGAGAGGCCCCAAAAGCAAAACTATGTCAAAGGCCGCGCCGTCCAAAAAATGAAGGTCGCGCGCGTCGCCTTTCCAGCACTTTACTTTTTCGTGCTTGGCGCGAAGTTTTTGAAGATTGCTTGGAACTAGCTCGACGGCGGTTACGTCAAAGCCTTGCCTGCTTAGGGGAACGGAGTAAGCGCCGGTGGCCGCGCCAACGTCAAGGATTTTCAGCGGAGCGTTTGGACGCGCGGAGGCGGCCCCTTCTTGGGCTTGCGAAAAGTCTCCGTTTGCGGCGGCCAAAATGTTTTTCATTGTAACAAAAAATTCGACTTGGCCGTGCCGCGTTTTAAGGCGGTGGTCCTCGTCGAATTTTTCGTAGTATTTTTCTAACTCTGTTTTTTGCATCGGTTCAAGGCCGCGAGTTTTGCGGAACGCAAAAACTCGTCAACCTCAAAAGGCCTTTAGGCCTTTTGAGCGTTATTATTCAGTAGGGCGCTTTTTGAAAGACTTGCTTTCCAAAATGGCCTGGCCTTCGCCGACCTTTTGCTCCATCATCGCGCGAACCTTGAGCGGCAAGCCGAACAAAGTGATAAAGCCTTGCGCGTCCTTGTGGTCGTAAAGGTCGCCTGTTGTGAAGCTCGCGATGCTTTCGTTGTACAAGCTGTACTTGCTTCCAGAACCGGCTCCGCGAATCATTCCCTTGTTAAGGTAAACTTTGGCCCAGCCTGTGACGGTTTCTTCTGTCTTGTTTACAAAGGCCATCAAAGAGTCGAACAAAGTCGTGAACCATTTTCCGTCGTAGATAAGCTCGGCGACCTTGATTGAAACCTGCTGCTTGTAGTGGTATGTGTCGCGGTCAAGGCAAATGTGTTCCATCATGCGGTGGGCAAAGTACAAAATCGCTCCGCCGGGAGTCTCGTAAACGCCGCGGCTCTTCATTCCGACGCAGCGGTTTTCGCAAATGTCAACCAAGCCCACGCCGTGCTTTCCGCCAATCTTGTTCAATTTTTCCAAGAGAGAAAGCGCGTCCATTTTCTTTCCGTTCAAGGCGACGGGGATTCCCTTTTCAAAGTCGATCTTCACGAACTCGCCTTTTTCGGGAGCCTCTTCGGGAACGGTCGTGTTCTTGAGCATGTGAGGATAGTTGGGAGCGTTCTCAGTCTTCTCAAGCTCCAAGCCTTCGTGGCTAAGGTGCCAAATGTTTTCGTCGCGGCTGTAGGACTGGTCATGCTTCATCGGAACTTCAAGCTTTCTGTCCTGAAGGTACTTGATCTCGGCCTCGCGGCTGTCCATGTTCCATTTGGGGTCGCGCCAAGCGGCGATGACCTTAAGGTCGGGGGCAAAGGCTTTGATGGCAAGCTCAAAGCGAACTTGGTCGTTGCCCTTTCCTGTGGCTCCGTGGCAAATCGCGACGGCCTTTTCCTGGCGCGCGTACTCAACCAAAATTTTTCCGATAAGCGGGCGGGCCGTTGAAGTGCCCAAAAGATATTCGTCCTCGTAAACGGCGTTGGCCTTGAGGGCCGGCCAGCAGTATTCTTCGATGTATTCCTTTCGCGCGTCTACGACGTAGCAGGCCGAGGCGCCGGTCTTGAGGGCGCGGCTCTTGATTTGCTTCCAATTGTCGCCCTGTCCCAAGTCAATGCAAACCGCGATTACGTCGTAGTCGTAGTTTTCCTTTAGCCACGGAATGATGACGGTTGTGTCAAGTCCGCCTGAATAAGCCAAAACAACTTTGTCTTTCGCTTTTGCCATAATTTTCTCCTATGGGGGAAGCGGCGCTCGTTTGGCGGCCAGCCATCATTCGCGCTTTTTTCCTCAAATTTCAGAATGTATATTTATGCAAAAAATTGTATATTTTTGCGCGAATTTTGTCAAGTCCTGCTGGACTTGTTGCGTAAGAGGAAATTATTGACGTTTGCGCCTTCGGCGCATGGGCATCAACTAGCGGAGAGAAAAAAAATTAGAAAGCCCTAGAAATTATAGACGCCGCAATACGGTCGGGCAATCGCGCTTGCAACCAAGTTCGCGCGGGCAGCGGCAGTTTTAGTCCTGCTCCCTCACCGCGACGAACATCAAATGGCCGCTGTTGGGGAGGACTACGTTCCACAAGGCCTCAAAGTCTTTCCAGGACTCCTTGCGGTTGCACACCCCGCCGCTGGAATTGCGGAAGGACGGAACGGAATCCTGGATGTAGACAAAGCGCTGGTCGTAGCCGACGACGGGAACGTAATGCCAGCCGCCGGGGCAGTTTATCAAAACGATTACAGGAATGTTATGGCCCACGGCGCTTTTTAGAGCGGCGGCGTCGCCCTTAAAGACGTTCATTTTATAAGCGCTCTTTTTGTCCCAAAAATTTTTTAGCGGCTTGGGATTGATTGTTCCGTCGGGATTTTTTTCTTCAATTTGCCCGTAGATGTCCAAGCCCTTTGCTTCCTCGCCGTAAAAGCGCAAGACAAAGGCGGAGGACATGGCGCCGCACTCGTTATGCTCTTGGCTTTCGGCGGCGGGCATCGGGCTAATCGTAAAGCTTTCAGCTTCCGAGCGGGAACCGGGAAGCGCGCTTTCGTCGTAGGCCGGAGCCTCTATCATTCCGCGCTCGTAAAAGGCCTGGACAACTTCTTTGGGATAGCGCTTCAATACTTTTGAAAGGGAATCCTTTTTTTTGCAAGACGCGAAGAGCGCGAATGAGGCGGCGAGCGCGACAACGGCCACCATAATGCCGCGCTTGCGCGAAATCCGCTCGAAACAACGATTAAGGTCTTTCATACAAAGATACGAGCGGTTTATTTTACCAATTCCTTAAAGCTTGCGGCAAGGCCGGCCATGTTCTGGATGTCGGCGGGAATGATAAGCTTTGTGGCTTGCCCTTGCGCGACTTTTTCAAGCGCCTCAAGGCTGCGGAGCTTTATGACGGCTTCGTCGATTTTGGCTTCTTTTATTACGCGCAAGCCTTCGGCCGTGGCGGACTGGACTTCGCGGATCGCGGCGGCCTCGCCTTCTGCCTTTCTAATCTTGGCTTCCTTTTCGGCTTCGGCCTGCAAAATCATCGCCTGCTTTTGTCCTTCGGCTACAAGGATTTCGCTTTGCTTTTGTCCTTCTGCGATAAGGATTTTTTCGCGCCTTTCGCGTTCGGCTCGCATTTGCTTTTCCATCGCTTCGCGAATCGCCTCGGGCGGCATGATGTTCTTGACTTCGACACGGTTCACCTTGATGCCCCAAGGGTCTGTGGCTTCGTCGATGATCGCGCGCATTTTTGTGTTTATGATGTCGCGGCTTGTGAGCGTTGTGTCCAAGTCCAGCTCGCCGATGATGTTTCGCAGCGTCGTCGCGCTAAGGTTTTCTATGGCCATCATCGGAGCCTCAACGCCGTAAGTGTAAAGCTTGGGCTCGGTGATTTGCATGTAGACGACGCTGTCGATTTTCATCGTGACGTTGTCCTTTGTGATTACAGGCTGGGGCGGAAAGTCCAGCACTTGCTCCTTAAGAGTGACTGTGTTGGCGATTCTGTCGATAAAGGGAATCTTTACGTGAAGGCCAGCCTGCCAAGTCGCGCAGTAAGTTCCAAGCCGTTCGATGATAAAGGCGCGGGACTGGGGAACGATTCTGATGTTCGCGACAACCAACAAAAAAACGATTACGCACAAGGCGATTAAAAAATATGAGCTCATAACTCTAATTATCCATTAATAATTCAAATCCGTCAAGATTTCCGTGTGGTCGCGGAAAACGGCCACCGTGTGCTCCTCGTGCGCGCTGGGCTTTCCGTCGGCGGTCACGACCGTCCAGCCGTCGTCCAAAACTTTTACGTCGGCCGTTCCAAGGTTAATCATCGGCTCAATCGCCAAAACCATTCCTGCCTGGATGCGGGGGTTGGAGTCCAGCGCGTCAAGCGTGTTTGGAATGCTGGGGTCTTCGTGAACGTCAAGGCCGACGCCGTGGCCGCAGTATTCGTAGACGATTCCGTAGCCGCGCTTTTCGGCGATGTCCTGGACGGCGCGCGCGATGTCGCCGATTCTGTTTCCGGGCTTGCAAGCGGCGATTCCGGCCTGCAGGCATTGCAAGGTGACGTCGTCAAGCTTTTTAAGCTCCGGCTTTACGTTCCCAACTAAAATCGTATGGCTTGAGTCGCTTATGTAGCCGCCAAGGTCAATGCCAACGTCAAGGCTGACCAAATCGCCGTCCTGGATTATTTTCTTTTTTGAAGGAATTCCGTGAATGACCTCTTCGTTAACAGAGATGCAAGCCGCTCCGGGAAAATCTTCCTTGTACCAAGCGGGCTTTCCGCCGTGGCTCACGATAAAATGCTTGCACAAATCGTCAACGTCTTTCGTTGACATTCCAGCCTTGACTTGCGGAATCACAAAGTTGAACATGTCCGCAAGCAAGTGGCATGATTTTCTGATGCCTTCAATTTGTTTGTCGTTCTTTAATCGTATCATTTTTCACTCCTATGCGGTCCGCCTCGTCAAAGCAAATCCGCGCTGTTTTTTCGTCTCCCAAACGCTTGTAAATGATTCCCATTTTTCGCAAAATAAAGGCGTCCTCAGCGTCGCCAAGCTCAAGTTCCAGCGCCCTCTCGTATGTGTCCAACGCCAGCTCGTCGTTAATAGTTCCTTCGATATGGTTATGCAAAATGTTTTTCGCAAAGGCCAGCACTTCCGGAAAAAAAAGGCGAAAATAGTCAAAGGTCCGCTCTATCTTTATTATTTCCTCCAGCAAAGAAAAGGCGTCAAAATATTCGCCGCGCAAGTGCAGTTCCTCGCTAAGAATAAAGCCGTAGTCCATAAAGTTCTCGCGGGAAAACCAATATTTGAGCGAAAAGCGGCTTCGTTCCGTTTGCATGCGCTTGAATTCCTTTACCGCGTCGTCTTCCCTTCCGTGCATAAGGTCAAAGAAAATAAGCTTTGCGCGGCTTTCGTCGTCCTCGCGCGCCAAAAGCCATTCGCGGTAGTCCCAGGACTTGACTTTGCGCCTTTTAAAACGCTCCGAAAAAGACGTGTCGAAAATCGAGCGCGACCTTTGGTCTGTAAGGATTTCATATGCCCGGACAATTCTTTTAAAATGTTCGGCGGTCGATTCGTCGCCAGAAACGTCAGGATGATACCTTTTTACTTTTTCCCTGTACGCGCGCCTTATTTCGGCAATCGTCGCGCCCGGCTTTACGCCAAGCAGCTGGTAGCAGTCTTCCATTTTTTACAATATTCTGTACAATTCCTCAATCTTTGGCTCGTATACAACCAAGGTCGAACAGTTGGCGTTAAGAATGATTTCTTTGTCAGTCCTTGAAAAAACCGCCGACTCGTCGGAAACTTTTCCCGTAACGGAATAGCGCGAAGGATGGCCTCCGAGCAAAATCAATTTGGCGCCAAAAGCGTCGGCGGCTTTGACAACCTCAACCCAAACGCTTCCCTCGCGCAGTTCGGCTTCGGCCTTAACGCCTTTTTTCTTTGCCAACCCAGTAACATAGTTCAAGTATTTTTCGCCGTCAGAATGAAGGTTTGACTCAAAGCCGTCGCTTTCTTCCTGCACCAAAAACTTTCCGATTGTAAGGCGCCTTAGCGTGGCGGTGTCAACGACGTAAACAAACTTTAGGTTAAAATGGTATTGCTTGGCCATGATGATTCCGTACATCGCCGCGTGAATTGACGACTGGGAACCGTTTACGGCAACCAAAACATTTTTTACAAGCGGTTTTATCATTTGTCCTCCACTCAACCTTTGACTTTATTTTTAAGGGCCTTAAGGACAAAGGTGTTGTCCCGCTCCCTTTCTTCCAGCTGGCTTTCGATATATTTTTTTGTTTCCGACGCTTGCGGAATGACCATCTTGTCCAAGGCGTTGACGCGGCGCTGGGTTTTCTTGACTTCTCCCGCAAGGCGCCAAACGATTGTGCGAATGCTGGCCATGTCGGTAAGCAAGCGCAAAAGGTTAAAGAAATCGACCATAACTTCATCGCAGCTGGAAAAAGTTCCCAAAAAAGAATAGAACAATTGGCGCTGGGGAAGCTCGACGTCGATTGAAGAAAAATTCATTCCTCCGATTGTGACCGGCTTTTCCTTAATCTTAAAATCGTATTGAACCGCGCGGGACATTTGCTCAACGCGGTCGCCGCCGACGCGCAGCAGCATTCGCTTAAGGGCTGGATAGGCGCGGGCGATCAACTTGTCGATGTCGCGCTCAAGGACCTTCACCTTGTCAACCATTCGCATCAATTCCATTACCAAAATTTCGCGCTTTTGCTCAAGCAGCTCGTATCCGTTTTGCGCGGAGGCAAGCTGCTCTTTCATTGCGAGAAGGTTTGACTTTGTCGGAGCGATGTTCAGTTTGGCCATTGTTCCGTTCAGTCCTTTGGCAGATATTTTTCGATGTATTCGGAGCTTACGCGCAAAAGCTCTTCGCGCGGCAAATACTTTAGCGTCTTCCAGCCGATGTCCAAAGTTTCTTCGATGGAACGGTTTTCGTATTCGCCCTGGCACAAGAATTCGCGCTCAAAGTGGTTTCCAAAATTCAAGTACATTTTGTCCAGCTCGCCCAACTCCTCTTCGCCGATAATCGCGGCCAAGTTTCTGATGGACTTTACCTTTGAGTAGGAAGCGAAAAGCTGGCTTGAAAGGCCCGCGTGGTCCTCGCGCGTCATAACGCGGCCGTCCGAGGCGACTCCGATTCCGTCTTTCATCAAGCGCGAAAGGCTGGGAAGTCCGGCCACAGGCGGATACATGTCCTTTTGGTAAAGCTCGCGGTCCAAAACGATTTGCCCCTCGGTGATGTAGCCCGTAAGGTCGGGAATCGGATTTGAAATGTCGTCGTTGGGCATCGTCAAAATCGGAATCTGGGTGATGCTTCCTTCGCTGTCCTTGATGCGGCCGGCGCGTTCGTACAATTCGGCAAGGTCGGAATAAAGGTAGCCCGGATAGCCTTTTCGGCCCGGAACCTCGCCGCGCGTCGTTGAAATCTCGCGCAAGGCTTCGCAATAGTTTGTCATGTCGGTCATCACGACCAAAACGTGCATTCCCTTTTTGTAGGCCAAGTATTCCGCGGCGGTCAAAGCGCAGCGCGGAGTGATTATGCGCTCGATGCTGGGAGCGTCGGCAAGCGACTGGAACATGACGACTTTTGAAAGAACGCCGCTTTCCTCAAACGTGTTGGTAAAAAAGCGCGCTACGTCGTACTTGATTCCCATTCCGGCAAAGACCATTACAAATTGGTCGTCGGAACTTTTAAGCCTTGCTTGGCGAATTATTTGCGCGGCGAGCTTGTTGTGAGGCAAGCCGTTTCCGCTAAAAATCGGAAGCTTTTGGCCGCGAATCAAAGTGTCCATTCCGTCAATCGAAGAAATGCCTGTTTGAATGAAGTCGCGCGGATAAACGCGGGCGTAAGGATTTATCGGGCTTCCGTTTACGTCAAGCTTTTCGGAAGAAACGATTTGGCCGTAGCCGTCGATCGGCTGTCCAAGGCCGTTAAAGATGCGGCCAAGCAAGCCCTCGCCAACGCGAAGCTCAAGCGGCTCCCCCAAAAATTCCACCGAAGATTCCTTTAGGTCGATGCCGGTGGTGCTTCCAAAAACTTGGACAATCGCAGCCTCTTCGTTCAAGTCGATGACGCGACCGGTTTTCTTTTCGCCGTTTTTGTCGCGGATGTAAACGACTTCGTTGTATGAAACGTTTTCGCTGCGGCGGACGGCTACAATCGGGCCTTCAACAGAATTAATTCCTCTGTATTCAATTCCTTTCATTACATTTCCACCTTGCGGTAAGTCCGCTCCAAGTCGCTGATTTCATTTTCCATGCGGCTTTGAATTTCTTTGACTTGGCCAAGCTTGTCGTTTGCGACGACGCTCTTGATGCGGACGATTTCCTCGCGGCACTTAAGGGCGGAGATTTGTCCAAGAGGAGCGCCGGCTTTTATCAAGGCCAAAGTCCTGTCGTAAAAATCCATTATCAAAGACAAAATGACGATTTGCTTTTCGGCCGCGCAGTAGGAGTCGATCTTGTCGTAAGAGTTTTGCTGCAAAAAACCGTTCTTTATCATATCGGAAACAATCAACACCAAGCGCTCCGAATCCGGAAGCGCGTCGGGGCCGATCAAGCGGACGATTTGCTGCAAGCGCTGTTCGGTTTTTAAAAGGTCAAGCGCGCGCGAACGAATCGAAAGCCACTGGGGATTCTGCCGTTCCCACCAGTCCTTGACTTCGTCGGCGTATTCGCTGTAGGAATCAATCCAGCCGATGGCCGGATAATGGCGCGCGTTGGCCAAGTCGCGGTCAAGCGCCCAAAAGCATCTGATAAAGCGCTTTGTGTGCTGGGTTACCGGCTCCGAAAAATCGCCGCCGGGCGGGCTTACCGCGCCGATGACGCTTACGCTGCCCTCTTTTTGGTCCAAAGAAATGACGCGGCCGGCGCGCTCGTAAAACTCCGCCAAGCGGGTCGGAAGATACGCGGGGAATCCTTCTTCGGCGGGCATTTCTTCCATGCGGCCTGAAAGCTCGCGCAAGGCTTCCGCCCAGCGGCTTGTCGAATCGGCCATAATCGCCACGGCCATTCCCATGTCGCGGTAATATTCGGCGAGCGTGATGCCAGAATAAAGGCTTACTTCGCGCGCGGCCACCGGCATGTTTGAAGTGTTTGCTATAAGAATCGTTCGTTCCATCAAAGAGCGGCCTGTGCGCGGGTCGATGATTTCCGGGAACTCTGTAAGAACGTCGGTCATTTCGTTTCCGCGCTCGCCGCAGCCGATGTAGATGATCAAGTCCGCGTCGCACCACTTGGCGATCGAATGCTGGGTCATCGTCTTTCCTGTTCCAAAGCCGCCGGGAATCGCCGCCGTTCCGCCCTTAGAAAGCGGAAAGAAAACGTCGATTACGCGCAAGCCTGTGATCAAAGGCTCGGTGACGCCAAGTTTTTGAGTGTAGGGGCGCGGCTTTCTTACAGGCCAGTACTGGCTAAGCTTCAACTCTTCGCCAAGCTCTGTGACGCCGATAACTTCGTCAACGGTGTAGGAGCCGCTTCCCTTAAACTCTTTGAGGACGCGGCCGCGGGTTTGCGGCGGAACCATTATCGTATGCAAAATCGACGATGTTTCTTGAACCGTTCCCAAAGCCAGGCCCGGAGCGATTGGGTCTCCGGCTTTTGCAGTGGCGACAAAGTCCCATTTTTTTTCCAGGTCAAGCGCTTCGGCGCGTTCGCCGGCCAGCAAAAAGGAGCCCTTTTCCTCGTACATCGTTTTTAGCGGACGCTGGATTCCGTCGTAAATCGTTCCGACCAAGCCGGGGCCAAGATGCAGCGAAAGCGGCCTGTCCTCGCATTCAATTTCTTCGCCGACTTTAAGGCCGGTCACGTCTTCGTAAACTTGGATTGTGGCGCTGCCCTGGTTTTGTCGGATGATTTCGCCCATCAATCTTTTTTTGCCTACGTTAACGACATCGTAAAGGCCGGCGCCTTCCAAGCCCTTTGCAAAAATAATCGGGCCGGAAACACGTTCAATAGTTCCGCGAGTCATTTAAAGCCTCCCGCCAAAAAGCGCGGAGCACATTTCTTGGTAATGCTTGTCTTTTGCCGCGCCGATGATTTCTTCTATTGTCAACCTGATTTTTACGCCTCTGTCTTCCGACTCAAGCGTTATTCCGTCAGGCTCATGCGCATTCTGAACTGTTTCGCAAGAAAGCAATTCGCTTCCAAGCTTTTTTTCAACCGCTTCCTGCGCTTCTTTTTTGTCAAAGCCGCAAACCTTAGCGGTAAATTTTTTGTCTTTTATCAAATCTTCCTTTCCGTCCAAAAGCTTTGTCACAAGCTGCAGGCGTTGGGCGGAAGACAAACTTTTTAAATACGCTTCTATGCCTTGGTCGATTGAGTTTCCGATAAACGAAACCAAAAAGCGTTCCTTTTCCAACGGAAGAGACGCGTCCGAATCCTTTTTAATCTTTTCTTCCTTGGAGCCGTAGAATTTTTCTTTTTGAACTCTTGCGGCATCAAGGCGTTCGTTGACACGATTCAAAAGCTCAGCGGCCTTTTGCTTTCCTTGCTCCAGCAAGGCTTGGGCTTTTTTGCGCGCGTCGTTTTGAATTTCCTTGTCAAGAATGTCTGTTGAGCGTAATTCTTCCATAATAAAAACTTCCTAAGCTTCCCCTAAACTTGAATGCCAACCGCCTCGCGGATTGAATCAGTAAGCGTTTTGCGACCGCTCAAATGACCGTTGATGCCGGGGATTTCAACAATCAACGGATACTTCGCGCCCCTCTGCCAGTCAACGATTTCGTCTTCCAGCAACATGGAGACTTCTTCCGTAAGGATGAGAACTTTTGGGCGCTCTTCGATTGCGGGAGCGTTCATCGTTCCGCCCTTGCCTGTAACGCGGTTGAACGCGTCAAGGGCTTCGGCGCGGTTTGCGACAACCGCTCCCGAAACTCCAACCAAGCCAAAGGCAAGAACGATTTCGCGCTCGCCGATCACAAAATAATTCACAGGCCCTTGCCTAAAGAATTATGATAAGCAACGCTACAAGGAAGCCCCAAAGACAAATGCCTTCGGCCAATCCTACAAACGGCAAGGCTTTTCCTGAAAGCTCCGCGTTTTCGCTCATCGCGCCCATGGCGGCGCTTCCGATTTTGCCTACAGCGATTCCGCCGGCAATGCAAGAAAGGCCTACAGCCAATCCGGCGGCGACATACTTGATGGCCTGCGAATTGTCGGCCTTTTGCTCTACAGTCTGGCCTTCATTGTTTGAGGCTGACGTCTCTTCCGCAAAAAGTCCCGCGGCAATCGCGCAAAAGAGCAAAGCCGCCAAAGCGATGATTTTTTTGTTCATAAAGAACCTCCTATGCTTTTATATTCAAATTTATACGGCATGAATTCCCGGCCAGTCTCGTTAAAGAACTTGCTGAAGAATTCATAGTACTGCAAACGAATCGCTTGAATCGCGACAATCATTCCTTCAAGCACGACGACAATCGCGTTTCCCAAAATGGTAACGGCGATGCCGCCCGCTCCGCCCACCATCTCGCTCATCGTAAGAATGATAAAGCCCAAAACCGCGTGCGCCAAGGCAAAGGCTCCGACGCGCAAAAAGCTGATTGAGTTTGAAAGATAAGTGATGATCGTCTCCAACAACTCAACAACCGCCTCAATCACCATCGCGAAAATTCCGTTTTCAATGACAGGCCGCTCGCCGTCGGCAAGGCGGATAAAGGGCTCGCCAAAGGCGCAAAAGAAAAGCGACGCGCCAATCGCAAGCCAGTCAAAAATTTGCGGGCTTTGCTTTAGCGCGGCGATTCTAATCGCAAGAATCACGACGTACCAAAAGAAAATCGCGCCAGCCAAACCGCTCTTTCCAAAAAGCGCCTTGCCCCACTTTCTTCGCAAAAAGTTGTTGGCGACGTTGATTATGATTCCGGTGGAATTGATGACAAAGCCGACCGCGATCGAAAAGCCAAAGAACATGAACATTCGCTTTATGGATTCCGGATTTGACTGCGGCATCATCGGAAGAATTTGGTTTCTCGGGTTTCCGAACAAGCCGGTCACAAAGCGCTCAAAGGGCTCCAAGATTTTTTCGTTGGCAAAGAACTCGCCGGTCAACAAGCCCATCACCATGCTGGCCGCTCCGATTCCGATAAAGATAGGTGCGAACTGGTTCCAACCGCCAAACTTTATGACTTTCTTCGCCATCAAAATTCCAAGGACAAGGAAAACCAAGCCTTGGCCGGCGTCGCCGAACATTATGCCGAACAATATCGTAAAGAAGAGCGCGACAAAGGGCGTCGGGTCTATAGTTCCGTACAAGGGAGAGCCGTAGCTGAATATCATTCGCTGGAAGGCGCTGACAAATTTTCCGTGCGACAATTTTACCGGAACTTTTTCGTGGCCGGCCAAAACGCCGGGCACTTCCTCCGGCTTGTATTGGCGGATGCTGATGCGGTCTTCGGTAATCGCGTCCAGCTCCTTCATCATTTCCATGCAGTCTTTCTTGGGAACCCAGCCGGTCAAGCGGTAAACCAATTGCGTTGACTCCAAAAGGCTTTCGGTCTCCCTAAGCTGCGAGGCCAAGCAAAACGAAGCCAAATGCTTTAAGAGCTTGTCCTTGTGGCTTTCGGTAAAGTTCACGCGCTCGCGGGCCGTGTCGGCCACCAATTTTTGGGCCTCCTCTTTTTGGGCCTTAAGGGATTCAAGAACGTCGTCTGGAATGCCTTTAAAGTCCTTGGGGATTTCCATCGGAACAAATCCGTAGCGCTGCAATTCAGTGTCCAGCGCAAAGCGGCCCTTTTTGCTTGAGGCGGCCAAAACGCGCGTCTTGTCGTCTCCAAGCGGAACGATGATCGCGCGCGCTCCGACAGCGAACTTCAATTCGTCGAGAACGTCGGGATTGATTTTTCCGACGCGCAAATTCAAAAACGAAAGGTGGTCAAGCTCGCTAAAGGATTGCTTTAAGTTGCTGAACGAAGCCGCCTCCGCGTAAGCCTCTTCCGCGCGCTTGCAGTTGTCGCGCGCGTCGGAATCCCTTTTGGTCAATTCCGCAAGGCTTTGCAAAAGATTTTCGGCGGCGGCAAAGTCTTCCTCTTTTGGAAGCTCTGCGTCCTTTAAAGAAACCTCGGAATCGTCGATTCCCAAAAAAGACCTGGCTTGCTCCAAGCGCTTGTACATTCCGCTTTCGGCGCTGTCGGACTTGGCTCCGTCGGCTTTTTCGCCAAGCGAAGATTGAAATTGAAAGTTTCCGCTTTTTCCTAAATACAAGAGAACGTTGGAAATATCTTGCTTTAAGACCATAAGGTCAACCAAGCGCATTTCGGTTGTCTTTGCCATTCTATATCTCCTGGACCTTTACGTTTAGGCGCAAGGCTTCCGTGGCCATGCGGATGTAATCCAATTCCTTGGCTTTGATAAAATACCAGCAAAGCAAGGCGGACTCGGCGCACGGATTTGCGTGAAACTTTTTGGTCGCTTTGTTTATGAATTCCTTTTCGGAACTTTCCTCAACCCACCTTGGATCCACGCTCCAAAGAGAGCCTTCTTCGCGCGGGTTCAAGAATTTAGCGTACTTCCAATTTTTCCAGTCGTCCCAGTTTTGAACGTCCTTGTCGATGATTGCCAAAGCCTCGCCGCCAAGAGGGTCGCTCTTTCCGTTTTGGGGATTTAAAAAAGCCAGCCGCTGGACGATTTGGTTTCTGTCCATTCCGTAATACAACTTAAGGCGCAAAACCCAAACGATGTTTCGCATTGAATAGCGCTCGGCGATCAAGGCCTGGACTGTTTTCCTTTCTTCGCCAAAAAGCTCTTGGCTTGAAGACCAAAGCTTTTCGATAAAATGCAAGTCCAGCTCGTTGTCCAACTGTTGCTGTTCCGCGACTTCGGGCGCGCGGTTGTACCAATCAAGCTCCGAGTCTTGCGTGATTTTTTGAATCGAAGGCCAAGCCTTGTAATTTAAAAGATTGTAGGGGCTGATGTCCTTTAAGGGCGGAAGCTCCTTTTGCCCCATCGCGGCCGCCGCTCCCAAAGACTTTAAATTTTCGTAGTCAAAGTATTGCAAAAGGTCAACCAATATTTGGGCGGGCTCGTCGTAAGAGGCCAAAAGCTTTTTGTATTCAGAAATGAATTGGTCGGCGGCCTTTTGCTCAATCGTCTTTGCCAAAAGGATTTCGGGTACGGCGGGAATTTCGTCCGCAAAAACAAGCGGCCAAAGCTCGGACAATTTTTGCGCGGCAAAAAGCTTTGAAGCCCTTTCTCCAGTGTACGAACGGGCCAAGATTCCGCTTGCTTTGGCGTATACATAAGAAGAAGCGCTTGAAGTGTCCATACCCGCCTCTCTTAAAAAATTCTTTCCAAAAGTTTGTTGAACGCGTCAACGTCTTTTGGCGTTTGCTCGACTTTCGCTTTATACTCTTCTAATTGCTTTTTATGATTTTCTTCGATGGCGGCGACTTTGTTTTTGTAATCGCTTTCCATTTGGGAGGCCATGCTTTCGTATTTTTGATTGTATTCAGAATCGGCCTTGGCCCTGGCCGCGGCGATTTCCTTGTCGCTCTCTTCCTGAGCCTGAACGATAAGTTCAGCCGCTTCTTCCTCTACTTTAAGGAGATGGGCAATCGCGTCCTGTTCTTCATTAGGCATTAGGCTAATGCCTCCTCAAGAGCGCACAATTCGTCGTAAACTTCTTGCGCGGTCTTTTTTTCGGCCAGGCGGGAGGCGGCTTCGGGATTCTTAAGAATCAAGGCCAACTGCTGCATAACCTTTAAGTGCAAGGCCGTTCCGTCGCTTCCGAACAAGAGCATAAAAACAACATGAACCGGCTTTGCGTCAAGCGAGCCGTATTCAATGCCGCCGCGGCTGATTCCAATCGCTCCAAAGCCGCCCTTTACGGAAGGCGCCGAAGCGTGCGGTATCGCCACAGACGGAATGATTCCAGTGGTCATCTTTTCTTCGCGGGCGATCAAAGCGTCCAAGGCTTCCTTGCGGTCAATGCCGCAAGCGCCGCGCTCAAAAAGCTCGACCATTTCTTCAAACAATTCGTCTTTGTCGGAACTTTCGAGATTAACATTGATTAGCTGCGGCTTAAAAAAAGTTTCCAACATAGGATTATGGCTTACTCCTGAACGGAATTGTCAACGCTCTGCTCGGGCGCTTCCTTTGAAGAAGACTCTTCAAGGTGCTTGTACCATTCAAAGTCTTCGGCGGCTTCGCCAGCAGTAGTGTCAACGGCCTCTTGAACTTCTGTTGAAAGAGTCTGCTTTACGGCAGGCTTTTTGTTCAAGCGGGCAATGAAAAAAGCGTCCAAAATAAAGAGAACGACCAGAACGAAAGTGGTTTTGCTTATAACGCTGGCCGAGCGAGAGCCGAAAGCCGCGCTGCCTGATCCGCTCAAAAGGCCGCCAAGTCCGCCGCCCTCGTCGTTCTGAATCATAACCAAAAGAACCAAGAGAATGCAGATAATCACAAAGGCGACCATCAAAATTGCTTTTACAACACCCATATTTACTCCAAAAATGATTTTCTATTGTGGATAGTTATTATAATGAAAAAAAGAAATATATTCAAGAGAAAAAATAAAAAAACACGCTCCCAGTTGCGGATGCGACAGTTCGGCACCGCTAGCTAGCGTCGCTACTCGCTGTTTGCGCTTGTAACTATTTAACTCCGCCGCTTTTGCGGCGGCGCAAAACAGAGAGTTGCCGCCTGTCGCCCCGCGCCTTCGCGCGTGTTTTTTCTTCAACTCCCGCGAATGGATTCTTAAAAAAAATCCACTCGGCGGGAATTATTTTACAAATACGAGCGGACTACTCGTTGCAGATGGGCTCGAAGGTTTCGGCTTTGAGCGAGGCGCCGCCGATCAAGCCGCCGTCGATGTCGGGCTGGGCAAGCAAGTCTTTGGCGTTGGAGGCTTTCATAGAGCCGCCGTACTGGATGATTGTCTCGTCGGCGACCTTCTGGTTGTAAAGCTTGGCGATGTAGGCGCGGCAGAACTTGTGGATGGCCTCGGCGTCTTCGGGCGTCGCGGTCTTTCCGGTTCCGATGGCCCAAACAGGCTCGTAGGCGATCGTGACTTTCTTCATCTGCTCTTCGGTGACTCCGGCCAAGTCGGCTGAAAGCTGGAAGGCGCAAACCTGCTCGGCGTTTCCGGCCTCGCGGTCAGAAAGCAACTCCCCGATGCAAAGGACGACCTCAAGGCCTTCGTTAAGAGCGCGGCGAACCTTTTTGTTGATAAGCTCGTCAGACTCGCCGATTTCGTGGCGGCGCTCCGAGTGGCCGAGGATTACCGACTGAACGCCCAAATCCTTGAGCATTTCTGTAGAAACTTCGCCTGTGTGGGCGCCGTTGGCCGTTGCGGCCACGTCCTGGGCTCCCAAAAGGATGTTGGATCCCTTGAGGACCTGTCCGACGGCGTCAAGGTAAACGAAAGGAACGCCGACCATGAATTTGTTGGTCTTTCCCTTAAGCGCGGCGACCAAGTCCTGGGCCAACTTCACGGCCTCGGCCTTGGATGTGTTCATCTTCCAGTTTCCTGCGATATAATGTGTTCTTGCCATAATAAAATACTCCTATAAATATGGTAATAAAAACCCCGCCGCGAGTTTTGGCGTTTTTCGCGAAGCGAAAATGCGAGCCTTGCGAGCAAGCCAAAACTCGAATCTTGGCGCGAAAGTTTACTTTTGCGCCAAGATAGCGATGCCAGGAAGTGTCTTTCCTTCCAAGAACTCCAAGCTGGCTCCGCCTCCTGTAGAGACGTGGGTCATCTTGTCGGCAAGGTGGAACTTGTTTACGGCGGCGACAGAATCTCCGCCTCCGACCACTGTCATGGCTCCGCGGCCTGTGGCTTCGGCTACCAAGCGGGCAACCTGCTCCGTTCCCTTTGCAAAGGCGTCAAACTCAAAGACTCCTACCGGTCCGTTCCAAACGATGGACTTGGCAGTAGAAAGAACTTCCTTGTAAGCCTCGACAGTCTTGGGGCCTACGTCCATGGCCATAAGGTTTTCGGGAATGTCGATGTTGTCAACGGCAACGGCCTTTGCGTCGGGAGAGAATTCCTCGGCGCCGACATGGTCAACCGGAAGAATGATCTTCACGTTCTTGGCGGCCGCGTCGCTCAAAAGCTTTTTGGCTGTGTCGATGAAGTCGTCCTCAACCAAAGACTTTCCCACCTTGTGGCCCTGGGCCTTGAGGAATGTGTAAGCCATTCCGCCTCCGATGACGAGCGCGCTGGCGTTTTTCATCAATGATTCCAAAACCGCGATCTTTGAAGAAACCTTGGCGCCTCCGATGATGGCAACCTGCGGCTTGGGCGGGTTTGTGACCATAGGCTCGATGTTGGCGACTTCCTTTTCCATCAAGAAGCCTCCAACCGGCTTTTCGGCCATGAACTTGGCGATTGTGGCTGTAGAGGCCTGGTCGCGGTGGGCGGTTCCAAAGGCGTCGTTAACGAAAATGTCGCCGTATGTAGAAAGCTCTTTGGCCATTGTCTCGCGCTCGGCGTCAACCTTGCTGGTCTCTTCCGGGTGGAAGCGGACATTTTCAAGCATGGCCACGGCTCCTTCCGGCAAAGCGTCGATGGCGGCCTTTTGACCGAGGGCGTCGGGCAAGAAAGTCACGGGCTTTCCAAGCTTTGAGGCAAAGTATTCGACGACGGGCTTCATGCGGTTCTTTCCGTTGATGAACTTTTCCTTGTCGGCGTCTGTCCAAGTCTTTCCGGCTTTTTCGGCCTTTTCCTGGGCTTTTTTGACGTCCTTTTTGGGGTCGCCCAAGTGGCTCATCAAAACGAGCGAGCGGGGGCTTTGCTCAAGAATGTATTTGATTGTAGGAAGGGCGGCCATAATGCGGGTGTCGTCCTGCACGACTCCGTCCTTCATCGGAACGTTAAAATCAACGCGCATGATGACGCGCTTGCCTTTGAGGTCAACGTCTTTGACTGTCTTAATCATATCATTACTCCTTAAAAAATATGAAAATTTATGGCTAACATTCTATACCATCTTGCGGAAACTTTCAACAGAATTTGAGGAACTTTTGCCAACTCTTTTAAGCCGGCCGGCGAGCAAGACCCGCTACCTGATCAATTTGTCAAGGTCGGAATTTAGCTTAAGGTATTGCTGCTTGTTGGGGTTAAGCGCGATTACTTGGCGCAGGTAATACTGGGCCTTGCGGTAATCTTGCTTTGTAAAATAAATTCTGTACATTCTAAAAAGAGCGTCAGAATTGCGCGGGTTCGCTATTACCGCGGAACGCAAGTCGGAAAGCTGCGAGGCTTCGTCGGCCGCCAAGAAGGAGCGCTGGTAGAGCAAAAAGCTTTTCATCGAAGAAGACGCTCCGCCCAACGCGCCGTTTATGTAACGCGAGGCTTGCGCCGATTTTCCGGTCCTTACCATGCTTTCAACATAAAGCTGAACCGCCTTTTCATTGTTGGGCGACTTGTTGTAAAGCGAGGCCGCCTTGTCCCACGCCTCCGCATAGTAGCCCAAGGCGAGGCAAATGCGCGTATGCGAGCAAATGGCGTCAATCGACGGATTAGGCCGCGCCATTATTTTTTTGCTGGAAGCGTAAGCCTCGCTCCACTTGCCCTCTTGCGCCAAAGTTTGAATCAAGAAAGAAAGCGCCTGCTGGTTGTCCGGCTCCACGGCAAGAACTTGGTTCGCCAATTCGGCGCCAGTTCTTTTTCCGATTGTGATTCCGCTTTCGCCGGCCAATTCCGCGGCGGCCAAAAGGGCCTCAAGGTCGTTGGGATAAAGGGAAAGCGCCTTTTCTATCGTAGAAACGGCAAGCGTCGTGTTTTTGTTCCATTCCTTTTGAACGCGGGAGCGCAAAAGCAAATAATCCTTTGAGTTTGAGCTTGACTTTGCGTAAACGTCAAGCAAGGAAGTCGCCTTTAAGTATTCGCCGGTGGCCACAAAAATCTTAGCCCGGAATAAAACCATTTCCAGGTCAGCCGGATTTTGCTGCAAGGCCATCAAGGCGTAGCGCTCCGCGGTGTTGTAGTCTCCGCTTGAATACGCGTTGCGCGAAAGGAGCTTTAGAAGCTCTATGCTTGACGGATAAAGGACAATCAAATTGTCGGTTACGTTCTTGCTTTCTTCGTAGCGGCCAAGCGCGTTCAAGCATGTGGCCAAAAGGTAATGAATTTCAAAGGCCTTGCTTTCTTGCGCGGCGATTTTTAAAAGATCGACAGCCTCGGCGTTTCTTGCGGACTTTGAATAAAGCAAGGCCAATAGATAGTTGGCCAAAACGCTTTTGGGGCTAAAGCCAAGCGCGGCTTTAAGGTGGGCCTCCGCTTCCGGATAATAGTCGCGGTTGGTCACAGGGCTTTTTAAGACCAGCGACGGAAGCGCGTTGGCCAAAAAATCCGCGTTGCCAGTGCTTGTGTCGTAGATTCCGTTCTTTGCGGACTCAATCGCTCCGGTATAAGCGTTGCGGGCGGGAACAGGCGGCGAATCCAAGTTAAGGCCTTGCGTTTGGCTGGGCCAAACAATCTTTAAGATTTCGACAATTATAAAAACCAGGACGCGCTCATTTTCTTGGTAATCGACCGAAGCTTTTTTTACGCTTTCGTAAGCGGAAAGCAAAGACTCCGGCGAGCCCTTTTGAACTTGCTCCAAAATGGCTTTTGATATTCCAGAAAAATATCCTTCGGAATCGTTTTTGCTTCGCTCGACATTTATGGCTGTGACTTCGCCGACGATTTCATCTTCTTCCAGCGGAGGCTCTTGGGCTTTTTTTGATTTGCTTTTTTTGTCTTTTTTAGAAGCCTTTGCCACAAGAACGGCAGTCTCTGAATCCTGGCCAGGATAATAGTCGGCGGCAAAATTCAATTGGCCTAAAGAGAAAAGCGCTGTTACAAGGCAAAGCAGCTTTTTGGGCATCTATCAGTCGTCCTCCGAAAAGAGACTGGGCTCGTCGTCTTCCTCTTGGATTGTGGGAAATTTGTCTTTCGCGCCTTGGCGAACGTAATACAGGATGATAAGAGAGATTCCGCCAGCGATGAGAATGAAAGGCATAAAGTAAGAAAAGAAAACCCTCATCTTCATGTTGATGATCTTAAACGTGAACAAGAAAAAGAAGGCTCCCAAAATCGTCAGCGCCGCCGACGGAATCACATAGAAGGTCCTGAATTTTTTGTAATGAAAGCGGCCCACCGGAAGCAAGGTGATTCCAAAAACAACGATGACAATCGGCCAATACTGCCTGAGCTGAACGACGCCAAGGCGCGCGTTCAAAAACAGCAAGCCTAAAGAAATCAAGCAAAGGTTGGCAGATATATAGAAGACAACAGCGTTTTGGGACAAAATCGAAACATAGACCAAGGCGGCCGTAATCAGCACGAGGGCGCAGTTAATGGCAAAGTGATAAGTCTCCATTTGCACCGCTGGAGGCAAAAAAGCCAAAACCACTCCCGTCAAAAAAAGTATAAGGCCCAGCGCCAACAGAATATTCTGAAATTTACGATTGTCTTTAGCCATAACTTCTATAATAACACAAAACGCGCCCTCTTGGCAACACATCGCGCGCAATTGAAAAAAAGTGGAAAAAGCGCTAAAGTTGCATCTTATAATGAAGAAAAACGCAATAATTAGGACAACCGCGGCGATATGCCTTTTGGCCGCGCTTTTTTCCTGCGGGAACGGAAATTCAACGAAAATAAAGCAGGGCAAGCAGTTTCAAAAGGAATTGGAGACTCTTTTGCAGGCGTCCAACGCTTCCGACGAAAACCTCCGCTACGCGATTATAAACAAAATTTCTTCAAAATGGCTTGCGGACCAAAAATACGACGACTTGATTCTTTACCTTACCGACCATGTTGAGCGCAATCCCGACGACAAATACAACGCCTATTGGCTTTTGATGACCGCCTACGCCTACATACAAATTCGGCAGGAACGCGTCGCGGAATACTACTTTGAGCGAATCATAAAAAACTATCCGGACCTTAAGGTAAAGGACCAGTCGGTTCACTTTTTGTGCTTGGAGCGCCTGATCCAAATTTCCACCGACCATGAAAACCGCATTCAGTACTTCAACACTTTGATAAACCGCTTTCCTTCAAACGTAAGCATAACAGAAATGTACGTCCGCCTTGCGCGCGAGTACGAGCAAATCGGAGAATGGACCCGCGCTCTAAAGACCTACACGCTTTTTTTGGAGCAGCCAGACGCAAGCTCAATCCAAATCACCGACATGCACGACATTTACAACTACGCGCGCAACTTGATCGACTTTAACAACTCGCCCAAAAACTGGACCTTTAAGACTTTGGAAGGCTTGACCGCCGCAGTAAAAGAGGCGATTATCCGCTACCAGCCAAGAAAGCTTGACGAGTACCGCTCAAAAGTGAATTTCTTCACTGTTTCTTGGAGGCAGGACGACAGCATTCCGACAGGCTCGGTTGACTTTTCGATGCGCAACTACATGCACGGAAACAGAATCACAATCACAGACGAACTTATTCCAGGCCCAACGATTAACGAAGCCTACTTAAAGAGCAAGGGCTGGACCTTGGCGGTTCCAACTTGGTATTTTTATTTTAGGAAAGTAAACTATCCGGCCAATCCGGACATTCACGGTACTTGGGAATGGGCAGGCATTTATATCGGCGAAATGATGTAGGCCGCTTAGCCGACCGCGCAACGAGGCCCGCGCCTATTTGGAGCACGCTCGTCATTGTTCTCGCGCTTTTTTGCGCGGCGAGCGCCTTTGCAAGTCCCGCGGCGCAAAACTTTGACCAAGGCAAAAAAGCCGCGCCCGAAGAATTCGCGCCGGAGGAATTTGCGTCTCCGTACGGAGGAACAGGCTTTCGCTTTGCGATCGACTTGCCCGGAGCCGACCGCGAGGAAGTCATTCCCTTTAAGGAACGCTGGCTGTCCTCTTGGGGCCGGGCGGAACTGAACTCCATTTTGGAGAACGGAAGCCAATACCGGCACTATGTCCGCCGCCGCTTGCAGGAGGAAGGGCTTCCCGCCTGCATAGAATACATTCCTGTAATCGAATCCAGCTACAAGCCTTTGGCAAAACCCGCCAGCGGGAAGTCCGTCGGCCTTTGGCAGTTTATGGAAAACAGCGTCGAAAACTACCTTAGGCTCAACAACTGGCTTGACGAGCGGCGGGATCCTTGGAAATCGACGGACGCGGCCATCAAAAAGCTAAAGGCCAACCACAAGCAGTTTGGCGACTGGCTTTTGGCGATTGCGGCCTACAATTGCGGAGCGGGCGCGGTCCGCCGGGCCTTGGCGAAAAGCCCGCAAAAAACTTTTTGGGCTTTGGCAAAAGAAAAATTGATTCCCGGCCACGCCATCGCCTACGTTCCAAACTTGCTTGCAGTAAGCGACATCGCCCAAAATTCCAGCTGGTACAAACTGGAATTGCCGGCGGCTTTTTACGACGCGGAAATCTACTCTCCCTTTGACGACTTTGACTACATCGAAACGCGGAGCGAAATAAGCCTAAAGGCCCTGGCAAGCGAGCTTAGGCTGGACCCCAAAACCTTGCTGGCGTTGAACCCCGCCCTTCTTTACGAGGCCACGCCGCCTGACGAAGCCTACGATTTGCGCCTTCCGCGCGGAATGAAGGCCGCCGCCCAAGACGCCATTTTATCCCTTATGCTTAAGAAAAATTATGCCGACAATAAGTAAGATGAAAAAGAATTTTTATTTTAAGGCAAAAAAACAAGCTCTTTTTATCGCGGCGGCCTTTTCCCTTTGCGGCCTTTTTGCCCAGCAAAAAGCGCAAGACCCAAACGCGCCCTTGGCATCAAAAAGCAAGATAAATTGGATTGAAAAAACATTCACCTCAAACGTAACCCTTGACATCGACAAGGCGGGCATTCCGATGCCCAGCGGAAAAAACTCCGCGGTGAACATGGTCACAAGCCGCCTTCCAAACTTGATAAAGGATCCGCTTTTGACAATTTACGTAGACTCAAGCAGAACTTTGGGCGACTACATTTTGGAACGGAAAATCTCCCTCCAGCAAATCACCGACATAATTGAATCCGGCAACAAGACCTTGGGATATTTTGAGAACAAAAACTTTTTGTTCAAGATGGACCACAAGCTTTTGTTGAATCAAGTCGGAAGCCTTTTCATCCGCCACCAGTCGCCCTACTCGCGCAGAAAGTCAATAGAAACGATTCCTTCGCGCGCCTACACAGGAATCATAATCGACGCGCGGGGAAAGCTTCCGGTTCACGGAGAGTTTGTCGACGACCAAGCAAACCCTTGCCTCTTTCCGCGCGTATGGAACGAAAAAATGGAAGTCGTTTACGAACGCAACATGATGGAAAGCGCGGCGGCCAAGGACAAGAGCGTTTGCGGCTACGATTGGAGCGACGACGAAAGCCGATACCGCTCGCGCGTCGGAGCGGATCCGATCCACATCACGGCCAAACAAATCTTTGGCCACAACAGAACCGACCTTGTCATAAGCGACGACGACGCGCTGCGCATCTTCTCCGTTCCGCAAAACGCCGAGCTTTTAAAGGCCGGAAAAATCGTCCTGCTTTTGGACAAGGACGTTTTGGTTCACGACGTTGCCGCTCCGTTAAAGGACGACTCTTACTACACAGCTTACAGAACCATAAAGAAGTATCCGCTTAAGCTACCCGGAGCCGACGCGATTGACGACAGTCCGGACAAAGGAGTACGCCTTCTTTACAACTTAAAGTTCATCGCCGACAGTCCCGAGCTCTTGCCGGAGGAACTTCCGCGCATCACGGAATTGGCTGACCTTCTAAAAGCGGCGCTGGACGACAACTCGTTCACGATTTTTGTCGCCGGCCACACAGCCGACATCGGCCAGCCAGAAAACCAAATGCGCCTTTCAATCGACAGAACGCAAACAATCATCGCGCTTTTGATCGAGCAAGGAATCGACAAAAACCTCTTTAGCTACCGCGGCTACGGCGAAACCGATCCCGTAGGCGACAACAGCACTAAAGAAGGCCGCGCCCTAAACCGCCGCGTAGTCATCACCTTGCGCCCGCGCCAGACTTACATACAACGTAGTTGGTAAAAAAAATAACACTCCCAGTTGCGGCTGCGTCTGTCGAAACCGCTAGCTAGCGTCGCTACTCGCTGTTTGCGTTTGAAACTATTTTACGCTGCCGCTTTCGCGTCAGCCGCAAACAGAGAGTTTTCGCCAGCCGCCCCGCGCCTTCGCGTGTTTTTTTATTACCACCACATATACAATCAGGCGCGAACGGTAAACTCGGGCGGTAGCGGAGCCTCAAAACGAAGGAGCTTTCCAGTAAGCGGGTGCGGCAGTTCAAGGCTAAGCGCGTGCAAAAAAATCCGTTCCGCCGCAGGGCCGCCGTACAATTGGTCTCCCAAAATCGGAAGGCCCTTTTGGCTAAGGTGTACGCGGATTTGGTGGGTGCGGCCTGTAAAAAGCTCCGCTTGGACAAAGAGGCGGCCGTCCTTTTCATCTAAAACCTTAAAATCCGTCCGAGCGAATTTTCCGCCCTTCTCTTTTGGAACAAAGCCCCACTTGGCCGCCTGGCTCTTTAGCGACACGCGGCCCAAATAGTTTTGGACGGAAAACGAACTGCCAATGCGGAGACTGCTTTCAAGCCCGGAAAGCGCGGCCCCGTTTTTGCCTTGAACAAAATCTTTTGAAAGGCCAAAACTGGCGGAGGCGTTTTTTGGCTTGCAATCTTTTGCGGCGCGAAGATTGTTCGCAAGACCATAACTTCCGGCCCGCTCGCAAACCGCAACGTAAACCTTTTTTGCCGCGCGGAGATTGTTGGCAAGCCCAAAAAGCGCGGCGTCGTTTTTGTCTTTAATATAATCTCTTCCAAGACCAAGACTTCCGGCGGCCTTTTCGACCTTGCCAGCAATATTCGCGCCGTCTTCCTCAAGCCGCGACGAATCAAAGGCGGCGAAAAGCGCGGCGTTGGCGGCCCTTTGCTTTGAGAACAAAATCACGCCGCTAGTGTCTCGGTCAAGCCGGTGGACGACGCCGCAGTATGGCGGATTTTTGTCAAGGCCGATTTTTTTATGCAAGTAGCGGATCACCGCCGCGCGCAAATTGTCGCGGTCCTTGGCAAAGGTAGCCTCGGTCGGAAAGCGCGGCGGCTTGTTGACTACGATTATCGCTTCGTCCTCGTATAAAACGCGCGATTCGTCCAGCTCAAATTTTATGTCGTCGTTGGGCTTTTCGTAAAAGAATTTTTCTTGGTCGTAAAGGACTTTTACCCGCGCGTTTTTTTTAAGGATAAAGGCCGGGTTCTTGCAAACAAAAAAGCCGCCGCGCGCGTTTTGGGCTTGCGAAGCCTTGCGTTCCGGCGAAGCGGCGACCATGACGTTCCCGCTAAAGAGCAAGCGGCGGATCTTGGAATTGCTAAGCGCGGCTTTTTCGCTGGCCGCGTTTTGGCCTTGAACACAGTCCGCGCGGGCCGCGTTTTGGCCTTGCAAAGCCTTGGGCAATTCCAGACGCAAAAAATCGTTTAGGGTCGCCGCGCTTTGAACGGTCAAAAGGATTTCTTGGCTCATACAAACTTATAGTCGGGCTCGCCGTTGGCCACGCAGATTTTTACGCGGCAGTCTTCCATGCAGACGTTTTCCTCAAAGGCAGCTATGTCAAAGGCCGCGGGGCTCATCAAATCGTCTGGATTAAAGCTCAGCTTTAGCTCCGTTTCCTCGCCCTCGCCTTCCAAGCGCGAAAAGGCTCCGTTTATCCTTACCAAGTCGACGACGACAGGAAGCAAGCGCTCCAAGCGCTTTTCGGAATACTTTTCCTCCAAAAAAACGACTTGCATTTTTTCGATTTCTTTGTGGCTTGCGTCCAAAATCTTTTTGCGCGACTCATAGCCGCAATTGTTGCATCTCTGCCATTCGGCAAAGTCCGAAAAGAATTTTGACGGAGCGATTTTAAGCGGCTTTAAAACCGAGTTGAACCAAGGAACCGCGCGGCCTTCCGAATAAAAAACATTTATCGCAAACGCGACGTCGCGCGCCCACGTTATGTCCTGGCTTGAAAAAATCGCGGTGCTCTTGGCCTCCTTTTTGTCGGAGAACAGTTGCTCAAAGTCAATGTGGTTTGGATAAAGCGGAAGCGCAAAGTCAATGCGGTCGCGGAAACCTTTTATCGAATCTCCTTCGGAGAGCGCGTAGTCCATCAAAAAGCCAAAGACGATTCCAGCGTTGTTCAAGAGCGCGGCTTTTTTTGAAAAAAGCTTTTTGTCCAAAAAGAATTTTTTTCCGGCCTCGCCGCGCATAATCACGTCAAGCGAGCAAAAAAGATTTTGCAAAAGGCCGATTATTTCAGAGTCGATGATTTCGGCCTTTGCGGGAATTGAATAGTAAACGTCGGGAGCCAAGCGCGCGGCCTTTTTTAAAAAGCCGGCCAGCTCTTTTTTGTCGGAGGAAAAGCGCCTGTCATGCAAAGCGAATTCCGTTATGCCCCTTTTAGCGAAAGACGCCAATTCAGAGTCTATGTTTGAAAGGTCAAAATTGTATTCGCTTTGCACGATTTTTCTCGCGCCGCCTAGTTAAGCTGCAAAAGCTTTATGCCGCGCTTTTTGCAGTCGGCAAGAATTTCATCGGACCAAATGCTAACCTGCGTTTCGCCGATGTGCGCCTTTTTAAGAAGGAACATGCACAAGCGCGACTGGCCGATTCCGCCGCCCAAGGTTTGGGTAAGCTGGCCTTTTAGCAATTTGGAATGGAACATCAATTTTTCGCGGTCCTCGCAGCCGCGCTCCTTTAGCTGGGCCTTAAGGGATTCGGGCGAAACGCGGATTCCCATCGAGCTAAGCTCAAAGGGCTGCTGCAAAAGTTCGTTCCAAACGATGATGTCGCCGTTCAAGCCCTTGTGGCCGTCGCCGGTCTCGGTAATCCAATCGTCGTAGTCGGGCGCGCGGCCGTCGTGCGGCTTTCCGTCGTCAAGCGCGGCTCCGATTCCCGTGATGAAAATCGCGCCGTATTTTTTTGCGGCCTCGCGCTCGCGCTCTTTTGGCGCAAGGTTGGGGAACTCGCGCTGCAAGTCGTCGCTGAACAAAAATTTAATGTTCTCGGGCAGCGTGGGCTTTAGCTTTGGATAAAAGTCGTACACGTAAAATTCCGCGCGCTTGATGCAGCGGTAAACTTTCTTCACTATTTCGTGCAAGTAGAAAACCGTTCGGTCAACGTCCTTTATCGCCATTTCCCAGTCCCACTGGTCAACGTACAAAGAATGCAGCGCGTCCATCTCGTCGTCGGGACGGATAGCGTTCATGTCGGTGTAGATTCCAAAGCCGGGCTCAAGCCCCAGTTCGGTCACCTTAAGGCGCTTCCACTTTGCCAAAGACTGGACAATCTCCAGCTTTTGGTCGCCAAGCGTCTTTACCGGAAAGCGGACGGGCCGCTCCACTCCGTTAAGGTCGTCGTTTACGCCGGTTCCGCTTCGCACAAAAAGAGGAGCGGTCACTCGCGTCAAATTCAATTCTGTTGAAAGGGCTGTTTGAAAAAAGTTCTTCAAAAGAACGATTGCATGTTCAGTTTCTTTTTCGCCAAGAATCGGCTTGTAGTTTTTTGGATAAATTTCCTTTGCCATATTAGGTTTCCTAGTGGGAACATTCTAGCGCTAATCAAGCAAAACGGCAAGAGCAACGCGCTTTTGACGTTTTATGCAAGCCTAAAAAAGCGGCGGGCGTTTTGGTCAACGGCGTCGCAAAGCGCGGCCTCTTCCATTCCGCGGGCCTGGGCGATGAACTTGTAGGTCCACTCGATGTAGGTCGGGTTGTTGGCCTTTCCCCTCATCGGAACGGGAGCCAAATACGGCGCGTCGGTTTCGACAAAAAGCATGTCTTGCGGAACGTAAGACAAAAGCGCTTTTTTTTCTTCCATCTGGGACTTTTTGGCGTAAGTGGCCGAGCCGCTAAAGCTTATGACGCATCCCAAATCCAAAAAGGCCTTGGTCTCTTCCAAGCCGTAGGAATAGCAGTGAATGACGCATCTCTCGCCCCAGCCGCTTTCCTTTACGCAATCCAAAGTTTCCGCAAAAGCGTCGCGCGAGTGGACGATTACAGGAAGGTCCAGCTCTTTTGCCAAGCCCAGCTGCATCATAAAAAGCTCGCGTTCCGCCAAAACCATCGCCGCGTCAAAGTCGTCTTGGCTGCGGCTGTCAACGCCGCTTGGATTCCAATGATGGTCAAGACCGCACTCGCCAAGAGCGCAAAGCTTTTTTCTAAAAGGGTCTAAAGACGAGCGGGCGGCCAAAATGTTTTTCTTTAGCGTTTCCACGCAGGCGGCGCGGTTTTTAATCGAGTCCGGGTCGGGCCAAATGCCGGCTGTAAACCAAACAAAATCGCGGCAAGCGGCGGCGGCATTTTTTGAGGCCGCGTCAAAAGAAGCGCCGCTTTCCATAAGCGCGAAAGTTTTTTCAAAAAGCTCTTGGCGGCCGCGCAAATCGTCGCAGTCGGTTCCAATGTCAAGAGCGAATTTAACGCCGCTTTCCGCCATTTTTTTTAGAACGGAGGCGCGGGTCCATTCTTCGTCCTCGCGCAATGACTTAAAATGAAAGTGAGTGTCGGAATACATAGAATCCGTTCCGCCTAAAGCTTAAAGCCCAAAACCACTTTCGCGTAAAAGTCCGCATGCCTTAATCGCAAGGTGGACGAAGAAATGTCAGAAAAATGCAGCGTGTCTGTCGTTCCCCTGCAGCCAACCTCAACGCCCGGCCTAAAAAAAGAGCTTCCAAAATCAAATGTAGTCATCAAGCCCAAGTCGGCGAAAATCTGAAAGTCGCGGACATTTCCAAAGGCGATTTTCAAGCCGGCGCCCGCCTTTGGACTGATTGTAAAAAGGCCAAAGCACAAGGGCAATCGCGCGACGGCTCCAACGCCAAAAATGTTCAAAGACTCGCCGCCGATTTTTCTATGCTCAAACTCAAAGATGCCGCCAAAATTCCTGTCAAAGGGAACAATCTCCAAATTGACAACAACGCCCGCGTCCAAATCAACCTTGGCGTCATCCTTTCCAAGCGGAAACAAGGCGCCGCCGTCAATCGAAATCGTGTACGGAGCCTCAAAGCCCTGCCAAGAAACTTTCGACTTTTTATCCCCGGATTTTTTTTCAGCCTCGCCGTCGTCCTTGCCGGATTTTTTAGCCTTAGGCTTTGACTTTTTTTCGCCGTCCGTTCCTTGGACAGAAGCGATTCTGTAAACGCCGCTTTCTTTTTCCCAAACAAGATTTGAAAGCTTTTCGTCAAGGCCCTCGCCAGACATTTTCCCGTAAAGGTCGTGGGCAACGGCGTATCGCAAGCCTTCGATTGGATTCATCGCAAACTCGGCGGCGACGCGGTTCTTTACCTTTGTGGCGCCGTGCTTGAAAATTTCCTCAAAGCAGTCCATGCCTTTTTGGGCCGCCATGTCGTAAGAAATAAATTTTACAAGCGCAGTGTAGTCGGAATTTGGCTCGGACAAAACAGCCTTGAATTTTTCCTGCCGTTCCGCCTTAAAAGCCTTGTCGTCCAGCGGCTTTTTTGACCTTTCAATCAACTTTAAGGCAAGCGCGGCCGGAATTGAAAAGTTTGTCGCGTCTCGGCCCACCGCCTTCCAAGTGTTGACGCCAATGACATCGTAGCCAGTCGCCGCGCTCTTTGACGCGACCAAAAGCGGCCCGCCGGAGTTTCCAGCGTCGATTTGAGCCGAGTGCTGGATTACCGTCGAAATGGCAGGGTCAATCAAGTCCTTTATGCGGGCCGCGGAATTGGTGACGCTGCCCTTGCCGAATTGCCAGACAGGTTCGTCTCCAAGCCCCGGAAAGCCGGCGGAAACCACGTCCTGGCCGTCATAGACTTTTCCAGCGTAGAACGAAAGGCCGCGTTTAAAATAATTGGCGTTGTTCTCAAAACGCAAAATCGCCAAGTCAATGTCGTCGTCCGTAACCAAGACATAAAGGTTATCGTACTTGGCCAGGCTTCCGTCGTCCTTTTCAAATTCCAAGCTGACGCTGGCGGCTTGGCTTACGACATGCCTGTTTGTGACAATGTAGTTTTGTCCGTCCTTGTCAACGTAGACAAAGGCCGAGCCAAAGCCTCCCTTTAAATATGAGTCAACGTATTCAGCGTAGGAATTGTAGCCGCGATTTTGCAGCTTGTCGCGAAAGTCTTCCAAAAACTTTATCTGCGCGTCGGAATATTTTTGCCGAGCGATTCCAACATAGTTTTTTACTTGAGCGAAGGCCAAAGAACAAAACAAAAACGCCGCGGAGGCAATAATAAACTTCTTCATATATTAGGCATTATAAACCATCGGACGCTTTCTTTCAAGTCGCTCTGACTTGCTCAAGTCTTATTAATAATATTCAACGACCGTCAATTTTTCTATGTATCCGGCGTCACTTGTGTCTACAGGCATCAAAGGAGAGCGCGTAAGAAGCGCCTTGTCGCCAAAAAGACGCTTAACCTCATCTCTTGCCGCGTCGTAATTATCATTGCATTTTACATCCACAACTTTAAAATCTTTGCCTTCGACAAAAAATTCAAAGTCGCCGATATACACATATTTTTCGCCCTTCGGAACCTTTACCATAAATCCAGACGGAAGGTAAATCAAAAGATTTGTGTCGCCGTGAAAATAATATTGGAACGGATAGGTAAAGCAAAAATTATTTGTCTTTGTCTTTTCGTAATTGGCAAGAAAAATTTCTCCGTTCTTAAAGTGAGCCTGGCTTTCAAAAACTCCTACGTCCCAAGCGTCAACCTTGCTTTGCGCAGGAACATATGGAAGATAGTAAACATCCTGTTTTTCAAGAACGTCTTCAGAAACGCCGCGCGTCTTGACAAAAAAATCCAAGTCTTGCTTGTTGTGAACAGTCACGCGTCCGACAAACATAACCTCATTGCTTTTGGGAGCGTCAATCTTAGCGCCTTCTTTCTTTGGCTTTCTCTTGCCGGCGCTTAAAAAAGAGCTTGCGAACACAAGCAAAAGCGCAAAAACTATAAAAGACTTATTGATTTGCATTCTCATACTCCTTAACAACATACTCCATTTCTTCGTTGATTATCGGCTCCCACTCCGTTCCTTTAAATTTAGACAAAGTAAACTCAAGGGCCTTTTTTCTTTCTTCCCAAATCCACCTGCAATATTTCTTCGCCTTTTTTTCATCGCCGCATTCTTTTAGCATCCTTTCATACAATTCATCAGGATCTGTTTCCCAATACTGCCAACAGACTATTTTCTTGTCATTCGGAATGTCAAGAACATCATTTTTGGATATGAGCCATTGCTCACCGAAAAAATTCTTTGCAAAAGGATTTGCGACTGTCTCAAGAGTCTCTTGCGTTCCCATAAAACGGCATCGAACCGTCTTTCCCATAGCTTCCGACAAACTAACTGATTTGTCGTCAAAATGCTCATACCTTGCCCAACGGGTGCCTTTTTCAACAGGAGCGAAACAAAAAAAATCGCTTCCGACCATTTTTGCCCGACGGCATTGCGAAGTGATATACGCAGGCTTTTTGTCAAAGTTAATTTGCGACGCTCCCTTTATATTGCCAACGCCATATATTAGAACGCCGTCATTCACACTCAAGAAACCCGAAGGATTCCAATTTTTTACTTGCGAAAAGGCAAGCGGCGAAATAAAAAACGCGGTCAACGCAATCAAAAACTTTTTCATAGTTTGATTATAAGTCAACCGCATTTTTTTTTCAATATCAAATTATTCTTGAATGTTTTTGGCCGTCTCGTTGTACGCGTCCATCCAAGGAGTGCCGGCGTAATAGCTTTGGAATTTTTTCGTCGCCAATTTATAGAATTGCTTTGTGCAAGGCTTTCCCTTGAACACAAGCTTATTGGGCGTTTGCACGTCCGTAAATTTCTCGCCTGTGGAAGCGGCCACAGCGACAGACTCGGCGAAAATCATTCCATAAGTGTAAACGCCAGGCTCGTTGGGAACGTCGATGACCAAAACCTGCTGGTTGGGCTTAAAGTCCATGTCCCATACATTGTCAGAGCCAAAAAGCTTGTTTCCCTTTTGGACAACGCCGCCGGTAATTCTTCCCTTCATCTTTGTAATCATATAGCGGCTTCCGGGCTTGCAGGGCTTGAAAATCGTCCAACTTTGCATGTCGCCAAAAGGATACTCAAACGACTGCTCGTCAACGCCAAGTTTGGGATTGATTTGCTTGAACGTCGCCGCGTCGTTCCCCGGCATCGTAAAAAAAATTACGCAAGAATTTTCAGGCGTCATCGTCTCGTCATACTGGCCGGCGTAGCTTCCAGCCGCAGCCTTTTTTTGGGCAAAAGCGTTGTTCGCAAAAAGAAGAGCGGCAAAGAGCGCGGCCGCCACAACATTTTTTTTCATAAGATAGTCTCCTAAAAAAAGTTTTCTCTTATAATATAATCCCCTCCCCGATTTTTTGTCAAGCAAAAGGCGGCGAGCGCATGTCGCCAAGACCGTGAGCGAGATTGCCCTTCTTGCGCAAAATGAAAAAAACTGTTACTATGCTTTTATCGCCGAAATGGTGGAATTGGTAGACACAAGGGACTTAAAATCCCTCGGCCGTAAAAGGCCGTGCCGGTTCAATCCCGGTTTTCGGCAAAAAAAAATCCGCCGATCGGCGGATTTTTTTTATTTGACTTTTGAAAAGAGCTCCGCCATTGCGGCGCGATAATCTTATTCGCGCCGCAAAAGGAACGAGTCAAGGCCTTGAGCGAAGCGTGCCTTGACCGTTCCTATTTTACTTTAGAGAAAAGCTCCGCCATTTCGCCGCGCCAAGCGCCTGGATTGTTGCGGTCTTCCCACTCGATTATTTTTTCAATCTTAAAATGCTTTGCGTCCGAAGGGTTTTCTCTTGTGATGACCGCAAAGCGGCCCTGGCCAATGTAAGCGATGTTTTGGTTTGAAGCCAAAGATTCCGCCGCGTTAAGCTTTTCCAAAACGCAGTCAAAATGCATCGGCAGGCCTGTCGCCTTGTCGGCAATCGCGCTGGACAAATCCTCAATCGGTTTTCCGCAAGCGGGGCAAATCGTCTCGCGGGCCTTAAACTCTCGGATCGCGCTTTCACGCGCGGCAATGTCGGCGGGGGTCTCAGGATTAAAATGGCTCCTGGGCTGCTGCCTGCTTTCCGGCCTGTTGTTGGACCATGAACTTTTTTGCCTATTGTTTCTTCGGTTGTTTCTGTCTCTTCTTCCCATTGTTAATTCAATCCTTCCTTTGCATTTAAATGCAATTCGTCAGGATTGTCAACCATATTGCGGCTAATTACAGACGCTATTCTGTTAATCGCATTATCCAAGTACGAAGAGTCGCGGATTTTTTCTCTCAAAGCCAATAGTCTTGGAGGCAAATCTTCATATTCAAATTCCGCCTCTGCAACATCATAAGCGGCAAAATCTAACGCAGCGCTCATTTCTTAGGATCTTCCTCCCGACACCCAAAATAGTTAAGGCAAGCGGCAAAAGGCCGCCAATCGTTCAATTTTCTGAAAATGCATTTTCTATCAGATGGACGCTCTCAAAGCCAGGAAGCCCCACTGCCACAGCGTCAAACCTGATAATCTTGTTACTATATTGTCGATGATTTTTCAAAAAATATTTAGCGGTTTCTACTATCTTGCGCCTTTTTCTTGGCCCCAGCTCGGCGGCCAAAAGGTCCGCGTCGCCGTTTGGCAGGGCCTTGACTTCGGCAAAAACCAGCGTGTCGCCTTTTTCAAGGATTATGTCTATTTCGCCAAAACGAGTCCTAAAGTTGCGCTCTACGACAGAAAAGCCCTTTTGCGCGTAAAAAGCCGCGGCGGCATCCTCCCCCGCCTTTCCCAAGACTTTTGTGTTGGAAGAATTTCTCATCCAGGCTAGATTTCTTCCAATTCTTCAAGCTCTTCCACGTCTTGAGCGTCGGAATTGCCGCTGTTTTTCTTGTCAAAGCCGGCCATTCTGGCGATGTTGGAGCCTTCCTCCAAAGCCACCGTGTGTCCGCTTGTAAGCAAGTACTTTAGGTTCCATCTTTTGATGGCCGCCATGTGATAAGGCTTGATAGTCTTTCCTTCTGCCAGGAACATATTCTTTCCGTCGTCAAAAAAAACCGGAGCGGAAAAAACCATGTTCAACTTCGCGTCCGCGGCGCTGAACTTTTTCATCATTCCCATTTTTTGGCCTCTCTCATTCTCACTTTTTTAAATCCGCGACAAAGGCGAAAATTTTCGCGACGGCTTCCCAGGTTTCCGGGGGAACGATTGAGCCAATCTCCTGAACGGTCAAAAAGTCGGCCAGTTCGCCGTTCTTGACCAAAGGGATTTTTTCCCGTTCCGCAATTTCCAACATTTTTTCAGCCAAATAGCCTTTAGCGCTTGCGGCTATCAAGGGGGCGCTCGCTCCTTGGGGATACTTTAACGCGACGGCTCTTTTTTCGTTTTTCATGCAAAGCCCTCTACGCCAAAAATCGGCAAGTCTTCCGCGCCAAATGTCGAAAAGTTGTCAAAGTCCGCGATTTCAATCCTTGAGGCCAGCCCCAAAGATTTCGCCAATGTCTTTAGATTCTCTTGACCTATATCTTCCAGCGACTTTTTGCCTTCGCTGGAGATGATAAGCTTGCGTACTTTTTTATCCTTAAAATATAGCGCAAAATACAAATTTGCGCAAATGTTTTTAAAGTTTATCACCATTTTTTCAACGGCGGAATTTTCGTAGTCCAAATAAAGGCGCAAGACTCCGTTTCCGTCTTTTAGGGGATTATTTTTCTGGGAATTGATTTGGTATTCAAAGGGGAACAAAAGCCAGCCCTTTCGCGCTTCTTGGACGGAACTGTTTCCGCCCCGCAAATGGTTGAACAAGGCCAAGGCGCCAGCCTTTTCTTCCGAAAAAGAGGAGGCCGAAAATCCGCCGCCGCCATCGATTTTCGCGGCGGAAAAAACGTCAAAAAAGCGCTTTACTTCGCCAAAGATTCGCTCGTAATCCGCGCCTTGGCCGCCAGCTTCATCGCCGGCCGAGCCTTCTTGGCCTTGCGCGTTTTGCCCGTCCTGCCGGGAACCGGCTTCCGAGCCTTCCCTTCCGCCAAGCGCGTCCATAATTTGATCCAAGGCGGCGCTGTCGCAGTCAACGCCCTTTTCTTCCAAAGCCAGCGCGGCTTCGGCGGCTTCGGCTTCGCGGCCCTTAAACTTTTGGGCGGCGCGGCGAATTTTTTGCATAAAGCGGGCGTCAATCTTAAAGCCGCTTTGCGTCATTGACTGCAAGATTCTGGCGCTCACGCTGTCGGCGCTCAAACCCAACGCCGCCAAAAATTCACCCGCTTCCGGGCTTAAAACAGAAAAAGCTTTTACAAGATTTTCGCCGCCTTGCCCAGCGGCACTTGGAACTATTTTTAGGGCCACGCTTCCGCCGGCCAACGAGATTTGGGCCCTAAAGCTTTGGCCGGCGGCAAGATTTTGGGCGGACTTGGCGGCGAACCTTCCGCCCGCAAAAGAAAGCAAGTAATTTCCGCCGCCCAAATTTTTCAACACCCGCGCAAAAACAAAGTCGCCCTCCCGCAAGTTCTGTTGAACTCCAGAAAGGGCGCCTTGTGATTTGATTCCTACAACTTCCATAAGTCCGGTCAAGGCACGCTACGCTCAAGGCCTTGACTCGGCCTTTTTGAGGCGCGAATAAAAATTATCGCGCCTCAATGACCCTGCGTAAAAGTACGCGGGGGCGTGCCATCAGATTATTTCTTCTCGGCGGCGGCGGCTTCGGCGGCGTGCTCAGCCTTCTGCTCGGCCTTGATCTCCGCTTCCTTTTGGGCGGCGGCGGCGTCAGCGCGGGCGTTGCGGGCGGCAACGGCGGCGGCAACCGCTCCGCCAACAAGCTGCTTAACCTTGGCTTTCTTTCCAATCTTCTCGCGGATGTAGTAAAGCTTGGCGCGGCGAACTTTGCCGGGGCGCACTACTTCTACCTTGACGATGCGGGGCGAGTTGATCGGGAACACGCGCTCTACGCCAACGCCAAAAGAAGTCTTTCTAACAGTGAATGTGCGGCGGGCGCCGGCATTCTTCATGCAAAGAACAAGGCCTTCAAAAACCTGAATGCGCTCTGTCTTTCCTTCGATAATCTTGAAGTAAACCTTTACGGTGTCTCCAACGTTAAAAGCCTGGGCGCCGGCGCGCTTCTGGCCTTCTTCAATAGTCTTAATTAAGTCCATCATTTTCTCCGTTTAGGATTATGCTTTTTGTAAGCAAAACCCGTAATCTCCTCAATCATCTTTTCTGCTTCTGCAGTAAGACTGCCGTTCCTTCTTGCCTCGGCGATCAAATCGGGCCGATTCATAAAGGTTTTTTCAAGGCGCTTTTGCAGACGCCACTTTCGGATCTTTTCGTGGTTTCCGCTTGTCAAAACAGGCGGAACTTCCATTCCCTTATACACAGGCGGCCTGGTGTATTGCGGGTACTCCAAAAGCGAGTCGGTGTAGCTTTCTTCGTCAAGCGATTCCGAAGAGATAACGCCGTCAATCAAGCGATACACAGTATCGATTACGACCAACGCCGCGACTTCGCCGCTAGACATGACATAGTCTCCGACGCTGATTTCGTCGTCAACATATTCATCGATAATCCGCTGGTCGATGCCTTCGTATCGGCCGCAAATTATCACAAGCTCTTTTTCCCGGCTCAATTCTTGCGCCTTCTTTTGCGTAAAGGGCTTTCCGCTAGGCGTCACGTAAATCACGCGGCGGTCCTTTTTGTAAGCCTTAACGCTGTCCAGCGCTTTTCCAAGGGGCTCGGCCAACATAAGCTGTCCGGCTCCTCCGCCATACGGACTGTCATCACAAGTTTTGTGTTTGTCAAAGGCAAAATCCCTGACATTCACCAAATCGTAGGCAATAATTTCCTTTTCAACCGCTTTCGCCATGATTGAGGCTTCAAAAAAAGCGCGCGGAATCTCAGGAAATAAGGTCAGCACAGTAAATTTCATGGACTTACTCCAGAATCCAGAGGTGCATCAGTTGAACCGTCTTTGCTTCAACGTCAACCTTTCCAACGTGCGTAGCGTTGAACGGAATCAAAACCGTCCGCGGCTTTCCGCCAGAAGTTTTTTTGACGCTGTCCTCAAGAAGGCCGCAACTCTCGGAAAGAACAACCTCCAACAGGTCGCCCGCCCCGCCTTCCAATACGTCTGTGATTGAACCTATAACTACAGGCGCAATCTCATTTGCCAATCCGTTCTCGTAGTAAACTAGAGAGCAATTTTTTAGATCCTCAATAAGCCACTCTCCCTCTTTAGGTTGAAGGGCTTTCTCGCGGGGAACGCGAAGCTCGGCGCCGTTTAATTTTCTCGCCGCTTCCGGAGAATCAACTCCCGCCAATTTCATGTAAAAGGCGTTTTGGGAACCTTCGACGCGCTCCACTTTGTAAAGCGTTGTCTGCCCCTTAAGCCTCAAAGCGACTTCCTTTAACTGAGCGATGTGCTCATAACGGCCGGAAGCGCTCTCAACTTTAAATTCGCCCGAAAGTCCGTGAGGGCCTCGAACAAAAGCCACAGTCAAATCCATCGGCGCTATCAGTCCAGAATTTCAAGGCTGTATCGCTTGCCGTCTTTGTTAACCGTCGCGCCCAAAACAGTGCGCAAGGCTTTGGCAATGCGGCCATACTTGCCGATTACTTTTCCGATGTCGCTGTCGGCAACCTTCAACTCCAAAACAGGGCCGCGTTCGCCTTCAGTCTCATTCACAGAAACCGCGTCCGGATTATCGACCAATGATTTAGCAATGTATTCAATCAGGTCTTTTTCCATTTGCGATTCCTACTTTGACTGACCGTTGCGGGCCAGGCCTTTTTTGTTGAAAATTTTAGCCACTGTGTCAGTAGGCTGAGCGCCGACGCTAAGCCAATACTTGGCGCGGTCTTCTTTGAAAGCGATTTGTTTTTCCGCAACTTCGATGGGCTGGTAAGTTCCAATCTCTTCGATTGTCTTGCCGTCGCGGGGTTTTCTCGCGTCCATTACAACGATGCGGTAGCAGGGCCTTTTGGCCGCGCCAAATCTCTTAAGTCTGATTTTGACCACCTTAAACCTCCATGTAGAACTCGAAGCGAACGGGCTCAAGTTCTAATTTAGACAATAATACACTATACAGTGTGAGCGTTAATTATAATGAATTGAATAAACTTAATCAAGTGTATAACAAATAAAAAAGCGGGCTTAATTGGCGGGTCCCAGCGACGAAAAAAATGAGCCTTAGGTTCCCCCCGTCCTCCGCTTGCGGCTTAATGCCTGCGGCCAAGCCGCTTCGCTGACGGGGCCCCACACCAAGGCTCTTTTTTTCTGCGTCCCGCCCTATTCCGCCCGCTTTTTTTCATTCTACCCTAATTGTGTTTTTTCATTATTATTCACGCAAAAAAAAGAGGCCGTCCCGCGCCTTCGCGCCGCTTTTTCTTCGTTCTACATTAAATGCTTTTTCATTATATTAAAGCGAAAAAAAATGCTCCCGCGGGAGGACAAAAAAAAACGCCCGCGGATTGGCGGGCGCGTTTTGGGCTTGATAAAAGCTTTATAGGGTGCGGGCTAGGCGCATTCCCAAGTAATAGTTGGAAAAATCCGCCGGATCCCAGTTGCGGTTGGTGATTTCGTAGTACATCGTGTCGGTTCCGGCATAGCCGCCGCCGCGGTTGGCGCACTTTCCGTTTGTGGACTTAAGGTCGTTGCACCATTCCCAAACGTTTCCGCTCATGTCGTAAATGCCAAGCTCGTTGGGCTTTTTCTTGCCAACCTCGCGGGTCTTGTTTTCGCTGTTAAAGTAGTACCAAGCGACTTCGTTTACGTCGTCGCCGCCCGAATACATGTAGCTGGCCAACTGGCTTCCGCCGCCGGCCGCCAATTCCCATTCCGCCTGGGTTGGAAGGCGGTAGCCTGTCTTTGTAAGGTCGCAGGTGACGGTGGCGCTCACGATTTTTCCGCCAGCGTCGCGCTTGACGTCGTTGATTGTGTAGCATTGGGCGGCCGCTCCCAAAGTCTGGGCGGTCAATTGGTTGCAAAAGAAAACCGCGTCGTACCAAGTGATGTTTTCAACCGGGCGGCGGCCTTGAACTTCTCCCGCGGCGGGATTGTTCTTGAATGAACTGGGATTGGCTCCCATTACGCTGTTGTATAAATCCTGGGTGACTTCAAATTTGCTGATGGAAAAGCCTTTGATGGTTTGCGATCCAATGGTTCCCGCAAAATTATTCACTTGAACCGTCTGGCCAGAGGGGATTACAGTTACAAAATCCTGGGCGACAGTTGAAGCGCTGGGAACCGCAAAAGCGAACAAACTTTCAGCTGCAAACAAGGCGCACAAACAAATTGATTTTGCTTTCATTGCCATTCTCCTATAAAAAAGTCCAACGTACTTTCCCCTTATTTTAAATCATTGTAATTATACCACTCTTCTCTTAAAAATGCAAGTTTTTAAAGAAAAAATTTTTTTTAGCCCTTTTTATATGGAAAAAAAGCGAAAAGCGCGCTATAATATCGGTATTTTTGGAGGCATTCATTATGGTAAAAGAAGCCGGCTACAAGCCGTTGGATATGAAGACATGGGCCAGAACGCCCTACTACAACTATTACGCGCACGGCTCAAAGGGAATGTGCGCCGTAACCGCCAATTTGGACATTTCGGCCCTGGCAAAAAAAGCGGGCGAAGACATTTACATTCCGCTCCTTTACGCCATCACAAAAGTAATCAACGCGCGCAAGGAATTCCGCGTCGGCTACTGCAAGGAAAACGGAGAATTGATGGTTTGGGACTACATTTGCCCCATCCACCGCGTTTTCCACCCCGACACGGAGACTTTCACCCGAATTTGCACTGAATGGAAGGAAGACTACAAGTCTTTCGCCAAGGGAGCCGCGGCCGACATAGAAAAAGGCGAAAGATGCGCCACGCTCAACGCCGACGAGTTTCCCGACAGCGTTTTTGAAGTTTCATACGTTCCCTGGCTGCACTACAGTTCGGTCAACATGAAAATGTCCGAAAGCGGAAAGTATTTGGCGCCTATCGTCACAATCGGAAAGGCGGAGAAAATCGGCGGCGCGACGCAGATTCCGCTTACAATGCAAATCAGCCACGCCGTGGCCGACGGCTTCCACATCGCCCGCTTCTTTGAAGAAGTCAAGGCCGAAACGGAAAAGCTTGCCGCCAGCCTCTAATCGCGCCGAAATAACAAGCAAGTCTAAAACAAAAAAAACCGCTCCTAAAGAGCGGTTTTTTTTATCGAGAAAATTGCCTTTAAACGGCAGCTCTATTTAAGGGCGGCGCTGATGCGCTCCAAAACCTTTTTGCGGTCAAGGGGCTTGATGATGTAGTTCTTGGCTCCAAGAAGCAATGATTTTTTAACCAACTCTTCCTTTCCAAGAGCGCTTACCATTACGACGCGCGCGTTTTTGTCAAAAGCCATAATCTGCTCAAGGGCGGTGATTCCGTCCATGCGCGGCATTGTGATGTCCATCGTGACGATGTCAACGTTGGGGCACAATTCCTTGTATTTGTCGACGCCCTCTTTGCCGTCGCCGGCAGTGGCGACAACTTCGTAGCCTTCGCTGGCGAGAATCTGGCCCAACTGCTTTGCGACGAACATTGAGTCGTCAACAACCAAGACGCGGAATTTAGATCCGTCGTCTTTTGTTCCTTCAGGGGGACGCTCGTTAATTGCAGGAAAATCGCCTTTTGTTTTCATATTATCTTCTCCCTTTAAACCTTATTCAGCGCGTTCGCGAATAGCGACGTTCAATTCAATTTCACCGCACTCAGAAATGAGAGGAACAATCAAGGCCTCTACATTTTGAGCGGAACCCGGCAAAGCCGCAATTTCCATCTTTTCGCCGGCAAACAACGTTGGCGGCGTCAAGTCAAACTTAAATCCAAGCTCGTGGAGCTTTGTGACGGCTTGGGCTGTAATCAAGTTGGCCAGCTCGCTGATTGTGGCCTTGGCCAAGTCGTCAAACTGCGTAAGAGTTTCCCCGTTCATTTTTGAAGCGAGGTTAAGGGCGGTCTCGTAAGTCATGTCAAAAAGAACGCGACCCTCAACGTCGCCCGCCAAACCAACAAGCGCGGCAACGCCCATAACAGGCATGGCCACTGATTTGAGAGACAATTCTCCGCGTTTTACTTCAGCTCCTCCGAGAACCTCTTTAAGAACCCTGTATGAAGTTTCTACAAACGGATTGATATACTCAACTCTCATGCATTTCTCCTTATATTATTGTTTGCTATAATACGTCAATGAACCCTGGGTCTTTTCGCCCCAGTTCAAGCCAGAACCAACGCTTTCGTTTTCTCCCAGGAACAAGATTCCGTTGCCCTTGAGCTTTTCCTCAAAGTCAGCCAAAACCGTCTTTTGGCCTTCCGGCGGAATCAGCGAAAGCACGTCACGCGCAAATATAATGTCTGTCATCGGCAACGCGTTGGCGTTTTTAATGTCGTGATACTCAAACATTATAATGTCTTTTATTTCTTGTGTAAAGGTGTATTCCCCAGTCACGCTCTTTTGAACGTAGGGAGCCAGCCAACCGGCGGCGTCCGCGTCGGAGACAGTGAGCAAGGGAGCGTTGGCGATGTTAAGCAAGTCGGTTTCGTGCGCGTAAACGCGGATCTTTGACTGCGGGTAGCGCTTTTTTAGAACGCAGGCAAGCGAGAAAGACTCTTGGCCTTTTCCGCAGCCGGGGTTCCAAACCAAAATTTGCTTGGCCGCGTTGTCCGGCAAGATATTGAAAACCGCGTCCGCGTACTCTTTTGTCCAAAAGGCGCCGCTGTTGCTTGACCAGAAGGGCTTTAGGAACTCGTCCGCGTCATTCGCCGACGCGAACTGGACCGAAGCCCCGGCGCGGCTTTCCTTCCATTCGGAATAGCGGCTGTCAAACCAAGACTTGTTGACTTCCGTAACGTAGAATTTCTTGAACTCATTAAGGCCGTCGATGACGAACTTTCTGTCGGGATCGTCAGAAGCGGCGCTTGCCTCAACGGCTGGAGCGGCGGGAGCGGCGGCCTTTGCCGGAGGAACGTCGCCTGAGCGCTCGTCAATGTCGTCGTCAGGATTGACAGCCTTTTCGGCGGCCTCTTTTTTGCCCTCTTCCGCAAGAGCCTCATCTTTGGGAAGCTCGTAGCTTCTAGGCTCGTCGCGGCCCTCGTCATCGGAATTCTGTCCAAAGATTCTGGCAATGTCCAGCAAAACGTAGAGGCGGTCGCGGGCCTCCACTATTCCGTAAATGAATTTAATGTTAATGTCGCCGAACAAGGGGTGCGGCGGCTGGATTGAAGACTTTTGAATGCCGACAATTCCTTCGATTTGGTCAACCACAACGCCAAAGACATGGTCTTCGATTGTGATGATCAAAAGGTTTTCGATGTTGTCGGCCTTTCTCGGAGGAACTTCAATGTTAAAGAATTTGCGCAAGTCGATGATCGGAATGATTTCTCCGCGCAAATTGTAAACGCCCAAAACAAAAGGCACAGTGTTGGGAACGTAAGTAAAGCGGCTGGCTTTTACGATTTCCTTTACGTGCATAATGTCAATCGCGTAGTCTTTTCCCGCAAGAGTGAAGGCCGCCATTCTAAAGTCGAACAAGGCGACCGACTCGCGCTCTTCGTCTTCTTCATAACCACGCTCAGTATTGTCTGTCTGGCTGTTAATCGCCACTGCTGTCTCTTCCATAAACTACGCCCTTTTTTCCTGAAGCTGTTGCGCGTCTTTTTCCTGCCGAACTCCAAGCTCAAGCAGTTGACTTACATCGATAATCAAAGAAACCGAACCGTCGCCCAAGATTGAGGCTCCGGCAATTCCAGGCGAATTGGTGAACTGGTCGTGCAAGGCCTTGATTACAACGTCTTCCTCGCCGATCAATGAGTCAACCATAACGCCGATCTTTTTTTCTTGCGTTCCGACAATGACAACAAAGCAATAGTCGCTTGTGTTGGCACTCTTTATGTGGAAGAGGCGGCTCAAGCGCAAAACGCTGATCACTTCGTCGCGAACGTTCATTACTTCGTAATTGTCGATTGTGTTGATTTCTTCCTTGCGAACGCGCTGGCTTTCGATAACCGACGTGATCGGAATCGAGTAAACTTGCGTGCCGACGCGAACCAAAAGGCCCTGGATGATGGCCAAAGTAAGGGGCAGCTTGATCGTAAAGGTCGAGCCCTTGCCGGCTCCCGAAGTGACGGAAACCGTTCCCTTGAGTTTTTCTATCATCGTGCGGACAACGTCCAAGCCTACGCCGCGGCCTGAAACATTTGAAATTTTGTCGGCGGTCGAGAAGCCCGGCATAAAAATAAGGTTGTAGGCTTCTTGGTCCGTAAGCAATTTGTTTGGATGTATAAGGCCGCGGTTGATGGCCTTGTTGCGCACTTTTTCAACGTTGATGCCAGCGCCGTCGTCGGAGATTTCGATGACGATTTGGTTGCCCTCGTTGGCGGCCTTAAGGAGCAAGGTTCCGGTCTCGGGCTTTCCCGCGGCCTTGCGGACATCAGGCTCTTCGATTCCGTGGTCAACTGAATTGCGGACGCAGTGCATGATCGGGTCAAGCAAGTCGTCGACGACAGTCTTGTCCAATTCGGTGTCTTCGCCTTCCATGACCAGCTCGACCTTCTTTTTGAGGTCGCGCTGCAAGTCGCGGACGACGCGGGGGAAGCGGTTGAAAATCTGCGAAATGGGAACCATTCGGGTTTTCATTACGCCTTCCTGAAGCTCGCCTACGATCTGTCCAAGGTTTTGCGTTGAGCCGCGGAACTTTACGTTAAGGTCCTTTAAGGTTGCCGTAAAGGGGTCGAAATAATTGATCAAGTCGCCGTATTCCTGAACGATTTTAGCCTTAACGTCCTTTGCCGGAGTGCCGTTCTGCATGTCGTTAAGGTATTCGGGAAGCTGCTCAAAAAGGCGGCGGTACTTTTCCCTAAAGCCGGCCATGCAAGTCATCAACTGAACCTGCATGTCGTTCATTTGCATGGCGTACTGGTTAAAGGCCGCCTTTATGATAACGGTTTCTGAAACAAGGTTGAGCAAATAGTCGATGCGCTTTGAGTCCACGCGCAAAACAGCGTTCTGCTGGATGTGGGTTCCTGTCGCGGGAGCGGCTTTTGCCGGAGCGGCCGCCTTGGGAGCCTCGGCCTTTGGCGCTTTCTGGGCGGGAGCCGGAGCGGGCGCGGAAACCGGAGCGCTTTCTTGCGCGGCGGCTGGAGCCGGAGCCTCGGCTTTTGGCGCCGGGGCTGGAGCGGCTGCTGCGGGAGCGGAGGCCGCAGGGGCGGCGCCCGCTGTCGGGCCGGTTACCGGCTGGCAGTCAGTGCTAAGGGTTACGTCGCTAAGGAAGGCGATGTCTTCGATCGCGCTGGGCTCCTGGTCGGAAGCCAAGTAGTAAACGACTTGCGGATAAAATTCGTCTTCGTAAAGGGCGTCAAAATCAGGAACGGTTTTAAGAACGGTTCCGCAGGCCTTAAGGGCGGCAAAGACTTGAATGCCGCCGACTGAGTTCATCGGATTGTTTTCGTCAAAGCGGACGTCCACGCTGTAAAGTTTTTGGGCGCCCTGCAAGCCGTCTCTAAGCTCGTTGTAATCGTCCGCGCTAATCGGCGGAAGGCTAGCGGCCGGAGCGGCAGGTTCCGGAGCGGCAGGTTCCGGAGCGGGAGCGGCAGGAGCGGGCGTCGGAGCCGAAGCGGCGGCGGTTCCAGCTGGAGGCGCGGCCTTTTTCTTTTTCTTGTCGCCTTTTTCCGGAATCAAAGCGTTAAGGCGGCTTTCTAACGGACCGACGTCCTCTTGGTAAACAGAGCCGTTGGCGCGAGCGTCAAGCATGGCCTTGATAACGTCGATCGAATTTAAGAGCAAGTCGACGATTTCTTCGTTGGCGGCCAAACGGTCGCTTCTAAGCTCGTCCAAAACGTCTTCGACTTTATGAGTAAACTCCGCGAGTTCCGTAAATTCAACTGTGGCCGAGCCGCCTTTAAGCGTATGGGCGGCCCTAAAGATTTCGTCAATAGCCTCGTGATTGGAAGGATCGCTTTCTATTACAAGAATATTGCTTTCAAGAGTGTCTACCTGAGACTGGGCCTCAGTGAAAAAATCTTTTAGCAATTCTTCATTATTTATGTCAAGATAATCACTCATACCTTACTATTTTATACTATTTTGGCTATAAGTCAAGAATAAAAAAACGTTTTTTTTTCATTCGCCCGAAATTTCAAAAATCCGCTCGTCATTTGACTGGAAATATTCCGCAAAAGTCCTGAGAATATCCGCCGCGGACACTTTTTTTGCGGAATCGGCCATCTTGTCAAAGGCGTTCATGTCGCCGAACGTCAAAAGCGCGGAAGCGGACCGGCTTGCGATTGACGCGCAAGTCATTTGATTTTGGTAGGCCGAATTGAGGTATTTTTTTATGTAGCCGTTGAGCTTGCCCTCAATGTCGCTTTGCAAAAAATTTTCCTCCGCCTCTGGAATGTAGGACGCGGCGTTTTTCATGTCGCTGACCCTGTACAAAAACACCATTCCGTAGGGAGCGGGAGAAAAGCCGACAGAGGCCGAAGGCGTGTAGCAGGCGCCATGCTTGCTTCTTATGACGTTATAAAGGGATTCGTTGTACATAGAGGCCGCAAGCCGGGCGACAATAAGGTCTTCCGAAAAAACCGACGGGCTTTTAAAAACAAGCGCGATGTGGCCGCTGGCTTTTGGGAGAGCCGGACTTGTAAGGGAAAGCTTGTCCGCGCTTATGGAAATTTCTGGAATTTTTGGAAGCGCGAATTCCTCTTGGCCGGCGGAAACTTTCGCGAGGCTCTTTTCCAAAGCCCCGCGCAGCTTTTTAAGATTGACGTCGCCAGCGGCCACGACGAACAATCTGCGCGAGTCAATGATTTTTTTGTAATGCGCCTTGAGATTTTCCATCGTCATGTTGGCGCGGGATTCCGGCAAAACCATCGAAGACGTTCCCAAGGGATGGTCCTTGTAAATCTCTTTGTTGATTGTATAGAACAAGAGGCTTTCGGGGTCGTTTGACCTGCGCTGGATTTCTTGGTCGCATTCGGTCATAATGTGTTCGTATTCAGTTTGGTCAAACGAAGGATTCAAAAAGCAGTCCAAGAGCGCGTCAAGGGCCAAGTCAAAATAGCTTGAAATGCATGAGACCGAAAGGGAGGAGCCGGCGTAGCTTGAGCTGGAAACAATGCTGATGTTTTTGTCGTAAGAAAGCTTTGTCAAATCCTTGTAGTGGTACTTCCAACCGCCGTGGCTCATAAGCTCAAAAAGCTCTTTTTCGATTCCCGACTGGTCGCGGGGGAACAAGAGCGTTCCGCCCTTTGCGCAAACCACGACGGAAGCGATTCTTGTGGAATCGACGTTTTTGTAGTAAACGGGAACACCGTTTTTAAGAGTGAAGGCCAAACCGTCCTTCGCGGGAGCGCGGCAAGAAAAAAGGCAAAGGGAAAAAATTGCCGGCAAGACCAAAAAAGCGCCAAACGGAAATTGCTTGCAAGACCTTAACGCGCCGCGCGCAAAAATATTTTTCATACCCTACTCCTCGTCATTAAACCAAAATGCGTTTTCTTTTTTGACTTCCTCAAACGAAAGCTCGTCAAATTCTTTTTTAAGGTTTTTATAAACGGTTGGATTGACAACGGCAACGACAAACGCGTTTTTGCCAACGACATATTTCTTGAGCGCGGCGGCGATTTGCGAATCAGCGACCGCGTCCTTTTTCTTTTCGTAGGAATAATAATAGTCCTTGTCGCAAAGAGTCCACCAACAACGCGCGTCCGTCAAAAGAGACTGAAAATTTTCGGCGGCGATGATCTGCCTGTCGCCGCGGCTTTTTTTCATTTCCAAAAGCTTTTTCTTTCCAACAACTTTTTTTCCGTCGGCAAAGTCTTGAACGATGTTTTGCGAAACGGCCTCGTAAAATTTTTGGACGCGCGACGGAAGCGCGGCTTCTGGGTCGAGCACCGTGGCGTAAAAGTGAATCAAGCCGGTTCGCCGCCTGGTGGAATAGCCTCCGCCAACATAGTCGCCCGAAATTACTTTTAGTTCCTTGTCGTCACATAATTCCTTGGCGTAAATCGAAGAAGGATCGTTTATGTAGTCGGTGAAGACATCCAAGGGATAAGTGGAGGCGCGGTCAAAGTCCGCGTCGGGGCCGCGATAGTAAACCATCACTTGCGCGATTTGCGGAGACACTTGCTCGTTGGGCATTACAAAAAATTTTGTCTGGCCAAAAGGCTCTGGATTTTGAACGGCGCATTCGGAATCAAAGTCAAAAAAGCCGCGCCTCCAATCGCCGAAAATTTCTTGGGCAAGGCGGCGAACTTCTTTTGCGTCAACGTCTCCGCCGATAAAAAGCGCGGCGTTGTTGGGAACGTAGTATTTTTCTTTTATCGACTTTAATTCGTCAAGGCTCGCTTCTTGAACGGTTTTGACGGCGCCGGACGGATCAAGCTGCCAGGGGGCGTTTGGGAAAAAAGTTTTGTTGAAAAAATTTCCTAGAATTGTTCCCGGTGAATTGTACTTGGCTTGAATCTCGGAGACGACGACTTTTTTTTCGGCCTCAAATTCGGCCTTGTCCAAAAGCGGCTCGCGAATCGCCGCCGACCAAAATTCCATTCCTTTGCGCAAGTCTTCCGACGGAATCGTGAAAAAATAATTCACGCAATGCTCGCCTGTCGTTCCGTTCCAGTCGTCGACACCAAGCTCGGAAAGCGTTTTTTGGAAGGCGGCGGAATCCTTGCACATCGAGTTTCCTTTAAACATCATGTGCTCGTAAAGGTGGAAGATTCCCGTGTTGTCGCGCCTCTGGGTGACGCCGCCCGCGCGGACTGCGATTTCTATGTATGCCAGCGGAACCTTGTGGTCTTCGCGGACAAAGACGCTAAGGCCGTTTGAAAGCGCAAAATATTCCGGGTAAAGCGACGCGGATTTTTTGCAAGACACAAAAAGCGACGCAAAAAGAAGGGCCGCAAAAAGCGCGAAAACGAGCGCGGCAAAGCGTCCACGCTTTTTGGCAATTCCACAATTCATTGTTTTGCCTCCAAGGTAAATTTTCTTTTGTTGTAAACAAACACAACCGCCGCCATGCAAATGATGACCGCGTAGCCAATCCAACTTAGCGCGTCCGGAATTTGGTTGAACATCACAAAGCCCAGAAGCGAAGAAAAAATAATTTGCGAATAGTCAAAAATAGAAATGTCGCGCGCGGGCGCGAAAAAGTAAGCGTATGTTATGCCGAACTGTCCAAGGCAGCCCGCGACGCCCGCTCCCAGCAGGCACAAAAACTGCGTCGCGGAGGGCGCGACAAAATTTAAGAACATAAAGGGCAGGCAAAGCGCGCAGGAAAAGCAGGAAAAAAAGGCTATGACCAAGGCGCCCTTGACCTTTAGCGTTCCAAGCTTACGCACGCAAGCGTAGGCAAAGCCCGCGCCCATTCCGCCCAAAAAGCCAGCCAAGGCCGGAAGCGAATGAAGCGCCGACGCGCCGGGCTTAATCACAAAAAACGCGCCCAAAAAAGCGCCGATTGTCGCTACAAGAGGAAGGGGCGCGATTTTTTCTCCAAGCAAAAAGAGGCTGAAGACGACCGCGAAAAAAGGAGACATCTTGTTTAAAATCGCGGCGTCGGCAATCGGTATTCTGTCCAAGGCGTAAAAGTTTCCAAAGATTCCGGCGGAACCGCAAAGGCCGCGCAAAATCAAAAATTTTAAGGCGCCTTTTGGAAGCGAGGGGCCGCGCTCTTGGCCCTGGCTTTTGTTCTTGGCCCTTCCCTTTAGCAAGACAAAGAGCGTCACAAAGACCGCGACGATGTTCCTAAAAAAAGCCTTTTCTGTAAAGGGAAGGTCTCCCGCCAAATGCGCGAGCGCGGCCATGAGGGCAAAGTTGAAGGCCGAAAAAACAAGGCAGGCCGCGCCCTTGAAGAAAGCGCCGTTAGAGCCGCTCATTTAAAGTCCTTGACCCCGTCCAAGTCCAGCGTGGCAAAAAGGTCTTGGACAGTTTCGCGGCGGCGGATTTCCTTAAATGAACCGTCGCATCGCATGAGGATTTCGCCGGCGCGGAGCTTTCCGTTGTAGTTAAAGCCCATCGCCCTTCCGTGCGCGCCCGCGTCGTGAATGATGACAAGGTCGCCGTTTTGAATTTTTGGAAGCGGGCGCTGGACCGCGAACTTGTCGCAGTTTTCGCAAAGGCTTCCGACAACGTCGTAGACTTCCGTTTTGGGCGCGGCCTCTTTTCCGCTGACCGTGACCTCGTGGTAGGCGCCGTACATGCCGGGCCGCATAAGGTCGGCCATGCAAGCGTCAACGCCGATGTATTTTCTGTAAGTGTCTTTTTTGTGAATCGCCTTTGTGACAAGCCAGCCGTAAGGGCCGGTTATCGGGCGGCCGCATTCCCACTTGATTTCCAAGCCGTCAAGGCCCGCGGGAACGATCATGCTGTCGTAGAGAGCGCGGATTTTTTTGGCCACCTCGAACAAGTCCACTTTCTTTTGGCCGGGCTTGTAGGGGATTCCGATTCCGCCGCCCAAGTCAAGGAATTCGATTTTGATTCCAAGCTTTTCCTTAAGTTCCACCGCAAGCTCAAAAAGCATTTTGGCGGTGTCGACAAAGTAGTCGGGATTAAGCTCGTTTGAGACAACCATCGTGTGGAGGCCAAAACGCTTGGCGCCAAAGTCGCGCGACTTTTTGTAAGCCTCGAAAATCTGCTCGCGGGTCAAGCCGTACTTGGCTTCTTCGGGCTTTCCGATAATCGCGTTGCCTTCCTTTAGCGGGCCGGGGTTGTAGCGGAAGCAAATCAGCTCCGGAAATTTTCCGCCCAAGGCGTCGCGCAAAAATTCTATATGGGTGATGTCGTCAAGGTTTATGATGTTTCCCTGCTTGTAGGCAAGCTGGAATTCTTCGGCCGGAGTTTCGTTACTGGTGAAAATCACGCGCTCGCCCGTAATTCCGCTCATTTGGCAAAGCATAAGCTCGGGCAGGCTTGAACAGTCGCCGCCGCAGCCGCAGTCGGCCAAAACTTTAAGCATGTAGGGATTGGGCATGGCCTTTACCGCAAAGTGCTCGGTGAATTTTGGGAAAATCGAAAAAGCTTTGGTAAAGTCCGCCATGTTGTCGCGGATGGCCTTTTCGTCGTAAAGGTAAAAGGGCGTGGGGAATTTTTTCGCCAGTTCCAAAAGCCGCTCATGGCTCAAAGGAAAGTTGTCGCTCATTTTTAAATGCCTCCAATGAAAAGGATTTTATCAAAACGAGCGCGCTTTGTAAATGAGCGCCATTCGGCGATCAGCTCTTGTAAAGATCCCACCACGCCTTTATGACCTTGCCCCAGCTTTCCGAAAAGCCGGTCCAATCGACGTAATGAAAAATCGGATTGTTTTGTTCAGTGGCGTTGGTCCACTTGCTTCCCACAATCGAAAGGCCGTAGGCGCAAGTCTCCTCAACAGTTGCGACAGTTTTTTGTGAAATAAAATCTTTGTTTCCGGTAAGATACAATTGAGCGATAGTTGTGTCGCCCCACGAGTATCCGTCCGGGCCGTTATTTAAAACGCGCCGGCCGCCCCAAGAGTATATTATCAACTTGTCGTCGCCGTTCTTCAATAATTCAAAAAGAGAGAGGGCGCTTTTTTTGGCGCCGTCGGGCAAACCACTGTCGTTGGCGATGTCAACGCAAAGCCACCCCAAATCGTTAAGCCATGCGAAGGTTCCGCAATAGGCAAGGCCCTTGCAGTTTTCAAGGCTGCTTACATCCTGCGCCATGTAATTTAAAAAAATCGAATAAAAAAGATTGGAGTCGTTTTCTTTTATTTTCAGCAATTCGTCGGAAAGCTTGTCCACCCCTGCCTTTAGAGCCAAAGCCTTTTGCGGGTCAAGGCTCATGAAAGAGGAAGTGTAGACAGAGCAGCCGCTTGACCTGGAATTTATAGCCGAGTCCGCGTCGGCGGGCTGGTAAATCGGCTCTTTGTAATAGCGATGCATGTAGGCGCTTACGATGACCTTTCCAACGTCAAGCGCGGTCATTCCGCTTTTTATGTTGGTGAAAACTCCGTAGTAGTCCGGCATGCAGCTTACGTTGGCCGAAGCGCAATAGTAGTCGGCGCATCCCTTGTAGTTCCACAAAATCTCGGCCGTAGCCTGCAGGCAAAGGTCGTTCCACAAAATCTTTGGCTTGTCGGCGCCAGTGTAGCCCGCGGCAGAAAGCGCGTCCGTTATGTTTTTGCAAGTCAAAAGCCTGTCTGTGTCGTCGCTCGCGTCGGAGCACAAAGAGGAGGAAATCATGGAGGCGTTTGAATCCGTGTAGGTTTCCTTGTGGGTTCCGGCGCCGTGGTCCTGCAGGCACACGACGACGTTGGACGCCGAGTAACGGGCCTTTGCCCACTTTAAAAAGTTTGTCAAAGTGGCCGGGTCGGACATAGCGGGCTCTTTAGGAAGCCAGCCGGCTGCCTGCCCGGTCAAGTCCTTTGTGTTGGGGCCGACGGAAAAGCCGGCGCCCAGCGTTACATAGCCTGCGTCGAATTCGTTTCCGCTTTGGGGAACGTAAGCCAAGCTGTAGTCGGCGCCGATTTCGTACAAGGCGCCGTCGGGGTGAATGTATTTTTGATTGCCTTTTTTTTCTTCGCTTATTCCGTCCCAAAGGACAAGCGCGGTCACCGACGGATAGCCGGCTTTGGGGCTTCCGTCCGCGTTGCGCGTTTTGGCAAAGGCGCATTCGATGTCGCGAATGTTTTTGTAGAGGTCGTCGTTTATGTAGCTGTCGTCCGCGTCAAAGTAAAACAAAAAGAGCCAGTCGTCGTTGGTGTTTGGAGAATCTGAAGAATTGCTGCAAGAAAAAAGCGCCAAGGCGCAAAGGGCCGCGAAGGCTGCGACAATCTTTTTCATAAAGGCTCCAAAAACACCGCGATTTTTTACATCGTTCCCAAAAGACCGGCTGCCTTCAGCTCGCCTTTTTTGACGGCGATTTCCAAATATTTTCTTGCAAGGGCGGCGTCTTTTTTCACTCCGTCGCCTTCTAGGTAGCGGCGGCCTGTTTCGCAAGCGGCGGGGCCATAGCCTGCGTCGGCGGATTTTTTATAGAAAGAAAAAGCCTTTTTGGCGTTGGCTTTTGTTCCCACGCCAACTTCAAAACAATGGCCCAACTCATAGGCGGCGGGAGCGCAGCCCAACTTGTCGGCCTTTTGGTAATACTCAAAAGCCTTGTTGTAATCGGGCGAGCCAAAGTTTCCGTCCTCGTACATGCAGCCCAAATTCAAAATGGCCAGCGTGTCGTTTTTTTGCGCGGAAAGCTCAAGCCAGTAGGCGGCCTTTTCATAATCCTGCTCGACTCCCCTTCCGTCAAGGTACATGCAGCCCAAATTGTTTGCGGCCTTGTCGTGGCCCTGCTCCGCCGCCTTTTGGTACCAGTAAAGCGCCTGCTTGTAATCTTGGGCAACCTTAAGACCCCTGTCATAGCAGCGGGCCAGGTTGTACTGAAAGTTCGCGTTTCCGCTCTGGGCCAGGCGCGTCATCTCGTCGACGGCGGCCGCGTCAGACGCTTCCGGCGGAAGCTCTTTTACATCCTGGGCGTTCTCGCCGTTTTTTTCTCGGGGAACGGGATCAACCTGAACCGGCTCTTTAGCCTTCCCCAAAATGAAATCCTTTATTTCGTCAAACGTGGCTGAAAAGCTGTAGCTGTCTCCGACCGCCGGATTAACGGGATTTTGAGAAATCTGGGCGCAAAGTGGCAGCGCCGCAAAACAAAGCGCCGCGATAAAAAAAATCGTTTTCATAACAACTCCTGCCCTATTATCACCGGGCAAACGCATTATGTCAAGAAAAATCCGTTCGCCGCATAGAAGCCCCCGCCTTGAAAACCGCCGCGATTTCCGTTAGAATAGAAGAATGATTCACAATATGCAAAAATTGCAGGAGGCCGCGAAAAAGAACGGCCCCTTGTGCGTCGGATTGGACACCGACGCTTCGTACGTTCCCGAACACATAGCGAAAAAATATCCGTCGCCGGCGCAGGCGGTTTTGGAATACAACAAGGCGATCATCGAGCGCGTAAAGGCGGAAAATTGCGCGGCCTGCTTTAAGGTTCAGGCGGCTTACTACGAGGCGATGGGCTTGGCCGGAATGGAGGCCTACGCAAAGACCCTGAGCGCGGTTCGCGAGGCTGGCTTTGTGGCCATTAGCGACGTTAAGCGCGGAGACATCGCGGCAAGCGCCAACGCTTACGCCAGGGCGCATTTTGAAGGCGACTTTGAGACAGACATAATCACGGTCAACCCATACATGGGCTTTGAAACTTTGGAGCCTTTTTTCAACTATTGCAAGTCCGCCGGCAAGGGATTTTTTGTCTTGCTGCGCACTTCCAATCCCGGAGCGGCTGACATAGAGCAAAAGGAATTAAAGGAAGGCGGTCTCGTCTTGGACCGCGTCGGAGTCCAGTTGAACAAAATCAAGGCCGAGGCTGACGCGATTTTTGGCGGGCAGTCTTGTTCCCCGGTTGGAGCGGTTGTAGGCTGCACGCAGCAGGCGGACGCGGCGGCGATTCGCGCGGCCTACCCGGACATTTTCTTTTTGATTCCAGGCTACGGGGCGCAAGGCGGAGCGGCCGACATTTGCGGAACGCTCTTGCAAAAAGCCGGCGGAACGGTAAACTCAAGCCGCGGCATTGTTTGCGCCTACAAAAAAGATCCGGCGCTGCAAGAAAAAATCGCGGCGGCAACGCTCACCCTTGACGACATGGCCTCAAGCGCCCTGCGCGCCTGCCTTGCGGCAAAAAAAGAATTGACGGACTTTGCCGCGGCGAACGGGGGCGGAAAATGAAAGACTTTTGCGAGCATGAAGCGCCAGCGGTTTTTCAAACGGCAACGGTAGTAGAATGCGTTCCGACAATTGGAGCCGAGCCGATCGGAAGCGTATACTCGCTGGCTTTAACCGCGGACAAAAAGGCTGTTCCCGCGGCGGGCCAATTCTTCATGCTAAGGTCGGCCAAAAGCCAGCAATTGCTCGCGCGGCCCATCAGCGTTTTTAGCGTTACAATCGTTCCAAACGAAGACAAAATAAAAATCGAATTCTTGATTTTGCTTAAAGGGCAAGGAACAAAAGAGCTTTGCGCCCTAAAGCCTGGCGACCAAGTCGAATTGCTTGGCCCTTGCGGAAACGCCTTTCCGCGGCCCGAAGCCGGCGCGAACATTTGCCTTGCCGGAGCCGGCGTCGGAATCGCGCCAATCGCGGGCTTTGCCTCAAGCCTTCCTGACTCCTCCTATGATTTTTTCGCCAGCTTTAAAAGCGGCTCTTACGGCTTGAAAAACGTCCGCGCGAAAAACCTTACGATCACAACCGACGACGGAAGCGAAGGCGTTCACGGAATGATAAGCGCGGTCCTTACCGCCTCCTACTTGCGCGAAAAAAAATATTCGGCGGTCTACGCTTGCGGTCCGCTTGCAATGCTGAGATACGTTCAAGGAATTTGCCGCGAGGCCAACGTTCAGTGCTATCTTTCGCTGGAACAAAAAATGGCTTGCGGAATGGGCGTTTGCCTGGGCTGCACGATTCAAACAGTTGACGGCTACAAGCGCTGCTGCAAGGACGGCCCCGTATTCCCCGGACAAAAAATCATTTTTGAAGAGCCCGCCCGCGCGGAAAAGCGCGAAAGGCTTAAGAGCGTCGACCTTAGCGTTGACATCGGCGGCTTGCGATTAAAGAATCCAGTCATCGCAAGCTCGGGAACTTTTGGCTTTGGAACGGAATACGAATCGGTCTTCAACATCGGCCTGCTTGGAGGAATTTCCTCCAAGGGCTTGACGATAGAGCCGCGCCAGGGAAACACGGGCGTCCGCGTTTGGGAAACGCCCAGCGGCTTGATGAATTCAATCGGCTTGCAAAATCCAGGCATTCCGCATTTCATAAAGGAAGAGCTGGGCCAAATGAAAAAGCTGGGCTGCGCGGTAATCGCGAACCTTTCAGGCTCGACCGCCGAAAGCTATTGCGAAGGCGCCCGTCTTTTAGAAAAGAGCGACGTCGACGCGATCGAGCTTAACATCTCCTGCCCCAACGTCGCGACAGGCGGGGCCGCTATGGGAATGTCCTGCCAAAGCGCGGGCGACATCACGAAAAAAATCCGCGCGCTTGTCACAAAGCCCTTAATCGTAAAGCTTACGCCGCAAGCGCCTGACATTGTCGGAGTCGCGATGGCTTGCAAAAAAGCCGGCGCCGACGCGATCAGCTTGTGCAACTCTTTCCAAGGAGTGGCCATAGACATCGAGCGCGGATGCCCTGTATTTGACAAAATCAAGGCTGGCTTTGGCGGCCCCGCGGTCCGGCCCATCGCTTTAAGGCTTGTTTGGGAAGTCGTCGAGGCCATGAACAAGCTGCCAAAAGAAGAACGGATTCCCGTCATCGGAATCGGCGGAATAGCGACTTGGCGCGACGCGGTTGAGTTCATCATGGCGGGAGCGGCGGCGGTTCAAGTTGGAACGGCAACATTTGCCAACCCCTTTGCGATGAAAGAAATCGTTGAAGGCTTGGAAGCCTTCATGAAACGAAAAGGCTACAAAACAGTCAAGGATTTTTGCGGAATCGCGCAAAAAAAACAATAAATCCAAGGAGCGTTTATGAACTTTAAGAAAAAAATCGCCGCGCTGTCGGCGGCCTTTGCTGTCGTCTCGGCGCTTGCGATCGCCGTTTCAGTCAAGTCAATCGAGAACTCCGGCAAGTCAACCTACCGCGGAAGCGGCGAAGGCAGGAACGGCCCGATTGAAGTTGAAATCAAAGTTGCGAACAATCAAATCCAGTCCGCCCGCATTGTAAAAGAGTCAGAAAGCGATTTTGCCAAAGCCGCCGAAACACAAATCATCGGACAGGCGATAGCCAACAAGAGCTTGGAAAAGTTCGACGCGGTTTCAGGCGCGACAATCACTTCCGACGGAACCGCGGCCGCCTTGCGGGACGCTTGGAGCAAGTATCTTGGCGCAAAGCAAGAGCAAGTTTCTTATTCAGACACTGAATGCGACATCGCGATTGTCGGAGCGGGCGGAGCCGGAATGACGGCCGCTATCGAAGCGACAAAGCGCGGCGCCAAAGTCATTCTGCTGGAAAAAATGGGCGTTGTCGGCGGAAACACAAGCTCGGCCACCGGCGGCCTTAACGCCAGCGAAACCGCCATTCAAAAGCAGCTTGGCATTCAAGACTCAAACGAGCAGTACTACCAAGACACAATGAAGGGCGGCCGCGAAATCAACGACAAGTCTTTGGTAAGAACAATGGTCAACAATTCCGCCGCAATCGTGGATTGGCTAATTTCTTTGGGAGCGGATTTGACGGACGTTGGAAAGATGGCCGGCAGCTCAAACAAGAGAACCCACAGGCCCCAAGGCGGCGCTCCGGTTGGAACGCACTTGGTGAAAGTGTTAAAGGAAAACCTTGACTCGCTTGGAATCGACTTGCGCCTTAACAGCAAGGTAACAAACGTATTGAACCAAGACGGAAAGCCGGCCGGCGTAAAGGTTGACTACAAGGGCAAAACATATTCAATCAAGGCCAAGGCCGTGATCATCGCGACCGGCGGCTTTGGAGCCAATCCAAAAATGGTCGTTCAGTACAAGCCAAACCTCGAAGGCTTTGGCACCACAAACCACAAGGGAGCCACCGGCGACGCCTTTGCATGGCTTGAACAGTTTGACGCGCAAACCGTTGACATGGAGCAAATACAGACGCACCCGACGGTAATTCCTTCAAACGGCTTTATGATTACAGAAGCCGTCCGCGGAAACGGAGCGATAATGATAAACCGCGAAGGAAAGCGCTTTGGAAACGAAATGGCGACCCGCGACGTGATGTCAAAAAACGTTTTGGACCAAAGCGGAAAAACCGCCTGGCTCTTCTTTGACCAGGGAGTGCGCGAATCCCTTAAGGCAATCGAAGGCTACGCCAAGAAAGGCCTTTTGACAGAAGGAAAGGACGTAAAGGAAATCGCGGCCGCCTTGAAAATTCCAGAGGACGCCTTAAAGGCGACTCTTGACGAATACAACGCCGCGCAAAAAGCGGGAAGCGGGGACGCGGCCTTTGGGCGCAAGGCAAACGAAATGCCGCGAGCCCTGGACAAGCCGCCCTACTACGCCGTTGAAGTCGCGCCCGCAATACACCATACAATGGGCGGCCTTAAGATTGACGCAAGCGCCCGCGTTTTGAACAAAAGCGGCCAAGTGATTCCAGGCCTCTTTGCCGCGGGAGAAGTCACTGGCGGCGTTCACGGAGCCAACCGTCTTGGCGGAAACGCCGTTGCTGACATTGAGATTTTTGGAAAGATCGCGGCTGACAGCGCCTGCGATTTTATAGCGCGGCCTTAATTTCTTCCAAAACCGCCAAGGCGTTCATTCCAGTTTGCAGCGTGGACATTAAGGGCGCTTTTCCGTCCAAAAAGTCCGCCGCATTCTGGACCATATTCGCAAAGTAGCCGGTCTTTTTGGGAAGAACGATTTTCTTGTCGCGGCTTAATGAATAAAAGCCGGTGTAAAGGTTCGACTCAAAGCGCCTGTAAAATTTCGCGTAGCCGTTTCCGATGCAGACGCGGCCTTCCGTTCCAACGATATCCAATTCAAAGCCAAAAAAGCGGCTGCGGCCCGACATAAAAAAAGAAAGTTCGGGGCAAAGCTTGCTTGAGTAATGCGCGCAAAGCTCGCGGACAATCTTTTTGTTTTTTGGATCGCGGTAGACGCCCGTCACAATGGGCTTCTTTAACGGCAAGCGTCCATCCGCCCCGCCGCCAAGGCTTTCAAGCAAGAACAAAACGATGTCAACCAAATGCGTTCCGTCGTGAAGGAGGCTGTAAGCGCCGCTTTCTTCCGCGTCCGGATCGTAAAGCTTCATGCCAGAAAAAAGCTTGGCGGAAATCGATTGCAACGGGCCGATTGTCGCTATGTAAGCCGCGGCTGCCCTGTAGTCATAGGCAAAGCGGCGCTCGTGGTTTACCAAAATCGGAACGCCGTGTTTTTTCGCGGCGGCCTTAATCTTGGCAGCGTCCTTTAAGTTTAGCGCGACCGGCTTTTCCAAAATCAAAAGGCGCGGGCCGCGGCTTATCACGTCAAGGGCGACGCTTAAGTGGGCGTCTTCGTTGACCGCGACGACGACAATGTCGGGCGAGAGATTTTGATAAAGCTCGTCAACCGATTGATAGGCGCGCGTCAAGGGATTTTTTTGGCGGAACAAAGCGAGCGCCTTTGGATTTGAGTCAACGCCCGCGATCAGCTTTATCCTGCGATTTTTTTTTAGCGCCATCACATGGCTTGCCGGCTGCTCGCGCTTTTTGTCAAAGCCCAAGGTCCAGCCAATGCGGCCGACGCCTACGACTGCGGCGGTAAGTTTTTTCAAACGTGCCTCTCCAAATAATCGATAAAGTCCTCTTCTTTTAGAGGCCTTGAATAGTAGTAGCCCTGGACATAGTTCACGTCGACAGAACGCAAGAAAGCGATTTGCTGTTCGGTTTCAACGCCTTCGCAAATCGTTTCCTTTCCAAGAGACTTGGCCATCTCGACAATCTTAGCGACAATCTTGTATTCGTCTTCGCTGGGAAGCTTTCCGTTTTTGTCGACGCGCATGAACTTTTGGTCCAGCTTAAGAACGTCGGCGGGAATCTCGGAGATAATGTTGAGCGAAGACTCGCCGCTTCCAAAGTCGTCGATGGCCACGCGGAAATTCTTTTCGTGCAATTGCCTTGCAACTTCGACCAAGCGGTTGTCGCCCACGCCGACGGAGCGTTCGATAATCTCAACCTCAATCAAGTTTGTTGGAATGTCGTATTGTTCAAACAAATCGCAGAACTTTTTCACAAAGCCTTCGTCGCCCAAGTGGAAGCGGGACATGTTGACGGAAATCGGAACGTTGGGCTTTCCGGCCTTTATGCGCTCTTCAAGGAATTCAAAGACCTGCTGGTAAACGTAAAAGTCAAGGCGGTTGATGTAGCCGTTCCTTTCAAACAAAGTGATGAACTCGTCGGGCATGCAAAGGCCAAGCTCCGGCGACTCCCAGCGCACAAGGGCTTCGGCGCCGATGACCTTTCCGTTGGTCAAATCAACCTTGGGCTGGTAGACGACGTAAAATTCCTTGTGCGAAAAGGCGATCGGTATGTAGCGCTCGATTTTTTTATCCTTGATGATTCGCGCTTCCATGCTGGCGTCATAAACCGAATAATTTTGAAGCAAGTTGTCTTGGATAATGTGCTTGGCGTAGCTTGTCTTTCCGATCAAGCTTTGAACGGTGTCCTTTTCAAAATCCTTTCCGGCAAAAACGATTCCCGTCTTTGTCGGAATGCGTTCGCCTGAGCGGCCCGGAAAATAATTTCCGTTGTACAAGAAGCTGTTGAATTCCTTTAGCGCGTCTTGCTTGCTTTGCCTTTCCTTAAGCGGATACATCAAGTACAAGTGGTCGATCGCGCCGCGCGCGGCGATTCCGTTTTGCTGCATCGCGATTTGCCCCAAGCGCTTGGCCAGCATTATAATCTGCTCGTTTGCCGCCGCGACGCCTTCCGTTTGCTGGACGATTCTAAAGCCGCGAATGTCGATTCCAAAGAGCATGTAGTTTTTGTCGGGATTCTTGTCGAACAGCCGCTCGCACTCTTCCTCAAAGCGAGACTCAGTCCACAATCCGGTAAGCTCGTCAAAGTCGCTGTCCTGCTGCAAGGTCAAACGGTGCGAAGACTTTCCGCGCGAGCCCGAAAGGGTCACAAAGCCAAAGGCGAAAATCACAAGAATAGCGAAGATGACAAAAAGCGCTATAAGGCTTCCGCTGGAATTCAAATAGCTGATGTACGCCGGCCGCTCGGTCTCCACGAGGCCTATCGTCCACTTGGAATTTTTGACTTTGGCGAATGAAATGTATTCCGTTCCCAAGATATAGGATTCCAAAATCACGGAGCCCGACTCTTCGTATTTAATCGCGTTTCTAAAATCGTACAGAGCGGACTTTTCTTTTTGCGAAAGCAAGTCTTCCTCGCCAAGCTTTGTCTTTATCACGCTTTCAAACTTGGGCTCTATCAAAAATTCGCCCAAGTCGTTCATGACAAAGTCGGTGGAATTTCTTGCAAAGGGCAAGGCGGACACAGGATCTTTTATTGCCTTTAAGTCAACGACATAAAAAAGAACTCCGCGCATTCCGCTTTCGCCGTAAATTGTCCTGGCAACCGTAAAGGCGGCCTTGTTCATGTAATGGCTTTGCGTGTCGCGCGAAATGCCGGCCTTTAACGAGCCGGAATAAAAAGCGTCAAAAAATTCCTCGTTCTTAAAGTTGAGCCTGCGTCCGTCCTTTGTGTAAAAGTCGCCGTTCATGTCGGCAAAGTAAAGTCCAAAGACATAGGGCGGCTGCTCGACAGCCTCAACGCCTTCAAGCGCTCCGTTAATCGCGCGGGTGTTCGGCAAGTTAAAAACCGGCATCTTGGAAATTCTCTCCAAGTCCGCCTCGTAGCCCTTAAGCCTGTTCTCAAGATATTCCGCTCCAGACCTTACCGCGTATTCAGTGGACGACCTGTAAAAGTTTCTGATGTTTCTTGCTGTGGTCCGCAAAATCAAAAAGCAAAAGACCGAAACCAAAAGAAGCGTAATAATAGAAAAAACTATTATTGAATGCCGGCGCATCGAAAGGCGGCTGAGAGAAACTCCATTTTTTTTAGAATATTTTTTGAAAAAAAACATAGCTTGCCGTTTGATATAATAATAACATAATTGTTAGAATTCCGCAAGTGACAAAGCGCAATTGTCATGCTATAATGCAAGAGTGAACGTAATAGAAAAAACCTTAAAAGAAAACATCCTTGACAAAAATTCAGTATTCATATTCAACAGCGACATCGCCGCAAACTCTTGGACCGATTTTATCGTAAGAAAGGACGGACAAGACGGTTGGCCGCAAAGCGTCGCGCTCGAACGCTTTTTGGCTTGGGACGATTTTAAAGGGCAAACGCTAAAAATACAAGAAGAAGGATTGGAAGCGATTCCGTCTTTGCTAAGAAAACTCTTTGCCCGCGACTTGCTGCAAAAAATAAAGGACGGAGCGAATCTTTTTGAGCGCTTGGTCAACTCCGATTACAGGGAAAACGCGCTTTCGTTCACGGACTGGATTTCAAGCATTCTTCCATCTTTGGGCCGTTGGAAGGATTTAATCTCGCCATTCGTTAAGGGCGGAAAGCTTGCGGGGGAACGCGACACTCCAGAAAACCGCGACTACTTGCTGCTTTACAATGAATACTCAAAATTCTTGGCCGAAAAAAAACTTTTTGAGCCTTCCTGGCAAAAAGCCGTCTTTGAGCCTTGCGACGCAAAAACTTACTTTTTATTCTTTCCGGAACTGTTGGACGACTTTGACGAATACAAGGAGGTTTTGGAAGAAGCGGAAAAGAGCGGAAAGGTTCGCTTGACGCGCATTCCGGAATCCGACAAGGAAATCAAGGCGGATTATTGGACTTCGGCAAGGCTTGAGCTTAGGATGACCGCGCTAAGGATTCTAAAAGAAAAAGAGGCGGGAACGGATTGGAACGACATGGCGCTTTGCGTTCCGGACATAGAAAATTACAGGCCGTATGTCGAGAGGGAGCTGGGCCTTTACCAAATTCCCTTTGTGACAAGGTCTGGAGTGAAGCTTGGCTTGACCGGAGCGGGAAGAATCTTTAGAAAAATCCAAGACTGCGTCTCAAACAGTTTTTCTTACCAAAGCGTCCGCGCGCTCCTTCTTGACTCAAACTTTCCGTGGAAAAACCCCGACGAACTGGAAACGCTCGTCCGCCTAGGAAAAGAGTCAAAATGCTTGGTTCAATTCAAGGACAAAGACGGCAAAGTCATCGATCCATGGCTTGTCGACTTGAACGAAATCGCGCCAAAAAGCCAAAACGCAAAAGAGTATTTGAGAGTCCGCGACTTTTACGCCAACTTGAAAGCGGCGTTGCAAAAAATCAGCAAGGCGGACTCCTTTGCGAAAATTAAAAAGGAATGGAAAAACTTTGAAGGCGCGTTTATAAAACCGCAAAATGAAATTCAAGAAAGCGCGAACCTAATTCTTAGCCGTTGCGTGGCCTTGCTGGACCAACTGATAGCCTTGGAAGAAAAATTTCCTGAACTCATAAAAGGAAAAGCCGACAACTACTCTTTCTTCTTAAACGAAATTGAAAGCGTCCAATACCAAAAGCAAAGCAAGGAGCGCGGCGTTTCGATCTACGATTACCGAGTGAGCGCCATGGCCGCGGTAAAAAAACAGTTTGTGATCAACGCGAGCCAAGACAAAATCACCGTCGAAAAAATTCCGCTCCCATTTTTGTCGCCCAAGGAACGCGCGCTCCTGCTAGGCGACAAAAAGGACGACCATTCCCAAGCCTATGTCCGCTCCTACGACATAAACAGCGACTGCACGTTCTCTTGTTCGCAAAACGCCCTTGACGGCTTTGCAATACCGCATTCCGCCCTGACAAGCGGACAAGACCCAGCGGGAGCGCTTTCAGAACTGGACCAGATTGACTTTATAAAAATCGAAAAAGATTTTTTGGCCAACAAAGAAAAGGCGCCGCAAGCGTTGACGGCTTTGCAAAAAGCTTCGTTTGAAAAATACTTGCAAACAAACGGCGACACGGAAAGCCTGGACTCAATAAAGAGCAACCAAGAAAAAAAAGGCTTCCTGTCCGCCGCGATAGAGAGAAAAACAAACGGCGAGCTTCGCTTAACGCCAAGCGAATTAAAGGACTTCTTTCCTTGCCCGCGCAAATGGATTTTCAAAGACCTATTGCAAGTGAACGAATTTTCTTTGGACACTGAGCTCTTTGAAATATACGACCAAGGAAACATCAACCATAAAATATTGGAGACGTATTTTAAAGGCCTAAAAGAAAAAGGAGGCGTAATTCCAACCCTTTCCGAAGAAAGCCAAAAGCTTGTTCTTGACGGCGACGAGGATTACGAAAAAAACGAGCTGCTGCCGCTTTTGGAAAAATACGCCGGCGACGCCTACGAAGCCTCGCGTTCCTACAGGAACAGCGCGCTTGTAAAAGAAACGTTAAGAAGCCAAAACAGGCTTTTCGCGAATGCCGTGATGCAATTTCTGAAAAACTTTTGCAAAAAAGACGCTTTTGGCGGCTGGAAAATCGAAGAGGTTGAATGGGGGCAAGGCCACGACGCGCCGCTTCCGCCAACATTAAGGGGAAGAATGGACTTAGTCCTGCGCTCCCCCGAAAATGAAATCGCGATAATCGATTACAAAAACAGCTCCAGCTCGATCCCTGGCGGAAACCTGAACCTAAAAGACGCAAGCCCCAATCCAGACGGCTCGCCGGCGGAACTGGACGACTACCAAATGGCCGCCTACGTTTATTTGTGGGAAAACAGCAACCCCGCCCAAAAGGACAGGGCGCAAAAGGCAAGCTTTGTCTCGATAAAAAAATATTGCGAAACGCAAGTGATCGGAGATGGAAAAAAAGCGGTTGCGCGAGAAGATTTTGATCCGGCAATTCAAAGCCTCAAACGCCAAGCGAAAGTCATGAGCGACAGCCTGCAAAGCGCTTCATTCAAGCTTGACAAAGTCAAAAGATACCAGCACTGCGCGAGTTGCGACTACAAAAACCTTTGCAGGACAACCTTTTAGGAGAAGCGCAAAATGGATTACACAGAATTCAGTTCGACATTAAACACGGCGCCAGACGCGGACCAAAAGGAAGTCATTCGCTCCTTGCAAAACACAATCGTCTCGGCAGGCGCGGGAAGCGGAAAAACCCAAACGCTTGCAAGCCGCTTTGTCTATTTGATTACGGCAGACCTTAAGGACAAGGACGGACACAAAATCAAGAATCCAAGCGTTGAAAGAATCCTTACGCTAACCTTTACAAAAAAAGCCGCCGCCGAAATGTACCAGCGCATTTACCTAACGCTCAAGCTTTTTACGGAACGGACAAAAGACCCAGAGGCAAAGAAAAAGGCCCAAGACGCCATCGACAATTTTTCAAAAGCCAGGATTCAAACTCTAGACTCTTACAGCGCGAGCATTTTGCGGCAGGCGGCTCCACTTTACGGAATCCGCCCGGACTTTACGCCAGGAGCGAATCCCTCGCAAATAAACGATTTGGCTTTTGATTTCATTATGGAGAATAGATGGCATCCCGCGGTTCAATGGATTTCCGACCCGGCAAAAATCGAAGATTGCGCCAAGCTCTTTGCCGACGCGGCCAACAAAAACGCGTCAATCGCCAGCTCAATAAACAAGGAAAAAAAATGCGCCGTCTTTGCAAACAGCCTGGCGGCGCAAAAAAAATTCGCGCAAGACCAATGGAACCAAAAACAGCCTTTCTTAACGATCGAAAAAGCGATACAGGACGCCAGCCAATACGTTCCCTACGAAAGACTGAACAAAAACCCTCCAAAATGGATCGTTTCCATCGCGGAAGCCTACGATTTTTGGAATCAAGAAAACACTCAAAAAGCAAGGGCCTCATTTAGGGCGATTGCGAACCAAAAAAATTTATACGAAGGCCTGGACAAGATTAACGCGCTGTTAAATTCAAACGACTTTATTCTTGTAAAAAAAGCCATCGATCGTTTTTACATTTCCAGCGTTCGAGATGAGAACATCAAAAGCGCGCTCATAAACAAGCTGTTTAAAAAAGACGGCGATGGAACAGGAATCGCAATCGACTTTTACAGCATTTTAAATTTTTTGTCCGACCTTAAACGCTTGGAAGAACTTCACCCGCTTCTTGACGAATTTACAGACAAGGCAATCGAATACAAAAGAAAAAGCGGCGAACTGACCTTTAAGGACACAAACGACCTTGCTCTGCTTGCGCTAAAGGAGCAAGAGTCGATAAGGAAGCAAGAGCGCGATTCCTATGACTTTATAATGATAGACGAATTTCAAGACAACAACGCGCCAAACCGCGACCTTCTTCTTTTAATTTCAAAAGACGACAAAGGCAACACGATGGAAAACCGCCTCTTCTTTGTCGGAGACGAAAAACAATCCATTTATAGGTTTCGCGGAGCGGACGTTTCTGTCTTTAACAGCCTAGAGGAATCAATCAAGCCGTGCGTAAAGCTTCCGATGCGCATAAACTACAGGTCAAGCAACATTTTGCTGGACGAGTTCAACCAATTTTTTGGCGGCTTTTTTCCAAACGACAAGGACGAGCCGACCGTCAAAGAAGAATGCGCGAAGTTGTTTAAGAACGCGGATGTCGAAGCCTTTGAAGCGAAGTACGACCAAAACGCAAGGGCTGTTTTTCCGACTGCAAAAACAGCCGACAAAAGCGCCGGCCCTAGAATGCATATTTGCTCATATCCGTCCGAGAGCCAAGACCTCGACCTTTACATCGAAGACAAAAACGCAAAGGCGCTTTTCATCGCAAAAAAAATTCTTGAGCTTCACAACGAAAAAGGCGTCGCATTCAAAGACATCGCGCTGTTGACGAGAAGCCGAGGAAATTACTCCAGCATAGCGCGAATCTTCACCCTCAACAAAGTTCCATTCGCGCTGGACCAGCAAGCGAACATCCTCACCCAAGCGACAACCAATGACTTTTACAGCGCGCTGCGCCTTTGCGTTTATCCAGCCGACATAAACGCCTTTGCGTCATTTTTAAACTCGCCGTTCGCTGGAATGACCTTAAACGCGACCGAAAAAATTCTTTCGCTATTCCCCAGCAAAGCTTTTGATCCAGAGATAAATGTTCAAAGCGTTTTGACAAAGGAAGAGGCAAAGCGATACGCGGCGGCGGAAATTTTTTACAAGGAAATGTCAGACTTTTCGCTTTCAAATCCAATCACAAATTCCATAGACCGTTTGTGGCAAAAAGAAGGCTATAAATTTTCGTTAAACGCAAACGAAGAGCTTTACGACTTGCTTTACGAACTGGCAAGAAAAGCGGACATGGACGCAAAGGACTTGTCGTGGTTTGTTGACCAATTGGCGATTGAATCCGCAGCGTCTTATGGCGAACGCTCAGAAATCGACTTAAAGGAAATCGACTATCCAGTTGAAAGCTCAGACTCCGTAAACATAATGACAATCCACAAAAGCAAGGGCTTGCAATTTAAATACGTCTTTGTCTGGGGCTTGTCCGACAAGCATGAAAACAACAGCTCCGACAATTCAAAGATTTTCCAAAGCGACAGATTTGGAGCGGTAGTCGCCGCGGGCAATAAAAAAGAAAATTTCTTTGTCCTTATGGCCGCCGAGGAGGAAAAGAAAAAAGAGGACGCCGAAAAACGCCGCCTTGCCTATGTAGCTTTGACCCGCGCGAAGGAAGAGCTTTTTATAGTCGGAAACGAGCCTCCGCAAAAACAAAGTTCAAGGCCTATTACAGGCATAATTCAATTTTATCAAAACAACGGTTTTTACGACGCTCCTTTTGATGTGATTAATATCGAGCCGTATCCGCGCGGAAGCGAACGCCCAGACACAAGCCAAAAAAGGCTAAGTCCAAAAGACATAAATGCAATTTACGGCGCGGCAAAAGAAATCCCCGCCGCCCCAGCCAAAAACATTTGGACAAGCCCCAGCGCGCTTGAAGGCGGCTCGGATTCCGCAACGCAAAGCGCAAGCTTGGCCTATCCAGAAATCAACTCTTTTGTAAACGCGTCGGCATTGGCCAAAAACGATTACGGCAGCCTCTTCCATGCCTTTATGGAAGGTTGGTCCCGCGACTACAAAAATTGGACGCCCGAAAAAATCAACGCGGACGAATATTTTGAATGGGAAAGCAAAGCGCAAAAGCTTTCATTGGAAAACCGAAGAATTTTATTAAAGACCTTTTTCAAAATACTAGACAAATTTCTCGGAAACAAAGACAACGGGGCTTATGAAGCCCTTAAAAAGGGCCGGACCTACAGGGCGGAGTACGAGTTCAAAACTAAAATAAAGTCCTTTATAATCAGGGGAACAATGGACGCCGTCTTTCAAAATTCAGACGGAACTTGGACTGTTTTGGACTACAAGACTGATTTGGCCGAAAAGCCTGAAATTTATTACAACCAATTGGCTTGCTATAAAAAAACCGCCGCGGAATTGTTCGCCGGCGGAGAGCAAGACAAAGTCCATTGCGTCCTCTTCTACGCCGAAAGCAACCGCTTTGTGGACATCAGCCAAGAAGCCCAAAATGCGCTTGACAATCTAAGCGATGAAAAGATTCGCAATTTAATTGAAAAACAGCGAATTCTGTGATATAATAGAAAAATGTTCAATCGACGCCGGGCAAGCAAAATCGCGCTGCTTTTCGCATTTTCACTTTTCTCAAAAGCGACCGCTCTCTTTGCGGATTCCCGGATAATTTTTAGCGAGCCTTCCGTTTTAAAAACGGAATACGTGAACATTTCCCAAAGATGGGATTATTTTCCCGACGTCTTGCTGGATCCGGAGGAACTTTATCCAACCGTAAAACAAATTCCAGGCTCAATAGTAAGCTTTCCGCATAAAATGAAGGAAGGAACAAACTTGGCCACCTACCACATAAGGCTGTCTGGCTTGGTTCCCTACAACAGGTATTCAAGCGATTTTTTCGGAGCGGTTATGACTTCAAGCCGAGTTTGGTGCAACGGAAAAATCGTAGCCACCGGCGGCTTTTTGAGCAAAGACCCCAATCTTGCAAAAGCGGGCGACTATTTTTCGCCAGTGGATTTTCAGGCCGACCAAAACGGAATCGTTGACATAGTGATCCATGCGGCTAATTTTGAAAAATGCGCGGGCGGCATCGCAAAAGAGATTCGCATTTCGGACATCTCAAATCTTAGGAGGCGCTACAACATAAGTTACATGTTGAACGCCTTGGCCTTGGCTTTTCTTTTCGCGCACATTTTATACAACATCGTTTTGGGCGTTCTTAACATCAAGCAGCTTTCATACCTAAGCCTTATTTTCATCAGCGTCTTGTACTGCCTTGCCATTTCGATGACAGGATATTCGATGTTTTTTCAAAAAGGCGTTCCGTTTCCGTTCTGGCTGTATCGAAAAATGGCGGCCGTGATTTTCTGCTTTGTCACTCCGCTGGAACTTTTATACATTATGAACTTGCACAAAGCTTCATCGAAAAAAACGATAGCGTTTTTTTCGATTGCAATGGCCAACGCGGTCGCGGCTCTCTTTGCGCCTCTTTCGTTCTTTGAAAAAAATTGCTGGATCTTTGTCAGCATAGCGCTGTTTTTCTCGTTTGTAAGGCTTGCGATTCCCTTTAAATTTGTTTTAAAAAGAAATTTTGACAACAAAAGAAGTTTCAGAAAATCCGCCGCCGCCTACAACATCAGTTCATTCATATCAATACTGATTTTCTTTTGCCGAGTGAACGATTTTTTGATAATGCCGGGAAAGCTAACCATTATCCATCCTTACATATCATTTAAAATTTCGATTTTGCTTTTTGGCATAGCGCAGTGCGGCGTTTACGCATACCACAGGGACTACTCAAGCGTTCGCGTAAGCCGTCAAATGCAAAAGCTTGCCTTTACCAACAACACCTTGGCGAAAATCGTTCCCCCGCAAGTCCTAAAATTGCTGGGAGCGAGCGACATCACTAAAATCATTCCGGGCGAAAGCCGCATCATAGACGCAATATTGTTCTTTGCGCAAATCAAGCATTTTAACCGCCTTGCGGAATCCATCAACAAAGAGGAGCTTTACTCAATCCAGACAGACTTCTTCCAAGCCATCTCTCCGATCATCATCGACTCCGGCGGCTTTGTCGCAAAATACACAATGTCAGGCTGTCTCGCGATTTTCCAAGAAAAAAATTCAGACGCAATCACTTGCGCCGCGCGCCTGCAACGAAAATTCCGCGAACTTAGGCGCGCGCTAAGAAAGACAAACAGAACCGACATTTCAATAGGCATCGCGATTCACTCAGGCAAAGTCGCTGTTGGAACGATTGGCTCGAACACCCGCTTGGACACCATGGCGCTTTCAGAAGACGTGAATATAACTTACGCGGTAGGCGGACAAACATTAAAGACAAACACGCAAATTTTAATTACAGAAGAAGCGATGCCTTATTGCCGCAGCTACATAAACTACGTTTACGAAGGCCATTACTTTATTTCCAACGGAAAGCAAATTTTGGTATACAGCGCGCTTCCTATAAAAAAGAGCGAGCAAGCGTTTGAAGACACTCTTGAACCGATTGAGGATGAAGATGAACTTTAAGAAAATCGCGCTGCTGGCAATCTTGGCGGTCCTTGCAATTCAATCTCCCCTCTTTGCAAAAAACGTGACGAACGGAATTCTTAACTTTGAAAATTCCTCAATCCCAAAGAAAATCACGCTTCTAAACGGCGACTGGGAATTCTATGAAAACCAAAGTTTTGAAACCCTAATGGGCGCAAGGCTTAAAGTAAATTTCATACAAGTTCCAGGCTCGTGGACTAAGCAAGAGATTGAGCAGGGCGAGAATATACCAAGATTTGGAAGCCATACATATCGAGTTTTGATCACCGGACTAAAAGCAAACTACGACTACGCCATATTCGCAAGAAAAACTCCCCTTTACGCCTCAAAGATTTACGCAAACGGAAAACTAATTTATGAAAGCGGACGCTTTGCAAGGCATAAAAACGATTACCAGCCCGCAAGAGCCTCTCTTTTCGCGCCGACAACTTCCAATAAGGAAGGCGTCATTGAAGTTGTGGCGCAAGTTTCAAACTACACAGGCGGCGATTCGGGAATAGTGGCGCCGATTTGTTTTGGAGAGTTGGGAACCGTTGAAAAGCATTTTCAAAAATTAATTGTCATAAACGCGCTGTTAATCGGCCTCTTGTTCTTTTGTTTTTTATCGGACTTGATGCTTTGGATCTTTGACCACGAAAGATTCACAAACCTTCTTTTTGCGATTTTGCTTGGACTAATCGGAATTAGGTTTAGCCTTTACAACGTAAACTTTTTCCAAATGATTGGAATCGTCATTCCATTTGGATTCCAATTTAAAATGGAAAACGCCATTATATTCGCGCCATGCGTATTCGCGTTCCTATACCCTTGCGACAAAACATTCTTCAACAAGCATCCGGTTGTCGACCGCTTTATCGCCGCAGTCACTTTTAGCTCGTTTATAATATTCTTGTGCTTGCCGATTGGCTTTGCTGTGGACGTTTTAAAGTTTCCGGTAATTTGGGCGTTGATTTTTACCGTTTACTCGATTGCAAGAGCCGTTTATGCCGCTAAAAACCAACAATACGTCGCAGTCATTTACATGGTCCTTTACACAATCGTCGCCGTGTCGCTTGCCGGAGACATCCTATTCCCCATGTTTGTTCAAGACAAAACCTATTACATGTCGGAACTTTTCGTTCCTTTGATGGCATTCTTTGACATTGCGTACTTTGCCGCCATTCTTGAAATCCATCAAAAGAAAAACAAAAAAATCAAGAATGAGCTTGCGCAATTTTATTTTGGATACAAGCGCTTTTTGCCAAGAAACGTCCTGCGCTTTTTTGACAACAAAAACATCAGCGACCTTAAAATAGGCCTTCACAAAGAAAACAAAGTGACGATTATGTTTGTCGGAATCATCGTAATATCGCCTGACAACACAAAGATCAACTTGCGCGAAGAATTTGAAACTTTGGCCTTTTACTCATCCATCATCATAGAAAAAATTCACCGTCTTGGCGGAACTGTAATCACAATGACAAACCAAGGAATATCAGCCCTGTTTGACGACGGAGACGACAAGGCCTTGGACGCGGCGCGCGCGATTAGGAACGAATTAAAAACCATAAACAGCCGCCGCGCGGAAGACTACTATCTTTGCGCCACCTTTAACATTTCAATCCACAACGGCGAGCTTTTGATCGGCGTAATCGGCGACCGAAACCGCCTTGACATTACGACGATTTCCTCCAGCATTGAGGTCATTGACAAAATGCGCTCGCTTGGCTTTGCCATGAACATTCCCATACTGATTTCGCAGCCTGCGGCAAATTCATTCTCCGCCGAAACCTTGAAAAAACTCAAGCTTTTGGGAAACATTCACTTTAGCGAATTCACCCGTCCGATTGGACTTTACGGCCTTCCTTCCGACGAAGAAGAAGACAGCAAGCTTGAAATCATCGACGAAACGCCCTTTATCACCCAGCGCGAGGCCGACAAATACATCAACTTTTAGAGCCGCCATTGCCTTGAAAAAGCCCGCAAAATTCTATATAATTGTTTAATTATGAATAGTAACGCAATTCCTGAACGCAAAGACGTTCCCGCAAGCGACAAGTGGGACTTGACTACATTATTTAAAAGCGACGGCGATTGGGAAAAAGCCCTTGCAAAAATCGAAGGCGACGCAAAAGCCGTGGCGGCATTCCAAGGAAAGCTGGCCTCTGGCCCAGCGGAACTTTTGTCCGCGCTAAAAGCCTACGAAGAGCTTTGGAAAAACGTGGAGCTGGTCGCAAACTACGCGGGCCTTTTAAAGACAACGGACGAAGGCGACGAAAAATATTCCGACATGGAAGGCCGCGCCGACATGGCCATCTCAAAGGCCTCCGCGCTGACAAGCTTTTTTGACTCGGAACTTTCGGCCATCGCGGACGGCGACATAAATTCTTGGATTGAGCGCGAGGATTTTAAGGACTACAAGATTTACGTCCAAAAGCTTTTGCGCCAAAAAGAGCATATCCTGTCTGAAAAGGAAGAGCGCCTCCTCGCGCTCCAGTCGGAAAGCGGATCGACCGCAGAAAAAACTTTCAGCGTGGCGGAGAATGTCGACATAAACAATTTGTTCGGAACGGTAAGCGTTGGCGGAAAGGACTTGCCGCTGACCCAAACGACTTGGACGCAGTTTATGGAAAACCCCGACCGTTCCGTCCGCGAAAAGGCCTACAAACAGTTCTACAAAAATTTTGAGAGCCACCAAAACATTTTGGCAAGCCTTTACGCTGGCTCGGTAAACCAAGACGTGTTCATCGCCAGAGCGCGCGGCTACAAGTCGGCTCTTGACGCGGCTTTGTTCGGCAACAAAGTTCCCGAAAGCGTTTACAGAAACTTAATCGACACGGTTCACAAAAACTTCGGCCCCTTAAGAAAATACTATTCGATCCGCAAGCGCGCTCTAGGCGTCCAGCAATTGCGCCACTACGACGTTTACGTTCCGCTTGTTCCCAACGTGGAAACAAAAACCAACTACGACGAGGCCGTGGAAATTTGCCGCGCCGCGCTCGCCCCGCTTGGAAAGGAATACACCGACACTCTTTGCGGCGGATTGAAGGGCGGCTGGGTTGACCGCTACGAAAACAAGGGAAAGCGCAGCGGAGCCTTCTCCAACGGCGGCTACACTGGCTACCCCTACATTTTGCTGAACTACAAGGACACGATTATCCGCGACGTCTTCACGATGGCGCACGAGGGCGGACATTCTATGCACTCATGGTACAGCGCCAAGAGCAATCCCTTCATGCAGTACAACTACACGATTTTTGAGGCGGAAGTCGCTTCCACCTTTAACGAGGAGCTTGTCTTCCAATATTTGATAAAGAACGCCAAGGACTCCAAAATGCGGACATACCTTTTGGCGATGCGCGCCGCCGACATCATGGCCACCTTGCACCGGCAGACAATGTTCGCCGAGTACGAGCTTAAGGCGCACGAGCTTGTTGAGTCTGGAACGCCTTTGAGCGCGCCTGTCCTGCGAAAGCTTTACCGCGGCCTTTTGGAAGAATACTTTGGCCCAGAAATGGTCTTTGAAGAAAATTCCGACATGGAAGGACTTAGGATTCCGCACTTTTATTCCGCCTTTTACGTTTACAAGTACGCCACCGGGATCAGCGCGGCGATGGCTTTGGCCGACCGCGTCACAAAGGGCGGCGAGGCGGAGCGAAACGATTACTTTAACTTCCTAAAGTCGGGCGGCTCGCGCTACCCGATTGAGTCGCTCAAAGTGGCCGGAGTTGACATGGAAAGCCCGGCGCCAGTTCAAGCCGCGCTGGACAAGTTTGCCCAAATAATCGAGGAATTGGACAAGTCCATATAGGAAAAAAAGTTAAAGAAATCGAGCCTTAACGCCGATAATAAAATGAGGAGAATGGCAAATTGAAAAAAGAGAACTTTTATCTTTTCATGCAAAGCGTTCCAAAAGCTGAGCTTCACATTCACATTGAAGCCGTCATAACGCTCGAATCAATATGCCGCCTCTACGAAAAGCGCTTTGGAAAGAAAATGACCAAGGCCGAGCAAGTTGCCCTCTTTACTTACGAAGACCTTAACGGCTTTATCAAGGCTTTCTTGCAAGTCCAGGACTTGTTCACCGAAGTGAGCGACTTTGACTATGTGTTTGACGACTTTGCCCGCTACCTTAAGGGGAACGGAATCAACCACTGCGAGGCCTTCTTTGCCCCTTCAGCCTTTGTGAAAAAAGGCTTTGACTACGGCGAGATGGTCAAGAACTTTACCAAGAACATCAACAAAATCAAAAAAGAAACCGGCATTACAATCAAATTGCTGGTTGACGTTTCGCGCACCTTTGGACTTGAAAACGCGATGACCAACTACCAGCTTATGAAAAGCTATCCCAGCCCCGCGATTATCGGAATCGGTTTGGGCGGAGCGGAACAAAAGGGCCCCTGCAAGGATTTTGGCCCGGTGTTCGAAAAAGCCCGCGCGGACGGCTTTCACGCCGTAGCCCACGCAGGAGAAGACGTTGGCCCTGAATCGGTTTGGGACGCGATAAAGGTTCTGAACTCGGAACGCATAGGCCACGGAATAACTTCAATCCAGGACGAAAAGCTTGTTGACTACTTGGCCAAGGAACAGATTCCGCTTGAAGTCTGTCCCACCAGCAATACGTTCACAAAGAAAGTCGTGAAAACAATAGAAGAGCACCCAATCCGCGCCTTCTTTGACAAGGGCCTTTTGGTCACGGTCAACACAGACGACCCGGTGTTCTTTAAGGTTACTTTGCTTGACGAGTTCTGGGCGCTCCACAAAAAAGCCGGCTTTACGATGGACCAAATCAAGGTCTTGCTTGAAAACAGCTACAAGGCTTCGTTCCTTTCGGACGCGCAAAAGAAAAAGGCGATTAAAGAGCTTGACGCTGCCTGGGAAGAGAACATCAAAAAGTACGAATAAACAAAACCGGGCTTGTTCGCAAGCCTAAGAAGGCCGCCGCAAGGCGGCATTTTTTTGCGCCTTGATTGCCCGCGCTCGTGAGAGCGCAGTTGAATCGCTTCCTATAGCAAAAGGGAGCGCAGCGACCTACCGTTCCTACTTTAAATACACCATCAAAAGCATTATGTCACTGTTGCGGATTCCGCTGATGCGGCTGGCCTGGCCCAGCGTCAAGGGACGCACGCTTTCCAGCTTTCCGCGAGACTCCGCGCTTAAAGAGGGAATCGAGCCGTAGTCAAAGTTTTCGGGGATGTGAAGGTTTTCCAAGCGATGCATTTTTTCAACGCGGCGGTCTTGCTTTTCTATGTAATACTTGTATTTTACGTCAACCAAGGCGTGCGCCCAAACGTTTTTCTCAAAGCCAGGATTTTGCGCTTCGGGATTTTTTTCCAAAAGCGCGGAAGCCTCCGCCACTTGCTCGTATTTTTTTAGAACCGTCTCGTACTGCGCCTGGCTTTTTAGGCCAGCGTCAAAAGCCTTCTTTGCAAGGCGGCGGTCCGCGTCGTCGTAGCGCAACTTCAATCGGTACTCGGCGCGCGCGGTGAACATGCGGTAAGGCTCTTTTGTGCCAAGCGTGACAAGGTCGTCAATCAAGACTCCGATGTAGGCTTCGTCGCGGCCAAGAATCAAGGGCTTGTATTCCGGAATCGAATGAAAGCGCGCGAATCCCGCAGCCTCTTGAGCCTCTTTTAGCTTTTTGTTTAGGACCGCCGCCGTTTTTTGGCTTGCGTCGGCCATTGCGTCCGCGTCGGCTTGGCTAAAGTCAAAGCGGGGGCAAAAGCAGCCTGGCTCCAGCGAAGCGGGCCGGCCGCCCATCTCGTCGTCGGCGGGAACAAGCGGGCCGCACAATTCCTTGTGGGCTCTTGCGTAATAACCGGCGTTGATTCCAGCGACAAGGCCCTGCCCCGCCGCCTCCTCGTAGCCTGATGTTCCGTTTATTTGGCCCGCGTTAAAAAGGCCCGCGACTCTTTTAGTCTCCAGGCTTGGGAACAATTGCGTGGGCTCCACGTAGTCGTATTCGACAGCGTAGCCGGGCCGGCTTACGACGGCCTTTTCAAAGCCTGTCATCGTCCGCAAAAATTGGTCTTGCACGGATTCGGGGAGCGAAGACGAAAGGCCGTTCAAATAAATTTCTTCGGTTCCCAAGCCCTCCGGCTCGACGAATATTTGGTGGCGCTCGCGGTCGGCGAAGCGCATCACTTTGTCTTCTATGCTGGGACAGTATCGCGGGCCTACGCCGTGAATCTTTCCGCTGTACAAGGGAGAGCGGCCGATGTTGGCTCGGATTATCTCGTGGGTTTTAGGATTTGTGTAAACGACATGGCAAGGAACCATCGGCCGCTCGATTTTTGGGTCGTCAAAACTGAACGGGATTACCTCGTCGTCGCCGGGCTGCTCTTCCAAAACGCTAAAGTCAACCGAGCTTTTTAGAATGCGCGGAGGAGTTCCGGTCTTAAGGCGGCCGGTGGTAAAGCCAAGGCGGCGGAGGCTTGCGGTAAGGCCATAAGCGCCCGCCTCGCCCAAGCGGCCGCAGGGAGCGTCGTATTCTCCGATGAAAATGCGGCCGCCCAAAAAAGTTCCTGTAGTAAGGACAACGGCTCGGACCGGGATGACGCGGCCGCGCTCGGTGACAATGCCTGTCACTTTTTGCCGCATGCCGCCGCGCGCCGAGTCTGCCGCGCCGTAATTGATTGGGCGGGCGCGATTTTGGCCTTGCGAGCCGCTTTGGCCGCCGCCATTCGTTCCGGCGCTGGCTTCCGAGCCGGCCGCCGCATTTTTGTCAGTTTCAGATTTTTTGTCCGCGCCGTTCGTTCCGGCGCCAGCGTCCCTTCCTTCCGTCCGCGAATCGCCCGGAATGCTTCCCGCCGCCGCGCTTGAATCGGAATTGGGCGGAAGGCTTTGGTCGCTTTCCGTCGCGATTATGTCAACGACAGTGTCCATCAAGGTGGAAAGGTTTGGAGTTGATTCCAAGACTTGACGCGCAAGCTGGGAGTACAAAATCTTGTCGGCTTGGCTTCTGGGCGCCTGCACGGCGGGGCCGCGGCTTTTGTTCAACAAGCGGAACTGAATCATCGAGCGGTCAATCAGCTTTGCCATTTGGCCGCCCAGCGCGTCAATCTCGCAAACGATGTTGCCTTTGGCTATTCCGCCAATGCTGGGATTACACGACATTCTTCCAATCGCATCAACGCTTTGAGTGATTACAAGTGTCTTTAGTCCCATCCGCGCGGAGGCAAGGGCAGCCTCAATTCCGGCGTGCCCCGCTCCGACAACGGCGACATCGTAAGAGTCGTAAAAGCCCGGCATTTTTTTAGCGTTCCGTTCCGCCAAATTACGCTTTCATGTTGACAATGCTCTTGTCGTAGTCAGTCGGCGGAACAAAGCCCATAAGGTTCATGATTGTGGCAGGCCAAGAAGAAATTCCCAAGCCTTCGTTGAGCTTTGTGTTGTCGTATTCGCCCTTGTATTCGGGGTCGTAGATGATTCCAGGAACTGGGTTCAAGCTGTGGCTTGTCTTTGGCTTGGGCTCGCCGTTTGCATCCTTTGAAACGCTTCCGTCCTTTTTGTGCTCGTACATGTCGTCACTGTTTCCGTGGTCGGCGGTTATGCAAAGAATTCCGCCCGCTTCCTCGATGGCGGCCTTAAGGCGGCCAAGCTGCAAGTCCATTCCTTCCATAGAGCAAACGACGGCGTTGAAGACTCCTGTGTGGCCAACCATGTCGCCGTTGGGATAGTTCAATCTGATGTGGTCGTATTTTCCGCTCTTAATCGCTTCGATGACTTTGTCTGTGATTTCGGCGCACTTCATCCAAGGTCGCTGCTCAAAGGGAACTACGTCCGACGGAACTTCGACGTAAGTTTCAAGGCTCTTGTCAAATTCGCCGGGGCGGTTTCCGTTAAAGAAGTATGTGACGTGTCCGTACTTTTGGGTTTCGCTAATCGCCATAAGATGAACGCCGCTCTTTGTAAGGTACTCTCCCATCGTTCGGTCGATGCTGGGCGGGTTGACCAAGTACTGCGCGGGCTTGTGGTTGTCGCCGTCGTATTCCATCATTCCAGCGTACTCAACTGCGGGAACGCGCTTTCTGTCAAAGTGCGGGAAGTCCTTTTCCTCAAAGGCGGCGGTGATTTCCAAGGCGCGGTCGCCGCGGAAGTTAAAGTAAACGACACTGTCTCCGTCCTCGATTGTTCCGACGGGCTTTCCGTCTTTCGCGATTACAAACTCGTGCATATCCTGGTCAAGGACGCCGGGAACTTCCTTGCGGTAAGTTTCGATCGCTTCGACCGCGCTGGCAAACTGGCGGCCTTCGCCCAAAACGTGGGCCTTCCAGCCGCGCTCGACCATGCTCCAGTCGGCGTTGTAGCGGTCCATTGTCATGTACATGCGGCCGCCGCCGGAAGCGATTTGGCAGTCCGCTCCAAGGCCGGCCAAAAATTCCTGCAAGGGTCCAAAGTAGTCCAAGGCGCTTGTGGGCGGAACGTCGCGGCCATCAAGAAGCGCGTGGACGCGGATCTTTTTAACGCCTTCCTTCACCGCCTCGGCGACCATGGCCTTAAGGTGGTCGATGTGCGAGTGGACGTTTCCATCAGAAACAAGGCCGATAAAGTGGAAGGTTGAATTTTTGTCGTTGACGTTCTTGACCAATTTTTTCCAAGTGTCGCCCTGGTACATTGAGCCGGACGCGATTGACTCGCCGACCAATTTGGCTCCCTGGGCAAAGACGCGGCCGCAGCCCATGGCGTTGTGGCCTACCTCGCTGTTTCCCATGTCGTCGTCAGTCGGAAGGCCTACGGCGGTTCCGTGGGCCTTAAGCTTTGTGTTGGGGCAGTTGGCCTTGAACCAGTCAAGGTACTTCATTTTTGACGCTTTTACCGCGTCGCCCTCTTCGTATTTTCCGTAGCCCACGCCGTCCATAATGACAAGAACAACAGGACCGCGGCGGCCCTTCCAATTGGGGTTTTTCTGCAAAGGATGCATTGTGTCTGACATATTATATCTCCTATAGGTCTATTGAGTGAAGTTAGTCTATTGTAACGATTAAACGAAGATTGCGCAAGAACGCGCGTTTTTCTTGCATTGACTTTCTTTTCGCAAGCGAAACGTTGCGACTTATGCGGCGACAAACATTTTAGGTCTTCATTCAGTTTTCCCGCCGCTCTTTTGCTAGTGGCAGTTTATTCAAGCGGCCGCAGTCGCGCTCTTTTTGCCGGACTTCAATTTTTCAAGCAAAAGGAAAAGAAAGCCAAAAAGGATAAGGCCTATTCCTATTGCCGAAAACAAGAGGCAAAGGCCTTTTAGGCTGTGACCGTTGTCAAGGTTGGTAAAGCCGTAAGGATAATACTGGCTCCAAAGGTCTTGCGGAATGGAGCCGCCAAAGGAAGCGCGCGCGGACACGGCGCGGGGAATGATGACAAAGCACCATGAGATGGGAATGACCATTCCCAAAAACGGAAAAAATATTTTACGCTTTCCAGGAAATAGAATTTCGTCCCCAATCGTAAAAATTGGAAGGACAAAATGCTTGAACGCCGACCCAAATTTCCAATAGGCGGCCATCCAAATTTTTTCAGGAAGAACGAAGGCGGCGATGAGAAATGTAGCTATCATCATCATTGCGGCGCAAAAATTTAGCAAAGAGTGAAGAACTCCCTGGTCCGAAGCCTGTGGATTTTGAACTCCCTTCGCCTTTTTAAAAATCTCAAAGGCAAGGCTTAGAGCCGCGGCCGCGCAAGAAATCCAGACAGACCAAGACGTAAAAAAAAGCGCCACGGGCCGACCGTCGCCTCCAAGCTCTTTTAAATGATCGGTGAAAGTACAAACAGTCGACACAAGCGCCGCCAAAAACCAAAGGATTCTGAATGACAAGCGGACATGATTAGTTTTCGCGCCGCAATTTTTGTTTTGAACGTCTTCCATAAGACAATAGTAACGCTTTTTTGAGACAAACGCAATAGGCTTTGCGTATTGACTTTCTTTTCGCAATAAGATTATTCTATATACATAGATGAAAGAAAAAAAACATGCGATTTTGTTTTCCTTGGTTCTCCTAATTGAACTTGCCTTTTCCCTGTTTAATTTTATCCGATATTTTAAAATCAGAGAGAACAATCTTTCTGTCGCGCTGTTCAGCCTGCTTCATTTTATTCCGCTGTTCGTCCTTATCGCAATTTCAAGAAAAGTCCAAAAGATTGAGGACAAGAAAAAACTTTCCATAATACAAAAATGCCTTGTCTCCTACTTAGCGATTGACGTGATTCTTGGGCTTGTGACTTTTAAATTTAACCTTCCGCGATACATAGGCTTTTTGTTATTTTCAAAAAATTGGTGGTTCTGCGTCGTTTACATTATTCGATACGAACAGTTCCACTTGGCCGTGGATTTGGCCATAGACGCGCTTTATTGGACGGCCTTTGGATTTTTGCTTGCGGACATTTCAAAACTATCCAATCCGCCAAAAGAGGCCGCCTCTTTGGAAAACGAACTTCAGGACACAAGCGGCAAACAAAAAACTTCTCCGTCATTTAAAATCGCTGTAGCCTGCATGGTTCTTCTTGTTTTTCAGACGGCGCTGAATTATTGCGCCGTCAGCGTTTGGAACGAAAACAACAACGCCACGGGAATGCAAGCGATAGGCTTGGCTTTTCTCTTCTTTATTCTTGTAGCGGCAAAAATCCTTTTCTTCTTGCCGGTCCTCATTCCCGCAATAGTTGGAATCGTCAAAGCCACGCTTTCTAAAAACAAGCCGCTAAAGCGGAACGGCGCCGGACTAAAAATAAACATAGCCTGCCTTGCGGTTGGCGTTCTGGAAACTTTTTTTTGGTGGTAAAAAGAGGAGTTAAAATGGTGTCGGATTTTATTGCGCTTTTGCCCTTGATATTGTGTCTTTGTCTTATAATTGTCGCGATCATTGTCGTTGTTTTTTCTTTAAAGGGCGTTTTTAAAAACAGCAAGGAAATTTTTTCGCGCCTTAAGGAAAGCGTCTCCCATTTTGCGGGGGAAAATTCCAAAACTCAAGGAAGCCACTTTCTAAAGTTTGTTTGGATTGTCGCCGGCGCCCTCGTCATGTTCGGCTTGGGACGCTTCATTTTCTTTCCCGCAGCGCTGCTTGTCGCTTTGGCGGCGCAGGCAGCCGCAGTTTATTTTATTACCAGAAAGGACAAAAAAAACGGAGCGGCAAAACGCAAAGGGTATTTTGTCGGAGCCGCTTTGGGATTGGCGGCCTTTGTTTTGGTCGCGCTTGTTCAGCTTGGCGGAAGCGAAAATCCCGGGAAAATTTTGTTTCACTTCGCGCTGATGGCGGCCCTTGCGGTTTTTATCGCGCTAAAGGAAAACCGGAAAAAAGTTTTGAGAAACGACACGGCGACAAGGCAGACTGAGGGAACAATCACAAGGCATGAAATCACAACTCAAAAATTCTTTTTTTTGACTTGCTTTAAAAGCCACAGTTACGAATACGAGTTCAACGCGCTGTGCATGACTTACAAAGGAATGGACGGCGAGACTCACGGCCTTTGGAAAAAGCGGGGCCGCGACTTGGAAAACCCGGTCAAAGTGGTTTACGATTTTACCGCGCCTGAAAATTCCTGGCTTTTGGACATAAAGCATCGGGGGAGCCTTGCGGTCTTTTTGGCGACTCTTTTTTGCTTGGCCGCCATCGCCTTTCATTGTGTCATGACAACCGACGTCGCGGCCACGGCAAAAGAAGTTTTTGCGATGCTTTCCGACAAACTGTAGAAGAAGTTCAGCGCGCTTAAAACAATAGAGGAAACAAATGAAAAAAGGAGATTTTATGACAAAAGCAAAACAAAGCCTCGCAGTCTGCCTTATGACGGCCATGGCGCTGGCCTCGCTCGGCGCGAAAGATTTTTATACCGTGGAGGAATTTTCCTCGGTAGAAATTGATTCCGGCGAAAGCGTGAAAATCGTGGATTCCCTTGACGAGGAGACGCAAAGAAAACTTGTGTCCGCCTGCAACAAGCTAAAAGGCAAAGTCGCGCTTGACTTGTCCGTCTGCGACTTTGGAAAAGACGAGGCCAAGATTGATTTTTTCCACATCAGGAACGTCCGCTCCTGCGTTTTGCCCGCGCGGACAAAAACCGTCGTCAACTTTGACTGCGTCGATTTGGAAGAAATAGCGCTGCCTGCCGGCCTTGAAAAAATCGCCTGCCACGCGTTTTTTGAAAGCGGCTTAAAGTCCGTTGACATTCCTTCTTACGTAAAATATGTGGGAGCCTGCGCCTTTGGCGACTGCAACGCCTTAAAGTTCATAAGAACCAACAACAATCCCAATGAAAAAAAATGGTCTATGGCTTGGTCTGCATGGAACGGCGCGGCAATAATCCAGAGCGGCGCTTGGGAGGAAAAAGAGACAGAGCCTGCAAACAATCCAAACAAAATTGAATTTGACCACAAGGTCTATTATTTAATCGGCGGAAAGCTGAACATGAAAATCCGCCTTGGAACCCCTCCCGAAAAAAGCCAGAAGGCAAAGCTTTATTTTTACGACGCGCACAACGGCTCTTCCGCCCAAGGCTACATTGCGGCAAAGCTAAAAAAGGGCAAAAGTGAATTTGAGGTAAAAGACTTCCCCGCCTTTCAAATAGGAATCGCGGAGTCAGACTTGTTCCGCGCGATTTACAAAGAGCGCGGCGACTACTGGGTCAAGCTTGTGTGCGAGCTGGAACTGGCGGACGGAACGAAGATTCCATTGGACGGCTCGGCTCGGCTTTACTTTGACGGGATGCCAATGTTGTAATGACAAGACGAATGAAAAAACCAGCCATTATATTTTTTGTCGCGCTTATCTCCTCGGCGCTTCTCTCCTCCACGCTTGCCGGCTGCTCAAAAAAGCCGCGCTCCATTTTTGACTACAAGGATTGCGTTTTTAGCGGAACTAGCGGACTTTTAAAAACCGTCGAGCCGGAAGACAACAACGGCTATTCCTTGGTCTTGCTTTCAACCGGAAGTCCCATCAAGCTTTTGGACTGGAACAAAGAGCGGGAGCGCTTCCACGTTCGCGCCCAAAAAGGCTTGGCGAGCGGTTGGTGCGGCGTTGACGAATTGGAATTCAAGCCCAACGTTTTGGACTTTCTCGACGATTTTATTTTGCAAGACAAGGAACTCTTGAAAAACATAATCCAGCAAATCAAGTTTGAAAAGCTTTCTGAAATAAACGACAAGCTTTTAATGCTTTGCGACATTGTTGAATTTGAAACAGAAGAAGACGCAAGGGATTTTTGGAAGGAAATCTTTTACTATCTTACAAGAGAAAGGATAAAAACAAACGACTTTGAAAGGCTTAAAGGAAAGCCTTGCGTTTACTTAAAATGGGTTGACTTGGACACCATTCCAGACAGCATAGACTCAAACGCTTCGGCGTTGAACAACTTGGACAAAATCCCCTACGTTCCGATGGGTCAAAACGAAGAAACGCCCTTGATCCGCGCGATGAAAAACGGCTGCAAAAATTATTTTGACGCCGCGCTGCGAACAGAATGGGATTTGACTGTCCAAGACAAGTTTGGAAAAAACGTTTTTGACTACGCGCGCGAGCAAGGCTTTTCCGAAATCGAAAGCGCGAAAAATTCCTCCAACAAAAAGGCCGACTACGAAGAAATAGCCAACAACTGGATTGAATACGCACCGAAAATTTTAATGGAAAAATTGAACGAGCCAAAAGAGCGGCGCTTTCACAACTCGCAAAAGCTGGATTTGCAATTCCGCGACAAGCAAATTGAAGAGGCGCTGGATTTCGCTAAAGAAAAAACAAAGTTCGACATTGACGAACAAAGCCTTAGCGTCGCGCCTTTTGGCTATTCAATCCGCTTTGGCGCAATCGGCCAGCGCTACCATTCCGTTTGCGGCCAACACATCGTCACAAGCCAAAAAGAAAAGATTCCTGTCGCGGCGATGGAACGATTGAAAGTCTTTAAAGGCCTTCCGTTTGAGCATCTTGTGAAAATCGGCGAAAAAACAATTCGCTCCAACTTTCTTCTTGTCCAAAAAGAGGACGGCCGCATTGGCATGATTGACTCCCTTTCTTTGGCGCACATCAGTTCCGGACGAACGGATTGGCACGTAAAAGAATTTGGCTGGCATGAAGATCATGAGGAAGCGCTTAAAGAAATTCAAAAAAAATATCCACACGCGATTTACACGGACGTATACCAGGGCGGAATGATTGTCACCGGCTACAAAACGCTTCTTGCCACTTTGTTCACCGCAGGCAAGGGAAAATCATACATTGGAAACCTTTATCTTGTGGAAGAAAATTTTACGGGAGAAGGACTGTCAACAGACCTTGCCGTCCAGCCAGTTTGCTTTGACGACATGATTGAACTTGCAAACATCAATCTTGACAATCGCGGAGGCGACAAAGAAAGCGTTAACAGCGAGATCAGCCTTGAACTAGAAATTTCGGAAAGCGACAAGCCGATAGCAATCGTAAACCGGGAGCTTTGCGTCTTCAAAAACTTTGACCGCTTTATCGTGGCGAACAAAAACGCTTATCTTTTGGACGGCGGCCGCCTTTCCCATTTGTTCACGATAAACGCGTGGCCTGGCTACTCTTCCCTTCGCGTACGTTTTTACTCCGCGCCAAAAAGCGTCCTATGCCTTTACGGCGACGAGCAATTTAAAAACCAATACGAGGCCTGGCGCTTTTCCGACAGCGGAGAAATTCTCTCGCACCGAGTTTTTCGCGACGACCTGGAATACGAAGAATATTTAAAAACAATTTATAAAACGGAGGATTCAAAATGAAAAAAACAATCGCGCTTTTGACAGCCATGCTTTTTGGCGTTTGCCCATGCTTTGCCCGCCTTTTTTTTGCGGTATGATGGGGGGGGACAGGAGCGAACTATGAAAAAGCTATTTCTGATTTTGGCGGCGGCGGTCGTGCTGTCGTCGTGCGAGAAAAAGTCCGCGCCACAAAGCGCGCAGGTCGAAGCGGCGGAGCAGACCGCACAGGCGGAGCAAATTACTGAGAGCGAACAGACGGCGGAGAACACCGTACCCGACACGACCGCCGACACCGTGAGCGGTAACTACGCCTACAGCGGGAGCGACGACATCGACAGCGTGGCGTGGTACGACGAAAACAGCGGCGGAAGAACGCACGAGGTGATGACCAAAGCCCCTAACGCGCTCGGACTGTACGACATGAGCGGCAATGTGAGCGAATGGTGCTGGGATTGGTACGGCAATTATTACAGCGATGACCCGCAGGAAAACCCTCACGGCGCAGACTCCGGCAAATATCGCGTTTGCCGTGGCGGTTCATGGCAGGACGATGCATCACATTGCAACGTTGACGCGCGCAGCATACTCACAACACCAACAAATGCATACAGTTCCCTAGGCTTCCGCGTGGTAAGGAACGCGACGGAAGGAACGCCCGCCCCCGACGGCTTCGTGTTGGCGCAGGGCGGCTCGTTCCGCATGGGAAGCGAACTCACTCTGAAACTTATAACTATAGCCATGAACGGCGATGACGAACACGCTTGGGAGTTCGATGATAGCAACCCCGCGCACACGGTGAGCGTGGACAGCTTCTATATGTGCGTTCACGAGGTTACGCAGGAAGAATACGAGCAGCGCTACGAGAACACCAGCGAGTTCAAGGGCAAAAATCTCCCCGTGGAAACAGTGAGCTGGCACGGCGCGGTTTTTTACTGCAACGCGCGGAGCCTGCACGAAGGGCTTACGCCGTGCTACTATGTGATTGACGACTCGGACTTGCGCAGGCGGTTGGACATCTACTCATGGCACGATGTCATCTTCGGCGAGGGCGGAAAGAACGCGGAAATCCACTGCGACTGGAACGCCAACGGCTACCGCCTCCCCACCGAAGCCGAATGGGAGTACGCGGCGCGGGGCGGAAACGGCAGAACGCCCCCGCCCGCCCTGTAGCGACCGTGAAATATAAAAATCTATCTGACTGACGCCAGGCGTTCTTGACAAATTCTTATTATGGGATAAAATATAACACAAGTTTGGATTATCCCATAATAAGGAGCCTTTATGGATTTTATCAGCCGTCATGCAGAGAGCGCAATAAAAAGACTTGCCGATTCTTACCCTGCCGTTTTAGTTACGGGAGCAAGGCAGACGGGAAAGACAACTCTCCTCAAAAAAATGACTGATTCGTTTTCTGTTCCTTACATTACTTTTGACGACCCGATGGAAGAGGCGTCCGCGAAGAACGACCCGAAAACTTTTATCGAGTTTCATCCCGAGCCTTATGTGTTTGACGAAGTCCAGTATGTCCCTGATTTGTTCCGCCACCTGAAAATCGAAATCGACAAGAACCGTCACAGCGGAATGTATTTTCTTACGGGAAGCCAGCAGTTTGCGCTTATGGAAAAAGCGACTGAGAGCCTTTCGGGACGTGTCGGAATTGTACAGCTTTATCCTCTTTCTGCCCGTGAAATCAGAAATGACAGTTTCAGAAAGAATTTTATTCCTTCAAAAGAATATATTCTTGAGAGAAACAAGTCTCTGCAAAAAAAATCTTTTTCGGTTCAGGAAACTTGGAAGCGCATTTTTCTTGGCGGTTATCCAGAGGTAATAAAAGGCGTTGTGTCTCCAAAGGATTTTTATGCGGGCTACCTTAAAACTTACATTGAACGAGATATTCGCAGGCTCACTCAGGTTGCCGATGAAACTCAGTTCATTCAGTTTATAAGCGTTGCGGCCGCCCGAACGGGCCAGCTTGTGAATTACGGCGATATGGCTAAGGAATGTGGAATCAGCGAAGTCACTGCAAAAAAATGGCTCTCGCTTTTGGTGACGAGCGGAATTGTGTTTCTTTTAAGACCTTATTCGGCGAATGTTGAGAAGCGGGTCGTAAAAACTCCGAAGCTTTATTTTATGGACACCGGTCTTGCCGCCTATCTTACCCGCTGGACAAGCCCTGAAGTCATGCAGAGCGGCGCGATGTCCGGCATGTTCTTTGAGACTTATGTTGTCTCCGAAATCATAAAATCTTTTACGAACAACGGCGAGGACGCTCCGATATATTTTTACCGTGACAAAGACAAAGTTGAAATTGACCTGCTGATAGAAGAAAACAACACTTTGCACCCCGTCGAAATCAAAAAGACGGCCGCTCCGAATTCTGAAGATGCCAAAAATTTGTATATAGCTTCCAGAATCAAAAATGTGAAGATTGGTCAGAGCGTAATTTTATGCAACACCGACAAAGTCGTTTCGGTTCAGAAAGGCGACGTTACGGCGCTCTCAATTCCCGTGGAGTTCGTGTAGTCGGCTTCCCTTCTTCCGCCTGTATCCCACCATCGGCGAGGATATCGAAATCAAAGCGGAAACGGCAGAACGCTCCCGCCCGCCCTGTAGCGACCGCGCGGAATGTGGTACAATAGGGAAACATAAACTAACTTTTTTTGTAGAATTCTACAAAAAAAGTTGCTGAATATTGCATTTTACCGCATCTCCTGCTATACTTAAATGACAAAAACTGTAGAATTCTACAAAAAAGGTGATTTTATGATACGGCGCAATAAATACCTGAATCTCTTAATCAATAACCGCGACAACGGCTTTCCCAAGGTGATTACGGGAATCAGGCGGTGCGGAAAATCCTACCTCCTCAAAGAAATATACAAGGCATACCTGCTTGAAAGTTCTGTGGACGAAAACAATATTTTGATTCTTGAGCTTGACGATGACAGGAACATCTTGTTCCGCGATCCGATTGCTCTCGGCGAGCATGTCCGAAAATTCTGCGCAGGAAAAGAAAAATGCTATGTTTTTTTGGACGAGGTTCAGAAAATCTTTCCGATTGTCAATCCTGCGCTGACTGGCGGAAGTCATGTCCTCGCAAAAAAAGACGATGAGCAGGTTATAACCTTTGTCGATGTCATCCTGGGGCTTTCCAGAGAAAAAAACATCGACCTGTATGTGACCGGCTCAAATTCAAAGATGCTTTCAACGGACATCATCACCGAATTCCGCGACAAGGCCGTGAACATCCAGCTTCTGCCCCTTTCCTTTGAGGAGTTTTCCGAATACAAAGGCGGCTCAGAGGCAGACGCCCTGCTTGAATACATGCAGTTCGGCGGGCTTCCCCTTGCTGTCTTGAAAAGTGATGACGAAAAAAAAGACTACCTCCGGAATCTTTTTGAGATGACCTATTTCAAGGACATAATCGAGCGCAACAAGCTGAAAAAAACTTCTTCCCTTGATGAACTGTGCAACCTCATAAGCTCATTGACAGGCCAACTTATGAACGCTGAAAAAATCGCGAACACCTTCAAAACGGTAAAAAAAGAAAACATCAACAAGCTGACGGTGGAAAAATACCTTGGCTTTTTTGTCGATTCCTTTCTGATTAGGGAGGCGAAGCGCTACGACCTGAAGGGCAGGAGCGAAATCGGCGCGCTCAGAAAATATTATTTTATTGACACTGGACTCCGCAACGCGCGGCTTAACTTTGCCTTCCCCGACGAAGGACAGATGCTTGAAAACATCGTGTACAACGAGCTTGTTTACAACGGCTACACGGTGAATGTGGGAACTTTCGACACCGTAGGCAAGGACAAAAACGGAAAGTCAGCGCGCAAGACAAACGAGATCGATTTTTTTGCCAAGCGTGGAACGAATTTGTTCTACATTCAGGTTTGCGCCAGCATGTCAGACGCGGAGACACGGGCGCGGGAAGTCCGTCCCTTTCTGCTGCTGAACGACCAGGTTCGGAAAATCATCGTGACAAACCAGAACATAAAAGAAACGCTTGACGAGAACGGCTTCACAGTCATCGGCGCGCTTGATTTTTTGCTGAGATTTATCAAATAATATATAATGGTGGAGGAATCAAAATGACCAACCGACTAGCCAAAATCTGCCTGCTTCTGCCGTTCGCGGTCTACGGCGTTCTGGTGGAAAGGGAGACAATAAAATGAAAAAATATTTTTTTATATTCCTTACAATTTGTTGTATATCAATTGTAAATGCTCAGACAATCGGTTTTTATCGTACACCAAGTTTTAATATTTCATTGGAATATGAAAGTCTTGAAAATGCACAGTTAGTCTCATTAGACAGATCAACAGGTTTATATAAGATTTTAGATGAATATGTAAATAAAGGATTTATTATAACGACTGAACAATATGGAAAGACCAATGGATTTAATTGTCTTCGAATTGTACAAGGCAAAAATATAGATACAAGCAAAATAAAACTTCCAAACCAAGACCAATTTCCAAGTGAAGCAATATATTCTGCAGTGAACAGAGATAATAACAACAGATGGATTCCTATTTGGTATTTTGATGCATTAAAAAAACAAGATAGAGATTTTATTCTTAAAGGAGAATCTAAACGGGCAAGTTGGGATGGCGATATAACTCCAGAGATATGGTATAAAGATATTTCTCAACCATCTACTTTCGTTGTTACTAATACAGCAATGCTATTTTTTACACCTTTATATGAAAGAATTCCATTTCTTTTTCAATCTGTAAAAAAACTATCAGATACAAAATATGAAGTAGTTGCATATCCTGATGTAGAAGCATCTGATAAAGATATTACCTGGGATATCTACAAAGAAAATTTTCCACATATTGAAAATGGAAAACCTGTAAAATTTATAATAGAAATTAATGGAAAAGAAATGAAAGTTTATAATGGAAAAACAAAGAAAATTTGTTTTGATTTAATTCAGGAATCAGCAGAATGGGTAAAATTGTATGAAACTTTTATCCGAACTAATAATGTACCGACTGGACTTGATTTGCCAAAAGAATATCTGGAGCGAAGCAACAAAAAGTAATATCGGCTGGCGCTTCGGGGGCTTCCTTGAATGAGCCACTCCCCGCCCGCCCTGTAGCGACCGCGCGAAATGTGCTACGATAGGGGAAACACACGGAGGAACACACAATGAAAAAGACACTTTTACTGATTACGGCATTATTCGCGCTCTTGCTCGGCTCGTGCAATAAGAAGAGCACGCCACAAAGCGCGCAGGGCGAAACGGCGGAGCAGACCGCACAGGCGGAGCAAATTACTGAGAGCGAACAGACCGTACAGGCGGAGCAAATTTCCGCGTTTGCTCAGACGGCTGAGGCGGAGGAACACACGGAAACGGGAATTAAATACCTTCACCTCTATGACACGGAAGACGAAAAAGCGGTTTTCAGAGCCGTCCATAAAGGCATGGCAACGCCTGCCGCCGTAAATACCTTTGAACTGTATAGTGAGGATGTCAGCATAGCGCTCTGTAATATTACAGAAAAAACCATAAAGGAAATGGATTTTTCCTATGCGGTCTTTGATGAAAATGACAGGGAACTTTTTTCCATATCAGAAAGCCTTTCGCATGAAATCAGCCCTTATGCCGCCTGTACATTTTCTATCGGAAATCCTGTAAAAGTTTCGGGGTGGACGGAGACAATACGGAATAAAACTATCAGGATTATATTTGCGGACGGAAGCGAAGCCGCGCTTTCAGATGATGACATACTTTCCTCCATGGAAGATTCCCTCCGCTTTTGCCTTTGCAAAGATGAGAATGTGGCGGTCTGGTGGCAATATAAGCCGGCGCAGGGCAGATATTTCATGAGGTTTGAGGCGGAAACGCTCTTCGACTACGCCTATTTTTGTTTCAAGACCGATGAGTATGAAGATTTTGACGGCGCGACTCTGGACAGCATAGAGGGAGCGTTTTTCTGTGACGATGACATTGCAAAGGACGGAGATGTTTACTCGGAAACCATACAAATGCCTAACTATCTTGAAGCGGTGTTCACAACGACAAAATCGCTTGAAATCGACTATCTTGTAAAAACACCAGACGCCCCCGACCGATGGAATCTGCCAGAGGAAGAAAAAAGAAATCTCTCAAAAAAAATCGTCATCGATGACACCGCCTCACTGGAGCGGATACGCTCATACGCCGCGTTCATGGATATTATGGGATTACGGTAACAGAAAGGAAGGAATATGAAAAAGCTATTTTTGATTCTGGCGGCGGCGGTCGCGCTGTCGTCGCTTGCGTTTGCTGAGGACAGAAATCTGAAAACGGCGAATGACAATAAGTCTTTCATTGTCTCAAGAAGAGGAAGCGAAGTTGCCGCGGTTTCTGAAGAGGAAGTTTTTGACAATGCAAAAATCCTGTCGCAGACCGACAGAAAAGATCCGACTTCTGTCCTCGTTTCGTTCTTCGTCAGTTATTTTTCCAAGGGCGAAGAATGGCATGATTTAATCGTGCATTATAGTTTCCCAGGCTCTTCGTTTGACGAAGGAATAGCCGCGATGAATGAAGCATGGGAAGGCTTCTATGGGAAAGTTGATTCAGTCCGCGTTACAATCAATCCCTCATCTTTCAAGTCCAACGGCGACGGGAGGGCGTTATACACGGTGAATATTGCCGCTTCTTATCAGGGGGAATCAGACGAGGGTGAAGACCAAGTTGCGATGACACAGGACGAAAACGGCGACTGGCTCGTGGCGGAACTGCCGCTGTAGAATAGCGGATTTGCGCTTTTCATTGTTTAATTTTTTTTATATAATTTTCTGACAGGAGGATTGGTTATGGAAGAAGGGGTGAAACTTTCAAACGCGGTGGAGCGTTATGCAAAGCGCGACTAGCGGCTCAAATTGCATGGAAATCTTTATGAAAAAAACAATCGCGCTTTTGACAGCCATGCTTTTAGGCATTTTCCCTTGCCTTGCCCAACACTGGTGGGAAGATGAAGAGCCAAAAGAAATCTTCGTCAAATATTCCGAGTATGACAAAAAAGGAAACGTCACTTACACGGAAAAAGCCTCAGGCTTTAAGGAATGGCGTGAGTTCAACTCCTTTGGAAAACTCCAGCATTACAAAAACACGGCCGGCGACGAAGTGTGGTATGAATACGATTCAAAGGGAAACGCGCTTTCCTACAAGACGCAACTGGGCGACTTGTTTTCCTGCAATTTTAAATACGACTCAAACGGCAATTTGATTTTAAAGGAATTTTCAAGCGGCAACACAGTGACCTTTGAATACAACGAAAAAAATCTTTTGATTCACGAAAAAGATTCCAACGGAATGGAACGCTGGTACGACTACGATTCCGCAGGAAGAAAAGTCAAAGAAAGGCGGTCGCTTTTAGGCGACGAGGCGACCGCGACTTTTTTCTACGACTCCAACGACAACCTTGTTTTGCAAAAGCAAAAAATCGGAAAAGTGGCGACAGAAGAAAAATTTGAATACAATTCCGCCAACAAAAGGACAAAAAGGCTTCTCAACGGCATTCTAAAAAGCGAGTATTTCTACAACGCGAACAATTATCTTGAGCGGGAAAAAAATTACGTCAGCGGCGGGCCGGCCGAAGAATTAAAATACGAATACACATATTATCCCGACGGAAAAATTAAAAGTATGAAAATTTTTGAGATAAAATAAAGCGCTTGCCCGGGGCCTGGCGCGTCGCTTGCGGAAGGCCCGCCTTTTGCGCTACAATTCCCGCGAGGGAAAAAAATGCTCGCTGTATTCGTTAATTGCGCCGCAATCGTGGCCGGCTCTGTAATCGGACTTTTGTTCGCAAAAAAAATCCCGCAAAAAATCACCGACGCGATTCAACTCGCTTGCGGCCTTGTCTCCTTTGTCATGGGCGTGCAAATGGCCTTTAAATACCAAAACGTCGTTTACCTTGCGCTGGCCTTGATTTTTGGCGGAATCGTCGGAACGGCGCTGGACATTGACGGAAAGATTTTAAAAGCGGGCCGCTTTTTGGAGCGCGTCTTTTTGAAAAAGCCGGAAGCCGCCGCCCCTGCCGTTTCGTGCGCCCCGACCGATTCCAGCGCCCCGACCAATTCCAGCTCGCCAACCAATTCCAGCTCGCCAACCAATTCCAGCTCGCCAACCAAGCCAAACGCCTCAAGCGATTCCGCCGCCACGACTTCTTCCAAGACAGAAAGCGCCGCAGAATTTTCCGCCGGAAAGCCGCAAAAGAATTTCGCCTACGCTTTCCTAAACGCGTCGGTATTGTTTTGCGTCGGCGCGATGGCGATTGTCGGAAGCTTTAAGGCCGGAATCGAAGGCGACTATTCAATCATATTCCTAAAGAGCGTTTTGGACGGCTTTATCGCCATTGGCTTCGCGGCCGCGATGGGCGTGGGAACGGCCTTTAGCGCGCTCGCGATTTTTGTCTACCAGGGCGCGCTTACCCTGCTCGCGATTTTCATCCACCAATACGTAAGCGACTCCCTCCTTGCCGAAATAACCGGAAGCGGCGGCGCGCTCATCGTCTTGATTGGAATCAACTTGATGGGCCTAAAAAAAATCAAGACGGCCAACTACCTTCCCGCCGTCATCTTCAGCGCGCTCTTTGTCCTTTGCGAGCCGTTTGTCCGCGGCCTTTTTGGCTTGTAAAAAACAATCCGGCAAACTAAAACGCGGGCGGCCGCCGCATTGATTTTTTTCAACTTTTCCATTATAGTGGCGGCATGAAAAAGATAATCGTAGTAGGATCGGGCGGCCGCGAGCACGCCATCGCTTGGAGATTGGCCCAGAGCCCGTCAGTCGAAGAAATTGTTTGCGTTCCCGGAAACGGCGGAACATGCAACGAAAAAAAGTGCTCTAACGTTCCGCTTGACGAAGCGAAAGGCTTGCCCGGAAATCCTTACGTGGAAATAGCCAAAAAATACGCTTGCGACTTTGCGGTCATCGGTCCAGAAGACCCGCTTGCCGAAGGCTTGGCCGACGAATTTTGGAAGGCCGGAATTCCTTGCGTTGGCCCAAAAAAGGCGGCCGCGCAGTTGGAAGCCAGCAAGGACTTGGCCAAAGCCTTTATGAAAAAATACAATGTCGCCGCCCCCGCAAGCGAAACATTCACCGAAAAAGACGCGGCGCTTGAATACGTAAAAAAGCATGGAGCTCCGATCGTCCTTAAGGCTGACGGTTTGGCCGCCGGCAAAGGCGTTGTCGTAGCGAAGACCTTGGACGAAGCGGTCGCCGCCGTCCACGACATTATGGAAAGCGGCCGCGTCGGCGACGCAGGAAAAAAGCTTGTCGTTGAAGACTACCTTGCCGGAATCGAAATGTCAGTCTTGGCCGCCGTAAGCGTCACTCCCGACGGCGCGAAAGAAGGAAAGGCCGCGATTCTTCCCTTCCTCCCCGCCCGCGACCACAAGAGGCTGGAAGACGGAGCAAAAGGCCCAAACACAGGCGGCATGGGAGCGGTATGCCCGCTTTCAGACGTTACGCCCGCCATCATGGAACAGTTTGACAAAAACATTTTGCAGCCGACATTAAAGGGTCTTGTCGCCGAGGGCTTTGACTACCGCGGCTTTATTTTCTTTGGCGTGATGATTACAAAAGACGGGCCAAAACTTTTGGAATACAACGTCCGCCTGGGCGACCCCGAAACGCAGGCCGTCCTTCCGCTTATGGACTTTGACTTTGCCGCCATGTGCCAAGCAATCGTGGACGGCTCTCTAAAAGACTTTGAGATGAAATGGAAAAATCAATTCGCCGTGGCGCCCGTCGCGGTTTCCGGCGGATATCCGGGAAGCTACAAAAAAGGCTTTGAAATTTCAATCGACAAGGACTTGATGGAAAAAAACGGCGCCAAAGTCTTTGTCGCGGGAGCGATTGGAGAGCGGCGCCACGAGCATGAAGACTTTGGCCAGGCAAGCTTGTTCACAAGCGGCGGCCGCGTCCTTGCCGTTTGCGCTCTCGCTCCAACTTTTGACGAGGCTTGGAAAAAAGCCTACGCCGCGATGCAAGGCGTTGCCTTTGACGGAATCTTCTATCGAAAGGACATCGGCCTTCCGGGCGCCGCGGTTTCTGACTAACAGCGGCAACAAAAAATCCCGCCAAGCGGCGGGACTTTTTGTTTGCAAGCTATTCGCAATCAGGCAGCGTCCAACGGCCTAGAGCCTAAAGAGCAAGTCCTCATAGCATGGGAAGGGCTTGTAGTCCTCGCCAATCAAGGGCTCGATTTCGTCGGCCACCGCGCGCGCTTCGGCCATCGCCGGAAGGACGCTGTCGGCGTAGGCGCGGGCGCATTCCATAGCGTCGGACGCGCTCTTGGCGGCAAGGTGCTTTTTGCAAAGCTCGTCGGCCTTTGAAGCGAGGCTTGTTGTAAGGCAATCCAATTTTTCCAAGAGCGCGGCCTGGCTTGCGGCCTTGGCTCCGGGAACGATTGCCTTAAGGTTTACGGCAGTCTGCGCGACCGCGTTGACGTACTTGTAGGCGGCGGGCAAAATGTCCTTGTTGATCATCTCAAGCATAGTCTCGACTTCGATGTTCAAAACCTTGCAGTACTTTTCCAACTTGATTTCGTAGTGGTCTTTCATTTCCTGCTCGGTGTAAACGCCCATCTCTGTGTAAAGCTCGACGTTCTTTTTGTCAAGGTAGTGGGCCATCGCGTCGGGAGTGGAGCGCAAGTTCAAAAGGCCGCGCTTTTCCGCTTCCTTAAGCCAACTCGCGTCGTAGCCGTTTCCGTTAAAGATGATTCTCCAGTGGGCGGTAATCTCGCGCTTGATTAAGGCGCTCAAAGCGCTCTCAAAGTCGCTGGCCTTTTCAAGCTCGTCGGCAAAGCCCTTAAGCGTGTAGGCGACGATCGCGTCAAGCGCGGTGTTGGGGCCGGCGATTGAAAGGCTTGAGCCGCAAGAGCGGAATTCAAATTTGTTTCCGGTAAAGGCGAAGGGCGACGTTCTGTTGCGGTCGGTTGAATCCTTTGGAATCGGAGGAAGAATGTCAACGCCGATTGTCATCTTGCTCTTTGAGCGGCCCTGCATCGGGGTGCCGTCCTTGATTGACTGAAGCACGTCCAAAAGCTCGTCGCCTACATACATAGAGATGATGGCCGGCGGCGCCTCGTTAGCTCCAAGGCGGTGGTCGTTTCCGGCGCTGGCGACAGAGATGCGCAGCAAGTCCTGGTTTTCGTCAACGGCCTTGATCACCGCGGTCAAGAACAAGAGGAACTGCGAGTTCTTTTCTGGAGTGTCGCCAGGCTCCAAAAGGTTTTCGCCTTCGTCGGTCGACATAGACCAGTTGTTGTGCTTTCCGCTTCCGTTAAGGCCGGCAAAGGGCTTTTCGTGCAAAAGGCAGACAAGGCCGTGGCGGCGGGCAACCTTTTTCATGACTTCCATCGTAAGCTGGTTTTGGTCGGTGGAAAGATTTGTGGTGGTAAAAATCGGAGCCATCTCGTGCTGGGCGGGAGCGACTTCGTTGTGCTCGGTCTTTGAATAAATTCCGTACTTCCAAAGAGTCTCGTTAAGGTCTTCCATATACTTAACGATTTTTGGATTGAGCGCGGCAAAGTATTGGTCGTCCATTTCCTGGCCCTTTGAAGGCTTGGCTCCAAAAAGCGTGCGGCCGGTCATGCGAAGGTCCTTTCTCTGCTTGTAAAGGTCTTCGCTTACGATAAAGTATTCCTGCTCGGGGCCGACAGTCGTGGCCACATGGCTGGCCGTCTTGTTTCCAAAAAGGCGAAGGACGCGCAAGGCCTGCTCGTTCAACGCTTCCATCGAGCGCAAGAGCGGAGTCTTTTTGTCCAAGGCCTCGCCTGTGTACGAGCAGAAGGCCGTCGGAATGCAAAGAGTGTGCTCCTTTACAAACGGATAGGAAGTCGGATCCCAAACCGTGTAGCCGCGCGCTTCGTATGTGTCGCGGCTTCCGCCGTTGGGGAATGAGGAGGCGTCAGGCTCGCCCTTTACAAGCTCCTTTCCGCTAAAGGTCATAATCACCGTTCCGTCGTCCTGGGGCGTGATAAAGGAGTCGTGCTTTTCGGCGGTGATGCCGGTAAGGGGCTGGAACCAGTGGGTAAAGTGCGTGGCTCCTTTTTCTATGGCCCATTCCTTCATCGCGTGGGCGACTTGGTTGGCAAGGTCGATGTTGAGCGGCTCTCCGCCGTCAATCGTCTTTTTAAGCGCCTTGAAGGTTTCCTTTGGAAGCCTTTCCTTCATCGTTTTTTGGTTGAACACCATCGAGCCAAAAAGTTCGGGAACGTTAGTTTGGGCCATATTTTCCTCCTTAATTGAAAACGCGGCAAAAACAAAAAAGGCGATGTGAACAACTTTCTTTGCGGAAAGGCAAAAAAAAATTGTTCACATCGCCTTTGATGCTTACACTGACTTTATACATCTTTATAATAAAAATGTCAATAGCAGTTCAAAAAAAACTAGCAAAAACACTAAAAGCGCGTTATAATAGTAAAGTTATGAGAGCCTTGTATATCGGCTGGAACGCTATTTCCATACTTGCATTAATAATCTTCGCGCTTATCGCCGTAAAAAAGAAAACAAGGCTGTCCCCCCTTGTAACGGCCCTTTGCTCTTTGGCGGCCTTGTGCCTCTTGTCCTACACCGCCCAATTTTTCACTTGCAACAAAAGGCTGGCACTTACCCTTTGCGCGATTTACTACATTTGCGACCTTTGCGTTTTGTTCGCGATTTACGTTTTTGTAATTTCAATCGCGGAGATATCCAAGTCTTTCAGGAAGTTCTCGCTTTCGGCCGGAATATTCTTTGTATTCGCCGGCATAAACTTCATCAGCTTCATCGTCAACATTTGGACAGAACACTCCATAAAACTTAGCCCCGTCTTTTTCAAAAACGGCTCCTTTAACTATTGGGCCAGAGACTTCCAGTGGCCGATTTACTTTAACCTGACGCTTCAGGTCGTGATGAGCGTGATCATAATTTACGCTCTTTTAAAAAGAACATTCAAACTGCCCAGCTTTTACCGCAGGAACTTCATCACAATTTCATCGCTCTTTTTGCTCGTAATCATAATGAACTCCGTCTATTACTTTGGAGCGTTTAGGCTTGAGCTTTCGATTTTGTTCTACCTCTTTTTGGCCATATACGCCTTTCAAATTTCTTTTTGGGGAATCAACGCTTCCCTCTTGAACACAATGCTTTCGCTTGTGTCGGAGAACATCAGTTACGCGGTTGTATGCTTTGCGAGTTTGGGCCGCTGTTTTTACTTGAACCGCGAGGCCAGAAACATTTTTGGCTACGGCCCCAACGGCTACGCGGCCGCCGAAGGCTTTCGCGACAAGTTGAACGAGCAGTACCCTGAAAAAATGTTCAGCTTTTTGACGCTGACAAAAACCATGCTGGTCAATTCCCAAACCAGAACCTTTGAATGCGAATACAAGATTCTCAAAGACAAAAAGGACCGCAACATCGTAAGCTACTTGAAGCTTGTGGACACAACCGACGAACTGGCGCGCTTGGAGGAAGAGAGGTTCCGTTCCGAGCACGATTCCCTAACGGGACTTTACAACCGTTCCACCTTCTTTAAAAAAGCGGCGGAAGTCCTTAGGGTAAGCAAAAACGAAGACTTTTACATGATCGCCACAAACATCATGGACTTTAAGCTTGTAAACAACCTTTTTGGCGAACAGGCGGGAAACGAAGTCTTAAAGCTCCAAGCGGCCTTGATCTCTTCCGTTAATTATCCAAACTCCCTTTTTGGAAGAATTTCCGGCGACAGGTTTGCGGTTCTCATTCCAAAAGCCTGCTTTAACGCCGCCACAATCTCGCAAAACAACATGACGCTGCAGCAAGCGGTTTCAAAATACAATTACAAATTGCAAAGCTACGCCGGCGTATATGAAATCTCGGACAAATACGAAAACCCCAAGTTCATGTATGACAAAGCCGCGATGACAATCGAAACGATTAGCGGAAACTTGGAAAAAGCAATCGCCTTTTACAACTCGTCAATCATGGACAAGCAAATCCACGACAAGAAAATCATTTCGGAATTTGACGAGGCGTTGAAAAACGGCGAGCTTGTCATGTATTTGCAGCCTCAAATCAGTTCCTCCGACGAAAAAGTCTTGGGCGCCGAAGCCCTGGTCCGCTGGAATTCCCCGGAAAAGGGAATCATGACTCCGGGCAAATTCATCCCGGTCTTGGAAAAATCCGGAATGATCCACAAGCTGGACCAATTCATGTGGAAGACGGCGGTAATGAAATTGGCCGAATGGCGCAACCTTGGAAACGAGATGAGCATATCAATCAACATATGCGCCAAGGACTTTTTCTATTGCGACGTTTACAAATACCTTACAGGGCTTGTCGAGCAGTTCAGGGTCAAGCCAAAGAAGCTCAACATTGAAATCACCGAAACCGTCTTGATGCAAGACATAAACGCCCACCGCCAAATTCTAAAAAAATTGAGCGACTACGGCTTTATAATTGAAATGGACGACTTTGGCTCGGGATTCTCTTCTCTAAACACGTTAAAAGACGTGGAGATGGACACGCTAAAAATCGACATGGGCTTTTTGCGCGCCTCAAACTTTTCGCAAAAAGTAAAGGACATCATAACGTCTATAATTTCAATGGCGAAAACCTTGGGAATGACGGTAATCACAGAAGGCGTAGAAAACGAAGACCAGGTGGAATTCCTCAAACAATCAGGATGCGACATTTTCCAAGGCTTCTATTTTTCAAAGCCGCTGTCAGTCAAGGATTTTGAAAGCAAGTATTGCAACGGAGGCCAAGCATGCTAAGCATTGTCAACGCGTACCACATAATTTCCGTCGTTGTTTGGCTAACCCTATTATTCACATTCATTTCCGTTTTTCGTTCGAGGGCTCCAGGAAAAATCTTCTATACGTTTCCGATTGGAATGGCGCTGATCACCGTTCCAATTTACACCTTGTTCATATCGTCAAAAACTTATTTTTCCGCGATGCTCTTTGACGGCATTTACTTTATTTGCACGGATTTTCTTTGTTTCTTCATGCTTCTTTTTATTGTGTCTTACACTTGGAAATACCGGGCGTTAAAGCCGTCGATAATCATCTTCTCTCCCCTGCTTTTGCTGGACTCAGTTTCATTGATTCTGAACGCTTGGAAGCGCCATTCGTTCAACTTGATCAAAATCATCAATGAAACCGACATTGAATATTGGTCCTGCGAATTCACTCCCCTGCATTACATACACCTGGCTTTTTGCTATTCGATGGCCTTGACCGGCATAATAATCTTGGTCCACACAATTTTTGACGCGCCTTACAGCTACAAGTCAAAATACGCTTCGGTATTCATCGCCTTTATCGTAGTAATATGCGCCAACGCCATTTGCTACTCGCTTGACTTGGTGATCGACTTTTCCGTATTCCTCTATCCGATTTTGGCGATGTTCATTTACTACTACTCAATGTTTTCCGCCACGCGAAAACTGCTGACAAACTCTTTGACAAACGTCAACGAAAACGTTGACGACGCAATCCTATACTTTGACATCAACGACGACTGCTTTTACACAAACTCGCGGGCAAAAGCCTTGTTTCTGGACGGCGAAGGAAAATTCTCAGCGCTAAAGGCAAGCGAATTCTTAATTTACGCGAGAGGAAAAATTCAATCCAACAAATCCGCAAAGCCAGTGGAGTTTTTCACAATCAACGGCATCGAGCGGCAGTTTGAAATAGAGGCCGAAGACATTTATTTTGGCTCAAACCTTATCGGCTCATACTTAAAGCTTAGCGACAAAACCGACGAGATAAACCGCTACTTAACCCAAAAATTCTTGGCCAACCACGACGAGCTTACCGGCGCGTACAACCGCGAACACTTTTTTAAGGTTTGCGACGAAAAAATTCGGGAAAACCCCAACACTGAATACGTAATGGTCTCAACAAACATCCGGCAATTTAAATTGGTGAACGAACTTTTTGGCGAAGAAGTCGGAAACCAAATATTGATTAAAATGGCCACCACAGCAAAAACGCTGGCCCTGCACGACTGCGTAATGGGCCGCGTAGGAGACGACCGTTTTGGCTTGTTGGCGCAAAAGCAATACCTTACAGAAGACCACATAAAGGCCTTTTTGGAAAGCGCGCAGGAAGTCTTAAAAGACTCTATGTACAAATTGAATCTTTGCGTCGGCGTCTGCGACGTCCACGAAGAAGAAAACGCCCAGCTTCTTTACGACAAGACTCAATTGGCCATCAACAAGATTTGCAACGATTACCAAAAACACATAGCCTACTACAACACAGACTTGATGGACGAGCTTTTGCGCGAACGGCAAATCACAATGGAATTTGAGGACGCCTTGGCCGCCGGACAAATTTGCATGCGCTTGCAGCCAATCGTCGATTTGGAAGGAAGGGCGATCGGCAGCGAAGCCTTGGCAAGATGGGAGCATTCACAACGCGGACTTTTGCAACCAGAAGTTTTTCTTCCGGCGCTTGAAAGATCCGGCCTGATTCACAAATTGGACACTTTTATCTGGGAAAAGGCGGCCTGCCTCCTTGAAAAATGGAACAAGCTCGGCAAAGACGACATGCGCATCTCGGTGAATGTTTCAGAAAAAGACATCTACTACATTGACATTGGAGAGGCCTTTAAGCAGTTGCTTTTAAGACACACATTCAATCCAAGCAACATGAAAATCGAGTTCACCGAAAGCTCTTTGACAAAGGACATCAATTCAACCATAAAGCTTTTTGAAAAGTTAAAGCAATTGGGATTTGAAGTCGGAATTGACAACTTTGGCCATGGCTACTCTTCCCTTAACCTTCTCAAAGACGTTAACGCGGACATCCTTAAAATGGACATGGCTCTCGCCCAAGAAAGCCAAAACTCAGAGCGAGTAAAGACAATCATCAAATTTATCGTGGACATCTCCAAGGCGATGAACATGAAACTTGTTTCCGAGGGAGTCGAAAGCGCCGAACAGTTAATCTTGCTAAAGAGCCTCGGCTTTTCTTTCTTCCAAGGCTTTTTCTTCTCAAAGCCGCTGACAATCGAGGACTTTGAAGAAAAATACCTATAGGAACGGTATGTCGCTACGCTAATTTTGCAATAGGAAGCGATTCAACTGCGCTCTCGCGAGCGCGGGCAATCAAGGCACGCTTCGCTTAAAGCCTTGACTCGTTCCTTTTGCGGCGCGAATAAGATTTTCGCGCCGCAATAACAGCTGAACCAAGCCTCACATTGAAGTATAGCCGCCGTCAACCGGAAGGATTACGCCGGTGACATAAGAAGACGACGGGCTTGCCAAGAAAATCGCGGCGGAGTCCAACTCGCCTTCGTTTCCGTAGCGGCTAAGCGGAATCATCGTCTTGGCGTTGTTCTGGAAAAATTCCGAGTCAAGCGTTTCCTTTGTAAGCGGCGAGTAGAAGTAGCCGGGGCAAATCGCGTTTACGTTGATGCCGTACTTTCCCCATTCAGCGGCGAGTCCGCGCGTAAGGTTTACCACGCCGCCCTTGGCCGCATGGTAGGGCGAGCAAGGCGCCACCTTGTTTCCGACCATTCCGTACATTGAAGCGATGTTTATGATGCGCCCGTACTTGGCGCCGATCATGGCCTTTTTGGCGACGGCGCGCGACATCTTGAAGGTGCCGCCCAAATCCACGTTAAGCTCTCCGTTAAACTGCTCGTCGGTGATGTCCTCGGCGGGAGCGACGGCGCCGGTTCCGGCGTTGTTGATAAGAATGTCTATGCGGCCAAACTTGGCGACGATTTTGTCAACCGCTTCGTTCACCGCGTTTGTGTCCGTTATGTCGCAGCGGACGGCCAGCGTCTCCACGCCGTATTCGTTGTGAATGTCCTTGGCAACCGCGTCAATCAATTCCTGACGGCGGGCGATCGCCACGATAGCCGCGCCCTGGTTGGCCAAAGCCTTGGCCATTTGAACGCCCAAACCTGTTGAACAGCCTGTAACGACCGCCACTTGTCCTTTTAAGTCAAAATAAGATTTCATAAAAACCCCTTAAAAATGATTTGCGTTCTCCACGCAAGTTGCGTTTATATTGTAGCGCAAATGGAACTTTTGGGCAAGAAAAACGCAAAGGCCGCAGCCCGCGCCAACCGAGCGCCGGCTGAGCGGTTGCTGGGGGAAGGAAGCAGTTTTAGGAAACAATAAGAGCGCAAAAAAAACGCGGAGGCCGCGGGCCCCGCCGACCGAGCGGCGGCTGGGCGGTTGCTGGGGGAAGGAAGCAGTTTTAGGAAACAATAAGAGCGCAAAAAAAACGCGGAGGCCGCGGGCCGCGCCGGCTGAGCGTTCTGAGGCTGCCAATTTTGCGCAAGCAAAATTGAAGTAAATGTACATCTTACATAACAGCCTCAGTCACGCGGAAGACGGCCGGACGCGGCCGGGAGCGTTTTTTTTGCGCTCTTTTTTTTATTGCAGCGCGACAATCTTGCTCGCGCTGCAAAAGGAACGAGTCAAGGCTTTAAGCGCAGCGTGCCTTGATTGCCCGCGCTCGCGAGAGCGCAGTTAAATCGCTTCCTATAGCAAAATTAGCGTAGCGACATACCGTTCCTATTTAATGCTTCCTTCCACCATGCCCTTGATGATGTACTTTTGCGCGAAAATGAACAGCACGATTACCGGAAGCATCGCCAGCAAGGTTGAGGTCAAAATCAAGTCCCACTGCTTTACGTAGCTTCCGACAAAGCCCATGACCGCGATAGGCAGCGTGCGGATTTTTCCGGCCTGGCCCAAAAGCAGCGAAGGCAAAAGATAGTCGTTCCAAATCCAAATGCCGTTCAAAATCAAGACAGTGATTTGAATCGGCTGCAAGAGCGGCAGGACAACGCGGCCAAAAACGCCCTCGGCCGTGCAGCCGTCAATCGTTGCCGCTTCCTCCAGTTCCAGCGGAATGCTCTTGATGAAGCCGTGCAAAATAAAGACGCTCATCGCGCAACCAAAGCCGATGTAGGCAAAGACGCTTCCCTTGTAGCTTTGAAGCAAGCCGATTCCGCTGAACTTTCCGACAGTCCTGTACCAAGACAAAACCGGAAGCATGACGACCTGGAAGGGAATTACCATCGACGCGACCAAAAGGTAAAAAATCACGTTGGCCCATTTTTTGTTGTTGCGCTTGATGGAGTTCCTTTCCAAAACCCAGGCGGCCATCGAACTGAACAAAACGATTGTAAAGAGCGAAGCCACCGTTATTATCACCGAGTCAAAGAAGGACTTCCAGTAATTCATGTTGGGGCTGTGGATTACCCGGTTCATGTTGGCGAAAAGCGTTCCCCACTTTTGCGGAAGCGCGAGCGGGGCGCGTATGATTTGGTCGGCGGGCTTTGCCGCGTTGATTACCACAATAAAGAAGGGGAACAAAAACAAAATCAGCAAAACGATTCCCAGCGCCTCAAGAACTTTGTTCTTTACGTTGTCTCCTGCCATCATATTACATTTCCTCCTCTCGGCTCTTGCTAAGCTTAACCTGAACGATTGAAACTACGGCAAGGATAATGAAGAACACGACCGCCTTGGCCTGTCCAAGCGCCCAATGGTTTCTTGTAATCGCGGTCTTGTAAATGTTCAAGGCCTGCAATTCGGTTCCGTTAATCGCCTGGCCCATCATGATTTTTGAGGGGCCTCCGTTGGTAAGGCTAAGGTTAAGGTCAAACTGCTTGAATGAATTTACGAGCGTCAAGAAAATGCAAATCGTAAAGGCGTGCGCTATCATCGGAATGATTATGCTCATCATTCGCTTCCAGCCTGTCGCGCCGTCAATGACGGAGGCCTCGATAACGCTTGTGGGAATTCCCTGCAAGGCCGTAACGTAAATCATCATTATGTAGCCGGCGTACTGCCAGCCGCTCACGATTATCAAGGCGGCCAAAGCTCCGGCGTTGCTTGTCAAAAGCGACTGGCTGTCCGTAAAGCCCGCCGTGGCCGCGATCGAAGTGAACAAGTAATTGAAGATGAACTGCCACACGTAGCCCAATACGATTCCGCCAATCAAGTTGGGAATAAAGTAGCCCGCGCGGTAAAGGTTCCTGCCGCGAAGCTTTTGCGTGACCAAAAGGCTAAGGCCAAAGGCCACGACGTTCACCACGGCCACGTTTATTATGGCAAAGGCGAATGTCATCAAAATTGAGTTTATATAGTCAGGCGCCTTAAAAAAGTCCATGTAGTTTTTAAAGCCCACAAATTTCTTGACATAGCTTCCGTCCCAATCTGTGAAGGAATAAAAAACGCCCATCACAAAAGGAACGATGATTGTCATCACAAATGGAATCAAAATCGGAAGCAAAAACAAAACGTTGATTACGCTTCTATGCTTCAAAGTCGGATAAAAGTAAAAGCCGAATGCTATCAATAAAAGGCCGATGGAAAGAAAAAGTCCGCGGTAATACAGAATGCCGCTAATGTCTCTTGGCCTGTAGGGAAGCGCGGTCACGCACAAGACCAGCGCGAAAATCGTTGTCGCCGCGCCTGCCGCCCAACTGATGACAGAGACTAATTTTTTATTTTTGTCCATAATGTCTCCTAGCGGGCGAAAGGCCCGAACAACTGTTTTAGAAAAACGGAGGCTGGCGCGGCTTTTTGGTCGGCCAACCCCGCTTTAGCCGCGGCCTTTTGGCGCGCGGCGATTTTTTTAGCGCTTTGAAGGAACAGTCGCGACAGCGTCTGTCACCATCTGGGCAAATTGCTTTGTAGTAATTTTCTTTTGGGCCAACAATTCGTAAATCGGGCCAAGAGTGTCCTGACAGAATCCGTCGGGCATCTTGAACTGCTCCCAAGGATATGTCTTTCCGCGGCTTACATAGTCGGCGACAGAAGCTGAAAGCGGAGTTGAGGGCTTAAGAGTGTCTGAAGAATAGGGAGAGATGCAGCTCATCTTGTTGATGCGGGCGTCGCGTCCCTCGTCGCTCAAGGCAAAGGCGCTCAAGAATTTTTTGGCCTCGTCCACATTTCCGTGCTTGTAAACGGCCCACCAAGAAGGAGCGCCGACCTGGATTCCGTCGATTGTCTTTCCTTTAAGGAAGGCGTGCGGAGCGAAGGCCATTTTAAAGCTGGCTCCGGCGGCCGAGATTGACGGGTCAACCCAGTTGCCCTGGTGCAAGAAAACGGCCTTTTGGTCCGTGAAGGCCTGGAGCTGCTGGTCGTAGTTTCCTGTAAGAAGGATGTTCTGGTCCGAATAGTCCATCAAGAGCTTTACGTAGTCGGCAAAGTCGGCCAAGCGGGCTTGGTCAACCTTTCCGTTAAGAACGTCGTTGATTACATGCTGGTCGCCCTTGTTAAGTCCGGCTGAAAGGTAAACGCCAAAGTTGTGAGTTCCTGTAACCCAAGTCATTCCGGCCGCGACGCCAGCTGTCAAAGAAACAACGGAGTCGATTCCAAGAGCGTCTTTCTGCGAGTCAATCTTTTCAAAAGCGGCCTTGTATCCTTCGTATGAAGTGAGGCTCGCGGGATCGACTCCGGCCTTGGCCAAAAGGTCGGCGTTGTAAGCCAAGCCGTATCCTTCAACCGCGTAGGGGAAGCCGTAAACGTGTCCGCCGTCCGTGTAAGCGGCGGCTGTGTCCTTTGACCAATCCTCGCCGTCAAGGATTTCCATGTCGTTCTGCCAAACGGCAAAGTGTCCCGGACCTTCAAATACAAAAATGTCAGGCATATTGTCAGAGGCTTTGTAGCCCTTCAAAATTCCCTGGTTGTCCGCGCCGCCGCCGGAAGACTCAATCTCTACGTGAACGCCGGTCTTGGCTTCGTAGGCTTTGGCAAAGTCCTTGAGCTGCGAGTCGATTTCAACCTTGATGTTGAAAACGCGGATCTCTTTTTTGCCGGAAGCGCCGCCCTTGGAGCAGCCCGCAAAAGAGAAGGCCAACAAAGCGGCTGAGAGAGCCGCGATCACAGTTTTTTTCATAAAATCCTCCTATGAAAAAATCCCTTTTAGAAATTTGCGGTCCGGAAAGTCACGTTGACCGAACCGCATGTCTCAAATGATACAACAGGATTTTTAAATTGTCAAAAAGAATTTTTTTAAAATTGGGCATTTTTCATACTTTTATCATATTTTTTGTGTATTTTATACAAATTTCGCTTTAACTTGTGGGATTTTTTTTAGATTTTTGCCGCTCGTATTTTTGAATGCAAGACCATAATCGTATGTTCGAGCGGTTTCACCGCGTCTTTCAGACGCTGCCGGGGCCGCTCGTATTTCAGACGCTTCATTAAAATTTGCAAAATTCGCCGCGCTGCGCTATAATTTCCTTATATGGCAAGAAAAAAATTCCCTGTAATAACAAAAAGGGTCATTCTATACATCGCCATCGCCAACATCGCGATTTGCTCGCTCATATTCGCCACAAGCTACTGGGCTTTTAACCGGCAGTTTAGGGAACAGTACGATTCAAGCATACGGGAAATCGCCGCGGCGGCCCGCGACTTCCTCAACCCCGACGACTTTAAAAGATACAGAAAAAATCCGGTCAGCGACCAAAAGCATAAGGAAGTCTTAAAACAGCTTCAAGTCCTTGTTGACCAATTTGACCTTAACGTAATTTACGTTTCCGAGGTCGATCCGCCGGAGTACAGGCACATCTTCTATTTTTACGATCCGGTCGGCAAAGCCACTGACTGGTCGCCCTACCCGCTTGGCTACGAGGAAGACTACTACGAAGAAAGCTACAACCGCACCACAAGGCGCGTTTACGAAGAAGGCGCCGAGCTTGTGCGCCACACTATAAAATCGCGCAGCGGCTCGCACATAACGGCCCAGCTTCCTGTCTACGATTCAAGGGGGAAAATCGTCGCTTTAATCGGCGCCCAAAAAAACGTCCAGGAATTTGTCGACGCCCGCCGCTCCTATGTAAGGTTTGTGGTCGCCATGATTTTGCTTTTTGGCGCTTGTTCCGTCATTTTCTTTTCCATCTATTTTAATTACAAGTTCATAAAGCCGATTTTGGAAATCACGAGCGAAACAAACCGCTTCGCTTCTGAAAACGGCGAGCCGGACAACGGCCTTTTAAAAGTTCCCAACAAAGACGAAATCGGAACGCTGGCCCGCTCCGTTTACAAAATGGAAAGAGTGGTCCACAACAACATAATGGAACTGACCAGAATGACCACGGAAACGGCCGAGGCTTTGGCCAGCGCCATCGACGCGAAGGACGCATACACTCACGGCCACTCCACCCGCGTCGCCGAATACTCAAGGGAAATCGCGCGCCGCTTCGGAAAGTCCGAAGCCGCATGCAGGAACATCTACATTTCGGCCCTTTTGCATGACGTGGGAAAAATCGGAGTGCCCAACAGCATCATAAACAAAAAAGGCCCTCTCACAAAAGAAGAATACGACGTGGTTAAAACGCACCCGGTTATCGGCGCGCAAATCTTGGCCAACATCACCCAAATTCCGCACATCGCAGACGGCGCCTACTGCCACCACGAGCGCTACGACGGAAACGGATACCCGTCAGGCGTGGCCGGCAAACAAATTCCTGAGATAGGAAGAATCATCGCCGTGGCCGACGCTTACGACGCCATGACGTCAAACCGCAGCTACAGAAAGCTTTTGCCGCAAGAAACCGCCCGCGCCGAAATAGGCACTGGAATAGGAAGCCAGTTTGATCCCGACTTTGCCAAAATCATGCTTGAAATGATTGACGAGGACAAAGACTTTAACATGCGGGAAAAAGACTAGATTACGAGTTGACGCTTAGCTCAAAGCCGTAAGCGCCGTGGCCAGGATAAACCAAAACGTCGCCGGGAATCGTTTCAAAAATCTCGGACAAACTTTTTTGCATTTTTTCTTCGCTTCCGCCGGGCAAGTCTGTGCGGCCGTATGATTGGTAGAAAATCGTGTCGCCGGAAATCAAGACTTTTTCGGACTCGTTGTAGTAACAAGCGGAGCCTTCCGTGTGTCCGGGCGTGTGGATTACGCGCCAGTGGCTCAAAGCGTTGGCCACGCCTTCAACGTCAGGAACTTCGTCGCCGGTAAAGGCGCTGATTATGTCCTCGGTCTTAAAAATCGTGTCCAGACAGTCGCCGTCCTTAAGCAGGCAGGCCGCGGCAGGCAAGCCGCTAAGGTCTTTTAAAAAGCCTTCGTCGTCCAAGGACATAAGCTCCAGGCTTTGCCTGTGAACGTCTTGGGAACCGGGGCCCAAATATTTTTGGTCCGCGACATGAATCGCTATGGGGAGGTTTGGAAAAGAAGCCCTAAGGGCCTTTATGCCGCAAACATGGTCAAAATGTCCGTGGGTAAGAAGAATGCCCACAGGAACGCAGTCGTGCTCGTCAAGAATTTGGGCGACGGCTTTTTCGTCGCCCGAATACTCGCAGCCCGCGGGGTCAACCAACAATACGGCCCGCCCCGCAAGCGGCAAGATGAACGTGTTAACTTCCAAGGGGCCCGTTTGGGCCGAATGTATGTCCATTAGCTGCAAACGCTCCTCAAACAAGCGGAGCGCCAAAGCCCTGGTTTTCAGAGGCTTTTTCGGCTGCGGCGTAAGCGGCCGCGTCCTCGCGCTCTTGCTCGGACAATTCCTGCGAAGGCTGGGCCTGCTCGCTGGAAGCGCTCTCGCCTTCTACAGGCGCTGAAGCGCTTTCATCGTCGTCCTTTTGGCGCGAGTAGCTTACAGAAAGTTTTCGGCCGCGGTAGTCGTATCCGTTAAGGGCGTTGATGGCCTTGTCGGCGTCTTCGGTGAAGAGCTGGACAAAAGAGTAGTTGGCCAAAACGCGGATGTCGCCGATGCGCTCGCGGTCCAAGCCGGCGACGCCGATCAAAAGGCCAACCAAGTCGCGCGGGAACACGCGGCGGTTGCGTCCGATTCCGACAAAAATCGTTGTGGCCAAGGCCGGATCTATTTCCACGCGGGGATGGGGCTCGTGGCGGCTCTCCGCGTCGGAACCTTCGGCCTTCGCGTCATGGCGGCTTTCGTCGCGGCGCGAGCGGAAATTGTCTTTTGAAAAATTCTCGTGGTCTCCTCTAGGAACAAAGGGACGGCGGGCGTTGCCTGTGGCCACCTTAAGCAAATAAGCGGCAAGGTATCCGCGCAAAGTGAAGGGAACGTTTTTCTTAAAAACCTTTTTAAGCTGGATCAAAACGTCAACGTCTTCTTGTGTTTTAACCTGCTGGACGGAGGCCTTCAAAAACTCCGCGATTCGATCGTAATTAATCTCTGTTTCTCTTCTGTTATTGTAACGCATTTAAATCTCCTAAAAAGTCCGCGATCCAGGTGGAACCTATTTTTTTGAATCCTGAACGGTTCAACATTCCCTGCATCAAGTCCGGAACAAAAGTGTTCGCAATTATAACCCATTGCGCGCCAGAGGCCCGTAAAGAGTCAAGGGCGCGTTCAAAAAGCTCCCTCGCTATGCCTAAGCCCCGGCATTTTTTTTCCACAAACAAGCCTGCAATCAAAACGGTCTTGCTTGAATCTTTGGGACACGGCGACCAAACTACGCAGCCGGCAAAATCTCCGCCAAAAGTTTTGCACACAAAACCTTTTTGGGCTTGAGCGTTGTAATTAAACTGGCCGCGCCACAATTCCCCAAAAGCCTGGGGCACGTCGGCGGCATACTCAGCGCCAATTTCTTGGACGGCTTGGTTTAAGAGCCCTAGCGCGTTTTGCCTGTCCCTTTCAAAATCATATTCGCTAAAAGTAAAATCATCGCAGAGCAAATCTTCTGTTTCTTCGGGTTCGGAATCCAATTTTTCCAAGCCCCATGATTCACGAAGCGAATTGTACCAACTGTTGACATAACTTAAAAGAGCGCGGCTTTTAAAATAATGCCACCTGCGTTCTATCAACGGGTACCTTTTTAAAACGTCTTTAAATCCTCTAAAAACCCCCTTTCCGGAATGCAAGGCCTCTTGCAAATCCGTGTAAGCCAAAGGCGAATGCAAATCATTGACAAAGTCTTCCATTAATGAAAAACCGTCCGCGCTGTCCCAAGGCGGCAATTCGTAATACCTGTCGCTGTCAGGGGCAACGCTTTGGCTTTCTTCGACAAGCGCGGAATTCTTGGCGTCAACCAAAAAATTCTTGTCCTGGTTCTCTAGAGCTTTTGCGATGGCTTCGCCCAGGGCGTCTGTCAATTCAAAAACCATACAAAGATTATACTATTTAATCTTCATTCCTGCAAGTTCTTTGCGCGAAGAAATGACTTTGCTGATAAGGCCGTATTCCAAAGCCTCGCCGGCGGTAAGCCAATAGTCGCGCTCGGTGTCCTTTTTAACCTGCTTTTCGTCTTTTCCAGTCTGTTCGGCGATGATTTTGTTGAGCAAGGCCCTGGTTTTGGCCATTTCTTCGGCCTGAATCTGCAAGTCGGTGGCCACTCCCCTCATCTCCGACAAGGGCTGGTGGATCAAGTAAGAGCTGTGGGGCATGCCCAAGCGGCGCTCCTTGGGAACGGCAAGCAAAATCAGCGCGGCGGCGCTGGCGATAAGGCCGTTTCCAATCAAGACGACCGGAGCGTTGACAAAGCGGATCATGTCAAAAATGGCAAAGCCCGCGCTTACGTCGCCGCCGGGCGAGTCGATGTAAATGTATATCGGCTTTGTTCCATCCGATTCCAAAAGCAAAAGCTGCTTGTTGACAGTTTGGGCCAATTCCTTGTTGATTTCGCCTGAAAGCAAAATTTGGCGCGTTTTGAGGAATTTTTCAGCCAAAGCGTCGGGCTTTGGGGCTGATTTCTTTTTCTCGTCTTCTTCGTTATAAATCATACTATATTCTATTATAATAAAAAATCGCTCACTTGGCAAGGGCGTTTTTTTGCGCTATATTTAAAGGATATGAGCGAACAAAACGACGACAAAAAAAAGAACAAAAAAGACGAAAACGACCAATTCGACTTTTTCAAGCTTTCCGGCGACGATGACGGAAAGAACAACGGATCGGGCCAAAAGCCGACTTTTCCTTTTTGGCTGATAATAGTCACCGCCATCATGGTTCTGGGCTTCATACATATTTTCTCATCAAGCGCCAACGAAAAAATGATCGACTTTTCGGAATTCCGCAAATTGATCCAAGAAGGAACGATTAAGGACGTGGAATTGAGCGACAGCTACTTTTACGGCTACACTTCGATTCAGACCGACAAAAAAGAATCGGACAAGCCGCCGCTCCCCTTCTTTATGCAAAACGAAAAGAATCCCGACTACAAAACCGTCGGCGTTTTGTTCGACGACTTCATCAAGCTGCTTGACGAAACAGGCGTCCACTATAAATTCATCAGAACGCAAAACAACTACCTCTTGCAGATTTTGCTGAACGTCCTTTTGCCAATCGGCCTTTTGATGCTGATGTACTTCTTCATCTTCCGGCGCATGGGCGGAGGCGGAATGGGAAGCCTTTTTGGTTCCGGCGGAGGAAGGGCCAAAGCGGTTGACGAAGGCAAGGTTAAGACAAGGTTTTCGGACGTTGCCGGAGTTGACGAGGCCAAAGAGGAATTGGTTGAAGTCGTGGACTTCCTAAAGTCTCCCAAAAAGTACACCGACATCGGCGGAAAAATTCCAAAGGGCGTTTTGCTTGTCGGCCCGCCCGGCACCGGAAAAACATTGCTGGCCCGCGCGGTCGCGGGAGAGGCCGGCGTTCCCTTCTTTAGAATCTCAGGCTCTGACTTTGTCGAAATGTTCGTCGGCGTTGGAGCCAGCCGCGTCCGCGACTTGTTCAGGACCGCTCGCGAAAAAGCGCCTTGCATCATATTCATCGACGAGCTTGACGCGATCGGAAAAAGCCGCGTCAACAACCTTGGCGGCAACGACGAGCGCGAGCAAACATTGAACCAATTGCTTGTAGAGATGGACGGCTTTGACAACGAAAAAGGCTTGATCGTTTTGGCCGCCACAAACCGCGCCGACATTCTTGACCCGGCGCTCCTTCGCCCCGGCCGCTTTGACCGCCAAGTGCCGGTTGAATGCCCCGACGTAAAGGGCCGCGAAGAAATCCTTAAGATTCACGCAAAGAACGTAAAGATTGACGACGACGTTGACTTTAGCTCAATCGCGCACGGAACGATCGGCTTTGCCGGCGCGGACCTTGCCAACGTCGTGAACGAGGCGGCGCTTTTGGCCGTCCGAAACGGCCGCAAGAAAGTCTCGATGGCGGACTTTAACGACGCAATCGACAAGGTGAGCATCGGCCTTAAGAAAAAGAATTATCAAAAGAACGAAAAAGAGCGCCGCCTTGTGGCCTACCACGAAACCGGCCACGCGCTTATGGGCGCCTTCACGCCGGACTATCCTCCGGTAAACAAAATCACAATCGTTCCGCGCTCGCACGGAGTCGGCGGCTACACCCAGTACCGCGAGCAGGAGGAAGTCAACTTCCAGACTTACCGCGACATGATCAACGAAGTGGACACGCTTCTTGGCGGCCGCGCCGCGGAAGAGATCATGCTTGGAGAAATTTCGACAGGCGCGTCAAACGACATCGCCCGCGCGACTGACATCGTAAAGAGAATGATCGTTGACTTTGGAATGAGCTCCAAGTTCAAAAACATGACGCTTGGAAAGGGCGTTCTTGGAAACCGCGGCGGCGAGCCTTCGATCGTGCGCGAGTTTAGCGAACAAACGCAAAACTTCATCGACGAGGAGATCGCGCGCGTAATTGACGAACGGTACTCTCACGCGATAAAAACGTTGAAGAGCCAGAAGGATTTGCTTGACTTTATCGCCAAGCGCCTTTTGGAAATCGAAACGATGGACGGAAAGGAATTCCAAGACATCGTAAGCGCCAAAAAAGCCAAAAAGCCAAGCCGCTCAAAAAAGACGACCGCGTAGCGTTCGCAACTATTGGCGCCTTTCCTTCAATATCACGGGCGGCTGTCGCCTTCAATCTCCGCGCTAAGGCTTATGGCTCGGCCGGAGATTTCGTAGGCGGTGTTGGACATTATCTCCGCCGGCTGCAAGACCAAAGTGTTTTTGTCAACAACCACAGAGGCTTTCTTGCCCCGCTGCTTTTCCTTTGCGGTCGGCTCAACTGTTTTTGTTCCGTATCGAATCAAGTAAACGTTTCCAATATAGCGGTCGGCGGACTGCGAGTTGAATTGAATGACAAAGGCCGATTGTATTTGCGAAACAAAGTAAACGCCGCTTTCGCGAACGCTTTCGTTTTGAATCGTATACGCTCCGTTTTTAAAGGCTATCAAGGCGCCGTCGGGAGCGGACCACTCCTTTATCTCTTCCAGGCGCGAGCGCAATTCCTCCAAGTCCGCCGTGTCGATTTCGTTTGACGGAAACTCATGCGCGCCCTTCATCTTTTTGTAGTTGCCGTTCCACAAGGCGTCGGCGCCGATTCTCATTCGGACGTCGTCGTAAACGTGGACGCGCATTTCGTCAAGGCCCGTAAGGCTTATGTCAAAGCGGCGGCGCAGGTTTTCGATCGAGGCGTTTACAGTGCTTAAATAAATGCCGTTTCTGTAAAGGTTTGAGTTTTGCCAATTGTAAACTTCCTGCGAGTCTCCGGCCAAGAAAATGACCTCGGCGTTTTTGTAGTCCAAGAAAATGTAGCGGATTTCGTCGTCCTCGTTGTCGGTCTTGTACCAAAGGCCGTTCAAATAGTTGGCGAACGTCTCAACCGTTCCGTCCTGAATCTTTGCCAAGGCTTCCGCCGCGATGTTTTTTCCGGCGACAAAAACCTGGCGCGCCTGCACGTAGCGCTGCAAGTCGGGGTTCCAGTCGTACTCGGTTTGAACTTGGCTTAGGCTTCCCGCGCCTTCGCGAGTGTCGCTCGAATAAGTCCAAACGGGAAAGCTTCTGCCCGACGACTGCGAAAGTTCGTAGGTTTCGGTTCTGTTGTATTGCTGGATGAAAATCGTTCCGTCGCTTTTAAAGTCGCCGATTTTTGTCAAGCCGCGGCGGGAGCAAAAGTACATTTGCAGGACAGCGCTTCCATCGTCGGTAAAGCCCTGGTAAACCAAAGCGGTCCTGTGGTCGCCGGTAACGTCCATTCCGTTGTAAGAAAAGGACTTGAATTGCGTCACTTCGGTCTTTAACTCGCTGACTCTGTCGTACAAGGTTGTGGCCGAATTGTAAAGGCCGATTATTAAATACAAGTAAGGGTTGCCGGCTTTTTTAACGACCAAGATTTCGTCGTCCAAATTGTCGCCGTCCAAATCGATTCCCATCGAGCTAAGCAAAGTTTCGTCGGGCTTTAAGGGCATAAAGGAGACAACGTTTTGGTCTTCAACGCCAAGCGGATTTTCCGAGTCGGAATGGCCGCCCGCCCCCTGCTCGGAATTTTGGGAACCGCTGTCGGACAAAACTTTTTCGGACACTTCGGAAGTTTTTTTTGTCAGCAAAATCACAAGAAGCGCCGCGGCTATCAATACAAAAAATGCGGCTAAAAATTTTCTCATTTAGTACTCCAAGTAGGCGCGGATTTTCTGGGCCAACAAATGTCGGCGCTCTTCGGCGCTTTCACATTCTTGCTCGATCGAATTCAAGGGGCCAGCGGCGCAAGAGGCCGCCCAAAAACGGACGTCGTCCGCTTGGCGGTCGTAGGCTTCGGCCCTGGATGCGACGGGCGCGAGGAAGCTTTGGTTTGAAAGCGCCGCCTGGACGTCGGAGCTGACCAAGTGGCCCAAAATCAAAGACGAATCTTTTTTGTTCTTCAGCAAGACGGCCACAAGCTGCGGCGCGACGATTCCGCGCTCAATGCTGGCGTCGTAGCGGGGAAAGCAATCAGAATCGTAATACTTTACCAAATTGTATTCGATGTCGCGCCTTTGGCTCAAAAGCATCGCGACGGCGCCGATCTTTCGCTCCTGCATAAAATAATCAATGTCCTTTTTGGAAGTCCTGGTCCACTTTGGAAAAAGAAGCTCTTTTTGCTGCAGCGCCTTGATTTCGTCAAGAACGCGGGTTATTTCCTCGGGCAAGTTGGCCTTGTTCAAATTGGAAGACTCGCGCAAGACCGCGACCGCTTTTTTATAGCCCTCGGCCCCGTAAAGAAGCTGGGCCATGGCGCTTACAAAGCCAAAAAGGTCCTTGTCCTCCGCTCCCGCGCAAACAAGCGGCATCTCAACGTTCCCCTTGAGCGCCTCCAAATAGCGCAAAAGCTCGCCGTAACTTTTGGGACGGGACAAGCCAAGCTTGCTTTCTGAAATTTGGTAGTAGGCGATTTCAAAATGGTCCAAAAGCAGCGGAAGCGCGTAATGGCCGTTTCCGTAAGCTGTGGCTTTGCGTATCGAAGTCGGCAAAAGTTCAAAAAGGCTTTCGTTCGCCGGAACCAGTTTTTGGGCGCGGCTGTTCAAGTCAAAGGAATTGTTCGCAAAGAGCATTGTGTATTTTTTGTGGACGTTTTTTGGGAGCGGGGCCTTTGCGTCCAAAACGTAATAGCGGACCCTTGGCAAAGACATTTCGTCAATCTCAAGCTGTATGGCGCTTTGAGCCCTTTGGTCCACGCCGTAAAAGGCCACCTTTATTGTTTTTGAATTGACTCTCGCGGCAACGGCCAAAACAAGAGCCAGCAAGACAGCCGCTCCCGCCGCGATTAAAATCCAAGTTCTTCTCTTTAGCATGCCGCTATTTTATAACAGAAACAAAATGCTTGCAAGCCCGCCCGCCCCGGACAGGCGGGCATAGCATAAAAACCAAAACACTCCCAGTCGCCGCGCGTTCGTCGGAACCGCTAGATATCGTCGCTACTCGCAATTTGCCCCTTGTAACTATTTACGTCTGCCGCTAGCGCGGCAGGGGCAAGTTGAGAGTTTCCGCCGACCGCACGACTCCTTCGCGTGTTTTTGATATTCTTCCATTCCGTTTGTCCGGGGCGGCTGCCATACAAACGATAAAAAAGCGCGGGCAAAGAGGGGCGGGACGCAGAAAAAAAAGACTTGGTGGGGCCCTGCCAGCGAAGCGGCTTGGCCGTAGGCAGTAAGCCGCAAGCGGATGGCGGGGGGAACCTAAGTCATTTTTTTTCGTCGCTGGGACCCGCCTATAAAGCCCGCGCTTTTTTGTTTTTTCTAGATAACGCCGCCGCCCCGGACAAACGGGCTTATTGACTAGCGCATTTCAATTCAATATAATTGAAAGACTATGACCGCTAACGAATTACGCTCTAAGTACATTGAATTTTTCAAGAGCAAAAACCATGTTGAGATTTCAGGCCAGTCCCTGATTCCTGAAAATGACCCGTCGGTTCTTTTTACCACAGCCGGAATGCACCCGCTTGTCCCCTACCTTTTGGGCGAAAAGCACCCGGCCGGAACGCGCCTGACCGACTACCAAAAGTGCATCCGCACCGGCGACATTGACGAAGTCGGCGACCCCAGCCACCTTACTTGCTTTGAAATGCTCGGAAACTGGTCTTTGGGAGACTATTTCAAAAAGGAATCAATCGCCTTCTCCTACGAATTTTTGACAAGCCCCAAATGGCTTGGCCTTGACCCCAAAAAGATTTCGGTCACAGTCTTTGCCGGAGACGAAAACGCTCCCCGCGACGAGGACGCGGCCAACTACTGGAAAGAAAACGGCATGCCCGAAGACAAAATCGCCTACCTTCCGGCAAGCGACAACTGGTGGGCGGCCGGCCCGACAGGACCTTGCGGCCCCGACACAGAGATTTTCTACTGGGTCGGCGAAGGCCTTCCGCCCCAGGGCAGCAACAAGGGAACGGATTCCGCCAACTGGATGGAAATCTGGAACAACGTTTTCATGCAGTTCAACCGCAAGGACGAAAAGACCTTGGAGCCCCTTCCCAAGCAGAACGTCGACACAGGCATGGGCTTGGAGCGAACAAACTGCATTTTGCAGGGAAAGACTTCGGTTTACCTTACGGAAGTCTTCCAGCCCATCATCAATAAAATAGAGGAACTTTCCTCCTACAAATACGGAAGCGACGAAGAAAAGGACAAGAGCGTCCGCATCATAGCCGACCACAGCCGCGCGGCAACCTTCATTTTGGGCGACCAGCGGGGCGTGACTCCCTCAAACCTTGGAGCCGGCTACGTTTTGCGCCGCCTTATCCGCCGCGCCGTCCGCCACGGAATGAAGCTGGGAATCGACAAGTCTTTCTTGCCGCAAATCGCGGACGCTGTCGTGGCCAACTTCAAGAACGCCTACCCCGAGCTAGAGCAAAACAAAGAAAAGATTTTCAAGGAACTTGGCGCGGAAGAGGAACGCTTCCGCCTTACGCTTAAAAACGGCGAGGCCGAGTTCCAAAAAATGCTTCCAAACCTTATGAAAAACCCCAAAAAGGAAATTTCAGGCAAGGTCGCCTTCCGCTTGTACGACACCTTTGGCTACCCGCTTGAGCTTACCCAGGAATTGGGAGCCGAGCACGGCTTTACGGTTGACGTCGAAGGCTTTAAGGAAGCGGAGCGAAAGCACCAGGAGGCCTCAAAGAGCCTTGACGCCGGAAAGGCCAAGGGAGGCTTGGCCGAACAGTCTGAAATCACGACAAAGTACCATACGGCCACCCACCTTTTGCAACAGGCGCTTGTGGACGTGCTCGGCGACCAGGTCGCGCAAAAAGGCAGCAACATAAACAACGAGCGCATGCGCTTTGACTTTACCTTTGAGCGGCCGATGACTCCCGAGGAAATCAAGAAGGTTGAGGACATCGTGAACCAAAAGATTAAGGAAGACCTTCCGGTCACGATGGAAATTCTTCCGCTCGAAAAAGCCAAGGAAGAAGGAGCCAGGGCCCTCTTTACAAATAAATACGGTGAGGACGTAAAGGTTTACACAATCGGCCGCGACCCCAAGACTGACTGGTTCAGCAAGGAAGTTTGCGGCGGCCCCCACGTTCAGCATACGGCCCAAATCGGAGACTTTAAGATTACAAAGGAGCAGTCGTCAAGCGCCGGAGTGCGCAGAATCCGCGCTGTAATCAGCGGAGGCTTGCCGCTGGACAAGCAGTAACGGCCAAAAGGCGACATTTTTTTGTAACCAAACGGAAACTTAAGTGGTTTAAAACACATAAAAGGAATATTGTATGAAAAAACTTGCTATTGGAACATTCATTGTTTTGGCCGGCCTTTTTGCCGCCACAGCGCAGGCTTCGCTCTACCAACAACTTGCAGTTGTAAAAATCACGGACACTGAAGTTGTCACCGTGAAGGAAGTCAAGGACATCGTTGACACGCAAGAAAAGGAAGCGGGAAGAAAGCTGACTCCCCAGGAACGCGCGCAGACCTTTGAAACAATCATCAACCAAAAGTTGATTCTCCAGGCCGCGAAAAAAGCCGGCGTTACAGTTTCAGCCTCTGAACTTGACGAAGCGTTTTTGGCTAATATTTCCCAGCAGTTGAACTTGCCCCGCGTTTATTCCGAAAAGGAATTGAACGACCTTGTCATGGCGAACAAGAAAATGAACTTTTCCGACTTTGTAAAGGACCAAACAGGCATGAGCGTTGACGAGGTTAAAAGCCAAATCATCCGCCCGGACCTTATTTGGAGACGCTACCTTTTGTCCCAAAACCAGCAGGAATTGCAGAAGATTTCCGCCACAGACAAAGAAATCCGCGACTACTATGAATTGAACAAGACCCAGTTTATCCGCCCCGACAGCCTCAAGATGTTCTTGGTTGCCGTGCCAAAAGATTCCGATCCCTTGGCTGCCCGCGTAAAGCTGGAGGGCTTGCTTAAAGACGTTAAGAGCGGCAAAAAAACAATCGAGCAAATGCGCCGCGACGGACAGAATCCCAAAGAAGCGGGCTATGGCGCCGGCGACTTGTACTTGATGAAAGTCCAGCAGCACGCGGCCCAGCTTGGCGTTACATACGACGAGTTGCTTAAGATTTTTGACGGAGACTTGAACAAGCCTTCTGAAATCATGGACGCCGGCCAAGTGTGGCAGTTCTACATTGTCCTTGAGAAATATCCTTTCAAAGCTTTGGAAATCAGCGACGTCGTTCGCCCCGAATCAACGCAAACCATTTACGAAACAATTCGCGCTCTTGTAACGCAGACAAAGCAGTTGTCTTTCTTGGAGCAAAAGCGCCAAGAAACAATCAAATCACTCAACACTCCGGAGAACGTAAATCGCAAAAAGACCGGCGATGATTTGATCAAGCTTCTTTCGTGGTAACTTGAATGAACAGACACGATTCGCGCGTTGCCGCAATCCAGGGCCTTTATTCCTGGGACATGAACGAGGACAAGGAAGCCGCCGACGTCACAAGCTTCAATTGGATTGAAAACAAAAAGGACGGCGACGACTTGACCTTTGCCCGCCTTATGTTGTGCGGAACGTTGGAAAACATCGATTCAATAGATTCTGAAATTAAGTCCCGACTTTCTCCAAGCTGGGACTTTTCTCGCATTAATAAAGTGACGCTTTCGATTCTGCGCGTCAGCGCCTACTCGTTGATTTACCAAAAAGACTTGGAAAGCGCGATCATCATCAACGAAGCGGTGGAAATCGCCAAGTCATTCGGCATAGACGACCAAGCCGCTTTTATAAACGGCATTCTTGACCGCATATCAAAAGAGCTGCGCTAATGAAAAAGGCCTGGCTTGTATGCGCGGCAGTCGCGCTTTGCGGAACGTTGATTTCCTGCTCGTCAAGGGCAAAGGCCGTGTCAATCACCGCGGCGCTTGACGAGGCCGACCGTTACATCGCCCAGGGCTATCCTAAAGACGCGTTGAAAATTTTAGCTTCCTGCGAAAAGAAAATTCTTAGTCCGATGGAAGCGATTGGCGTTTACAAACGATACCTTCAGCTTGAACAAAAAAAAGCCGCCGAAAAAACCCTTAAAAACAGCCTAAAGAAAAACCCCGACAACTTGGAACTAAACGCCGTTTACTGTAATTTTTTGGACAAGCAGGGAAAGAGCGAAGAAGCCTTTAAGCGCGCCGCCCTTTTGCGCGGAACAAACTACGGCTCGCTTTATTCTGAATACTATTTAAGGCAAGAGGCGGACCAAGCAAACAGCAGGGAACAAAGTTTTTTCTTGTCTGACCAAATGCAGTCGCTTTACATTGACGCGTACAACGGAAGCGGCGACAACGCCTGGCTTAGAAACGCGGCGCTTTGCTCGATGAAAAAGGGCGAGTACGGCGACGCCGCGCAAATGGTTCCAGACCGGAAGAAAAGCTCTAGCGACGCATACTTTTGGAGCCTTGTGTATTTTGACAATAAAAAATACGGAGAGGCCGCCGAATCCCTCCAAACCGCGAAAGACATCCTTGAAAAAAACGAAGACCGTTTTGCGGACGGCCTTTTGGAAAACAGAAAGGTTAGCCAAATAGAAATCGCCTCGCTCTTGTCGGACTGCTACGTAAACATGGGCGAAGACAAGGCGGCCGAAAAAATCAGAGGCGACTTGATAGCGCAAATCACTTTGGGCGCCGAAAAAGGAGTCTCCGCCGAAATCGGCTCGACAGAATCCTTATTGGGAACGATGTACTTGAACAGCGCGCTTTACGCCCTGCAAAGAAACGACGACCGCGCCGCTTACAACACGCTTACATTCATAACGCAAAAGTGGCCCGACAATGTCAGCGCTTTAATCGCCTACGGAAACTTTGCCTACAACAGTTCCCGACGGATAATGGACGACCCGCTGACTCAATCTCTGAGGGACGCTGGAGTCGTTTCCACCGACATGAAGCGCTTTGACGAAAGGCCAAGGGTCGCGGTAAGCGACGCCCTTATTAGAATGAAGGAATCATTGGCAAGAACGCGCAACGACACCTTGTATGTGGCCGCCCTTGAATTGGAAGACAAGATTGACGACTCCAGCGACGAAAGGACGCGGCTTGGAAGAATGTACAGGGTTTTGGAACGAAACTCCACCGGCGCGGACTTATATCCCGAAGCGATCGCGCAATACGCCGTTCACACCTTGCTAAGGCTTGAACGCTACTCGGAAGCAAAGGAATTGTTCATTAAATTCTTGACCGCCCGCTACAAGCTTGGAAGCGAGCGGCCTTTTGAAGAAGACTTGGCGTTGAGCTTGCAGCGAATGTCTTTGTGGGAAGTTGAATACGCGGCCTACTTTGCCGCCGCAGAAAAGAACACGGATCTTACAAAGCGCCTTTACGAATACGCAGTCTACGAAAGCGGATATTCGGCCGCTTACGGGGGAAACGACATAAGTCCGGCGGCCGCGACTGAGAGCGCGGTCAACTTGGCGATGATTTACTCAAGCACAGGAAGCAAGGACAAAGCCTTGGAATTGTACGGACGAGCCCAAAGCCGCGCGACCGACAATTACATGCGCTCGCAGATAATGTACCGCTTGGCTTGCATTTATGACGCAAAAAATGACGCCGCGGCCGCCGTAAAAGCGCTAGAATACAGTCTGTATCTAAACCCTTCAAACGGCAACGCGCGGCTTTTGTTGGGAAAATTTAAGCAATGAACCCAAGGCTCGAATCGGTCAAGCCTTGAGCCGCCGCTTTTGCCTTATTTTTCCAAAACGGCGATGATGTCGCTCATCTTGCAGATAAGGTATTCTTCGCCGTCAATCTTAACTTGAGTTCCGGAATATTTGTCGTACATAACTCGATCGCCCTTCTTAACGGTGATCGGATCTTTTTCTGTTCCAGGACCAACTGCTTCAACCACTGCAGTCTGAGTTTTTTCCTGAGCCGCGTCAGGAATGATGATTCCAGAAGCGGTTTTGCTTTCGGCCTTTTCGGCCTTTAACAATACACGGTCAGCTAAAGGTTTAACTTTCATTTTGATGCTCCTTATATTTAAAGATAAGAAATTTTTTGACAAAAGTCAAATTTTTTTTCTAAAAATTCACTTATAAACGTTGCCAAAAAGCATCGCGCTTTTGGGCGGAAGCCTTAATGACTCGTTGGTCAACGCGGAACCGTTCTTTTGACTGAAAATTATCATCGCGTCCTCGCTGCCGCTAGGCCGCTTGAAAACCTGTTCGTTTTCCGAAACGTTAAAAAAGCACCACAAGCGCTTGCCGTTCTTTAACAAGTACATCCAAGAAACGATAGACGAATTGCTTGTTTTTTCCGGATAAAAGACGCCTTTAAACCATTCCTCGTTTTTTACCCTAAATTGAATGGCCTTTCTGTAATAATTAAGAATGGAATTGCGGTCGGCATTTTGCTCGTCCATAGGGCTTGTTTTTGCGTTGTACTTTGACTCCATCCAGCTAGTCTGAAAGTTTGGCGAAAGTTTTGACCAAAGAAATGGGGAACGGATTTGCTCGTCGGGCTTGGCTCCGTTCATTCCCAATTCCTCGCCGTAGTAAACAAAGGGGATTCCCGGCAAGAACAAGTAAAGGGACGCGGCAAGCTTTATGGATTCAGGATCGTTCTTAAAATGAAGCGCGGAACGATTTTGGTCGTGGTTGGTCAAAAAAGGAGCGTCGATAAAATCAGGGTTTTCTTCCGCCGCAAGGGTGTAGGCGTTAAAGGCCGCAACCGCAATGGAATTGTTTGACGCTTCGGATTTTTTGACCACGTCGATGATTTTTGAGCCTATGTCAAAGTGAAAGGTTGAAGGAAGAGCGCGCATATAGTCGGCCCTGATTCCGTCGGAGTCCCAAACCTCTCCAACCATGTAAGAGCTTGGCTTTACGCTCAAAACGTAATCGACCATTTCCGACCAAAAGGCTATTGCCCTTTCTTTGCAATTTTTAACGCTTACCGGCATTTTGACCGCGTCGTACAAATGGTTGGCCGCGTCAAAGCGGAAGCCGCTGACTCCCTTTGAAAGCCAAAAGGCCAAGATTTTTCTAAACTCCGCCCTAACCTCTGGATTGTCATGGTTAAAGTCCGGCATGCCGGAAGAATACAGGCCGCTGTAATAGTTTCCTCCAAGCAGATTCCAAACCTTGTGGCCCCAAGCGCTGCCCTTTAGATTAATGTCCTTTGCGTCGGGAGCGGCCCATCGGTACCAGGAATGCTTTGGATTCTTGGGATCGATGGAGTCCTGGAACCATTGGTTGTGGATTGAAGAATGGTTTAATGGAATGTCCAAGATGACCGCTATAGAACGCCTTTTGCATTCGTCGCAAAGGCGTTCAAATTCCTTGAGCGTTCCGTACTGGGGATTGGTCTGATAATAGTCGTCAACGTCGTATCCGTGGTAAGAGTGGGAGGCGTAAATCGGCAAAAGCCAAATTCCTGTGATTCCCAATTCTTCAAGATAGTCCAATTTTGAAAGGATTCCGTTAAAATCGCCGACGCCGTCTCCGTCGCTGTCAGCGAAAGAACGAACGAAAAGGCTGTAATAAACGCCGCTTCGCGGCTCAAATTTCCGACTTCCTTTCATAAGCGAGCCTCCGGATTTCGCGCATGAAACAAACGCAAAAAGAGACAAGGACAGAACCGCTGACAAAACTTTCTTCATAGAGGCGATTTTAAACTAAATTCTCCAAAAAATCAAGCCAAAAAAAAGCCTTGCCCAAACGGGCAAGGCTTTACGCGAAGCGCGCCTTGACTCAGTCTTACTCTGCGGCGTCCAAATCTTTGTCCCAACTCCAGTCCCAGACAAACTCAATCTCGCCCGAAGACTCGTTGATTATCTGCCACTTGTTTTTGAGCTGCTTTTCGTTTGAAGTTATCGTGTACGTTCCGCCAATTTTTTTTGACTCCGCACCGGCGCAGTTCCAACTGCAAGTCCACTTGTCCGCGGCGGAGCTGTACTTAAAGACCGCGGTAACCGTTCCAAGGTAGTCGTCAAGGTAAGTGTACTTGTCGGCTTCCTTTCCGTGCCAGTAAACCGTAAAGCTTTGGTCTTTTTTGCGGCTGAACTCCGCGTTGAGCGTAATCATCTTAGTGGTGTCGGTTGGCTCTTCCTTATGCTCCTTGCTGTCGCCCCAAGAATAATAGGGGGCAGAGCTGTCGTCGGCGTTGAACCAACGTTCTCTGTCAACGGAAAGCTTTCCAAAATTCATCACGCTTGTGTCTTCAAAATTCCAGTAATACTCGGATTCCTGGTGGCCGCCGTCATGGTCTTCCAAGTCGCGGATATAGCGGGCGCGAATGCGAAGGGTTCCTTTTTCGGCGTTTCCCGTTACTAAAAACTGCTTTCCAAGACAAACCGAAACATAGTCGCCTTTTGGATCCGTCGTGTATCCAAAAATGTAAAAGCCGTACTGAGTTCCGGTTGCAAGCTGTTTGAGCGAAAGGAGGCCTTTGCCCAAAATGTCCGGGGTCAGCTTTACCCAGAACTCAGACTTGTCCTTAAAGTTTGAGTCAGGCGTGTCTTCCGTCGCGGCCTTGGTCTCGTCAAGCGTGTCGTCGCCAAAAACAGGCTGGCTTCTTCCCTTGACTCCATACAAAACGTATCCGCCCGCGCTAAGCTTCATTCTGTCGTCGGCGTAGGACTTCCAAGTAAAGTATGTGACTCCGCCGCCAGTCGCCTCGCTGCTTGCCTTAAAACTTTCCATCGAGCGCAGCTTTGAATTGACGGTAAGCGTGTATTCCTGGGTCTTTCCGCTGGGAGCCACGCACATGACCACGATTTTATTCAATCCCAAGCCAAGCTTAATGACTTTGTTTTTGCTAAGATCGGAATAGTCGCCGTTCTCTTGCCTAGCCTTTATCTTTGCAAAGGAGATTTTTGGAGTTATGTCCAAATAAATGTATTCGTACAAACCGTCAAGAGAGGCTTTTCCGCTTGAGTCAAAAGAAAAATCCTTAAAGGTTCCGCCCAAGGTAGTGGCGTATTTTACCGTTCCAAGGCGAGTGTCGTCGCTTGATTTTGGAGTTAACGGATCCGTGTCCCTCAAGTCGGAATTGCTGGAGTAGTCCAAAAGGTCGTCGCCGTCGGTGTCCTTGTTGACGGGGCTTGTCTTGACTTTGCTTGTCGGCGAATATGTCGGGACAAGGTAGCCCTCCTTGTACCATCCAAAGACCTCCTCAAAGTCGTTAAGGCCGTCGCCGTCAGTGTCAGGATTGTCGTCCTTAGTCCCGTAAATAAGCTCTTCGTTTAACGGCAGGCCGTCCTCGTCCTGGTCAACGCTGTAGAATATGTTAATGACATCGCCGGGATTCAGGACAATATTGCCTAAATTCCATTTTTTGTCCGCAGGAACGGAGTCAATGAACGGAACGTAAAGAGTCTTTTTCTTTGTTCCGTTTTCAGTCTTTAGATGGCTTATGAACCACACGCCGTCTTTTCCGGACGCGGCGTTTGAAATATTCTTTAGCGAGTCCAAATAGCCGCGGTTATGAACGACAATGTCTTTTCCCGCCTTATAGTTCAATATTTTTTCAAAGACTTCTTTTAGCGTGGGCTTTACATACATGTCGTCTAAGCCTGTGGAGTTCTTGTTGTATTTATTCTTTACAGCGACATTGAACTTTTGCGGAGAAAGACCGCTTCCAGCGCCAAAATCGATGTTGACTTCCGCCGTCTGCGCCTTTACGCGGGTCAACGCTTCGGTAAAGTCGTTGGGCTGCAAAACGCCGTTTTGGAAGGTGGAGATTGTGTAGCCGGCAACTTCAATGCTCAAGCCCGAAGACCACTTTAAAAGCTCTTCCGTCTGGGCCAAAGTCAAGTCCTTTTCTATTACATACGCGCTTTCCGCTCCCGGAGCGATAACGCCAAGTTCCTTTACCGGAATGCTGGCCATCGGAATGGCTGAGCTAAGAACGTTGTTGGGAATTCTTTTAATCGAAACATTTACGTTCTTTACGTTGTAGGCGGTGTTGCTGGGGTTCTTGAATTTTGCGTTGATCAAGATAACGCCGCCTGTCATAGTCTTTCCGGAAGTTTCAGATTCGCTTTTTCCGTTTGACCATGACTTTGACCAGCCTTGGCTTGCCGCTTGGCTAAAGGTGTAAGTGTCGCCTATCGAAACGTTTCCGTTATAGCCTAACGTGACCTGCCAGTTGGTTTCCGCAGTGGCGCCGTTGCCAACGACTCCCCACTTATGGCCAAAAGCAACCTGTCCGCTCCATCCGTTCACAAGGCTGTGCGTTATCGTGTTTGTCCTTGTGGTGGAAGAGCTGCCTGTCGTTCCATTGTTGGTGGAAACGGTTTCGCTTGAAGACTTTCCTTCCGAAGTCGTGTACTTGTAGTAAATCGTCGGCTTTCCGTCAAAGGTGACTTCCAAGTTTGGCGTGTCGGCGATAAGGGGGCTGAACGAAAGCGTGTTGGCGCTGTACATGCGGATTTCTTCGCCGTCTTTCCAGCCGTCGCCGTCGGTGTCGGGGCTTGTCGGGTCGGTAAAGTATTTTGTAAGCTCGTCGTAGTCGGTCAAGCCGTCCTTGTCGGTGTCCTTGGTTTTGTCCTCGTCAGTGGCGACATCCGACCAAAGCGCGTACAAAGTTGTGGCGGCGGAAAATTTCACCGACTGGCCGTCAGTGTACTCAGCCTCGGTCGCGGAGGAAGTCGAAGCCCAGCCTAAAAACCTTTTTCCTGCCGGAGGAAGAAGGCCAAGCGCGGACGCGGTCTTCAGCTCAGTCAAAGTGTCGATGGAAATTTCCTGCTCGCTTGTCGTTATCGTTCCGCCGTTCGCGTTATATGTTATCTTAATTTTGTCGGCAGGAGTCCATTTTGCGTAGAACTTTTTGTTTCCAGCCGTTCCGTAGGGAATGCCCGCGACCGGCTCGCCGGAAAAAACAGCCGACTCGTACCAGCCGGCAAAAACAGCGCCGGCCTTTACTGGCTCCGGAAGCGCAAAGCCGTCGGTCCGCCTTGTGTAGCTGCCGGGCGCGGTTTCGCCGGCCTTGAACTCGCCGTCATTCAATTCATATTCAATCTTAAAAAGGCTTCCCAAGGCATCGATTGTCGGCGAAGAAACGCTTTCAAGGCCGGAGGCTATGTAAGCGTATTCCCTAAAGATGCCCAAAAGCATTGTCTTTTCGTCGTCGGCGTAAAACTTAAAGGCGGCCAAATAAGTTCCGCTTGGAACGTCGCTCTTTGCGTAGACAACTTTTCCGCCCGTCAATTGCTCAAGCGCCTCGTCGTTAAAGCCGGGGATTTTCTCTCCGTCCATGCTGTAAAGGCCGCCGGTGACGACTTTAACATTGTCCGTGTTGTAGCTTAAAGTTATTTTTACGCTTCCGCTTCCGTGCTTTAGCGAGGCGAACTCCGCCATGTTGAGCAAGACCGGCGAGAAGGTTATTGAATTGTTTCCGCTTGTGACTTCTATTTTCTTTTTTTCGTAAAAGAAGTTGTCGTTAATGTTTGCGAAAATTTCAAAATAAAAAGTTCCGGTCTTAAAGGCCAAGGAAGCGTTTTTCATGTCAGCGTAGCTTTCCCAGTAGCCCGCCGACTCGGACTCGTCAGAGTCTTCCTGGCTATAGTCAATCGAAATGCCCGTCAAGTCAGCCGGCAAGAATGTCGGAAAGGCGGTCTTGGCGCCGCTTCCATTGTCAACGCTAAAAGTTATGACAGCCTCGCCGGAAGCTGACACTCCTCCCTGGCTTGAAGCGTTGCCTTCGTCGGCGTTAGGCGTGTCAAGGATGGCCGTGCAAGAGGCAAAAGCAAAAGGCAAAGCCGCGCAAAGAAGCATGGCGCGCAAAATTTTCTTAACGTTCAATCTGGAATAGTTTTCAATAGCTTTCATGCCAGCCTCCTATTTTGTCACCGTTACGGAAATTTGCTTTCCAACCAACGAGAACTCTTCTTCTTCAGAGTCTTCAGGATCCGCCTTAAAGCTTACCCGGCATTCAACTTGATAAGTGTCGGCCTCAAGCTTGTCCTTGTTCAAGATAAGGGTTTGTCCGTCGCCGGCCCAGTACATGTCCGCCGTCGGGTCGTTTGTAATTATTTCCGAATCGTCGACAAACCATCTGTAAACCTTTACCGCGTCAAACAATTCCTGGATCGCTTCGTCGTTTGACAGCATGGCCGTTACCGCTACCATGCCGCTAGAGCCGCTGGCGGAAATCTCAGATTTAAACAAGTCTATTTCAATATTTGAAATGGCTTTGATGATGTCAACGCCCACGCTTGTGGCGACGCCAACGTTGTTCGTTTGGACGACAACCTTGACAGGCTCGCTTTCCATTCTGTAGCCGATGTCGGCAGTGTCGATGTATTCCGCGCCTTGAGCGTCGTATTTTACACCCGCAGCTTTTTTTCTGACAAAAATAATGTCGCCGTCCTCAAAGTCGCCGGTTCCTTTATTGATTTCCACCGTATCAAGGGCGGCGTAATCCGAGCCGTCCAGCGAATATTCAAGCCTGCTTGCGGCGGCGCTGAATTTCACCTTTCCCTTGGAAATGCTTTCAAAATTGGCAGAAAGCGGCGGAACGTCATCCAAGCTCAAAACGCCCTGAACCGGAACAAAAATCGCGGCCAGTTCCGTCGGGTGGCTTTGGCTTTCGCAAGAAACTTCAAACAAAGCGTAATCCGAAAAAAACATCGCCTCGTCCGGCTCAAGCGCCTTTATGGAGCAACCGCTTACAGTCTGTCCGCTAAGGTCTTTTATCGTTCCTGTGACTTTGCTTTGGTCAACGCAAGAGCCTTCTTTGACATAGTCGTTATACGAAAGGCCGGACAAGTCCAAGCGGTTTTCGATTTTAACGGCCTTTGAAAAAATCGGGCTTTGATCCTTGCCTTCAAATTTCCAGCCAATTTTCACCCTAAGGAATTTTCCGATGTCGCTTGCGCTCGGCTCGTAAAAGAAATCTTCGCCGGAGCTGGCCGACTGCTTGTCTTCCCAAGAGCCAGAGTCCGCGTCAGCGCTTAAAGCCAGCTGCCACTGATAGTCAATTGAATAATCTCCGGAACTGTCGCTCGCCCTGTCTTCAGCGTAAGCAGGCTTTCCACTTGCGGTGGCCTCGTATTTTGCGACAAAAGGCTCCCATTCCACCACAACAGAATCATTTTCAAACTCGTCGCTTGCGCTGGGCCCAGAGCCTGACGAAGAGGCCGCGTTGGAACAAGAAACTAGCGCCAACAACGCGACAATAATAATAGAAAATAGTTCAAATAAATGAACCGGCTTAGCTGATTTCAATGCAAACTCTCCTACAAAAAATGCTAAATACAAAACGAATCATAGATAAGACAAAATTCTTAAATGGCCGCTTTAGAAGATAGCGAAATTTTAGCAAAAAGTCAACAAATGTCGCAAATTTTACTTTTTTTTGCGAAGTCGCGCTTGTGGACAAGGACTTAATGCTTTTGTACGAAGCGCTAATCGACGAAGTTCACGGGGACTAATCCGCTACGTCGGGCAAGCCCGCCGTTTTGCTTAAGGAAGTTTATCCAACTGCGCTCTTGCGAGCGCTGGCAATCGCGCCCCAGCTCATGCAAATAGCTTCTTTCTTTTTTTTGCTTGCAAATTCGCCTAAAATGCGCTATAATAGTTTTATATGGCTACAAGAAAAAAGACCGAATTTAAGGTCAAACAACAAATCGTTTACCCAAGCCAGGGCGTTGGCGTAATCACTGAAATTTTCGAAAAAGAATTTAACGGCGAAAAAACACTCTACTATAAAATTTACGTTGAAGTCTCTGACATGGTTGTAATGGTTCCCGTAAACAATGCCAAAAACTTGGGAATCCGCGCGATTGTGGAAGCAAAAGAAGCGAAAAAGGCCCTTAACCTTTTAGGCGAAGACTTTGAGCCCATCACCAGCGATTGGAAATTGCGCTACCAAATGAATTTGGACTTGCTCAAAAAGGGCACTATCGCCGACATCGCGAAAATCGTTCGCTGCCTTTACTATCGCAGCAAGATAAAGGAGCTTCCTATTCAGGAACGCAAGCTCTACGACAACGCCAGAACCCTTTTGATTGACGAAATCGCGATCGCTTTGGGAAAAGATACCAAAGATGTCGAGGGAATGATTCACGTCAAGCTTGAGCCGCCGGGAGCCGCTCCAAAAATCAAGCGCGCCTTGATTCAAGACGACGATGACGACGACGAGTTCAATATGGACGACAACGACTCAAAAGGCCGCGACGACGATGATGACGATGATGATGACGACGACGAGGACGAAGAGGAATCGCTAGAAAGCCGCGCCGAGGAAGAAGAAGATTTTGACGACGAGGACGACGACTTCAATTAAAAAACAAGGGCCGCAAGCCGCGGCCTTTGTTTTAGTTGCGGCCGGCTCTTCCCAGCGAATGGGAGAGCTTGGCAAAAAAGAATACTTGCCTTTAAATGGCGGCTCAGTTTTGTCTGAGGCCGCCTTAGTTTTTCTAAAAACAAAATTGTTTTCAACCGCGGTTGTTGTCCATCCAAAAAACGGCTTGGCCGCGGCAAAAAAGGCCTTTTACAAAAACCCTCTTGTCGCGGAACTTACGCAAGGCTCAAACGTCATTTTCACGCCGGGCGGGAAAACAAGACAGGAATCGGTCCTTAACGCCTTAAAGGCCTTGGACAAAGCCTGCAAAAAGCCGCAAGCCCAAAAGCCGCCGCGCCTTGTTCTTATCCACGACGGAGCGCGTCCCTTTATAAGCCAAAGCCTAGTAAAGAAGACCGTCGCCGCCACCCTAAAATACGGCGCGGCGGTTCCAGCATTGCAGCCTGTCGAAACGCAAAAGGAAATGGATTCCAGTTCAAGAATAGCGCGGCACCTAAAGCGCTCGTCGCTGGCAGCCGTCCAAACTCCGCAAGGATTTTTGTTTCCCGAAATTCTTGACTGCCACAAAAAGGCTTTCAAAGACCAAAAAGCGGCCGCCGCTGGACATTCAGCCCAGACGCAAACATTTACCGACGACACAGAAATTTGGGACAATTACTCCGACAAAAAAACGCGCGTCATTCCCGGCGAGCCTGGCAACATAAAAATCACCTACCCTAAGGATATGTCGCAAGCCAAAGAGGGGGCCGCCGCCAGTTCTGGCCATAAAGATAATTTTATCCAAGCCCAAAAAGCCGCCGCGCCAACAGTTTTCCGCGTCGGCTTAGGAACGGACTTGCACCGCCTGACGACAGGCCGAAAATTAATTTTAGGCGGCGTCGTCATTCCTTACGATAAGGGCGAAGACGGACATTCCGACGGAGACGCGCTTTTGCACGCGATTACCGACGCGCTCTTGGGAGCGGCCGCCCTTGGCGACATCGGAAGCTACTTCCCGCCCGAAGACAATAAATGGAAAGGCGCCGACTCGGCGAAGCTTTTGCAGGCGGCATGGAAAGACGTCCGCGCCGCCGGCTGGAAATTGCAAAACCTTGATTGCGTCGTAAAACTGCAAGAGCCGAAATTTTTGCCCCACCGCCAAAAAGTCCGCCAATCAATCGCCCGCATTTTGGGCGTAAGCGCTGAACAAGTCTTTGTAAAAGCAAAGACCGGCGAGCGCGTGGGTCCCGTCGGCCTTTGTCAAGCGGTTGAAACTGAAGCCATTTGCCTTTTATGCAAAGGCTAAGCGCGGCTTTCCGTTCCTTAAAAATCTGTGTCCAAAATCAATTGAACTTCGGACTCCGTCAACTTTAACTTGTCGGCGATTTCCTCAACGCGCCAGCCTTGCCGCTTAAGCGTCTTTACGCTCTCGCGCTTTCTAGGTGTAATCGAAGAGGACTTTGTCGTCTTCTTTGAAGTCTCGGCTTTGGTAATGTCCTCCAAAACATTGAACTTGGTGTCGATGTCCTTTGAAAGTTTTGACAAACGGTTTTCGCTGTTGACAATGCCTTCGCGGTCGCGCGTAACTTTGTCGATTCTCTTTTCGGTTTCGTCAAGAATTTCCTGCAAAGAATCCAGCTTGTCCATAGCGTTGTCGATGCGCTTGGTGTTTTCCAAAAGCTTGTCGACATTGTTTTGGGCGTCCTTGATTTCTTCGGGAAGCGACATAACTTGGCGCGCGGCGTTTTCCAGCCGCTTTTCCAAATCCTTAAGGTTTTCAAACGCTTCGTCAACGTCGCCGGCGACTTGGTCAATCGTCTCGCTCTTTTTGTCGATGCGGTCATACTTGACGCTAAGGCCGGCAAGGTTGTCTTGGAACTGGCGGACTTTGACCTCAAGAGACTGCAAGTCGTCGTTGGTTTCCTGCAAGCTCTTTGTCTTTTCTTCCATCGTTCCCGCCAAAGCGATCAGGCGGTTGTAGTTTCTTTCAAGCTCGTCAATTTGGCTTTTGCCGGCCTTAAAGACTTCAAGCCGTTCGTTGGCCTGGTCGTTCATCTGCTCAAGCTTGTCGTATTGCTTGTTGAAAACATCCGCGGTCTTTTGGAATTCCTTAAGCCGCTCAAAGCTTCCGGCGATTTCAGAAATTTTCACGTCAAGCTGCCGCTTCATTTCGTTGGCGGTGTCATAGTTCTTCATTTGCCCCATCACGCCGTTCAACTCTTTTTGCAAGTCTTCAATTCGCGTCTGCAAGTCGTTGGAATCGTTCTGCATTTGCAAAACCAATTCCGTCTGGCGCTTGCGGTTTTCGTTGCTTGTCTTTTCAAGTTCTGCGGCAAGAGCCTTAAGCTTCTTTTCGCTTGAATCATTTTGGTTCTGGACGCGCTCTTCAGTCTTTTCAAGCATCTCTTCGTACATGCTCTGCAACTCGCTCAAAATCGACTCAGACTTTTCTTGGTATTCGTCAAGCGAACTGCTTGTCTTGCTGTCAAGGCTTTCAATTCTTTCCTCAATGTCTTGATGGCGGCTTTCGACGCTTTCCTTAAACTCTTCGACTGTGTTCAAAATTTCCTGCTGCTTTCCAAGAGCGTCGTTGCGGAATTCTTCAAACGAATCGTTCAAGAACAAGCTGGCGTCTTTTTGCTTCGCTTCCGAGCTTTCCTTAAATTCCTCCAAACTGTCCTCAAAGATTTTGTTTGACTCCGCAAGCTGACGGGCGAACTTTTCCTTCCAAGAGCTAAAGTCGGCCAAAGCGGTTTCGATAGTGGCGACGCTAAGCTGCTGCTGGGTCTCGCTGTCCTTCTTGAATTTTTCCAAGTCGGCCAAAACAGTGTCTTGCAACGCAGACATTCGCTCTTCGATTTCGCCAGAAAAGCGCTTTGTCTGCTCGTCGATCGCCACTCCGCTTTCCGAAAGCGTCTCCTGAATCTCGGCCTTGTAAGCCTTTGAAAATTCCTTGATGCTTTCGCGAACTTCCGCCAACTGCTCCTTTAGGTCGCTTTGGTTTGTCTGAACGGCCATCGCGGTCTTCTTGACCTGCTCCTCAAACTTCTTTTCAAAAGCGGCCAAACGCTCTTTAAGAGCCTCGTTGTATTTTTCTTCCGTCTCAATGCGCTCGTTCTCGTAACCGTTTTGGAAGCCCAAAATCTTGTCGTCAAAACCCTGCTTCCAAGCGTTGAGCTTTTCGTCAATCGCGTCGCCGCGGTTTTTGATGTCAATGTCAAAGGAATTTTCAAAGCTCGTAAGTTTTTCGGAAGTGCGGCTGATTGCGTCCTTGCGCAAGTCGTCCATCGCGTTTTCGATGTCCTGAATCTGGGTTGAAATCTTGTCAGAGTCTTCCTGAATCTTGACTTCAAATTCAGCCTGCTGCTTTTTCTGAGCGTCAACAAAAGCCTTAAAGTCGTCAAAGACGCGCCTTTCAGTTTCGGCCATGGACTTGCGCAAAGTTTTTTCCAAACCGTCCACATCGCCGCCGCTTGACTCAAGCTTGGAGAATCTGTAGAGCATGTCCTTTTTGTATTTTTCCAAATCGCTGTCAAGCTCGGTCATCGCGTTAACCTGACGCTCGTCGTAGCTGGCAATCGCTTTCTTGACCGCATCGTTCAACCTTGTAGAAACTTCAAGCAGCTTTTCGTTGGCGCGCTTTTCGTAATCGACAATCTGCTCCCCGGCCTGCTTGTTCCATTCCTCAACGGTGGCGCGGCAAACTTTGGCCTCTTCAATCGCTTGGGCGCTGACCGATTTAAGTTCGGCAATCTGCTCTTTGGCTTCTTGTGAGGCGGTGACCGTGTGCTCCTTAAGGTCGGCGACCGTCTTTTTGATAGTCTCCTGCATTCCAGAAATTTTTTCGGTGATGCCGGTCTTGTAGGTTTCAACCTTTTCGTTGATAGAGTTTTTGTATGTTTCTATGTGAGTCTTTGCCGCGTCGGCGTACTTTTCAAAGGCAAGCTTTTCTTTTTCTTCTATCTTTTTGGTCAATTCAGAATACATGCCGTCATATTTTTCCTGAATGTCTTCCATTTGATTTTGCAAGCTCAAGCGGACTCCTTCAAGGGCCTTTCCGTTTCCGGCGCTTTCGCGGGCAAGCTCGTCAGTCGTTTTCTTTGTTTCGGACAAGGTCGCGTTGACGCTGGCCTTGATTTCCGCGGCGTACTTACTGACAGAAGCCTTGATGCCTCCAAGGGATTCGTCGGTCAGCTTCTTTACCTCGTTGACGCGGCTTATGGTTTTTGCCTGCAGTTCCGAGATGGAGGCGTCGTTGGCGGCCCTGATTTCGCCAAGCGTTTTTTCTGTCTCTTGGCGGGCGCCCTTAATCTTGTCGTTCATGTCGGCGTTGAATTCGTTTATTACCTGCTGTCCGCTTGTACGAATCTCGGCCTTGTAGTCTTCGACGCGCTTTTTGGCTTGCTCATAAAGCTTGGCAAAAGCCTCGTCTTCAAGCTTCTTCACCTTGTCCGTCGCCGCGGCGTAGATTCCGTTTACAGAAGCTGTGATTGACTTTAACACGTCCTGGTTTTGCTTTACCGCGTCTTTTGTCGTGGCTTCCAATTGCTCGGCCCGGCCTTTTACGTCGGCGACGCGCTCGTCAACCTTTTTAAGGATGTCGGCTCCGACCAAGCGCAATTGCTGGGCGTTCACCTTTTCAAAATCGCTTACAACGTGGGGAATGCTTTTTGAAATTTTATCTATATTATCCGCGTTTTCCTTGATGCGGGCGCGAACGCTGTCAACAACCAAGCCCTCTTGCTTTACGCGCTTAAGGTTTTCCTCAACGGCGGCGGTCATTTCGCTAAGCTCTGTTATGGCCCTGCCGTAGTTGTTCACTTTTTGCTCGATTTGCTCAGCGGCGCTCTTGTCCTTTTGAACGCTGGCGATGATTTTTTGGTAGCCCTCCATTTCCTGGGCAAGTCGCTTGACGATGGCCACAGCCTGGTCTTTTTTTGTCTCCAGCTCCGCCGCCGCCGAACGCAGGTTTTGAAAGCGCGCGTCAAGATACTTTCCCAAATCCTCTTGGCGCTTGTCAGCGTAGCGCTTGACCTTGTCCATTGAATTGTTGTCGCGATCCACCATTCGGAGCGCAAAAGCGATTCCCGTAGAAATGATAACTGCGATAAGAATTAAAACTATTTCCATTTTCCCCACCCACTGAGTGACTTTTATTTTAGCGCAATTTCTTGAAACTGTCGATAATTCCTGAACGAAATGTCCGCTTCCTTCAACGGCTTATGGAATAGCCTTCGCCACAAAGGTTCAAGGTAAGCCGTTTTCATTCCAGCGTTTTTCGCTCCCAACACATCATACTTGGCGCTGTTTCCCACGTAAAGAATTTCCTGGGGCTTTACCCCCAACTCCATTGCCAAGATTCCAAACGGATATTTAGACGGCTTTAAGGCGCCGATCTTTTCGGTGGAAAGGATTTTGTCGCAAAAGGGTTTCAAGCCCCACAGCTCGCCTTTTTGTTCTGGCGGAAAGTCCGAAAGCAAGGCAAGCCTGTATCCGGCCTCCTTTAGCTTTTCAAAAGTTTCGTAAACGTCTTCGTAGGTCTTGATGTTCTTAAAATATTTTGCAAGCCCGGTGTAAGCCATGTCGTCAAGAATTTTTTGCGCGGTTTCAGAGTCCACCTTAAGGCGCTTTGCCAAAAGCCTAGCCTGGTACTCAAACAAATTTGGGAGCGGGGCGGTTTTCCTTAACTGGCGGCGGACCAAGCCAAAGTGAAAAAATTCCTTGGCATAAGAAAAAAAATGTCCGACAATGCGAACGTTCAGCCTGTAGGCCGGATAGAGAGTGCCGTCAATGTCAAAAGCGATAACTTTTATCCCCTCAATCATTCTCTTTTTCCTTAACCGGCTCTTGCGGATAAAACTTGGACGAAGCCTTGACTCTTACAAGATGAACAAAAGCGCCCTGCGACTTTTCAAACGAAGCGCAGAATTGCTGCAAGGAATATTCGATGCCGTCATAGAATACTACAGCCTTGAATTTTCCGTCCGAATCAAAGTACGGAAAAATCGCCGCCGCGTCGTTAAAGACGCCGCATTCGCTTCCAGTCTTTCCCTTGGCGGTTTGTCTGATCGCGGCAAGATAAAAGTACTGGGGATATCGCGTGGCCAAAACGTAAAGAAGCGGCTTTAGGTATTGAACGCGGTAGCCGGTGTTGGCGATGTAGCCGGCGGCGTTTTGAAAGCCCTTGTCGGTCCATCGGACGGCAAATGGCTCGATGGAAATGTCAACGCCCGAATCCTTGTACAAAATCGTTTTGTTGTTCCTTACGCTCAAAACCGCCGCCGCCAAATTGCGCGTCCAGTCAAGGCTAAAGCCTGAACTGTAATTCGCGCCCAAAACGCCCTTGGCGCCTGTAGGATTGACTTCAAATGTCGGCTGAACCAAAGGCTTCATCTTAAGATAGCTTCCTGCCAAGGGCTCCACGATTCCGTCGCAAATCCATTTCACAAAGCCCGGAGAGGAAAGCGTAAGTTTTTTTCGCAAGCCTTCGGGAACGTAGCGGGCCTGTCCGTTCCTAATTGAAACAGGCTTTCCCTCTTCGTTGTAGGCCGCGTCGTCCTCGTATGAAATCTTGTCAAGCAAAGGCCGTATCGTTTGAACCATCACAAGCGTGTCGTCGTAAAGGCCAGTCTTTGGCTCTACTGAGGCCCAAGGCAAATTGTTTTTTGTAAGAGCCTGGATTTGCACGAAGGAAGCGGTGTAAAAAGTCGAGAAAGGCGTTCCAAGCGGAACTCCGCGCGCGGCGTAATTGTCAAAAATGACCATGTCGGCAAGCGACGACCTGCCCTCTTGGTTGGGCCTAAACTGAACGTAAACGCCCGCGTCCTTGGCAAAGTAATAGCGGACAGAAACCGGCGCGCCGTCTTTTTTTGAGCGGACCAAAAGCCAAGAGCCGGGGCTGTCCAAATTGTAGGAATCCTCGACCGCGCTTCTAACGCCCTTGCTTTCGTAAACGTCGACTTTCATCTGGCTTTTTGGAGCGACGATGACCAAAAAAACATCCTGCTGCTCTTCCAAGCGGATTTGAAATTGCGTTCCGATTTGGTTGCTTCGGATTTCGGAATTAAGGCCGCGGACAACGTCGAGCGGAGACTCAAACCAATCGCGCGAGGCTTGGCTTCTGACTTCCGCCGAATCAGGGATGGAAAAGGAATTCCATTCGGCAAAAGCCCCGGCCGCCGGCAAAAGCAAAGCGGCAAAAAAAAGAAAAACATTTTTTACAAAAACTTTTCGCTCCACCCTAGCGCTCCTTTTTGTTCCTTTAATTGGCGTCCAATACCGGCGGAACGTCGCTCGCCGCGACAGGCTCCGGATCAACAAAGACCGCGCCTTCAGCCAAATGCACTTGCGGCTCAACCTCGCCGTTGGGCGTCCAAATTTTTCCCTTGGGCGTTTCGTCGGGATGCTTTCCGGCCGGCGCGTTTGAAAGCAAAAGCTTCAAGCGGTTCAACTGGTTGACTTCGCTGGAGCCGGGGTCGTAGTCTATCGCGCTGATGTTCGTTCCTGGGTAGCGGCGGCGAAGCTCCTTTATCATTCCCTTTCCGGTTACGTGGTTTGGCAAACACGCGAAAGGCTGGACACAGGCGATGCTGGGAACGCCCGTGTGGATAAGCTCGACCATCTCGGCCGTCAAGAACCAGCCTTCGCCGGTGATGTTTCCAAGCTGAACGATGTCGTCAACGCCCTTCATCAAGTCGTAAATCGACGACGGAGCGTCAAAGCGGCGCGACTTCTTCAAGAAGCGCTTCATGTCGCGGCGGTAAAGTTCCATGAACCAAACAAAGAGCTTTGCGTTTCGCTCCGTCTTTTTTGGGAAGGCCAGCTGCTCGTGGCGGAAAATGCCGGTGCTGAACGAGTAGAAGAAAAAGTCCGCCAAGTCCGGCATTACGCACTCGGCGCCTTCCTTTTCTATCGTCTCGACAATGTTGTTGTTGGCCGTCGGATGGAACTTGACCAAGATTTCTCCGACAACGCCGACGCGCGGCTTTTTTACCGGCAAAAGCGGAAGCGCGTCAAAATCCTTTATGATGTTCTTAAGCAATTTGTGGTAGCCGTGGAGCGAAAGGGACTCCAACTGCTTTTCTGCGCGGGCGTTCCACTTTTCGTAAAGAGCGTTGGCGCTGCCCGGGACTTTTTCGTAGGGCCGCGTGCGGTAAAGGACGCGCATCAAAACGTCGCCTATCATTATCGCCATCAAGGCGCGGTGCAAAAGCGGAAGCGTAATCTTAAAGCCAGGATTTTTTTCAAAGCCCTGCGCGCTCAAAGACAATACCGGAATGTTGGACCAGCCCGCGTCGTTAAGCGCGCGGCGGATAAAGCCGATGTAGTTTGTCGCGCGGCAGCCGCCTCCAGTCTGCGTGATGATAAGCGAAGTGTTGTTAAGGTCGTACTTTCCGGACTCGAGCGCGGCGATCATTTGGCCCGCGACCAAAATCGAAGGATAGCAGGCGTCGTTGTTGACAAACTTCAATCCTGTCTCAACGGCCTTGGGGTCGACCGCGTCAAGAACCTCAAACTTGTAGCCCGAACAGTTAAAGGCTTTTTGGACAAGCCTAAAGTGAATCGGAGACATTTGCGGCGCGATGATTGTGTGCTTGTAGCGCATCTCCTTTGTAAAGACTTGCCTCTTGTAGGCGGCCGACTTGTATTCAGGACGCGTGTGGTTTCGCTCGTGGGCCTTTACGGCGGCAATCAAAGAGCGGATGCGGATGCGGACCGCTCCAAGGTTTGAGCCTTCGTCAATCTTAATCAGCGTGTACATGCGGCCCTTGCTCTTAAGGATTTCGTCAACCTGGTCGGCGGTAACGGCGTCAAGGCCGCAGCCAAAGCTGGTGATTTGAACCAGCTCCAAGTTGGGCATTCCGCTTACAAAGGCGGCCGCGCGGTAAAGGCGGTTGTGGTAAACCCACTGGTCGGTTATGCGCAAGGGGCGCTCGATCGAGCCAAGGTGCGCGACGGAGTCTTCGGTAAATACCGCCAAGCCCAAGCCGTTAATCATTTCGGGAATTCCGTGGTTGATTTCGGGATCCAAGTGGTAGGGGCGGCCCGACAAAACAATTCCGTGAACGCCGAGCGTGATGATGCGCTCCAAGGCTTCCTCGCCCTTTTGCTGGATTTCCTTGCGGAATTTTTCCTGCTCCTTCCAGGCCTCGTCAACCGCTCGCATGACCTTGTCAAAAGTGATTTGAGCAAAGTGCGGATGCAATTCCTCAAAGAGGCGGTAGGCCAAGCGGTTCTTGTCGTAAATCGGCAGGAAGGGGTCCATGTATAAGATTGAAGAATCTTGGCGCAGCGCGTCGATGTTGTTGCGCAAGACTTCGGGATAGCTTGTGACAATCGGGCAATTGTAGTGGTTGCCCGCGCCCGCGTCCTCCTGTTTTTCGTAGGGAGCGCAGGGGTAGAAAATGAATTTAACGCCGGCCTTTAAAAGGCTTTCGACGTGTCCGTGCGATATTTTTCCGGGATAGCAAACCGATTCCGACGGAATGCTTTCCAAGCCCTTTTCGTAAACGCTTCTTGTAGAGCGCGGGCTAAGGCGGACCCTAAAGCCCAGCTTTGTGAAGAAGGTGAACCAGAGCGGATAGTTTTCGTACATGTTGAGGACGCGCGGAATTCCGACTTCTCCCATCGGAGCGTCCTGCAAAGGAAGCGGCGTGTAGTCAAAGACGCGCTTGTATTTCCAAGCGAAGAGGTTTGGAATGTCGCCTGCGTCGGAGCCGTCAAGCCTTGACGCTTCCTTGTTGCTCGCGTCGATGACCGAAACTTTTTCTCCAAGCTCGGCGCCGCGCTCGCAGCGGTTTCCGGTGACAAAGGCGCGCGAGACTTCCTTTCCGTCCTTGTCTTTTGTGGTGAAGGTGTTTATCGTAAGCAAGCAGTTGTTCTGGCACTTTCCGCAGCGGCGGAGGTCAAGGTCAACGTGGAAGTTTTCCAATTCCTCCAAGCTGGCCAAACCGGTTCTAACGTCGTGAACGGTTCCCTCCGGCTCGCCCGGCTTTGGCGCCATCAAGTCGCGCCACTGGTCGCAAGCGATCAAGGCGGAACCGTAGGCTCCCATAAGGCCTGCCACGTCCGGGCGGAACACGTTGACGCCTGAAATTTTTTCAAAGGCGCGCAAAACCGCGTCGTTGTTGAAGGTGCCGCCTTGGACGACAACCTTAGTTCCGATGTCGCTCGCGCGACGCAGCTTTATTACCTTGAACAAGGCGTTCTTGATTACAGAATATGACAGGCCGGCCGAAATGTCTGCGACCGTCGCGCCTTCCTTTTGCGCCTGCTTAACGCGGCTGTTCATAAAGACCGTGCAGCGGCTTCCCAGGTCAACGGGCTGCTGGGCGGTCAAAGCCTTTTGGCTAAACTCGCGGACGTCCATTCCCATCGTGCGGGCAAAGTTGTCCAAGAAGCTTCCGCAGCCCGACGAGCAGGCTTCGTTAAGCTGGATGGAAGAAATCGCGCCGTCCTTCATGCGAAGGCACTTCATGTCCTGGCCGCCAATGTCCAAAAGGAATTCAACGCCGGGAACGAAAAAGTCGGCCGCCCTAAAGTGAGTGATTGTCTCAACCTCGCCGGCGTCGACGCCAAGCGCCGCTTGGAACAAAGCCTCGCCGTAACCGGTGGAGACGGCGCGCGCTATGTAAACGTCTTTGGGCAGGCGTTTGTACAAGTCCTTTAATGTCTTTACGGCGATGTCAACCGGGTTTCCGGCGTTGGCCGTGTAAAAGTTCCACAAAATGCGGCCGTCAATGTCGGTAAGGACAGCCTTTGTCGTCGTGGAGCCGGAATCCAAGCCAAGGAAGACCGGTCCCTTGGCCGCGTCCAAGTCGCCCCGCAAGGCCTTTTCGCTTGCGTGCCTTTCGCGGAATTCCTTAAGCTCTTCCTCGCTCTTAAAGAGCGGCTCCAAGCGCTGGACTTCGTGAAGCTCGGCGCCGACAAGATTTTTTAACGACTCGCGGAAAGCCGCGATTGTCGGAAAGTTGAATTCCTTTCCGTCGGGGCCGCAAGCGAATTTCCGCTCGGCAGAATAAGCCGCGCCCTGTGCGACGAACAATTGCGAATTTTCAGGAACGATTATTTCGTCGTCCTTTAACTTTAAGGTTTCGATAAAGCGCTGGCGAAGCTGCTCCATAAAGTGCAAGGGTCCGCCCAAAAAGGCGACCTTGCCGCGAATCGGCTTTCCGCAGGCCAGGCCGGAAATTGTCTGCGTTACAACGGCTTGGTAAATCGAGGCCGCGATGTCTTCGCGGCGGGCGCCTTCGTTGATAAGCGGCTGAACGTCTGTCTTTGCGAAAACTCCGCAGCGCGCGGCGATCGGGTAAATCGTCGTCGCTCCGGCCGCAAGCTTGTTAAGGCCGCCCGCGTCGGTTTCCAAGAGCGCGGCCATTTGGTCGATGAAGGCTCCGGTTCCGCCAGCGCAAGTTCCGTTCATGCGCTGCTCGACGCCGCCTTTAAAGTAAGTGATTTTCGCGTCCTCGCCGCCAAGCTCGATGACGACATCGGTTTGCGGGATTATCTTTCGGACGGCGGTTGTGGCCGCGATAACCTCTTGGATAAAGGGAACGTTGAGCCACTGGCTTACGGCCAATCCTCCGCTTCCGGTGACCTTGACGCTAAGGGTTTGCGCCGCGCCTTCCGGGCATTGCTTTTCCAAAGAGTCAAGGGCGTTGTTAACTACAGATATGATTGTCGAGCGTATGTCGGCGCGGTGGCGCTCGTACGCGCTGTATAAAAGTTCGTCGTTTTGGCCCAGGGCGGCCACCTTTACGGTGGTGCTTCCCACGTCAATGCCAAAACGAATGGGATCTATGATTTTCTTAAATGTAGAGCTTTCTGCAAATTCCATATCCTATCATTATAGCGCATATATAGAAAAAAATCAACTGTAGCGTAAAAACAAAAAAGCCCTCGCGGGAACCCAAGCGGTTCCGAACGAGGTACTTTTGGGGCCTAATGATTAGCTTAACGTGTCCTAAGTTCGGCCCGCCCGGACCCCCGCTACGCTTCTTTTTTTCTACCCTCACTTTTTAATTCTGAACGTGCTGCCAACTGTCAAGCTGGCGGCGAGCTCGGGCTTGTCGAGCGAAATGTAGTAGTTGTCGGCGTAGAAGAGCAGCGCTCCCGTGGCGGCCTTTGTCCTGCCATTATAAACCTCAACTTTTGTCGTTCCGTCGCGGGTGACGCTTTGAGTCCATACGTCGCGGATAAAGACCGCCGGACCATGCTCGTTGGCAGGGTCAAGGACAAAACCGGCCGTCTTTTCGTCAACCAAAGAGGAATTCAAAATGTTTACGTAAGACTGGCTGGCCTTCCTTTCAAAGTCGCGGGCCTCGCTGGCCTCGGCCGCAAGGCGCTGGGCTTCCTCAACCTGGACTTTCATGCCGTCAAGCTCTTGGCTGGCGGCGGCCGCCTCGCCGTCCTTGGCCTTGATTTCGCTAATCGCGGCGCGGGCCAAATTATTGGCGATTGTGTAAGAAAGTTTTTTTTCGCCCGCGACGACGCTTTTCATCGTGTTGCGCTGGGGAATCTCGGCCGACTTTGACAATAAAACTTCCAAGTCGCCGTAATCGGCGAAGGCTTTGTCCAAGGCCGCCGAAAATTCTTCGCTAAGCTCAGGAGCTTCCTCGCCCAAAAGGCTTTCGCGGTTAAAGGCTCCCAAGGGATTTTGGTTGGCGCTTGTGATAACGCTTGTAACCTTTGAATCCTTGATTACCGGGTCGTAGCCCGCGATTTCCTGCTCGTAGCGTCTGGCGATTTCGTTTGTGGCGTTCTTGCGCTCCTCAAAGTCCTTTTTGCGGGTTTCCTCCAAAAGAGTCTGCGCGTCGGCAAGCTGCTTTTCGTAGGAATCGACCAATTTTTGCCTTTCCAATTGGCGGGCCTGGCGCTCGCTGTCCATCTTTTTTTCCCATTCCTGGGCGCGGGCCACGTTCTCGCTATCGTAAGACTTAAGCTGCTCTTCGTACTGCTTGGCCTCGGCCTCGGCGGTAGAAAGCTCTTCGTCGATCTCGGCGTGGGCGGCCGAAACTTCGGCGCTGTATGCCTTTTGAATTTTTTCCTTGCGCTCGGCCAAGGCCTGCCTTGAAAGCCTCATGTTTGAAAGCAGCGCCAAGTCGGCCTGCATTCTCTGCTTGGCGCGGGCTATGCGCGAGTCTAGCGCTCCCTGCAGAGAGGCCTTTTTCTTTGTGGCCTCGTCAAATTTTTCCTGCGTCCGCTCCAGCTGGTTAAAGAGGTTTTGCAAATTCAAGTCTTCAAAAGAAGAAAGGTTCACGTCGATTTTTTCGGCGCTCTTGCCGATTCCGCGAACGGTGAAAATAGTGACAAGAATCACCGCGGCAAAAGTCAAGCCCAGCGTAAGCCAAACAGACCAAAGCCTGTTGTTGCGGGTCTTTGCGTATTCGGTTTCAAGGTCGTAAACCCTGACCTTCTTTGAGCGGCGGACGCTTTCCAGCTCGTCGCCCAAGAATAAAGTAAGCTCTTTTATTTTGTCGTCATTGCCCATATGCCTCTCCATTTATCGGGCGCGTTTCCGCGGGCGCCCATGCGCTCCAAGAATACTTCGGCCACATCCATCTTGACGCTCTTGAAAAGCTTTCTGGCGTTTTTCCAATCGCCCTCGTAGTAAGCCTGCAAGGCCTCTTCGTAAATGTCAAACTGCTTTTCAAGGCCCTTTTGGCTTTCGTTCTCGGTGTCAAGCGGGAAGAAAATCTTCTTTCCTTTTGTTTTTCCTTTTACTTGGATTGTGTCGATTTCGTAGAACTTGTAGCGGTCGGTCTTGTCCTTTACGTCGTCAACGATGTATTCGGAAACGACAATCGGCAAGTGGTAGATGCGGGTGACGCCTTCCAAGCGGCTGGCCGAGTTCACGTTGTCGCCGATTACGGTGTTGGTCATGTGCTCGTCGGAACCGATGTTTCCGTAGAATACCGTTCCTCCGTCAATGCCGACGCCGATGTCAAGCAAGACCGCCTTGTAGATTCTGTCTTCGGCCGCGGTAAGCTTTCGGGTCTCCTCAATCTTTTTGCGCTGCGCCTTCATTTTTTCGCGAAGCTCAGCGGTTACGTAAGTGATGCGCCAGCCCGCGTCAATCGCCTCAAGCGACTTAAGCTCTGGATTTTTGAGCGAGCCGAAAATCGCCAAAATCGCGTCTCCGATGATGGAGCCGACGACGCCGTTCTCTTCGTGGACGTCGTGGATTACGTTGTTGTAGTGAACGTTCAAAAGGTCGATGATTTCGTTTCCCAAAGTCTCGGTTCTGTAGGTGAAGCTCTTGATGTCGCTGAACAAAATCGTAAGCTCGCGCTGCATTCCTTCCAGCTTGATCGTGTGGTCGGTGTAAGCCTTTGAGACGACATCCTTTGAGACAAACTTTTGGAAAGTCGTCAGCAAGTTGTTGACCGAAACCGAAAGCGAGTTGAACGAGGCGGCCATATAAGTGATGTCGTCGTTGGGAGCGTCGTCGATGTCGATTGTGGACAACTGAGACTTTTGCTGCATGTCGTAAAGGCTGTTTGTGATTTTTGAAATGCTCACAAAAAGCGCGCGGAACATGTAGACGCCCAGCGCGACAAAAATTACGGTAAGGATAAGGATTACCGCCGTGATAATCGCCATAATCGTGATTTTATAGCGCGCGGTGTCGTTCTTTGATTCGGCGCGGACAAGGTAGACGTTCCAGTCTTCGGAATACTTGTAAATGCCGTGGTATTCCGCTCCGCGAAGCTCAAAGTTGATTTGGCCCTCTATGATTCCATTGTCGTAGTCGTCGTTCAACTTGGCAAGAGCCTCTTTGTCGGGAAAGCTGAGCAAGTCGGAGCCGTCGGCCGAGGCGCAAAAAAGGGCGACGCCGGTGCGGTCAAAGCCCAGGGCCAAACTGTGGCGGTTGGAGAATTCTTCCTTTGCCGAGTTTTTTAGCGTCTCAAGGCATTCTTCCTTGTTCTTTTTGTAAGAGTAAATTTGATATTGGCTGGACGCGTTTTTGTATAGTTCCTTTAGCTGCGTGACAGTCAGCCTGTTGGTCAATTCCGTGACTTGCCTTTGCGAAAGCTGAACGGAAATCAAGTTAGTCATGAAATTTGACATCAAAATAAGCGAAATGAAAATCGCCAAAATTTTGACTGAAATAGGGATAATCGGCGTGTCGCCGACATATTGGAAAAAACGTTTTTTAGCCAACTCTTTTCTCCTTTTTATATTCTTCTATTGTAAACCCATTTTTTCTATTTTGCAAGATTTTTTTTTTGAGAAAATGGAGAAAAATGCTGCGGACGCTGCCTGGCTCCGCTCGTATTTTTGCTTGCAAGACCTTAATCGTCATTTCGAGCGGTTTCACCGCGTATGTCGCTGCGCTCCATTTTGCTATAGGAAGCGATTCAACTGCGCTCTCGCGAGCGCGGGCAATCCTGCGGACGCTGCCTGGCTCTGGCCTCAAATCTAATTGAACAATTCCTCATTTTTCTATATAATATTTGCCATTATGAAAGCTATAGAACTAGAAAAAGCCTACAATCCAAAAGATTTTGAAGATAGAATTTACAAGGACTGGGAAAGCAAGGGCTGCTTTAAGCCGGCCTCCGACCCAGACAGCCCCGTCCATGCCGAATGGGAATGCAAATGCGCGGACTGCAAGGACGGCAAAAAAAAGCCGGCCCTTTATTCCGTGGTGATTCCGCCGCCCAACGTCACCGGCGTCTTGCACATGGGCCACGGCCTTAACAACACCTTGCAGGATATCGTCGTGCGCTACCACCGCATGAAGGGCGACAACACCCTTTGGCTTACCGGAACGGACCACGCCGGAATCGCGACGCAAAACGTCGTTGAGCGCCAGCTTAAAAAAGAAGGAAAAACCCGCAACGACCTTGGACGCGAGGCCTTTTTGGAGCGCACTTGGAAAGTAAAGGAAGAGCACCACGACATAATCGTAAAGCAGCAAAGAAAGCTGGGCAACTCAACCGACTGGGAGCGCGAGCGCTTTACCTACGACGAAGGGTTGAGCAAGGCCGTGCGCGACGTTTTTGTCACCCTTTACGAGCGCGGCCTTATGTACCGCGGAAAGCGCTTGGTCAACTGGTGCCCCCGCTGCGGAACCGCCTTGGCCGACGACGAAGTTGACCACGAGGACACGCAGGGCGCGATGTACCACATCTACTACGAGTACGCCGACGGAAGCGGAAAAATCGAGGTGGCCACAACCCGCCCCGAAACTTTCTTTGGCGACACCGCAGTGGCCGTGAACCCCACCGACGAGCGCTACACAGCGCTTGTAGGAAAAAAGCTTAAGCTTCCGATTACAGGAAAAGAAATTCCGATTATCGCCGACGAATACGTTGACAAAGAGTTTGGAACCGGAATGGTAAAAATCACTCCGGCCCACGACCCCAACGACTGGGAAGTGGGAAAGCGCCACAATTTGGAAGTGGTCAACTTGCTCACGCCCGACGGACGGCTCAACGAAAACGTTCCGCAAAAATACCAGGGCCTTAAGCCCGAAGCGGCGCGCAAATTGGTAATCGAAGACTTGACCGAAGCGGGCCTTTTTAAGGGCGAAGAAAAGATGGTCCACTCGGTGGGCCACTGCTACCGCTGCAAGACAATCGTCGAGCCGTATTTGAGCGACCAGTGGTTTGTAAAAATGAAGCCGATGGCCGACAAGGCGCTCGCCGCTTGGAAAAACGGAGACATTCAGTTCTTCCCGCAAAAGTGGGAAAACACATACGCGCGCTGGATGGAAAACATCCGCGACTGGTGCGTGAGCCGCCAGATTTGGTGGGGCCACCGCATTCCGGCCTGGTACTGCCAAAAGTGCGGCGAAGTCATCGTTAGCCGCGAAGAGCCAAAGGCCTGCCCCAAGTGCGGCGCGGGAGCCAGCGAGCTTAAGCAGGACGAAGACGTTTTGGACACATGGTTTTCCTCTTGGCTTTGGCCATTCAGCACGCTGGGCTGGCCGGAAAAGACGGCCGACCTTGAAACTTTCTATCCGACAACGGCGCTTGTAACCGCCTACGACATCATCTTCTTCTGGGTCAGTCGAATGATCATGGCCGGCCTTGAGTTCACTGGAAAAGTTCCCTTCCGCGACATTTACATTCACGGCTTGGTGCGCGACAAGCAGGGCCGCAAAATGTCAAAGTCTTTGGGGAACGGAATGGATCCGCTCGAAATCATCGACATGTACGGCGCCGACGCGCTCAAGTTCACCTTGGGCTTTATGTGCGCGCAAGGCCAAGACATTTTGATTGACAAAGACTCCTTTAAGCTGGGAAGCCGCTTTTGCAACAAGGTTTGGAACGCAAGCCGCTACCTTTTGGGAAACTTGGAAGGCCGCAATTTGATTCCCGTGACCGACGCGGATTTGACAGAGCTTGACAAGTGGATTTACGCTCGCTTGGACAACGCGGCCCGACTTTCGCGCGCGGCGCTTGAAGGCTACCGCTACAACGACGCGGCCAGCGCTCTTATGGAATACTTTTGGAACGAGTTCTGCGACTGGTACGTCGAGGCGACAAAGCTTAACTTTAAGAACGGCGACGAGCGTGAAAAGGACAGGCAGGCCAGCGTTTTGATGAACATTCTGGAAGAGAACTTGCGCCTGCTCCATCCCTTCCTTCCTTTTGTTACGGAGGAAATTTACTCAAAGCTTCCGATGGCCGAAATCGCGGCCAACCGCGCAAAAGCGGACGCGCAAAAAATCGCATCAAACAGCGAATACAAGGGACTTCTCATAGACGCTCCCTACCCCGAGCCCAACGACAATAGAAAGAACGCGGCGATAGAAGAGCGCTTTGACGCGCTAAAAGACTTGATCGGAAAGACCCGCGCGCTCCGAGCCGAGTGCGGCCTTGACCCGGCGGCAAAGCTGAACATGGCCGTGATCGTCCAAAAGGGAAGCGCGGCCGAAGTCTGCAAGGAAAAGACCGACATGATAGAGCTTCTCGCCGGCATGAAGAGCGTTGACTTTGTCGAATCAAAGCCCGCGCGCGCGATTGGAACGGTTGGAAGCGGCTTTGAGGCTTTCCTTATCGTTGACGAAAGCGTAAACCTTGAGGCGCTTAAGGCAAAGTTCAACAAAGAAATAGAGACGCAAACAAAATACGCGCAAAACTCGGAGCGAAAGCTTGGCGGAAACTTCGCCCAGCACGCTCCCGCGGAATTGGTTGAGGAAGAAAAGAAAAAGCTTGCCGAATGCCAAAACCGCATAGAAAAGCTAAAGTCGTATTTGCAGAGCCTTTAAGGCAAAGAGTCAAGGAGGCGGCGAATGGCTAAGTATGAAATGCAAGTGAACAGAAGCGGCGCGATGGAACACAAGGCCATGCTTATGCTTCGCGACATTTACCTTGCGCCTTACATGCAGCTTGCAACCGCCTTGATTGGAAAAGAGCGCCGCGCGGGCGGAAACATGTTCCGCCACCAGCTTGACACGATGACAATACTCATCGACTACGGCTACATCGACAGCGTGCTTCTAAAGGCCTCCTGCATTCACGACGTTGTGGAAGACATTCCAGGCTTTGACACCAACAGCATCATCAACGTTGACGAAGAAGGCGAGGACGTTTACCGCCTTGTGCTTGAAGTAACCCGCCGCAAGGAAGAGGACAAGCCCGCCTTTTTGCGCCGCATCATAAACGAAGGAAGCCAAAAGGCCAAGATCCTAAAAACCGCCGACCGCATATCGAACATGATAAGCTTGGGCTACGTGACCGACCCCAAGTTCATCGAACGCTATTGCGACGAAACTGAATTCTTCATTTTCCCCATCGCGCTCGAAGTCGACTACAATATGTACCAAGAGCTCATCAATCTTGTGATGACGCGCCGCAAGTACTTGGAAGATTCCGGGTATATTAAGTGATTCTAAACGCCGAATGCCGCGGCCAGTTCGTCGCGGGCGTCGAGGCGGGCCAGCATCAACAAGTCGCGGTCGCGCGCAAGGTCGGCGATTCCCAATTCCAGGGCGCCGGACTGGGCGGTTCCGTTTATTTGGCCAGGGCCGCGGAGCTTCAAATCCTCCTCCGCAATGTAAAAGCCGTCTGTACTTTGGCGTAAAATCTTCATCCGCTCGATTCCGTTTTGGCTAATGTTCTTGGAATAAATCAAAAAACAATAGCTTTGTTCCGAGCCGCGGCCCACGCGTCCGCGCAATTGGTGCAGCTGGGCAAGTCCAAAGCGGTCGGCTTGCTCGATTACCATGCAGGTGGCGTTGGGAACGTCGACGCCGACTTCGACGACAGTCGTCGACGCAAGAATTTGGATTTTGTTTTGGCGGAAGTCGTTCAATATTTTTGACTGCTCTTCCTCCGGAATTTGGGAATGAAGGAGAGCGCATTTATAGTTTGGAAAAACGGAGCGCGAAAGGTTTTCAAAGGCGGCGGTGGCGGACTTTAAGCCGGCCGCTTCGGAAGCGTTGTCAAGGCCAAGACTGCCCGTCTCAAAGTCAGAAATGTCTTCAAGGACAGAACTGCCTGAGCCAATCGCTGGGTAGACAAAATACGCCTGCCGGCCTTTTTGCAATTCCTTGGCGACGGCGGCGTAGGCATTGGCCTCGTGGCCTTGCGCGACAAGGTATGTCGTAATCGGCTTTCGGCCTGCGGGAAGGCTTTTTATGACGCTAACGTCAAGGTCTCCGTAAACGGTCAGCGCAAGGCTTTGCGGAATCGGAGTCGCGCTCATCATTAAAAGGTGAGGCGCGGCGTTAAGGCCCTCGGATGTCCTTCCCTTTTCTACAATCGCCTGCCTTTGCATCACGCCAAAGCGGTGCTGCTCGTCAACGACGACAAGCTGCAAGTCCTTGTAAACCGTCGTTTTGCTGAACAAGGCGTGCGTTCCGACCAAGATGTTTATCTCGCCAGCCTTGAGCGCCTTTAAAAGAGGAGAGCGCGCGGCGGCGGAAATCGTTCCGCTTAAAAAGGCGGCTTTTACGCCAACCGCTTCCAAAAGGCTTGCGATAGTTTCGGCGTGCTGCTTGGCCAAAATTTCTGTCGGAGCCATTATCGCGCACTGGCCGCCCCAATCAACGGCGCGAAGGCATGCGAAGAGCGCGACCAAAGTTTTTCCAGAGCCTACGTCGCCCTGCAAAAGCCGCTGCATCGTCCAAGGCGCTCGGGCCGCGCCCGGATAGGAACGGTCAAGGCACGCTTCGCTCAAGGCCTTGACTCGTTCCTTTTGCGGCGCTCCAGAAATTGTAGCGCCGCAATTTTGGCCTTTCAAAAGTTTTGCGCGCTCGTCGTAGCCGCGGTCTATGTCGGCGTTGATTTGATTAATCACGGCCATTTGGTCTTTTGTAAGCGCGAACGGAAGGCGTTCCAAAAGCGCGGCTTGGCGGGGCGAAAAATCTTTTTGCGGCGCTCCGTTTTTTTCCTTGCCGCCGTCTTCTGTGGTGCCGCAATCAGCGGCGGGAAGAGAGCCCTTTCGCTCCAAGGCTCTCTGCAAGACGGCTTTTTGCATGTCGAACAATTCTTGGTAAATCAAAGTCCGCCGCGCGCTCTCCAGCTGGGAAAAATCTTTTGGCTGATGGATTGTTTTTATCGCGTCGCGCATTTGCAAAAGGCCGCGGCGCTCTATTATGCCGCCTGGCAAATCGTTGTCGATCGCCGCGCCGCATTGGGAAAGGGCCGCGGCGACAAGCTTGGCCAATTTTTTTTGCGTAAGCCCGCTTGTCAATTTGTAAACCGGAAGAATTCCGCTTCCGGGAATGGCCGCGTTTTCAAAGTCCTCAAGAGCGCCGCTTTCTGAAATAAGTTCCGCTTCAAAAGCCGAAGACTGCAAGGCGTTGTACTTTACGAAAAAGCTTCCAGTGACGGCGATTACCGCTCCGACAGGAAAAGACTTTTCCATAAAGGGCCGGTTAAAGCAAATGAGCTCCGCGCGCGCAGTGGAATCCTTGATTAAAATTTTTAGCGTTTTCATGCGGCCGTAGCCAAACCATTCATGGCCGACGACGCTGGCGATCGTGTGGACTTCCCTCGCCGTTTCAAACTGGCTTAGCGAAACTTTCTTTGTCCTGTCCTTGTAGGAACGCGGATAATACAAAAGCAAGTCGCCAATCGTCCAAATGTTCAAGTTGGCCAATTGCTTTTGCATCGCCGGCCCCACTCCGGGCAAAGAGGAAACTGAAGTTTGAATTTCAGAAAGCTTCATCTTTTATCAGAACGGAATCATCGCGCAAATTCTTAACAAGGCGTTCACAACAAAGACTCCGCCAATTCGCAAAACCAAAAGAAGGATTATCGCAAAGACCATCGCGTTTTTATACGCGACCAACCTGTTCCCTGTAAAAAATCTTGTGATCGAATAAACCAATGGATTAAGGCTTGCGTCGATTTGCGCCCACAAGGACGAGTTGCGGTCCGCTCCGCTCAAAAAAACGACAAGACGAATTGCAAGGACGACAATCAAAAAGAGCAATATCGAAGCGAAAACTTTCCAAACGATTTCAATAACCAAAATCAAAATCGCGGCCAAAGTCACCCTCATTCCGCCAGCCAAGGTTTGAAATAAAATCGAGGCCAATGTCAAAACCGCAAGCGCGAATAGCGGCGAAAAATCTATCGACCCAAGGCGCAGCCAGCCCCTGTCAAAAAACTTTAAATAGGGATCGCAGAACTTGGACAAAAAGCGTCCAAAGCCTGTATAGCTTGCGCCAGGTATCCAAGTCAAAATGATTCTCACAGTACACAGCAAAGCGTAAATCGAAATCGCCGCGGCCAAAATTAAAAACGCGTATGTCATACCTACCACCTCAATAAGTCCAAACTTCCTTTACTCCGCTCGTCATCTCAAGTTCTTTTAGGAATTCCTTGTCGCAGGGAACCCTCGCCTGGCTGTTGCACTTTACGATGTAAGGCCCATGCGCGGTGTTTAGATGGAAGTAAAGCAAGCAGTTTCCTTGCTTTGAAAAAACAAAGTCGCGCAGTTCTTGAATTCTTTTTTCGTCGCAAAACTGGTCTTCCAGCTGAATGTGCACTTGCTGTATCGAACGCTCCTGCAAGCTCGCGATGTCCAAAAGCTCGTCAACCAAGAACGATGGGGTTTCGCGGCTTGCGTCAAGAGTTCCCTTAAGCGCGACGACTTTCCCTTCCGAAATCTGGCCGCGAACGGCGCCCCAAGTTTTGGCGAAGAAAGTGACTTCCAAAAAGCCGGTCAAGTCCTGCAATTTTCCAAAACACATGTCGTCGCCTTTTTTTGTCCTGTAAGGCTTTAGCTCGCTGACCATTCCAATGGCGACATAAGCCTTTCCTGAATTGCGGCGCTTCCATCGATCGCCTTCGGGAACGCTTTCTAAATACGCCTTCGCGGCCGTAGCCTCGCGCTCTAGGTTTGCGCTTGTAAGAGTCGCGCATGACTCAATCGCCTTTCGCCAATCATCCAGCGGGTGGCCCGAAACGTAAATGCCTATGAATTCCTTTTCTTGGTTGAGCTTTTCCATCTTGGGAAGGTCTTCAACTTCCTCAAAGACAAAGTCGCTGAATTCCTTTTCGCCGGCAATCTCAAAAAGCGACGCGCCTTCCTCCTTGCTCTTTTTCATTTGCTCGACATAAGAGACGGCGCGCTCCATGTTTTGCATCAGCGTCGGCCTGTTTTGGCCAAGGTTGTCAAAGGCGCCGGTCTTTATCAAAACTTCAAGCGCGCGCTTGTTGACGGTCTTTAAATCGACGCGCTCCAAAAAATCCAAAAAGTCCTTGTACTGGCCGTTGGCGTTTCTTTCGTCCACAACGTTTTGCGCGGCGCTTTCGCCAACGCCCTTGATTCCCTTAAGGCCAAAAACGATGTGGCCGTCGACAACGTCAAAGACAATGTCGGAACGGTTCACGTCCGGCGGATCGACCGGGATTCCCATGCGCCGCGCTTCCTGAATGTAAACCGGCAGCGTGTCGGTGGAAGTGATTTCGTTGGTAAGGTTGGCCGCCATGAACTCGGCGGGCTTGTGGCATTTTAGCCAAGCGGTTCGGTAGGCCAAGACGGAATAGGCCGCCGCGTGCGATTTGTTAAAGCCGTAGCCGGCGAACGGAATCATTATTTCAAAGATTTCGTCGGCGTGCTCCTTTGTGTATCCGTTCTTAACCGCGCCGTCCTCAAACTCCTTTTTCTTGGCCATAAGGACGTCGATTTTTTTCTTACCCATGGCGCGGCGCAGCATATCCGCTCCGCCAAGGCTAAAGCCCGCGATGATTTGCGCGACTTTCATAACCTGCTCTTGGTAAACCATTACGCCGTAAGTCTCTTTTAGCAAGCCTTCAAGCGAGGGGTCCGGGTATTCGATTGTCTCCGGGTGCCACTTTCCTTCCATATATTTTGGAATGTAGTCCATAGGGCCCGGGCGGTAAAGCGCGTTTAAAGCGACAAGGTCTTCAAGCTTTTCAGGCTGGAATTGCTTTAGGATTTTTTGCATGCCCGGAGACTCAAACTGGAAAATCGCGACGCTGTCGCCTTTGGAAAGCATTTTAAAAGTTTCCTCGTCGGATTCGGAAACGTCTTCGGTTTTAAATTCCGGCTCGCCCGGCTTTCTGTGCTTGTTGACAATTTCTTCCGCGTAGCGAATCAGCGACAGCGTTTTTAGTCCAAGGTAGTCAAACTTTACAAGGCCGCACGGCTCGATGATGTCCATCGTGTATTGAACGCCGACTTCGCCAGTCTTGGGGTCCTTGAAGACAGGCGCCCAATCTGGAAGCGGCGTAAGGCCGATTACCATTCCCGAAGCGTGAAGGCCGGTGTTGCGCTTTACGCCTTCCAGCTTTAGCGCAAGCTCAAAAAGCTTTGTGTAGCGCGGGTCGTCCTTGTAAGGGATAAGGCCGCCGCCTTTTGGATGCTTTTCTGTCGGCTCGGAAAGCGCGTCCTTTAGCTTTATTTTTAGGTCGTCGTCGGGGATGCATTTTTTTAGCATGTTCACTTCGCTGAGCGGAATGTTCAAAATGCGGCCTACGTCGGCGATGCAGTTCTTTGGCTTTAACGTTCCAAAGGTAACGATGTGGCCCACGCATTCGTCGCCGTAAAGGTCGCGCGTGTGCTGGATTATTTCTTGCCTAAAGTCGAAGTCCATGTCAACGTCAAAGTCAGGCATTGAAACGCGCTCAGGGTTTAGGAAGCGTTCGAAAATCAAGCCGTAGCGGAAGGGATCCAAGTCGGTGATTTCCATGCAGTAGGCGACAAGGCTTCCCGCGCCCGAACCGCGGCCGGGACCGATTGGTATGTAATGCTTGGGGCAATTGTGAACGGTGTCCGTAGTGGACTTGGCCCAGTGAATGAATTCCCATACAATCAAAAAGTAGCCCGAAAAGCCCATCGTGAAAATCGTGTTCATCTCGTAGTCGGCGCGCTCGCGGATTTCGGGCGTGATTTCCTTGTAGCGCTTTTTAAGGCCCTCTTCCACCAAGTATTTAACGTAGTCGTTTTGGTCGCTCTGGTAGTCTTCGCCGTGCGTGCGGAATTCCGCCGGAAGCTCAAAGCGCGGAAGGCATTCCTTTAGTTCCGGCGTTGAGTATTGCTTTATCGTAAGGTTGCACATGTTGGCAATCTTGATTGTGTTGTCGTAGGCTTCTGGGATTTCGGGAAAGAGAAGGCGCATCTCTTGCTCGGTCTTGAAGTACCAGTTGTCCAAGTCCATGTCGCCGCCCATCTTTTGGTGCGGCTCATTGAGCAAATTCTTAAAGCCGATGCAGCGAAGCGCGTCTTGCGCCTCCGCGTCTTCCCTTTCCACATAGTGAATGTCGTTGGTGACGACCATCGGTATGTCCAAGTCGCGCGCAAGTTTTATCAAGCGCTCGGCGACGATTTTTTGCTCGGGGATTCCGTGGTCTTGCAATTCGATGTAAAAATGGTCGGGGCCAAAAAGCTCCTTGTACTCGCGCGCGATTTTGTAGGCCTCTTCCGTCCGCCCCGCAAGAAGGTACTGGGGAATCTCGCCCTGAATGCAGGCAGAAAGGCAAATGAGGCCCTCGTGCCGTTCCTTGAGCATCTCAAAGTCGATGCGGGGCTTTCCGTGATACAAGGCGTTTTCGTCGCAAAAGGCGCGGCTTGAAAGCCAGGACATGTTTTCATAGCCGGTTTGGTTTTCGCACAAGAGAATCAAGTGAAAATAGTGAGCCTTATGGCCGCCAGCCTTGGCAAAAGGAACGTCATTCTTTTCCGTATGGCTTCCAAAGGCGACGTAAAATTCCTCGCCGACAATCGGGTTGATTCCGTTTACATGGCAGAGCTTTTCAAAGTTAAGCGCGCCGAACATGTTTCCGTGGTCGGTCAGCGCGAGCGCGGGCATATTTAGGCGCTTGGCCTTTGCGACCAGCTTGTCCAAAGTGGCGCAAGAGTCCAAAAGCGAATAGTCTGAGTGAACGTGCAAGTGAACAAAGCCCGCTACGGGCGTTCCTTCTGGCGCGGGGTCAAATTTGTGGTAGTCTGCCATACTTGTCTCCTATTTTAGCGCATATCGGGCGCTTTTTCTAGCGCCAATTTTACAGGAGCGGACTATAGCAGACTGTCATATAGAGACAAAAAAGCTTTTTTAGAAATTTCCGCCGTTCCAGCCCCAGTTGCTTGTACCCCAATATGAGACATAAACGGCGTTTCCGGGAATGCCAAGTTCCTTTTGAAGGATATCGCAGAGCCGCGCGGTCATCTTGTCGCTTGAGGCGGAATCCACGCTTCCAAAGATTTTCACTTCGACATAAGCGCCCTTGTCAAGCTTGCTTCCGGCAAAGTACAAATCCTGCTTGTCCACAAGATTGACCATCAGATAAGACTCAGGCTTTCCTATCACGCTGACGGCCTTTCCAAACTCGGCTTTGAGAACGTCTCTTTTTTCCGCAGGCAGCTCCATGGTCACCTTGGCTTCAATCATCGGCATAATTATTCCTCCTAATGTTTTTCATACTAATTGTAGCGCGAGTTTGAGGATTTGGCAAATTTTCACTTGGCTGTTTTGCAGTTAGCGCGTCATTGCTAGTCGGCCGCGTTAGCGGCCACGTAAATACTTCCACTAGCAAAACCACACGCAGTTTGGTATAATTGCCGCATGGAAATTCTTACTCCTTGGACTGGAGAAATTCTCGCGCTCGGAATGCTCTTTGTGTTGAACGCCCGCGTCTTTTGGACTCGGCGAACAAGGATTGACGCGCTTAGCCTTTTGGGTCCATTTAGCGTTTTGACGATAATTTTGTCGGCCTTCGCTTGGGGGCTAAGGTCGGCCAACATCGCGATTTTGGCCTTAAGCCTAGTTTGCGCGGTCATAAACTACCGCAGCTTGGTTCGGTTTTCGCAGCAGCTTTTCGTAGACTCGTACAGTCTAAAATTTTTCATAACGTCGGTCATTCTTTTAATAGCGACAATTTCCCTTCTCTTTATTGAAGTGAGCGGCAGGCCGGTCCGCCTTCAAACCCGGCGCTACAACGTCGATGTGCAAAGGGAATTTTTCTCCGCTCCCTTAAACAACGAAAGCTTTAAGCTAAAAAAGGCCGTGACTGTCAGCGACCAAAGAAATTTGACGCTTTACACTTTTTACAACAGCGATCCAAGCGTCCAGCAAGACGCGGTTTTGCTTTTTGTTCCCGATGTCTTGGCGGAATCGCTTTCTTACGAGCCTTACTTTATCCTTTTGGCGCGGCGCGGCTGGACAGTTTTGACCGGCGACATGTACAAGCGCGAAATGGAAAACTCAAAATTCTTCCGCCGCTTTTCCTTGATTTGGGACGCGTTCGCGTTGGGCGGAAGCGATGGAATCAAAAAGCAAATGGGCCTTAAATCAAGGGGCAAAAGCTTTCACGACATTTACGAAAGCTCTTACAAGGCCTTGGCGAAAATCGCGGCGGACCGCTATCCCGGCAAAAAAATATTCGTCGCGTCGGACTCAAGCGCGTTTTTGCCCGAAGCCAAGCTGGAGACTATTTTTCCGGAATCCCGCTTTTTGAACTTGCAGTCTATTCCCGAATACACAACGCCGGGCTACGGTTTTGCCGCGCAAACAAACCCGATTTTTTCTTGGCTCTTTCTTGGAAAAAAGCGCGACAAGACTTGCTTTGAGCCAAGCTGGTGCGCCACTCAAACGATAAAAGAGCTTGAGCGCTTTTGCTTTAACCGGCGCGGAAGCGGCAATTAAAACAATAGGAGAACCGACATGACCCTTTACGAACTTGACGCGTATTTCAACTCATTCCTAAAAAAAGAAAACTTTGCCGCGGATCCCAGCAGGAACGGAATCCAAATCCAAAACTCCGCTCCCGGCAAAAAGAAAATAAAGAAAGTGGCCTTTGCCGTTGACGCAAGCCTTGACACCGCGCAAGAAGCCGCCCGCCAAGGCTGCGACGTTTTGTTCGTTCACCACGGCCTTTACTGGGACAACTGCGAGACTATGACCGACCTTCACTACCAGCGCGTTGCGACGTTCATCAAAAACGACATGGCCTTGATCGGCTACCACATTCCGCTTGACGCAAACAAAGAAGCCGGAAACAATTACGGAATGGCAAGGCGCTTGGGCCTAAAATCATGCAAGGATTTTTGCGCCTGGCGCGGAATGACGATCGGCGTAAAGGGCCGCCTTCCAAAGGCGATGACCATCGAGCAACTGGCGGACGCCGCGCTATTGGGAGCCAAACCCAACCAAATTCTTTCTTTTGGGCCAAAGAAAATTTCCACAGTCGGAATCGTCTCAGGCGGCGGCGGAAGCGACCACTGGGCCGCGTGGAAGGAAGGCCTTGACTGTTACATCACCGGCGAAATCGGACACACCGACTACAACCCAATCAAGGAAGAAGGCCTAAACGTAATCGCGGGCGGCCACTACAACACAGAAACCGTCGGCGTTCAGCTTGTGATGAAAAAGCTAAAGGAAGAAAAGGGAATCCAAGGAGTGTTCTTGGACTTTCCGACCCAGCTATAAGAGCGCGCCGCCGCGGGCTTTGCAACAGAGCGATTCGCCTAAAGAGCGCCTATTTTCGCTCCGCCAAATTCACAAGCCAGCGCTCTTTTTTTAGCCACCAGCTGGCGATCATGATTTTTGGGAACTCGACGGCTTTGACGATCGCGTACATCGCCACAGGCCCGATTGCCGTAAGCTTTGCCATTAAAATGACTCCGGGAAGCGCTATAAAAAGGTGGCCCACGCCGTCAACCAACATTCCCATCATCGTGTCGCCGCCGGAACGGCTCACGCTAAACTGCGCGTTTATGTAAACCCAAGCGGGCATGTAAAGCGCCGTCACTAAAACCATTTGCTTGCAAATGCCTTGCGCCTGTCCGCTTAAATTTTTAAAGACGTGCGGGACAAGCAAAATCGTCGCCAAGCCCACGCTGGTCATCATCACGCCAAAAACGTTTGCGCCGTTTAAAAGCCAAGTCTTTTCCTCACGCGCTTTTTCAAGCTCGCCGCGGCCAAGGCGCTTTCCAAGAATCACTCCGGTGGCCGTTATGATTCCGCTAAAGGCCACAAAGAAAAGGTTCGCTATGGCAAAGCTCGCGCTCATGCCGGAAACGACTTCCGAGCCGCCGCGGCCGTTGTACAAGGCGGTCGAAACAGTTTCCACAATCGCCCAAAGCATTTCGCTGCAGGCGGACATCGCGGCCCTCGCGCAAATCTCGCGGTAAAGCTTAAAGTTCACGCGCAGCATGTCCATAAGGCCAATCGCAAAGGGCGGCTTTTTTACTATCATGTAAACGACAAAGCAAAGCGTTTCAAAACCGCGCGCGATGACCGTCGCGATGGCCGCTCCCCTAACCTCAAGGCGAGGCGCGCCCAAATGCCCGTAAATGAAAACCCAGTTAAAGAAAGTGTTGACTATTGTCGCCGCGATTGAGATTACAAGCGGAACTTTCACCTCGCCGATTTCGCGCAAGGAAGAAGCGATGACGCTGGCCACGACAATCGGGATTCCTGTAAAGGCGATTATCCAAATGTACTGCTGTCCTTGGTCCAAAATCGCGCCGGCCTGACTGTTCCCCTTGACCATAAAAGAAAGCGCGAACCTTGGAAGGCCTAGGCAAACGGCCATAAAAACCGCCGCCGCAAAAAGGCCGAACCAAAGCTTAAAGCAAAAGGACTGGCGCATTCCGTCCTTGTCTTCCGCTCCCGAAAACTGCGTCATGAAAATTCCGGCCGCCGCGCAAATAGTTGAAACAAGGACGATGAAAAGAAAAATGATTTGCCCGCTGATGTTGACGCCCGACATCTTTACGTCGCCCAAGCCAGCCACCATAAAATTGTCGATAAGCGAAACGAGGTTTTGCACCAAAAGCTGAGCCATCACAGGCACGGCGATTTTTAGAGCGCGCGCGTAAAAGGACGCGGGGCCAAAGCGGTTGAAAAAACTCTTATTGCTCAAAACAACTTCCTTAAATCATATGCAAGCCCAAAAAGGCGCCGGCCGCATTTTTGGGCTTGCCTCGCCTTTTGGGCGGACTGCTACTGCGCCAATAATTCCTCGGCCAGCGACTCAAGCGCCGCGATGTCGGCGTCCTTCATCGCGATTTTTATTGAGACTTTTGTTTGGGCAAAAGTTATATCTTGGCTTTGCTCAAACATCGCGGCCATTGCCTTTGCCGCGGCCGGCGCCCAAGAGCCGTTTTCGATGAAGGCAACCTTTCGCTTTTGGTAGTTGCGGCTTGTCAAATGCTGGATGAACTCGCGCGCGGCCGGAAAGGCTCCGCCGTTGTAGGTCGGCGAGGCGATGACAAGCGTTCCGTACCTAAAGGCGTCCTCGACGCATTCGTATATGTCCTCGCGCGCCAAGTCAAAGAGCGCCACTTTTGGGCAGCCCTTGTCCTTAAGGATTTGCGCGAGCTTTTGCGCGGCCTCGCGCGTGTGCCCGTAAACCGAAGCGTAGGCCACGGCAACGCCTGGACTTTCCACGCCGTAGCTTGACCAAGTGTTGTACTGTTCTATGTAGTGGCCCAAGTCCTTGTCAAGGACAGGTCCGTGCAAGGGGCAAATTTTTTGAATGTCAAAGGCCGCGGCTTTTTTTAGCAAGGCCTGGACCGCCTGTCCGAATTTTCCGACGATTCCAAAATAGTAGCGGCGGGCCTCGCAATCCCAACCTTCGGGGTCGTCGTAGTCGAGCGCGCCGAATTTGCCAAAGGCGTCCGCGCTAAAAAGAATCTTGTCCGCCTCGTCGTAAGTCATCACGACTTCCGGCCAGTGGACGTTCGGCGCGGAGATGAACTTTAGCTTGCGGTCTCCAAGGTCAAGCTCGCTTGAGTCAGAAACGACAATTTGCCTGTCGGAAAAATCTTCCTCAAACATGTTCCTCATCATGGAAAAGGCGATTTTTGAAGAAACGATTTTTGCCTCAGGATATTTTTTGGCAAAGGCCAAGACGCCCGCCGAGTGGTCCATTTCCATGTGCTGAACGACAAGAAAGTCCGGAGCCTTGCCGCCAAGCGCCGCCTCGATGTTCCCCAGCCAAGCCTGGACAAAATTCGCGTCCACGCTGTCCATGACGCAAACCTTTTGGCCGACGACGGCGTAGGAATTGTAGGCCATTCCGCCGGGAACCTCAAACTGCCCCTCAAACAAGTCAATCTCGTGGTCGTCCACGCCAATGTATTTTACAGAATCGCAAATAGTCATAATTCCTCCAAACAATAAGGCTGTTCGCCCGCGCTGGTTAGCAAGGGCGAATGTCGCCGCTAGTTTATTTTAGCGCGAAAAAGCCCTTGACACAAGAGCGGATTTTTTGTAATATAAAAAAACATTTTGCGCGATTAGCTCAGTTGGTTAGAGTACAAGCATGACACGCTTGGGGTCACTAGTTCGATTCCAGTATCGCGCACAAAAAAAGGAGCCGCAAGGCTCCTTTTTTTTATGGTTTGCAACAAGGCGTCAAAGGCGAATCACTTTTGCTCGCCGGCCCTGATTTCCACGCGGCAAAGCTGAACATCGTCTCCAAACTCGCGGCGCAAGGCCTCTTGGGCTTGGTCGTAGTTGTCGCGAACGTAAACCTTTGTCACATGAAAGTCCGAGCCTTCCAAGTGGTACTCAAAGTCTCCGACATAGACAAATTTTTCCCCCTTGGGAACCGAGGCCTCAAAGCGGAACGGAAGGTAAATCTCAAAGTTGGGGTCGCTGTAAAAGCGCCACTTGATTGGCCAGGCCGAAGAAAGAAGGCCTTTCTTTACTTTTTGCTTTGACAAAAAATACTGGCCGGGCTCGTAAACGCCAAACTTTCCGTTATTGCTCTTTTTAACGCTTCCCCAAAAAAGACGGGCGTATTCTTCATAAGCGTCGCCGTAAACGACATAAGTGTCGCTTTTGGAAAAATCAGTCACGCCCCAAGTCTTTGCGTAAAAGTCAAAGTTTTCGTCGTCCACTTTTACGGTGGCGGAGCCGACCATGATGATTTCGTTAAAGCCAAGCGACTCCTGTTTTTTCTTGTCGCTTTTTTTGGCTCCGTAAGTTTCCGCGGCGTATGTGGCGGAACAAATCGCAAGGGCCGCAAGGGCAAGCGCAACAATCTTTTTCATATTCGTTCCTTAAAAATTATTTTTTCTCGGCTTCGGCAGGAGCGGCCTCTGCGGGAGTCTCTTCCAAGGGCTCCTCCTTAACCGTGTTCATTTTTTCGATATAAGCGTCAACCCAAGGCGTTCCCTCGTATCGCTTCTTAAACTGGGAAAGGGCCTTTTTGTAAAACTTTTGTCCGTACCACTTTTTTCCCCATCTAAACTGATCTACTTTTGGAAGCTTGTAAGGTTCGCCCCTTTGAGCGCTCTTTGCCACATCCGAGCCCCAAAACTGTCCAAAGCAATACACGCCCGGCTCCTTGGGAATGTCAAGAACCAAAACCTGCTGGTTTGGCTTAAAGTCCATATCCCAAACATAGCGATAGTTGCCGACAGACTCGGCTCCAGTCATCTTTGTGAGCATGTAGCGCGAGCCGGGGTGAACGGGCTTGAAAAACACCCAAGGAGTGGTCTCGTGGTAATACTCCCATCTTTGGGTGTCAACGTCAAAGTCCGGATTAATCTGCTTGAATTCCAAAACTTCGTTTCCACCGGTAATAAAGAAAACAACCACTGAATTTTCGGGAGTCATGCTTTCGTCATACTTTCCGACAAGGCTCTTGCTAGTCCTGGTCACGCCAGAATTGGCGAAAGAGGAGCCATCACTCTTTTTTGTTCCGTAAGTTTCGGCGGCAAAAGCGACCGAACCAATCGCAATCGCGGCAAACGCGACAACAAAACTTTTCTTCATATAATTCTCCTCGCCCAAAAACATGGGCTGCCCAAATTTTGGGGCCGTAAAAAACTTGTTCAATAATATTGTTTTCACGTTCCCTTGTCAATTCACAAACACGGCAAAACGCGCTATAGTATTGGCATGATATCGATTAAAAACACTTCCAAAACGTCGTACACCTTTTGGGAATACTGGACCTTTTGCCTGGACACGCTTGGATTCACCAAAAAGGCAAAGGCCACGACGGTTTTTCTTTTTGTTTCCGCGACGGCGCTTTTTGTCTTTAAAAGCTTTTTTGTGGACACCTACGCTTACAGCCAGCTGAACCTTTTTTCCAACATTTATTTTAGCGCGGCGCTGATTTTTGCTTTTCTTTCCGCTCACTATTTAATCACGTGCAAATGCATGTACGACTCCACAAAGCCCTTCTTGATTCCCTCCTCAAAGTTTGAGTTGCATGAGGACCGAGTGCTCGCCCAAGACCCCAACGACTTTATCCACGTGAACAAAAAATTCTTTAAAAAAATCATGTTCAAAAAAGACGCGGTTTACATTTACTATTTGGACAAGGCGGTCTTTGTCCTTAAGCGTTGGTTTGACACAGAAGAAGAATGGCAAGCCGCCGTTGATTTTATTAAGGCCAACTACGCCGACAGGAGAATGAATGCAGTTTACAATTGAACGAAAATACAAGCGCCAAGACTTTGAAAAGCTTTACGCCGACGTAAAAAATTGCAGGGGCTATTTTGCGGTCGTTGACATGGCCGTCGTCACGCTGCTTTATCTTAGCGTCGCGCTTTGCGCCGTCGTCTCGTTCCTTATAAAAAGCGACAGGCTTATTTTTAATGGAGCGTTGGTCTTGGTCCTTGCGGCTTGCAAAACCCACTCAATGCTGAACAAAAGCAAGCGCGCCAAAAAATGGGCGGAACGGCAATGGAACATGTTTGTAAAAGATTTTCCCGACACAAAATTTTCTTTTGAAGGCGACAAACTTTTTTTGTCAAACGAAATCCAAGACTGGACGGTTTATCCAAAAGACTTTCATTCAGTCTTTTTTGCGGACGACGCCGTTTACATTTACCTTACCCGCGCCACATGCGTCTATGTTTTTGAATCGGATTTTTCCGGCGCGGACGAGTGGCAAAGCTTTTACGATTTTGCAAAAGCCAATTACTGCAAAACCAAGCGCGTCTACCACAAAGGCAAGTCCGTTCCGCTTTACCGCCTTGCCGGCGCTTTAATCGGAGCGGCCTTCTTTGCCGCGGTCGTCCTTAGCGCGTGGGTTAGGTAGAGGGAAGGGTTAAAGCGCCCCTTCCTCCATCGCGGCCAGCTCCTTTTGCAAAGTTTCTTGCAGGGCTTCGTCAAAGCCGGTCAGGGCGGAAAAGGGCAAAAAGATTTTGGCGCGCTGGCTTAGGGGCATCCGGTCTTTTAGGGAATCGCGGTTCCAGTCATAATTGATTATGTCGTCGTAATTTTTTTCGGTCATGCCTTGTGTCCTCCGATTTGCTCGTTGCGGTCGCGGGTCGTGGCGCCTTCCTGCAAATTCGTTCCTTTTAAAATCGCGTTCTTTCCAAACTTGCCGATGATTTTTAGCCTGGCGCTTTGAAGGCTCTCCTCCTGTCCGGGCTTTATGCCAAGAGCCTCCGCCTCCATTCCGTCAAAAAGGCTTGGCTCGCGTTGGCTTTCTGGAATCGTGTTGTTGGCGCAAACGTTCACGCGGCGGACAAGATATTTGGGATTTGCGATCCGTTCAAAAAGAGAGACAAAGCTTTCAACAATCAGCTTGGAGGAATTGCTGTGCGTTCCAAGAGAAAGGCTCGCGCCGGCCGGCTTTGGAACGGGGCGGCCGTAATAGTCGTAGACAACTTCGCCGTCAAAATCGTCCTTGCTCAAAGTTTGCGCGTCGTAGCCTATGTAAAGCGTGATGGAATTCGCCACAAGTTTTTTCTTGAACAAATCCAGCGCTAAAAGCTCGGCCATTTCGCGGACGATGATTTTTGCCTTTTCGTAGTCGTACGGCTCGTGAAGGACTTGCCCGCTTCCAAGGCTTTTGGCTTGCGTCTTGTAGCCCTTGATTTCCTTCATTTCCACAGGCTCGACGCCCCAAGCGTGGTCGATTAAAATCTCCGCGTCAATTCCAAATTCCTTGTACAAAAGCTTGGGGTTCTTTAGCGAAAGGCGAGCCACGTCTCCCATCGTGTACAAAAAATATTTTTCAAGCCTGCGCGCGGTTCCTTTCCCCACCCTCCAAAAATCGGTGAGCGGCCTGTGGCTCCACAATTTTTTTCTGTAGGAGATTTCGTCAAGCTCCGCGATTCTCACTCCGTCCTTGTCCGCCGGAATATGCTTTGCCACGATGTCCATCGCGATTTTTGCCAAGTAAAGGTTGGGCGCGATTCCGGCGGTGGCCGTGATTCCTGTCGCGTCCAAAACGTCGTGGATGACTTTTACCGCAAGCTCGCGCGCGCCTGTCTTGTAAAGCGCAAGGTAGCTTGTCGCGTCGATGAAAACTTCGTCAATCGAATAAACGTGAATGTCCTCGGGCGCGAAATATTTTAGGTAGACGTTGTAAATGTCGGTGGAATACTTTATGTAAAGCGCCATTCGCGGAACGGCAGTTATGTACTCCAAATCCTTTCCGGTCTGCCGCTTTACCTCGCGAGCCTTGGCCTCAACCTCAAAAAGCCTGCAACGGCCGCCAAGCCCGTAAGCCTTTAGCGCGGGGCTAACCGCAAGGCAAATCGTCTTGCTTGTGCGGCTTTTGTCGGCCACAACAAGCTTTGTCGTCAGCGGATCCAGCCCGCGCTCGCGGCACTCAACCGAGGCGTAAAAAGATTTTAGGTCAATCGCGATATAGGTCTTGGCTTGCATGGGGCGGCCTATAGTCCAAGCGCCTTTTCCAGTTCCACCTTGAGCGCTTCGTAGCGCAGGCGCTTTTCTTCTTTGGCAAAGTGAACCTCGCGGAACTGCTCCGGGTTCTTTTGGTAGCAAAGCTTTTCGCCGCCGAACTGCTCGCTTGTAAGGTCAAAGACGCAGTCGCCGCTTGCGGTGGGAACAACATTGTAGCAGTGGTAGTTTCCGCCATCGCGAAGGATGCCGTAGACTTTTCCGCCAAAAATGTCCTGCGCCAAAAAGGCTGTGATCGAGCACTAGCCAAGCGTCTTGTTCTTTGGCGTCCAGTCCTGCCTCATCCGAGGCGCGCAAGTTTGCGCGCTCCAAAATCCAGACAGCAAATCGTAGAGCTGCCGGGGATTTTTTATTTTTGAATAGGCCGGATTTACCGGAGCGCAATCCGCGCCCTGCCAGCCGTAAAATTTGTATTCCATCAGAGACACTTCACCAATTCGCCGAAAACGCCCTTCATGCGCTCGTCGCTTAGGCCGTAGTCCATTTGCTTGTAGCTCCAGGCGGCGCGGCCGATACCGCATTCTTTAAACGCGGCGTTTATGTCCTTGTACCAGGCCAGCGTTTGCTCCGGGCTGGCGCGGTCAATCACGCCGTACTCGCCGCAGTAAAGGGCCGCGCCGCGTTCTTGGCAAACCTTGATTCCGGCCTGCCACTTTTGGACAAAAAATTCCGGGCCGTATGTTTTTGAATCGTCCTCGACATGGCTTACAAAATCCGGAAAGCCGCAAGAGAGCGCCGCGTCGTTGTGCTTTTTATAGGTCGTCGGATATTCCAGCCTAAAGCCATGCGGCATTCCCGACACCCAAGGCGCGCCTTGGTGCGTGAACATAAGCGGGTCGTAGCAGTGAAAGTTGTAGACGATGTTTTCGTCGGCGGGCGGAAGCAAATCTTTTAGCGCGTCAATCGAATTGTTCCAATAGCCGCCAATCAAAATCTTTATCGTCTTTGAATGTCTTCGGATTGTCTCAATCGCCTTGGCGGAAATTTTGTTCCACGCGTCGCTGTAAGACGGAGATGTGACTTCGTTCAAAAGCTCAAAGGCCATCATGTCTTCGTATTTAACGTAGCGCTTTGAAAACTCTTCCCACAAAGCGTAAAAATGCGCGTGAAGCTTTTCGTCGGCAAAAAAATTGTTCTTTTCTTCGCCCGCGTCAAAGGAATAGCCCAAGGTTTTGTGCAAGTCCAAAATCAAGTTCAGCTTATTCTTTTTTGCCCACAAAATCGCGTTGTCAACGTAGGAAAAACCGCTTTCGATAAAAGTTCCGTCCTCGCGCTGAAAAACCTGCCAGTCAACCGGCACTCGGACATGGTCTGCTCCCCATGCCGCAAGCTTTTCAAAATCGCTTTCAACAATGAAGGTCTTGTAATGCTCGTCCGTGTACTCCGAGCACTGCGAAAGCCATCCGCCAAAATTAACGCCCTTTTCGTAGCCAACAAATTTTTTCATAAAATCCCCAAGACTATTTTGCGTGCATTTTACATTATGGCGGAACTTTAGTCTAGGGCGGCGGCTAAAGCGCGCCAAAGAGATACGCATTGCGCCGACTGCTTTTCTGCGGTATACTGTATCATCATTTTTTTTGGAGAAAACTATGGACCATACAAACAGACCGCGCGGAAGGGACAAGAACGTAACCGAAGGCGGAAAAGGCGCTTACAGGCGCGGAGACGGCTTGGACACAGGCCCGGTCGGATCTTCTGACGGATATTCCTCAAGACAGGACGACGGCGGCTTTGGCAAAAAGGCCGTCACTCGCGGCGGAAGCGGAAGCCTTATCGTAATCGTCTTGTTCTTGCTTTTTAAATTCTTTTTTGGAGGAGCGTCTCAAGGCGACGCTGGCCAGGAATCAAGCGGAGCGGTTGAGCAAATTTTGGGAACGCTCGCTGACCAAAGCCAAGGCGCTCAAAGCCCCGCGCAGTTTGGCGGCCAATCATCCGGCGCGTCAAACCATTCCGGCGTAAACGCCTCGGACTCCAGCGCGGACGCAAGCGTCGCTCCCGGAAGCCGCGCCAAGTACACGAAAATCGCGGGGAACGGAAACGACGCCATAACGATGATGGTCTACATGTGCGGAACCGACTTGGAGTCCCAGCACGGAATGGCCTCCTCCGACTTGGCCGAAATGGCTGCGGCAAACTTTGGCGACAAAATCAACATCGTCGTCTACACAGGCGGCTGCAAGCAATGGAAAATTTCTTCCATATCAAATTCGACAAACCAAATCTACCAAGTCGCGCAAGGAAAGCTTAAAACCTTGGTCAAAGACGACGGAGCGAAAAAGATGACCGATCCCGCCACCCTTTCGGCCTTTATAAAATGGTCGGCCAAAAACTTTCCGGCCAACCGAAACATTTTGGTTTTTTGGGACCACGGCGGCGGCTCGGTCAGCGGCTACGGCTATGACGAAAAATTCCCAAGAGCCGGCTCGATGAATTTGACCAACATCAACAAGGCGCTAAAAGCCGGCGGCGTAAAATTTGACTTTATCGGCTTTGACGCCTGCTTGATGGCCACCGCGGAAACCGCTCTTATGCTAAACGCGCACGCGGACTATATGATCGGCTCGGAAGAAACGGAGCCAGGAATCGGCTGGTATTACACAGACTGGCTTAGCCGCCTTGCCGCCGACACCGCGATGCCCACCGTTCAAATCGGAAAGCTTATCGCCGACGACTTTGTGGACCAATGCGCGATAAAGTGCCGAGGCCAGCAGACAACGCTTTCTGTCATCGACTTGGCGGAATTTGCAAACACGGTTCCCGCTCCTTTGTCGGCCTTTTCAAAATCGCTTTCAAAGCTCATCACAAACAACGACTACAAAACCGTTTCCGACGCGCGCTACTACACGCGCGAATTCGCAAGGAGTTCCCGCATCGACCAAATCGACTTGGTCCACCTTTGCAAAAATGTCGGCAACGCCGAAGGAAAAAATTTGGCAGCCGCGCTTACAAACGCCGTAAAGTACAACAAGACTTCGACAAACATCAGCGACGCCTACGGCGTTTCGATTTACTTCCCCTACCAGCGAGCGTCAAGCGTTGACGAAATCTGCGACACTTACAGCGCGATTGGAATGGACCAAAGCTACGCGGAATGCATCCGACAGTTCGCCAATTTGGAAATCAGCGGCCAAGTCGCGGCGGGCGGCGCAAGCTCTCCGATGGACTCTCTCTTTGGCCTTCTTGGCGGAACGGACGGCGGCGCCATAAGCCCCGACGCGATCGGAGATTTATTGGGCGCGTTTTTTGGAAGAAGCTCCGCCTCGACAAAAACCGCGGCGCAATACATTTCCGTAAACCATTTTGACAAGAGCAACCTTTTCTGGAAAAACGGCGCTTCCGGCAAAGTGATTTCAATGAGCGAGGCGCAATGGAGCTTGGTTCACGCCTTGGACTTGAACATGTTCTACGACGACGGAAACGGCTACATCGATTTGGGCTTGGACAACATTTACGAGTTTACAAAAGACGGAAGCCTTGCCGCTCCGTCGGACAAAACATGGCTTTCAATCAACGGCCAGCCCGTCGCATACTACCACACCGACACAACGGAAATCGGCGGCCAATACACAATCACAGGCCGCGTTCCCGCCTTGCTGAACGGAAACCGCGTCAACATCTGGCTTGTCTTTGACAACAAAAATCCCAAGGGAATCATTTCCGGAGCCAGCGCCGACTACAAGGGAGCCACGCTGCAAGCCGCCAAGACCGCGATTTCCCTCAAGGCCGGCGACAAGGTAGACTTTTTGTGCGACTACTACTCTTACGACGGAAAGTATCAGGACAGCTACTTTTTGGGCGAGCCTTGGATCGTAGGAGGCCAAGTCCAAATCAGCAACACAAAGGTTGGAAACGGAAGGGCAAAACTTATGTTCCGCTTTACCGACATTTACAACAAAGAGTATTGGTCAGAAGCGGTGGAACTTTAGGAGGTTATTTTTATGGAAGACACAAGCGAAAAAAGCATTGCGGTATTGATTGACGCGGACAACACGCCCGGAAAAAAGCTAAAATTGATTTTGCAGGAAATCGCCGTTCACGGCCACATCATAACCAAGCGCGCTTACGGAGACTTTTCTTCGGAGCACTTAAAGAATTGGAAGCGCGACTTAAACGACAACGCGATTATTCCAATCCAGCAGTTCGCCTACACGCAGGGAAAAAATTCCAGCGACTCGGCGATGATAATCGACGCGATGGACTTGCTTTACACCGACAAGTACGACTCAATCGCGCTTGTCACAAGCGACTCAGACTTTACAAAATTGGCCACAAGATTGCGCGAAAGCCAGATTTACGTTTTTGGCGTGGGCCAAAAAAAGACGCCGCCGTCATTCGTCAACGCTTGCGACGACTTTATCTACATTGAAAACTTGACCGACGACGAGGAGGAGGAAGCCGAAGAAAAGGCCGACGACTCAAAGGCCAAGCACAAGGTGACAAAAGTCCGCAGCGCCTTCTTTAGAAAATCGCCTGGCGACAAAATGACCGACCGCCAGTTTAGGAAAATCTTCAAGCTCTTGACCAACGCCTACGAAAAGTACGCCGCCGAAGACGGCTGGGCCGACGTCAGCGCCGCCGGAAACTTCTTCAAGCGCCAAGACCCGGGCTTTGACACGCTGGACTACGGCTTTAGAAAGCTTTCCGACATCATCCTTTACCTAAAGGACGACTTTGAGCTTCAAAAGCTTCCCTCGGAACGCAACAGCCGCTACGCGCGCCTTCAGTACCGGCCAAAGTAAGCAAGGCAAAAAAAATCCGCGGCAACCGCCGCGGATTTTTTTTGGACCGTTCCTACTTCTGTCCGTAATAAGCGTTGGGCCCGTGCTTTCGCTCGTAGTGCTTTTTTATGATGTAGTCCGGGAGCGGCTGCGCGCCGGGATTTATCGCCAGCGTGTTAAGCGCCATTTTGCAAACTTCTTCCAAGACGGCGGCGTTGTAGACGGCCTTTTGCGCGTCGCTTCCCCAGGCAAAGGGACCATGGCCGCCGACCAAAACCATCGTAACTTCTGACGGATTAAGCTTTAGGCCGGCAAAGTGCTCGACAATCGCGTTGCCTGTTTCCTTTTCGTAGTCGCGCTCGACCATTTCTTTGGAAAGGTAGGGCGTGCAGGGAACGGCGGTCTGAATGTGGTCGGCGTGGGTCGTTCCAAAAAGCGGAACGGCTTTTAGCGCCTGCGCCCAAGAGACCGCCGCCGTAGAATGCGTGTGGATGATTCCGCCGATTTTGGCTCCGCCTTCCACCGCGAATTTTTTGTACAAGACTATGTGCGTCGGCGTGTCGCTCGACGGATTCAAATTGCCTTCGACGCGATTTCCTTCAAGGTCAAGGACGACCATCGAGTCGGGCGCAAGCTTTTCGTAGGGAACTCCCGACGGCTTGATCGCGAAGACGCCCTTGTCCTTGTCAAAGGCGCTCACGTTTCCCCAAGTGTAAAGCGCCAAGCGCTGCGCCGGTATTTGCATGTTGGCCTCGTAGGCCTCTTCCTTTAATGACTGGTACGCTGACATATTTTAGTCCTCCTTATGATGCCGTTCGCGCGGCGCGTTCTAGGCTTGCAAGCAATTCGCGGCGCGTTATGGTCTTTCAAACAATTCGCCGCCTTTAGTCCAAATTCTCGACCGCGGCTTTTTCCACCGCAAGGCCTTTTTTATAGTTGGCGAAGAACTTGTTAAAGCCTTCAACGTCCGCCGCGTCGGGAGCGGTCTTTGTGACTTCCGCGCTGGCAAAGACAACCTTGTTAAGCCAATCGCCAAGGCTCATTCCCTTTTTGTCGGAAGCGTAGGCGGCCAACAGCGCCATGCCCCAAGGCCCGCCCTCGCCCGCCGTTTTCATCGAGCTTACCGCGGTGTGCATCGCGGCCGCCATGATTTTGGCGCCCACGCCGGCAGTCTTAAAAAATCCGCCGTGCCCCGTAAGCGAATCCAGCGCGACTTTTTCTTTTTCAAACAAAATGTCCATGCCGGCGCGCAAGGCTCCCAGCGCGGTGAACAATTGGGCGCGCATGAAATTTTCCAAAGTGAAGTTTGCGTTTTGCGTCCTTACAAAAAGCGGGCGGCCGCTTGCAAAGCCGGTGATTGACTCGCCCGAAATGTAATTGTAAGGAACCAAGCCGCCGCAATCTTTGTCGCCGTTCAATGCCAATCCCAGCAAAGTGTCGTAAAGCTGGCCCTTTGAAAAATTGGCGCCCAAGGCCGTGGCCGCGCTTCCGAACAATTTTATCCACTTGTCGTATTCGCCAGTGCAGTTGTTGGCGTGGGCCATTGCGGCGGCGCTTCCGTCCGGGGTCTGGACAATGTCTATTTGGTTTTTGTAGGCCGCGCTCAAGGGCTTTTCCAAAACGACCATTGCAAAGACTGATGTTCCCGCGCTGACGTTTCCGGTTCTGGCCGCCACGCTGTTTGTCGCGACCATTCCGGTTCCGGCGTCGCCTTCAGGAGGAGCCAAAAGGCATCCGGCCTCAAAGGTTCCCGTAGGATCCAAGAACTTGGCGCCCGCGTCGGTCAAGCTTCCAGCGTTGTCGCCGGCCAGCAAAACGCGCGGCAAAATCGATTCCAACTTCCACGGAAAATTTTTACTGGCCACAAGATTGTCAAAGGCGGCCAGCATTTTTTTGTCGTAATTTTTTATGGCGGAGTCAATCGGGAACATTCCCGAAGCGTCGCCGATTCCCAAAACTTTTTGGCCGCTAAGCTTAAAGTGAACCCAGCCGGCCAGCGTGTTTATGCTTGCGATTTGGGGAACGTGGCTTTCTCCATTTAAAATCGCTTGGTACAAGTGCGAAGCGCTCCAACGTTCCGGCACCGGAAAGTTGAACAAGTCGGTAAGCTTTTCGCTTGCCTCGCCTGTAATCGTGTTGCGCCAAGTTCGGAATGGAACGAGCAAGTTGTCGTCCTTGTCAAAGGCAAGGTATCCGTGCATCATCGCGCTGATTCCAAGCGCGCGGGCCTTTTTAAGTTCCAGCCCAAACTTGCTTTTAACGTCGGCCTTTAGTTCGGCAAAGGCGGTCTGCAATCCCTTTTGAACCAAGTCCAGCGAGTAAGTCCAAACGCCGTCGACCAAAGAATTTTCCCAGTCAAAGGCGCCTTGCGCGGCCGGGTTGAAAGAGCCGTCAATCAAGACCGCCTTGATTCTGGTCGAGCCAAATTCAATTCCAATGCATGATGAGTCCAATTCCGCCTGCGTCATTTTATATCCTCCATAATGTTTTCCTTAAAGTATATGTCCAAGGGCATGCTGATGATTTTTTGCGCGTCGCTTTGAAGGACGATTTTTTTGTAAATCTCCTTCATCACCGCCTGGCCTTGGCCTTTTGGATCCTGCGAAATCAGCGCGTCGATTTTTCCGTTCCGTATCGCCGCCTTGTTGGACGGAACCAAGTCAAAGCCGGTGACGGCGATCTTGTCCTTAAGTCCCAGCGCCGAAATCCGTTCCCCAACAAAATGGCCTTCGCTGTTTACGATGCAAATGCCGCGCAAGTCGGAACATTCCTTTACAAGCGAATCGACGGCTTCGTAAATCTGCTTTTTTTCCGCGCCCCGCGCCACCTTTTGAAGCGCCCTTCCATTGTTCGTTTCCTCAAAATATTTTTCAAAGCCGCGCGCCCGCTCGTTCAAGTTAAAGGACTCCGAAAAAGGCTTTATCGCGGCGAATGTTCCCTCCCCCTTGGAAAAAAGGCGCGTGATTTTGGCGGCCAAAAAGCCGGCGCTCAAAGGATTTTGCGTCGCGGCGCACAAGGGCTCCGAGCCGGGCACCGTCGAGTCCACAAAGCAATAAGGAGACGAAAGGCGCGACTCGCTCAGCAAAACCAAAATTTCTTCCTGCATGACAGGCGCGATGATAAAGGCCGCGCAGTCCGACTTGGCCATTTTCTTGAACTGCTCGTGCAAGGAATTTCTGTCAGGCCTTTTAAACTCGTAAGGGCGGACGCTAAAGCCAAAGGATGCGTAGTCGTTTTTGCAGGCTTCCTGAATACCGTCGTAAATTTCCTGCCAGTAACCGCTCTCTTCGCTGACCGAAGGAATCAAAACGCCGATTTTAAAGTCGCCCTTTTTTTTAAGGAAGCGCGCGATGGGGTCCGGCTTGTAGCCGTTTTCGTCTATGATTTTGAGGATTTTTTGGCGGGTCTCGTCGCTGACGCGGCCACGGTTGTGCATTACGCGGTCAACGGTTCCGGTGGAAACTCCCGCAATTTTAGCGATTTCACTGACAGTCATAAAAAAAATCCCTTTTTTGCGTGTTCGTTCACGCAACTTTTAACAGAATAACCGATATTTTGCGGATTGTCAAGGATTTTTTTTGGGGAAGCTTGCAAGCGCCAAACCGCGCCGCGAATAACGAATGAAGCCCCGCGCTTGAGGCGGGGCTTTTCTTTCTATTTTCCTTGGGCGGCTTCCACCAGCTCAAAGTAAATAGGCTTTGGCTTGAAGTCTTTGTCGAACAAGAGAGCGTTTCCGTAGCCGGGCTTCCAGGCGGGAATCCAGCTGTTTTTGTCGGACACGCCCCAGACGATAAAGCTTTCAACGTTGGGCTCTTCCACGGCAAGCTTCATCAGGGATTTCCAAATTTGCTTTTGCTTTGGCTCAAGTTCCTCCAAGCGGCTAAGCGGAATGCGAACGTCAACTTCGCTAAAGCAAATCTTGATTCCAAGCTCGGCGTAGCGGCGGATGTTGGCGCGAATCGCGTCCTCGTCGTAAGGAAGGTCGGCGGCCAAGTGCAGCTGCATTCCCACTCCATAAATCGGAACCCCCCGCTCGACAAAATCCTTCACCATATTGTACATCGCGTCGGCCTTTGCGTAGCCGGCGGCCTCGTTGTTGTATTCGTTTAGGAACAAGTGGGCGGCGGGGTCAACCTCGTGGGCCTTTCGCAACGCGCGCTCAAGGTAGCCAGGGCCGAGAGTTCTAAGCCACACCGTGTCGCGAAGGCTTCCGTCTTCGTTGAACATTTCGTTCACCACGTCATAGTCGCGGATGCGGCCCTTGAATTTTTGCATTACTGTCGTGATGTGCTCGTCCATCATCGCCTCGGCTTCTTCCTGTGTCTTTAGGGAATTGATGAAGGGCGGGTTCATTTCGTGCCAAAAGAGCGTGTGCCACTTGGCGACGATTTTGTTTTTCTCCGCGAACTTGACGAGGCTTTCGGGATCGCTCCAGTTCCAGAAGGTTTTGTTGGGCCTAAGCTGCGAGCTTTTCATGCAGTTTTCGGCCACAAGAATTTTGGCTTCCGAAGACAAAAGCTTTTGCGTGTCTTCCGAAAGCAAGTCGGTGACCGACGCGGCAAAGCCAAAGTCAACTCCGCGTTTTTCGGCCGCGCAAGCGATTGTCTTTTTTCCGCAAGACGAGGCGCAGAAGCACAGCGCGCAAAGGGCCGCGATTTTTACGGCGAAAGCCAAAATTCTTTTCATATATTCTCCTTAAGGCGTTTACAGCCTTTTAATTTCCGTTTGAATCGGCGGAACCCGCGTCCTTCTCCTGCCAGTGGCGGTAGAAGTTTGCGAGGACGGCGCCGGACAAGTTGTGCCAAACGCTAAAAATCGCGCCGGGAACTGTGGCCATCGCGAGCGAGGGGAAGGCGGTTGAAGCAAGGCTTGTGGCCAGTCCTGAGTTTTGCATTCCGATTTCGATTGAAAGCGCCTTTGTCTTGGACACTTTAAGGCGCAAAAGCTTTCCAAGGCCAAAGCCGCAAGCGTAGCCCAAAAGGTTGTGCAAGATAACGACGGCAAAGACAATCGCGCCTGTCGTGAGAATTTTCTGCGAGTTGCGCGAGACGACCGCTCCGACAATCAAGGCGATCGCGATTACGGAAATCGCGGGCAATATCGCTCCGATTTTTTGCGTGAACTTTCCGAAGAACTTGTTGATGACAAAGCCCAAGCCAATCGGAACGATGACGACCTTTACGATAGAAAGGAACATTGAAACAACGTCAACATGAACGCTCTCTTTTAAAAGCAAGTAAGTGATGGCGGGAGTGAGGAGCGGAGCGAGCAAAGTGTTTACGCTTGTCATTCCGACAGAAAGAGCGACGTCGCCCTTGGAAAGATAAGTGATTACGTTGCTGGCGGTTCCGCCGGGACAAGTTCCCACAAGAATGACGCCGGCCAAAAGCCCAACCTCAAGGCCAAAGATTTTTCCCAAGGCAAAGGCCAAAAGCGGCATGATTGTGAACTGGGCAATGCAGCCGATGATGATGTCCTTTGGGCGGGTGAAGACAAGCGCGAAGTCTTCGATTTTGAGCGTGAGTCCCATACCGAACATGACCAGCATCAAAAGCGGGTTGATCCAAGACGGCTGGATCCAAAGACAACTCTGCGGAACAAAGAGCGCCAGAGCGGCCACGGCCAAGATGATCAAGGCCATGAACTTTCCAAAGAAGTTTCCGATTTTTTCTAAAACAGACATGACGTACCTCTAGAAAGGATTTTACCGCAAAGAGAAAATCTTGACAATAAGCGCTTTTTTTAGCCTAGTCAGTCGTCAAAAACTTTTTTAAGCTCTTGCAAATGGCGGCCAACGACTTTTTGGTCAGCGTCGGAAATTTGAGTTCTGGCTTCGGCCATCGGATCGCGGCCCATGCTTTTGATGAGCGCGGCGGCTTCAGGGTCGGCGGCCATCGCTTCGTCATAGCGAGCGATGACATAGCCGTAAGCGATGGCGCGAAGCTTGTCAACGGCGTTGCTTCCGGAAATTCCGTTTTTGTTCAAAATCTGTTCCACAGACTTGTCCGCTCCAAGAGCCATGGCCATTGCCTGCGCGTCGCTCGTGTCAACGTCAAATTTCTTAAAGTCCGCTTCCATCTTCTTAAAGTTCTTGCAAAAAGACTGAACGTCGGAATCCGTCACTCCAGTTGTCTTGGGGCTCTGTGAAAACGCCGCGACCGCCATAAAAAACGCCAAGCAAGTGAATAAAAGTTTTTTCATTTTTTCCTCCTAACGCTTCAATTGTATCACGTCTTTCGCCTTTTTGCAAAATTTTTCCGCGCGGAAAATTTTGATTGCCCGCCGCGATTCCGCTAAAAAATTTTCATGTCAAAAATTATCTTTGCAAGAAGCAAAAGCAAGACAAAAACAACAAGGGGCTTTACAATCCTTTCGCTTTTTGACAGCACAAGGCTTGAGCCTAGATAATTTCCGAGCATGTTGCTGAGGGCGGCGGCGATTCCAAGGGGGAACAAAACTTGGCCGTGAAGCAGGTAAACAAAAAGCGCCGCGATGTTGGTTGAAAAATTTATGACCTTGGCGTGCGCGTTGGCTTGGCGGACGCTCATCTTTGCAAATGCGGTAAAGGCGATTATCAAAAAGGTTCCCGTTCCAGGCCCGTAAAGGCCGTCGTACATTCCGATCGCCAAGGCCGACGCCATGACGATAAAAAAAGTTTTTTTGTCGGCGGTCAATTCATCTTCCGTTCCGCCTTTAAAAAGCCGCTTGTTCAAAACGCAAAAGGCGGCGGCTGGAAGGACGGCCAAAAGAAGCGACTGTAAAAGAAATTCCGAAGCGAGCATGGAAAGGCGCGCTCCAATCGCCGAGCCCAAAAAGCCAAAGGCCACGGAAGGAACCGCGAGCTTTGCGAGGACAAGCTTTTGCCTTATGTATCTGAAAGTTGAAAGGCCCGTTCCAAAAGCGGAGGAAAATTTATTCGTTCCGATCGCAGTGTGAATCGGAAGGCCCGCAAAAAGATACGCGGGAAGCGAAATCAAGCCGCCCCCTCCCGCAATTGAATCCACGAATCCCGCAAGAAAAAGCATCGGGCAAACTATTGCGAAAGCGATTTTCAAAGCGCCACTCCTTCTTGCGCAAACCCGCGCGATGCGCTAGTATAGGGTATACCAATATTTTTTTCAAGGCGGGGTAGCGCCACAAGGCTGACGCGCCCCTTTTTGAAAGCAAACACTTCAAGGCGGGGCGCAATTCCCCACCGGCTGTATAGCCAGCAAGCGACGGCGACGCCAGAGCATGACGCGGTGAGATTCCGCGGCCGACAGTAAAGTCTGGATGGAAGAAGGAATTATGGAAAACGACTCTAAAGAGCGCTTTATGCGCGCGGCAATTGAGCTTGCCAAAAAAGGCGAAGGCTGGACAAACCCCAATCCCCTGGTCGGCGCCGTCATCGTCCAAGAAAATCAAATCATAGGCCAAGGCTATCATCACAAGTACGGCGACTTGCACGCCGAGCGCGACGCTTTGCGCGACTGCCGCGAGCGTGGGAACGATCCTAGCGGCGCCCAAATTTTTGTCACGCTGGAACCCTGCTGCCACACAGGAAAGCAGCCGCCTTGCGTCGAGGCCATAGTTGAAGCCGGAATAAAAAAAGTTGTTGTCGGAAGCCGAGACCCAAACCCTTTGGTAAGCGGAAAGGGCGCCGCGTTTTTGCGCGAACGGGGCGTTGAAGTTGAGGAAGACTTTTTGCGCTCGGAATGCGACGCGCTCAATTTTATTTTCTTCCATTACATTACAAGAAAAACGCCATACGTCGCGCTAAAGTACGCGATGACCGCAGACGGAAAAATCGCGACGGCAGCCGGAAAGTCCAAGTGGATTTCTTGCCAAGAGTCGCGCGACTTTGTCCACCAATTGCGCTCCAAGTATTCATGCATTATGGCGGGAATCGGAACAGTCCTTGCCGACGACCCGCTTTTGACTTGCCGAATTCCCGGAGGAAGGAACCCCACGCGAATAATTTGCGACAGTTCCTTGCGCCTTCCGCTTGACTCGCAGCTTGTCCAGACTGCCCTCGACGTTCCGACGATTGTCGCCTGCGCTTCCCTAGATTGCTTGCAAGACCAAGATTGCGCCGCCCCTAGCGCGGAACGGACGCAAGACCTTAACGCGGGCGCAAGCGGCGAGGCATCGCAAGCCAAAGAGGGCGCCGCCCTCCCCGCCCATGTCATTCCCGCGCTTGACGCGGGAATCATTCGCGACAAAGAAAAAGCGCTCGCCCAAAAAGGCGTTCAAGTAATTCGTTGCGGCTCGCCTTCCTGCGGAAATCGCGTGGACCTTTGCCTTTTAATGAAAAAGCTTGGCGAGCTGGGGCTTGACAGCGTACTGGTGGAAGGCGGCGGCGCGCTTAACTTTTCGCTATTAAAAGCGGGCCTGGTCCAGCGCGTTTACTCTTTTGTCGCGCCAAAAATTTTTGGAGGCGCCGCCGCCCCCAGTCCAGTGGCAGGAAGCGGCGTTTTGGAAGTGGCCGACGCTTTTAGCCTTTCGCAAATCGACGCGCGCAAAATCGGAAGCGACGTTTTGATTGAATACGAACTTTTGCAAGACAAAAAAAACGCCGCCAGTTTTGGCGGGCCCGACGGTTTTAGCGCGAACAGCGGCGCTTTACGGAGGACATGTTAATGTTCACAGGAATAATAGAAGAAATCGGAAGCGTCGCGAGCGTGGAGCCGTCGGGAAACGGAGCGGGCGCAAGAATAAAAATCCGCGCGCAAAAAATTTTGAAAGGAACAAAAAACGGCGACAGCGTTGCCGTAAACGGCGTTTGCCTAACCGCGACAAGTTTGGGCGCGGACTTCTTTACCGCAGACGTAATGGCCGAAACCTTGCGCCGCTCAAATCTTGGAAGCCTTATGCCTGGAAGCCCGGTGAACCTTGAGCGCGCGATGGCGGCGGACGGACGCTTTGGCGGCCACATAGTCAGCGGCCACATCGACGGAACCGGAACAATCGCGGAAACAGAGCGCGAAGGAAACGCCGTTTGGGTTTACGTCAGCGCGCCCAAAGAGATTTTGGATTTGATTGTTCAAAAAGGTTCGATCGCGATTGACGGAATAAGCCTTACCGTGGCAAAGCTTGACGCGGCGCGCTTCGCAGTTTCGGTCATCCCCCACACGGGAGAAGAGACGACGCTGCTTTCAAAAAAAGTTGGCGACAAAGTCAACTTGGAAAACGACATCGTCGGAAAGTATGTCCAGCGGCTTCTTGGGCTTGCGGGCCATTCCGGCGGCGGCGACCGTTCCAGCGAGAGCAGCCGTTCCGCCATAACAGAAGAGTTTTTAAGAGAGCGAGGTTTTTAGCATGGAGATAAAATACAACACAATCGAAGAGGCGCTTGAGGATTTGCGGCAAGGAAAAATAATTCTTGTAAGCGACGACGAAAACCGCGAAAACGAAGGCGACATGATTTGCGCCGCGCAGTTTGCGACGCAGGCCAACATCAACTTTATCGCGACCCACGCCAAGGGCTTGATTTGTACCCCGATCAGCGAGGGCATGGCAAAGCGCCTGGGCCTTTACCCGATGGTGGCGGAGAACACCGACAACCACGAGACGGCCTTCACCGTTTCGATTGACCATGTTTCCACCACAACGGGAATCTCCGCCGCCGAGCGCGCGAGAACGATCCAAGCCTGCGTAGACCCCGACTCCACGCCAAAAGACTTTAGGAGGCCCGGCCACACCTTCCCCCTTATCGCAAAAAAAGGCGGAGTGCTTGTCCGCGCGGGGCACACGGAAGCCACCGTTGACCTTTGCCGCTTGGCCGGCCTTAAGGAATGCGGCGTTTGCTGCGAGATTATGGACGACGACGGAACGATGGCGCGCGGAGAGAAAGTTTACCAAATCGCGCAAAAGTTCGGGCTAAAATACATAACGATAAAAGCGTTGGCCGACTACTGCCGCGTCCACGACAAGCATGTCGTTCAGGAAGCCAAGGCAAAGCTTCCAAGCGAATACGGAGACTTTGACATTTACGGCTACACCGACGACCTTACCGGCGAGCACCACATCGCGCTTGTAAAAGGCGACATCGGCGACGGCGAAAAAGTTTTGTGCCGCGTTCACTCCGAATGTTTGACAGGAGACGTGTTCGGAAGCCAGCGCTGCGACTGCGGCCCTCAGCTCCAGCAAGCGATGAAGACGATAGAAAAAGAAGGCCGCGGCGTTTTGCTTTACATGAGGCAGGAAGGCCGCGGCATCGGTCTCATCAACAAGCTGAAGACTTACATGCTGCAAGAAAACGGCTACGACACTGTCGAAGCAAATTTAAAGTTGGGCTTTGCCCCCGACTTGCGCGAATACTGGATTGGAGCGCAAATCTTAAAGGACTTGGGAATAAAGTCTCTGCGCCTTTTGACAAACAATCCGCAAAAGATTTACGGGCTTGACGGCTTTGGAATAAAAGTCGCCGAGCGCGTGTCGATAGAAATTCCGCCGTCAAAGTTTGACAAATTTTACCTTCGCACCAAGAAGGAAAAAATGGGCCACATCTTTGACCATATCAATGTTGAATAGGAGGTAAGAAATGAAATTGATTGAAGGAAAGGTCGTCGCGAAAAGCGGCATGAAGGTTGGAATCGTGGCGTCGCGCTTTAACGCGTTCATCGTGCAAAAGCTTTTGGACGGAGCGGTTGACGGCCTTGTCCGCCACGGCGTCGCCGAAGAGAACATCAGCGCGGCTTGGGTTCCGGGCGCGTTTGAAATTCCCGTCGTCGCGCAAAAGATGGCGGCCAGCAAAAAGTACGACGCGGTCATTTGCGTCGGAGCGGTGATTCGCGGAAGCACCAGCCACTACGACTACGTTTGCGCCGAAGTCAGCAAGGGCGTCGCGCAAGCCAGCTTCAACACAGGCGTTCCAGTCTTGTTCGGAATCTTGACCACCGACAACTTGGAGCAAGCCATCGACCGCGCCGGCGCCAAGAGCGGCAACAAGGGCTACGACTGCGCCCTTAGCGCGATCGAGATGGTCAACGTGATGGAACAGATCTGAATTAACAAGACGCGCGTTGGTTGAGCCGCCCAACAACAGGGCGGCGCGGTTTTTCGTTCAACGCGTCCGCAGATGGGAACAATATGTAACTTAAGGAGAAAATTCTCGTGAACATGAGCAACGAAAAAGAAATAATGCGGGGCGTCAAATTCTTTTTTTTCTCTGTCTCGGCAGGAATCATTGAATTCGCTTCGTTCGCGTTTTTTGACACGCTCACGCAATGGCCTTATTGGCCCAAATACCTGATTGCGCTCATACTTTCAGTCCTTTGGAATTTTACATTGAACAGGCGCTTTACCTTCCGCTCCGCCGGAAACATACCGATAGCAATGTTTAAAGTGGCGCTCTTTTACGCGGCGTTCACTCCCATAACAACGCTGCTTGGAAATTATCTAGTCGAAAGCCTCGGCTGGAATGATTTTCTTGTAACAATAATGAACATGGCGCTTAATCTTGTTTCCGAATATTTTTATGACCGCCACATCGTGTTTGGAAAGACCATCGACACAAACAAATCGTCTCAGAGAAGTGAGGAATAGCCCTCATAAAGACAAAGGCCGCGCCGATCGAGCCGCCCGAGCATGGGCGGCTTTTTTTTGCGCGCGAAAATTAAAAAAGTTCGGGAAATCCTCCTAAAGAACAATTGCCTCTTTGTCCGACACGGCAAAGGCGACCATGACATATATTACAGCCCAATGACACAACGAAATTTTACAGTCGATTCAAAAATCAAGTCCCGCCACACCGCCAACGCCATAATGAAGCAAAGCGGAATCGACCATCATTTTTAACTATTCCTTTAGAATCTTGTCCAGCGCTTTAGTCATGGCGCGGCGAACGTCATCAACAACTTCTTCGGTTATTTGCGCGCGAATCCGTTCGTTTTTGGGCGTCTCTTCTATGACAATTGGCTTTGTGTCGTGGGGAACGAAAAGCTGGTAAACTTCAACACCTAGGGCGGCGGCAAGCTTGGAAAGAGATTTTTTGCTGACCCATTTTCTGCGCCCTTCGATGCCGTTCACCAACTGAACGGAAACTCCCGCTTTTTCCGCCAAGGCCTCTTGCGTCATTTTTCCGCGATATTTCTTAATATTTGAGGAAAGAACGTTTGCCAACTCAATTTCTGTCATACCTACTTATAGTGGAATTTTATTAATATATACACTTGCTTTTAGAATAAATACGCGCTATTATACTAATAGTGGAATTTTATTTTTCACACTTAATGGAGGAAGTAAATGAGCGCAATGAACGACGTAGAAAAAAGCGTAAAGGACTACAACACAAAAACAGCGACAACGTGGAAAATTGAGTCCGCAAAATTAATCGACCAATACAAAGACAACAAAAAGGATTTTGAAAAAGTCCTTCATGACGTTGTCGGAAAAGGCAGCGGCGTCTTAAGAAACATCAAGACAGAGGACTTTCCGAATTTTTCAGAATATGTCAGAAGCAATCTTTCTAAAATAGAAGCCGGAAACTTCGACATTTTTTCCGTAAAAGAATTTTCCGGAAAAAAGCCGACATCGTTCATCTCAAAAATTTGCCACATCGTTAATCCAAAAGACTACCCCCTAATCTGGGACGCGAACGTAAGAAAAGCTTTAAAAATAGGCGAGAGCAAAACAAAATGGCAAGAAAAAATTTCTGAATTACAGAAACAGCAAAAAGGCAAAAAAAATGCAGAGTTATATGAGTACGATTCAGAACTTTGGTCTGGAGAAACCGTATAAATAGTTATTCAGGAGGTAATTATATGAAGAAACTTATTTTTGGTTTGGTTGGTCTTGTAGTAATTCTTGCGTCTTGCTCAAATCCTGCTAGTTCAGTGGGTTCAGGAATTCAGCAGAATTTCATCTATCAGGAAGACAATTCTGGAACTCATAAAGTTGACTTTACAAGTCAAGTTGACCTGACAGGCTATCATGAAATTCCGAAAGATCCGGAATACAACATTAACTGGGTTTACATCAGCAAGTCAACTTATGAAAAAAGTCTTACAGAAGTTGATCCTGTTGTTAAGTATCTTCCTATCAGATGGTTTGAACGCGCTTATGTTAATGTTTTGGGATATAAGCTTATCTGTCAATCAAAAACATCAAATTCTGGAGAAAGCTTTTATAAGTGCGTTCCATATGTGAAGAATGGTATTGATTATAAAGCTTATGCAAATAGCGAGTCAATCTGGGTCTATGGTTCTAGTTTTACTGAAAAAGTTGGTACTGCAGGTATATCTCACACAGTATATCCGAAAACAGAAACTTCTGATGAAAGAACAGAACACGGCGGCGGTGATTTTAGCTCTAATAAGTACTTTCCAGAATATAAGTACTTGGAACACTAAGCAATCTTAAAGTCATAATAAAACACCCTGTGAGCCTTTCAAATCATTGGTTTGCAAGGTGTTTCTATGTTATCGGCAAAAGTCTCCATACAAACAACAAGCGCTCCTGCAACTTTTCCCTAAAAATTCTTCACGATTTTTCCAAAAAAAAGCTAGAAAATGCATAAAAATTCCTACCTTATAGTCGGAGGAAAAAATGATTTCGACTATAAAGCCATTTGAAGAGTTGGAGTTCACCGACGACTTCATGTTTTACCAAGTCTTGCAAAACGACGAAATTTGCAAGAAACTTTTGGAGCGCTTGCTCAAAGTAAAAATCGATCGGATTGTTCGGCAAGAGCTTCAAAAAGAGCTCAAGCCTTACTATGGTTCAAAAGGCGTGCGCCTTGACGCGTACATTAAAGACAGCGGACGGATTTTCAACATAGAGATGCAGCAAGTTTCCAACGAAGGGCTTCCCAAACGAACGCGATACTATCAATCGATGATTGACGCGGACTGTCTTTTGAAAGGTTCCGATTACGAGGAATTAAATGAAAGTTTCATTATTTTCATTTGCAAGGAAGACCCCTTTGGCGCGGATTTGCCGGTCTACACATTCCAAAACATTTGCGCGGAAAAATCTGGGCTTGCCCTAAATGACGGCGCAAAAAAATTCTTTTTCAACGCGGCCTCGGCGGAAAACGAAAAAGACCTTGCAATAAAAGCCTTCTTGAATTATATTAAAAGCAAGGAGCCGCAAGATTCGCTCACGGAACAGATTGAAGAATGCGTTGAGCGGATCCGCCTTGCGGAGGCTTCCAAGGGGGCGTACATGTTTGAATCGCTTAGAATACGCGACAGCATTATGGCTGGCAAAAAAATGGGCCGCGAGGAAATGGGCGTCGAATCCGCCAAAAACCTTTACGCCAACGGCGTCTCCGTTGAAATAATCGCAAAGTCGCTCGGCATGACGGAAGAGCAAGTAAAAGAAATTGTGAGCGGCGCCGAAGCGTCCGCTTAAAGCCGCCGCCATCCTCCGCCATAAAAACAAAGGCCGCCCGAAAACCGGACGGCCTTATCGTTTCACTCCCCTACCGGGCAGCCGCAGCCGGGATGCTCGGCTTCCCATGCGGCGGCGACGCGCAAAATCTTTGCCTCGCTGAACATGGGGCCGGCGAACTGGATTCCGACCGGCATTGAGTCCGAGTCTCCGCGCTTGGCGGCCGCCGCGAATTCTCCGTCAAAGCCTTTGGTGATTCCGGCTTCGACGCCCGTTCCGCTTGTGTGGCCGGCGGGAACGCTTAGCGACGGAATGCGCGCCAAGTTTACGAATGTCGTGAACAGGTCGCTTAGGTACATCTCCAGCGGGTCGTCGACTTTTTGGCCCAGCTTAAAGGCGGGCGTCGGGCACGTGGGGCAAAGAACCAAATCGTAGCTTTTGAAAAGTTCCGCCATCTCGCGCTGGATTCTCGCGCGCACGGTCATTCCCTTTTTGTAAGTGTCGCCGGAAAACTGTTCCGACAAAACATAGTTTCCGATTACGATGCGGCGCTTGACTTCAGGGCCAAAGCCCGCGCTGCGGGTGTCAACGTAAAGCTCGTCGTAGCCGTTTCCCTTGTCGACGCGCGCGCCGTAGCGGATTCCGTCAAAGCGGCTAAGGTTGGACGCCGCTTCCGACAAGGCGATGACGTAATAGCTTGCGATTGACGCGTCCAAAATCGGAAGGTCAACCACTTCAATCTTGGCGCCCTTTTCCTCAAACCATTTTCTTGTCTGCTCAAAGACAACGCCAACATCGGGCAAAAGGCCCTTGCTTTCCAAAAACTGTTTTGGAATCGCGATCTTTAGTTTTGAAAATTCTTCCGAGGTGAACGGAGTCAAATCCTTCAGCTCGTCTTTTTGCGGAAGGTCGGCGGAAGTGTCGTCGTAAAAATCCGCTCCGGCCAAAACGCTCAATGTTTGGGCGATGTCGCTTGGCGTGTGCGCGATGATTCCAACTTGGTCAAGCGAGCTTCCGTAGGCCACGACTCCCCAGCGGCTAAGAACGCCGTAGGTCGGCTTAAGGCCGTAGACTCCGCAGTAGGAAGCGGGAAGGCGCACCGAGCCGCCTGTTTCCGTTCCCAAGCCAAAAAGCGCTTGGTTTGCCGCGACGGCGGCAGTCGAGCCTCCCGAAGAGCCGCCCGAAACGTACTGGCGGTTTATTGGATTGCGCGTGGGGCCGTAAGAAGAATATTCGGTTGACGAGCCCATCGCGAATTCGTCCTGGTTGCAGCGGCCAAGCGGAATCGCGCCTGCGGCCTTAAGGCGCGCGGTGACAGTAGCGTCGTAGGGGGCGACGTAGCCGCTTAAAATTTTCGAGGCGCAAGTGAGGCGCTTTCCTTTTACGCTGATGTTGTCCTTTACCGCAAAGGGCAAGCCCAAAAGCGGCTTTTTTTCAAAGAGCGCGTCAAGCGTTCCGTCGCCGCGGGCGGCCGCGATTTCCTTGTCGGCCTCCTTTGCAAGCTCCACAGCGTCGTCGTAAATTTCCAAAAAGGCGTTTAGGGGCAAGGCGGAATTTTTGTCCGTCTCAAAAGCCGCCGCCGATTTTTGGACAAGCGCCTCAGAACTGACGCTTCCGTTTTTTAGCGCTTCCCGCGCCTGATTTATGCTAGTCATATTACGCTCCCTCGCCAAGGACTTTTGGTACCTGGAAGTAGCCGTCCATAAAGTTTTCGGTGACTTTTTTTACGTCGGGAATGTCAAGGCCGGCGACCACGCTGTCTTCGCGCAATTTTTCGGCTTGCGTCGAAGGATACGCGTCGTAGGGATTTTCGCTGTCGTCGTATTTAGAAAGAATCTCAAAGTAGCCGACGATGTCGTCAACTTGCTTTTTGAGCGTGGCCAAGTCGGTGCTCTCCGGCGAAAGGCGTGAAAGATAAAGCAACTTTTCAAGCGTGTCGCCGTCAACTGTTTTTTTGTTTTCCATAGAAGAACATTGTAGCGAATTTTCGCGCCTCTTTCAAGACAGTTTTATCATTTAGATAGGGCAAACGCAGCGTAAGCAATAAAAAAATGCGCGAAGGCGCGGGGCGGTCGGCGGCGGCACTACGTCGGGCAAGCCCTCCGTTTTGCTTAAGGAATTTTATTCAACTGCCCGCTCACGCGGGCTGGCAATCACTTTGCGCTGACGATACAATAGCGGCGCCGCTCGGACGCAGCCGCAACTGGGAGCATTTTTTGTTATTGAATTCATTATGCGGTTGCCCGGATTCGGCTACATCACAAGAACGATTTCCGTCTTTGCCGTAAGGGCCGACGCGGGAATGAAGTTTCCTTCCATCTTCTTTCCATTAACAGTAAGCTCCTTGCAGCCAGACTGAACGTGGCTAGGATTCTTTACCGTGATGCTAAGCTTGCAGCCCCTAAAGTCTTTTTGCGCGGTAAAGCCGTCCCACGAAGAAGGAATCGAAGGCGAAAGCTTAAGGCCGTCAAGATTCGGCCTCATGCCAAGAATTCCTTCGACGCAGCCGACCATAACGGTCGACGCGGTTCCCGTCAGCCAGTGAACGTGCGAGCGTCCAAAATGCGGGCTTGCCTTTCCTTCGGTAAACTGGCCGTAGCAATACGGCTCAAGCTTTCTGATTTCCGCCTTGTCGTTTTGCGCGGACGGAGCGTTTTCCATAAAGTACTGGAACGCCCTGTCTCCGTGCCCGCGAAGCGCTTCGGCAAGAATGATCCAGCCCTGGGACTGCGAGAAAATTCCTGCGTTTTCCTTGGCGCCTTGGTTATAGATTACGGCGAGCGCTCCTTCAAAGGCGTGCTTTTGGTAGGGCGGGTCCATCAAGACAAGGCCAAATTCCGTGTTAAGTTTTTTGTTCACGTTTTCAAGCGCGGCGTCAGCCTGCTCGGCGGAAGCGAGGCCTGAAATGACGGCCCAGCTTTGCGGGTTAAGCCACATGTTGGCTTCGGGATCATTTCGGCTTCCGATGACTTCGCCTCGCTCGGTAAAGCCGCGGATAAAGCGATCCTCGTTCCAGCAAAGCTTTTGAATCTTTTCGCCAAGCTCCTTTTGCGCCTTGTCAAGGAAGGCGACATACTCCGCGTCCTTTTTGTTTTGGGCGAACTCGCGCAAAATCGTCATCGCGTAGTAATACTGGAGCGCGACAAAAGAAGACTCGCCGTTCGCGCCAAGGCGCAGGCAGTCGTTCCAGTCGGCGTAGAGGCCGGCGGGAATTCCGTGCGGTCCAAGATGCTTCATGGAAAAATCGACGGCCCGCTTCAAGTGCTCGTAAACCGTTCCTTCATCTTTATTTGCAAAGGGAATGACCTCGTCAAGGAAGGCGGCGTTTCCGGATTCCGCGATGTACTTGTAGACAGTCGGAAAAAGCCAGAGCGCGTCGTCGGCCCTGTAGGCCGGGTGGCCTGTCTCGCGGACGTAAGAGGCGTCGTCGGGCGTGTCCTCGTGGCCAGCGTTGTGCGTGAACTTAACGAGCGGAAGGCCGCCGCCGTTGTCAACCTGCGCCGAAAGCATGAAGCGAATTTTTTCGGCGGCCATCTCCGGCTCAAGGTGAATCACGCCCTGAATGTCCTGAACCGTGTCGCGGTAGCCATATCCGTTCCTCAAGCCGCAGTAAATGTAAGAAGCCGCGCGCGACCAAGTGAAAGTCATAAAGCAGTTGTAGGCGTTCCAAGTGTTGATCATCGTGTTAAAGTGCTCGTTGGGAGTCTGAACTTGGAAATGCTCAAAGCGGCCGTGCCACTGCTTTACAAGCGCCTCGCATTCCCTTGCGCAAGTTTTGGACACGTCAGCGTAGCCTGAAAGAATTTTTTGGACCGCGTCGTTTTGCTGCATCGTAAGGATAAAGGCGATTTCCTTTGTCTCGCCGGCTTCAAGCTCGATCACAGTGGACAAGGCGCCGCAAGAGTTTTCGTTGTAGCTTGCGATGTTTCCAAGGTCGCCGGACAAAACGCCGACGGGGTCCTTGTAGCTGTGGTAAAGGCCAAGGAATTCCTCTTTGTCGCCGCACCAAGAGGAGACTTTTGAGCCGACAAGCGCGAAGGCTCTTTCGGTCGCGGTCTTGTGGTCAACCTCGTACGGAAGGCCTTCAAGGTTTCCGTGAACGGTGTGGACGACTCTGTTGTCAACAAATTTCGTGCGCCCGATGTAAAGCGAGTACTGCAAGTTCACTTGATCCATTTCGTAATTGCTGTTGTTGGTGAACTCGGCAAAGCCTGTCACAGTGAGGCTTCTCTTTTTTCCAGATTTGTTTGTGAGCTTTAAATTCCAAACTTCATGCTCAGAGTCAAGAGGAACGTAGTAAAGCGCTTCAGAATGGATTCCCGAATAGTCCGCCAAGATTTTTGTGTAGGCCGTTCCGTGGCGGCATTCGCTTTTGTATTCGCTCAGGTCTTTTCCGACAGGCTGCCACGACGCGGACCAATAATCTTTTGTGTCGTTGTCCCTGATGTAAATGTACCTTCCGGGCTGGTCAAAGTTGTTGAACACATAGCGCAAGATTCTTCCGTTGGCGCCGGACTTGGCAAAGCTGTAGCCGCCAGCGTTGTTGGAAATAAGCGCCCCGTAAAGCGGCGAGCCCAAATAGTTTACCCAAGGTCGAGGAGTCGCGGGATTTGTAATCACATACTCTCTTTTTTCGTCGTCAAAATAACCGTATTTCACTTTTCGCTCCTTTGCTGAAAATTATACTAAACATTCCCCTTTTAGTCACTAGTTGAAAAAATGGCTCAAGCCCATTAAAATGCAAGGCATGAAATTTTCCTTCAATCAATTTATCGTTCCAAACTTCGCAAAGCGGCTGGCCTTTATGCTGCCCGCGGTAATATTGATGGGCGTTTTTGTTTCGGTCTTGGTAGAAATCGGCTGGGGAACCGATCCGGCGAGCTTTATGAATTTGAACATCGCCGCGGCGCTGGGCTGGGGCCTAGGCAACACGCAAGTCCTTGTCTACGGAATCATGCTAATTTTCACTTTCGCATTCGGAGCGCAAATGATAGGCTTCGGCACTTTGGCCAACATGTTTTTGATTGGCTACGTCGTGGACTTTTGCCGCTGGCTTTGGCGGAACATAGGCTTCGCGCAATTCATTCAAGAGGGAACCTTCGCCGCGCGCCTCGCGATATTTTCAGTCTGCCTCTTGCTCTTTGTGGCCGTCGCAGCGATTTACATGAACGCGTGCATGGGCGTGGCCCCCTACGACGCGACGCCAGTCATCATTAGCGGCTGGATTCCAAAGATTCCCTTTTTTGTCGTAAGAATAATTTTTGACTTGTCTGCTGTTTTGGCCGGCGTCATCGCGGGAAGCCTTTGCGGCGGCATCCAAGGTTCCGTCGTCGGCTCTATCGCCATGTCGCTTTTGCTGGGCCCGGCGATTTCCATTGTCGGTAAGCCGATGGAAAGGCTGCTGTAGGAAGGAACGGCGGGGCGCCCAAAAACAAACGTATAGCCTTTAATTAAAAATCGCGTAAAAAATTTTTCATTTTTTTAAAATTTTCGCTAAATTTTTGAATAAAATTTATACCTTATAGTAAAGAAAAACTATAAGGAGATTTCGCAATGAACGAAACGCAGAACGCTATTGAAGGCCAACCGCAGCCCAAGTACCGCGACAGACTCTTCATCGCTATTTTTGGAAAGGACAACGAACGCAGCAAACGCTGGCGGCTGGACTTGTACAACGTCCTGAACGGCACAAATTACACAGACCCAAACGCGCTTGAACTGAACACAATCGAAAACGTTATTTACATTAAAATGTATAATGACGTGTCGTTTTTGGTTGACGGTCAAATGACGCTTTACGAGCAACAAAGCGAAACCAACTCAAACATGCCGCTTCGAGGATTGTTCTACTTTGCTCAGCTTTACCATAAGCACATTGCGAAAAAGAACTTGAATTTGCACCAGTCGTCGCTCATAAAAATTCCAAATCCCCGCTTCATCGTCTTTTACAACGGAGACACAAAAAGAGCGGAACGCTACAAACTACGCCTGTCGGACGCTTTTGAAATAAAAGATGAAAGCGGCGACTTTGAGTGGACGGCGGACGTGATAAACATCAACCAAGGAGCCAACGAAAGTCTTGTCAAAAAATGCAAGTCGCTGTATGATTACGTCAGGCTTGTCGGTCGAATTTCAGACAACAAAAAGAACGGCATGGAAATCGGGCAAGCCGTGCGAGAAGCCGTTGATTGGGCAATCAAAGAAAAGTTCTTGGAAGGCTTAGTCCACGAGCAAAAAGAGGAGATAATCGCAATGTGTTTGACGGAATTTGACGAGGAAAGCGCGATTCGCGGCTGGCGCGAAGACGGACGCCAAGAAAAAGCCGTGGAAAACGCGGTTACGCTTGTGCATAAATACAATGCATCTCCAGAAACTGCCGCCAACGACATGGGCGCCCCCTTGGACTTGGTTCTTGAAGCTCTAAAAGAAAACGCCCCGGCGTAAGTTCTTGCGCAAACGCCACTTTTCATCTATAATAATCCATCATTTTTTTATAAGGAACTGCTATGTCTTTGGAATGTGGTATCGTTGGACTTCCGAACGTTGGAAAGTCCACTATTTTTTCGGCGCTGACTGCCGCTCCCGCCGCGGCGGAAAACTTTCCCTTTTGCACAATCGACCCAAACATCGGAATCGTAGACTTGCCCGACGAGCGCTTGGACTTTATCGCGAGCGTTTTCCAGCCCAAAAAGAAAACTCCGGCCACCGTAAAATTCGTTGACATCGCCGGCCTCATAAAAGGAGCCAGCCAGGGCGAAGGCCTTGGAAACCAGTTCCTGGCCAACATCCGCGAGACAAGCGTAATCGCGCACGTAGTCCGCTGCTTTGACGACCCCGACATCATGCACGTCCGCGACGACGCCAAGGTTGAGGCGGCCGTCGATCCCGAAAGCGACATACTCACAATCAACATGGAATTGGCCTTGGCCGACTTGGACACAATCGCCAAGCGCCAGGAAAAAGTCACCAAGTCAATCCGCGCCCTCGGAAAAGAGGAAGAAAAAAAACTCGCGCCCTGGACTAGCGGCGTGGCGAAAATCAAGCCCCTCTTGCAGAACGGAACTCCGGCCCGCGTCGCCGACCTTACCGACGACGAAAAGCTGGCCCTCTACGACATGCACCTTTTGACGTTAAAGCCCACGCTTTATGTTTGCAACGTTGACGAAGACTCAATCGCCGCCGGAACAAACAAGTACGTCGAAGTCGTAAAGAAAATCGCGGCCGACGAAGGAAGCCAAGTCGTCGTGATTTGCGGAAAGTTTGAAGCCGAGCTTAGCGACATAAAGGAAGAAGCCGACCGCAAGGAATTCATGGACGCCGTCGGCCTCAAGGAATCGGGCCTCAACGTTTTGGCGCGCCAGACCTACAAGCTTATGGGCTTGGCCACCTTCTTTACCGGCGGCCCCGACGAATGCCGCGCCTGGACGATTCACGCGGGCGACACCGCTCCCAAGGCAGCCGGCGTAATCCACACCGACTTTGAAAAAGGCTTCATCAAGGCCGAGGCCTACACGATTGACGACCTCCGCCAATACGGAACCGAAGCGAAAATCAAGGAAGCCGGAAAATACCGTCAGGAAGGAAAAGACTACATCGTAAAGGACGGTGACGTTTTGTTCTTTAAGTTCAATGTTTAAGCAGAACGGAACGCGGGCGCAAAAAATGGCGGAATCGTTTTTTAAAAAATTCTTGAACAAAATCAAAGCCTCCAAAAGCTCCTCGCCCGAAAGCCTTAAGGCCGCCGAGGAGTCCATGCTGAACATAATCAACGCCTTTGGAGCGCTTGACCAAAAGGCCAAGAACTTGGAGGAAAAATTTCCAGAGCAGGAAAAATTGATCCACCAATATTTTTCCGACGCAAAAAAAATCGAGCCAAGCGTTTCAGTGCGCGCGGGAAAATTCGAGCAAGCCTTGCAGCAGCAAATAACAAAGGCCAGCTCTTGCATCGACAAAATTTTAGTTGACGGAGACGAGCGCAAATTGGACGAGGAATTAAAATTGCTTGGCCGATACGTGCGCGTTCGGACAAACGCCGATTCGGAAGATGGCGATGAGTAACGACTTTGCGCTTTGCCCGGAATGTGGCTCAAAAAAAATCCAGTTCGTTCAAAATAAAAAATGGACTTGCCCTGACTGCGGCTTTGACCTTTACTGCAACGTCGCCGCCGCCGTCGGCCTTATAATTTGCTCGCCTGGCAACAGCGTTTTGTTTGAGACGCGCGCAAAGGAACCGCGCAAAGGATTTTTGGCCCTGCCCGGCGGCTTTTGCAACCCCGACGAATCGGCGGAATCGGCGGCCAAGCGCGAATGCTTTGAGGAAATCGGCTTCAATGTCGACGGCGCGCGGATAAAATATCTGGCAAGCTTTCCAAACACTTACCCTTACAAAAATTTTGTTTACAAGACCTGCGACTTGTTCTTTGAGGCGCGCCTTTCGCAAGAAGAAGCGGACGGACTTCTTCAAAGCTTGGCCGCCGACGCAAAGGAAGTGAGCGGCGTGGAAATGCGCAAGGTTCAAAGCCAGGCGGACATCGACAGTTTGCCGCTGGCCTTTGACTCGGCAAAAAAAGCGCTAAAAGTTTGGATTGACCAAAACGCCGCCGCAAAAATCGGTTGAAAGACCAAAACTTCGGGCGGAATGCTATATCATAAGGAGGACTAAAAATGGAAACAAAAACAATCGTTCAATTGGCTTGCCTCGCGGCTACGACGGCCTTTTATTCAATCATGCTCTTCACGCAAAAAGCGCGCCGCGCGAAGGTTTTAGAAAAAGCCGGCGACTGCCTTTACGAGCTTACAAAGCCCGCCAAGTCCAAGACTATGACGACGCTTTTTGCAATCCCTTGCGTGTTGGCCTTTGCCTTTTTGGTTGACTACGGAGCCTACTTTTTTATTTTGGTTTGCGCGATTTGTGCTCTGGCCGTTTTCATCGTTTGCAAGGAAGACGCTTGTTCCGTCAACACCGGCATTTACAAAAACGCGCTGATTGCCGGCGGTTCCTACATCGAATGGAGCAAAATCAAGGAAGTGAAGGAAAGCCAGTATTTGGAAATCGTCCTTGTCGACGGAAAGAAACTCACAATCCAAACTGCGGGAGAAGAAGAAAACGCGCAAGTATTAAAGGCACTTGACAAGGCGCGCGCAAACTGATATAGTGCAAGAACATTATGGAGTCTTACCCAAGTGGTAAGGGGCAGGTCTGCAAAACCTCTATGCAGCGGTTCGATTCCGCTAGACTCCTTTAAGGTCTGCTCTCGGGCAGACCTTTTTTGTCGGAGCGTCTTGGCAAAGCCGGCTCCGTTTTAAATATAGAGGCTGTCCGCAAGGGCGGCCTCGTTTTTAAAAAAGCTAATTGCGAAAGAACTAGATTTTTATATACACATCTCCATTATCAAACTCTGTTTTCTTATAATTATCTTGAAGCAAATCTGCTATAAAGCGAAAATCAATATCAGCATTAAGATATGTCTTAAAATTTTCAGGAACAACAACACAATCTGGAGGATTGTGCATAACACTTTGCAAAAATTCCTGCATATACGTGGATCTTATCTTTAAAATTGGCAATTGATAAAAAAATCTTTCTTTCGTATAGCGCTCAGAAATAATATAAACCCTCATATTATAACCAAGCATAAGCACATCGGCATCTGACTTTGTATTCTCTTGCACAAATGTCAACATCGATTCTTTTCCATTAGTTGGAATACATAGTGGCATTAACAAAACAATCGTCACCATTATTAGTTGAACTAGATATTTAAGTATAAACGCTTTTTTGTCTGACAAATATAAAACATATTGTTTTATAATCTCTAAACATTTTCCTATTGGGAGAGCAAAAAAAGGAAGGAGAATTATCCCATAATGATGAAATTTTCGTCCCGACACAACAACAAAAAATAGGGTCACAAAAAAGCCAATAAAATTTACAAGATGAATTTTTTTTCTTGAATTCCTTAAAAAATCAAGAATCAAACACATAAACGGAACCAAGAGCAATTGTATAAACCATTTTGCTGCAATAAGATTTGACTTTATGCCGTTTTGTTCTGAAGTATATTTAAAGTTAAACAATATATAAGCATCCCACATATCTGAAAAACTTTTTGTAAAATGCAAATAAAGCAAGGCAGGAACAAATGCAATAATCACTCCAATCAGAAAAGCAACAGCCATTTTTATGAGTAAAATAAATCTTTTTTTTGCACATAAGCTGACAAGGAAATACAAAACATAAAAGATCCATATGCCAACCATATTCACTCGTAAAAGAATTACTACACCAAAAGCAATTCCTGTAATTAAAAACTCAACAAAGTTGAATTCTTTTTTATCCAACCATTTAAAATAAACATAATTCGAATAGGCGATGCAAGGGAAAGCAAATTCCTCGACAAAATTTCCGCCATCATACACATTCACCCCTGCAAACCAAACAATACAAACGACAGTAAGAAATTGCACACACATATCGTTTGTCGCAAACTCAGTTAACTTAAAAATGCATAAAGAAGCGACAAAAAGATTTATCAATTCAAGAAGATACACCCCCTTAGTTCCACTAAAAAAAGTTGCTATATATTCAAGAAAATATAAATACAGTCCTTTATGATCAAACATATCTTTATATGGAATTTTTCCTCTATGCATACCACGGCCAATATAAATAAATGCAGATGAATCAGCCCCCAACTCCTGACTTCCAAGAGGAAAAAGATAAAACAAACTACTTGCAGAAAAAGCAATTAGCAGCAACACTAAGAAAACAAATGCATAAGAAAATCTTGAACTACCAAAATGGTAAGTTTTGCTTGAAACCTTAAACAACTTAAATGACGTATAAATTCCAAGCAAACAAAAAATAAAACTTAGTCTAAACATTCTCAATTTCCAGGCATATGGGAAATTTAGAGCTCTTCCTAATATTTTTCCACCGAACAATAAAAGTACGTTTTGAACAACCGGTGTACATAGAAAAACCGATAATGCGAAATACAAAATAGCTACAAAGAATGAAAAATTATCTTTTCTTTCTCTTATCATCTTTATTTCTCCTATTTTTCTTTCTTAACAAAAATCACAAGTTTGCTTGCAACATAATTCAGCACAATCACAATGACATTACTTATCAGCTTCCATGCCATGGCATTCCATTGCATTTTGTCAACCGCAAACCACATAATTCCAACATCAAGAACTCCTATGGCAATGCGGCAAACAAGAAATTTTATTAACTCAGGAATTACAACGGTAAAAGCCCAAGATTTGCTGTCAAACACCCAAAGTTTATTTGTAACGTACGCAAACAAGACCGCAAGAAGCCACGCTATCAATGTCGAAGGAACATTCGGAACGCCAAGCGCAACATAGAACAAATGGTAGCTCAAAAGATTCACAAGCGTGGTGCAAACTCCGAAAAAAGCGTAAGCAATGAAACTCTTGTATCTTTTGAGCAATTCTATTGCTGTCATTTTTTCATTCCTTTTTTGAGTTTTTTGAAGTCACCTAAAGCCTTCCATCCGATTTTTATGATTCTCGGAATGTTTATTGAATTGACTCCGCCTTGGCGAGGCTTGAAAGAAATTTGTTTGAACGCAAGCTTTTCGCCGTAAAACGCAAAATAAGTCGTCATCATTATGTTAGGAAGGTTGTAATTCTTGTCCAATCGAGGAAGGTACTTTGCGACTACATCGGCCTTCATAAGGCGGAATGGAGCATTGGCATCCGGAACTTTTACGCCGAAATATAATTTAAGCAAAAAACAGACGACTTTTTCAACAAACGCTCTCTGCTTTCCGTCTCCGCGAACGGGACGCTCGCCAAAGATTCCGTCAAAGTCTTTGCGCATTTCCCAAAAGGCGGCGAACTCATCGGGATTCGTCTGTCCGTCGCTGTCCGTCTGGAAAATCCATGCCGCTCCGTTCTTTATCGCGTAGTCATACAAGGCGATCACTTTCTCTCCGTGATATCTTCCCGTGTCGCTCAAAACCTCAAGCTTTGGACACTTTCTCTTCAAGTTTTCCAGAATTTCATGCGTTCTGTCCTTGCTTCCGCTGTCCGCAATTACGATTCTGCTGTCTTCGTTTTTACCGTATAGAACCGTATGCCATGACTTTACGACGCTCTCAATGTTTTCTTCCTCGTTGTAAGCAGGAAGAACAACATATAATTTTTCGCTCATTTTCATTCCGTCCCCTCGATTGCCTTAAAATCTTTCATTGCTTTTTCAATAACGTCGTCCATGTCGTAATACTTGTATTCCGCAAGCCTTCCGCCAAAAATCAAATTTGCTTCGTGCGTTGCAAGCTCTGCGTATTTTTTGTAAAGCTCGGAATTTTTCTCGTCATTAATCGGATAAAACGGTTCCGTTCCGTCATGCCATTCAGACGAGTATTCTCTTGAAATTATGGTTTTATTCTGGGAATAAGACTGATTTTCCGGCTCAAAATGCTTGTGCTCGATTATTCTCGTGAAAGGCTCTTCGTGGCTCGTATAATTGACAACCGCGTTTCCCTGATAGTTCTGAACGTCAAGTTCTTCTGTTTCAAAACGCACAGTGCGGTATTCAAGCTTTCCAAATTTGTAATCGAAGAACTCGTCAACCTTTCCGGTAAAGACGATTTTATCCGCGGCGGATTCCCATTTGCTACGGTCAGAAAAGAAATCGGTGTCTGCGACGGCCTCAATTCCAGAAAGCAAGCCTTCAATCAATTTGTTGTAGCCGCCAATCGGAATGCCCTGGTAAGAATCGTTGAAATAGTTGTTGTCAAAAGTGAAGCGCACCGGAAGTCGTTTTATTATAAAGGGGGGAAGCTCGGTGCATTTCCGCCCCCATTGCTTTTCTGTGTACTCTTTCACAAGGATTTCATATATGTCACGGCCGACCAAAGAAATTGCCTGCTCCTCAAGGTTCTTTGGCTCGATGATTCCGCTTTGTCTTTTTTGCTCCTCGATTTTTGCAAGAGCTTCTTGCGGCGTGGTGACTCCCCACATCGCGTAAAAAGTGTTCATGTTGAACGGAAGGTTGTAGAGCTTTCCGTGATATTTTGCGACAGGAGAATTTGTGTATCGGTTGAACTGCGCGAATTGATTTACAAAGTCCCAAACTTTTTTGTTTGATGTGTGGAAAATGTGCGCGCCGTAAGTGTGGACATTGATTCCGTCAATATTATCACATCGAATATTGCCGCCAAGTTCGTGACGTTTTTCTATTACAAGACATTTTTTTCCTATTTTTGTGGCAAGATATGCAAAAACGGCTCCATAAAGGCCGGAACCTACTATTAGGTAATTCATCATTTCAATTAATCCTCAAAATTCGCTTCATACCAAAATTGATAAAATTATTTTACTATCATTTACACTATACCAATAACCTATCAAAAAGACAAGTATTAAATGTTAAAATAATATCAAAATTGATAGTTATGGAAAACGAACCTTCAAAACTCGAAAAGACTGTTGTTGACAACATTAGAAGAATTAGACAAGAAAAAGGAATATCACAGCTGAGGCTTTCTATTTTTTGCGGAACATCAGCCAGTTACATAGGCCTTATGGAAACTTACAAAAACATTCCAAAACTTTCCACAATTGAACGTATTGCTGAAGCTCTAAATGTTTCCGTAATTGATTTGTTCAATAATTACGAAGAAAAGGATTCAAACAAAAAAGTCGCCCAGTCAAAAGACGACAAAAAAGAAGCGGAGCGCAAAGAAAAAATTCGCGCTCGCTTAAAAAAAGAAACGCTTGCAAAAATAGGCGACAATCTTGACGCAATTTTGCAAATGATTTAGTCGTCTGTCTTAGGAATATTCCCCCTTCAACAATCCCATAACGCAAAGGTTGTAAACAGCGCCGTCCTTTACAAAGCCGTTCAACTTTTTTCCTTCGCGCTTAAAGCCAGCCTTTTCCATAACGCGGCCGGAGGCGGCGTTTGGCTCGCAGTAGAGGCCTGTGATTCGGATTATGTCCAGCTGTTCAAAGGCAAGGCGGCAGATTAAGCGTGCGGCCTCCGTCATGATTCCCTTGGACCAAAAATCCGTCGCAAGAAAATATCCGATCTCCGCGTCGCCCCGATACTTTTGGTCTTTTTCGACGGAAATTTGTCCGACCAATTTTCCGTCGGCGTAAACCGCGCGCCACACGCCTTCTTTTCCGTCGTTTTTTGAAAGCATGTCTATCCACCAATCCGCGTCTTTTTCCGTGTAGGGATGCGGAAGGCGGTCGGACAAATATTTTCTGTCAACGGAATTGCAGAGCGCGACAAAGTCCGCCTTGTTTTCTTGCGTGATTTTTTTGAGTTCTACTTTCATATTTTTTTGGAACTTAATCAATGCCCAAAACTTTGTAGTCTTGCGCCTCTACGGCGGCTTTGAGCGCGTCGTCTGCAACGTCGGCGGAAAGCTCGACGACAGCCTGGCCTTTTTCGTGGTCGGCGTTTGCCGAAGCGACTCCGGGAACGGCTTCCAGCGCCTTCTTGACGCGCGCGTCGCAATGGCTGCACATCAAGCCTTCGATTTTGATTGTCTTCTTCATATTTTTCTCCTTGCCGGCAGCTTTAGCCTTGCCAGCGTTATTGCTTGCTCTAAAAAAGTTAAGGCGCAGCGCGTTTGTGACGACGCAAAAGCTCGAAAGGCTCATCGCCGCCGCGCCGAACATCGGGTTAAGCTTCCAGCCCAAAAGCCAAATCCAAGCGCCGGCCGCCAAAGGGATTCCAAGCGCGTTGTAAAAAAAGGCCCAGAACAAATTTTGCTTTATGTTGCGCAAGGCGGCGCGGCTTAGGCGGATTGCAGTGGCGACGCCGGCCAAAGAATTTTTTGCAAGAACAATGTCCGCCGCGTCAATCGCGACGTCCGTTCCGGCGCCGATCGCGATTCCAACATCGGCGGCGGTAAGGGCGACCGCGTCGTTTATTCCGTCGCCAACCATCGCGACCTTGCCTTCTTTTTTTAGACTTTCAATCGCCGCCGCCTTTTGGCCGGGAAGGAGGCCCGCGAGCGTTTGGTCAACGCCGGCCAAACGCGCCAGATAGTCGGCGGTCTTTTGGTTGTCGCCTGTAAGCATGACGGTTTTAATTCCAAGCGAGCGGAGCTGGCCGATAGCCGCGGCCGAGTCTTCTTTTATGGTGTCGGAAACCGCGATTACGCCAAGAAGCTTTTTTCCGCGCGCGAAGGCAAGCGGCGTTTTTCCTTGCGCAGAAAATTCTTGGGCGGCCTTTGTCGCGGCGGAAATTTCCGGCTGCCCAAAATTTGCCGCGCCGCCTTTTTGGTCTTGCGCGCAATTTTCGTTCGCGGCGGAATTTTGGTCTTGCAAAAGTTCCGTCACAAAAACGACGCTTCCGGCAAGCAATTCTTGGCCGTCAGACGAAAGCGCCTTTACGCCATGGCCGGCCAGCGCCATAAAGTTTGTGACAGGCCGCGCGGCTAGGCCCGATTCCTTTGCGCGCTCAAGAATAGCCTTAGAAAGAGGATGCTCGCTGTTTTGCTCAACGTCAAGCGCAGCCTCAAGCAATTCGCGCTCGCCAACGCCTTGGGCGCAAAAGATGTCGGTCACGCGCGGATGTCCTTGGGTTATCGTTCCGGTCTTGTCCAAAGCGGCGACTTTTATCTTTCCGGCCTCTTCCAAAGCGGCGGCGGTCTTAAAGAGGATTCCGTTTTTTGCCGCGACTCCGCTCGCCACCATAATCGCGACCGGCGTGGCCAAGCCCAGCGCGCAAGGGCAGCTTATGACCAAAACGCTAATCGCGCGGGCGAGCGCGAATCCAAAATCTTTTCCCGCAAAAAGCCACGCAAAAAGGGTCGCCGCCGCAATCGCGATTACCGCAGGCACAAACACGCCCGAAACTTTGTCGGCGATTTTTTGCGCCGGAGCCTTTGTCGCCGCCGCGCCTTCGACCATTTTTATTATTTGGCTTATCGTAGTGTCCTGGCCTACCCTAGTCGCCCGGCACTTTAAAAAGCCCGCTTGGTTCAAGGTTCCGCCAGTGACTTTGTCGCCCGCCTTTTTGTCAACCGCAAGGCTTTCGCCTGTCAAGGCAGACTCGTCAACCGCTCCGCTTCCTTCCAAAACAATTCCGTCAACAGGAAGGCTTTGGCCGGGGCGGACTACAAAAACGTCTCCGGCATTGACTTCTTCTATTGGAACGACAAGCTCTTTTCCGTCCTTAACAAGCGTCGCGACTTTTGGCGAAAGCTTCATCAAGGCCTTCAGCGCGTTTGTAGTCTTTCCTTTGGAACGGGCTTCCAGCAGCTTTCCGACCGTTATCAAGGCAAGAATCATCGCGGCGCCTTCAAAGTAAAGGTCATGCAAAAGCTCATGGGCCGCTTGTCCGCCAAGCGCCGAATGCGGGCTTGCGGCCACGGCGGTCATCTTGAACAAAACGGCGGCGCTGTAAACAAAGCTGGCTCCGCTTCCGAGCGCGACAAGGCTGTCCATATTGGAGCCGCCGCGAAAAAGCGAGCCGATTCCGCCGGTAAAAAATTTTTGGTTTATGACAAGAACGGCCGCGGACAAAAGCATTTGCGCAAGCCCTATCGCAAGCGGGTTTTGCTCTAAGAATTTTGGGAGCGGAAAGCCCAGCATCGCGCGGCCCATAGAAAGATACATTAACGGAAGCAAAAACGCGAGCGAAAAACAAAGGCGCTTTATGAGCGCTGGGCTTTGCGCGTCGGAAAGCTCGTCAGATTCCCGCGCGGCGCTTTTTGGGCTTGCGGCCATTCCGCTGGGGGCGGAAGCCGTTCCGCCGGAGCGCTTCAATTCCGCCCCGTAGCCCGCCGCGACGACAGCCTCCACCACTTTTTGGGAATCGGCCGTTCCTTCCACGCCCATGGAATTTGTCAAAAGGTTCACGGCGCACGAAGAGACGCCCTCGACTTTTTTTACGGCCTTCTCCACGCGAGCGGCGCAGGCGGCGCAAGACATTCCTGTAACACGATACTGTTCCATGTTTTTAAATATAACATAAAAAAAGATTAGCGTCCACTAACTGCCGCCATTTTGGTCTTGCGACTGGTCTTGATTTTGGTCCTGCGGCAAGGCTTGCTTTGCGCAAAACAGCGCGCTAAAATCAATTCAATGGAATTTATTTTTTTGTTAGCCGGAATCGCAATCCTCATCGCGGCGCTTTCGTACTTTGCCTTTTCAAAACGGAAGGCTGGCTCAAAAACGGACGAAGCGCAAAAGCAAAAACCGGCGCTAGTCAACTGCCCTATGTGCGGCTCCGGCTTGCAAAAAGGCCAAAAGATCTACAGCAAAGTTTTTAGGCCGATGAACGTTCCCGACCAACGCTGCGTGATTTCCGGCTGCCCGCACTGCTATCCAGTTTGCGAGAGCGGAGTCAAGCGCCTTTGCCCTGTGTGCGGAAAATCCGTTGGGCCAGACGGACACTTGGTGGCCCGCCTCTTTAACAAGACGCAAGGAAAAAAACACGTGATGATTGTCGGCTGTTCCTCTTGCCTAAAGAACGAACGGACGTAATTTTTTTGGAGAATGTTATGGAAACAAGAATCTTGCTTGAAATAATCGGATACATCGGATCGGCCTTGGTCGTCATTTCGATGATGATGACGTCAGTTTTGCGCCTTAGAGTCGTGAACGTTTTGGGAAGCGCCATCGCGCTTTGTTACGCGATCGCCGTCAAGGCTTATCCAGTCGCAGCGCTCAACGCGTTTTTAATCGCGGTGAATGTTGTAAAAACCGTCCAACTGTTCCGCGTTGAAAAAAACTATTGCCTGACGCAGTCCAAGGGAGCGGCTGGCCTGCCAAAATACCTTGTTCAAAAATACAACGATGACATTTTGAATTTCTTTCCCGACTTCAAGGGCTTGTCCGACGACGACGATGTTTTTATTTTGATGAACGGAGACGTGGCCACAGGAATAACGGCCGGAAAAATCGACGGTCAAAAAAATTTCTTTGTCGCGCTTGACTATACAACACCCGCCTACCGCGACAATTCCGCCGGCCTTTTCCTATTCAACGAAATCGGACGGCGCGGCTTTTGCAAAAAAGCGATTTTGGAAAGCAGTTCCAAAAACCACGAGGCCTACATGTACAAAATCGGATTCAAAAAAGTCAGCCGCGGAAAATACGTTTTGGACTTGGACAAAAACTAGTCCAAAAGATAATCCAAAAATTCTTTTGTATAGTCGCGCCCCTCGTACATAATTAAAGGCGGCTCAAACTTCAACTCTTTGGCGCGGTTTTTGCGCGCTTCCAGCAAAACCATTTCGGGCGCTTTGTCCGCGGCGGGATAGACCAGCCGCGCGCGGCAGGCCGTCAATTTACAGGCGGCAAAGGCCTCAAAAATTTCTTGCAAGCGGCGCGGCCTGTGAACCATAAAGAAGGAACCGTTTTCCTTAACCAAAAAGGCGGCCGCCGCCGCGACGTCTTTTAGTCCGCACATAATTTCGTGGCGCGCGATTCGCTTGGCTTCCGACTCGTTTTGGGTGGAGCCTTGGACTTTCATGTAAGGCGGGTTGCAAACGACAACGTCAAAGGATTGCGGCTGGAAGAGGTCGTCAACATGCCTGATGTCGCCATGAACAATTTGTATGTCGCCTTCCAAGCCGTTTTGCGCGACGCTTTTTTTTGCAAGGCGGACGGCGGCCTCTTGGATTTCGAGCCCTGTAAAACGGCAAGGGCCGGCAGTGTGGCTTGAGCGCAAGGCCAAAGATTTTTTTTGCATCAAAAGCGGAATGATTCCGTTCCCCGTTCCAAGGTCGATGACGCTTTGTCCTTTTTTAATTTTTGAAAAGGCGCACAAAAGCCGCGCGTCCGCTCCAAAGCAAAAGGCGGCGGGGTCTTGGAAAATTTTATAGCCGTTTGGCAAAAGGTCAAGCCGCGTCATCTAACGGCCGCCTGCGTTTTCCAAAGCGCGGCGTACTTTTTGCCAAGCGCTAAAAGCTCGTCGTGGCTTCCGCATTCGACGATGCCCTTTCCGTCGACGACGGCGATGCTGTCCGCGTTTTTTATTGTGGAAAGCCTGTGCGCGATTACAAGCGTGGTGCGGCCTTTTGAAAGCTCGTCAAAGGCTTTTTGGATTTTCATTTCGGTCGCGGAGTCAAGCGCGCTTGTCGCTTCGTCAAGAATCAGTATCGGCGGATTTTTTAGGAAGCAGCGAGCGATTGAGACTCGCTGTTTTTGTCCGCCAGAAAGCTTAAGGCCGCGCTCGCCCACAAGCGTGTCGTAGCCGTCGGGCATTTTTAGAATGTCGTCGTGGATTTCCGCTCTTTTTGCGGCAAGGATTATTTCGTCCTCGGTCGCGTTTGGGTTTCCGTAGGCGATGTTCTCGCGGACAGTTCCGGCGAACAAAAAAACGTCCTGCTGCACAAGGCCGATTTGCTTTCGCAAGCTTTGAAGCTTTATTTTCTTTATGTCGATTCCGTCAAGCAAAACGCTTCCGCTTGTGGCTTCGTAAAAGCGCGGAAGCAAATTGCAAATCGTAGTCTTTCCGCCGCCGCTTTCTCCGACAAGCGCGAAATGCTCTCCGGCCTTGATTTCCAAATTGACGTTTTCCAAGACGCTGACGTTTTTGTTGTAGGAAAAGCATACGTCTTTAAACGAAATGTTTCCGCGGGCGCTCAAAAGTTCCACCGCGTCTGGCTCTTCTTTTATCGAAGTGTCCATGCGCATGATTTCCAAAAAGCGCCTAAAGCCCGCCATGCCGGTAGTGTACTGTTCCACAAAGAAAATCAGCTTTCCAATCGGAGCGCTAAAGGCCGCCACAAAAAGATTGGCCGCGATCAAGTCAGGAAGCGTCATCTTTCCCTTCATTATAAAATAGCCGCCAAGCGCGATGACAAGGACAGAAAGAAGCGCGATTAAAAATTCAACGTTGGCGTGGAAGGTTGACATGGCCTTGTAAAAAACTTTTTTGCTTTCCTTGTAGCGCTCGTTGCTTTGCTTGAATTTTTGGATTTCCAAATCTTCCGCCGTAAAGCTCTGCGTCACCCTGATTCCTGTAAGCGAGTTTTCCAAGGCCGCGTTTATCGACGAAGTTTTTTCTTTTACAACGCGCGAAGAGTCGGAAAGGCGCCTGCGGTTGACCGCCGTGATGAAAATCGTCGCGAGCAAAAAGACAAAGACGACTATCGCAAGCTCCCAGCGAATTCTCAAAAGAAGGACAAAGCTTCCGACAAGAGTGAGGAGCGAAACCATCACGTCCTCAGGCCCATGGTGCGCAAGCTCGGTGATTTCAAAAAGGTCGCTTGTGGCGCGGCTCATAAGGTGGCCGGTGAGATGCGTGTCAAAAAACGAAAAGCTCTGCTCCTGAAGCTTTGCAAAGACGTCGCGCCTCATGTCGGTCTCAACCTTGACGCCAAAGTAGTGGCCCCAATAGTTTACGAACCAAACAAAGACCCAGCGCAAGACATACATTCCAAGGGCGGCGGCCATGAAGCAATAAAAAAGCTTAAAGGCGCCTTGCGGAATCAAGGTGTTTAAAAGATAGCGGGTCAAAATCGGAAAGCTTACGTTTATGGCCGCGATGAAAAAAGCGCAAACCATGTCCGCCGCGAAAATCGCGATGTGCGGCTTGTAGTAGCTGAAAAATATTTTTATCGATGAGTCGTTGTAGTTCATTCTGAACGATGATAAAGCAAATGGGATTTTTTTTCAACTAAAGGAACGGCATGCAAAGCAATATCGCGTCCTCTTTATTGACAAATTGGCCTCATCAATTTTTGAGAAAAATTCCCAAAAATTTTGAGTTACAAAGTTCAATACATAAAAAAGACAAAACAGTAAAATGCAAATACATAATATAAGGAGGCTCTTTAATATGGCTTACAAAACTTGTGATTGGTGCGGAAGAAGCTATAAACCGATGTTTTCAGCGGATAGAGACGCTGGAAACGCTTTTGCGGACGCAATGGGACTTGGAATCGGCATAAAAGCAATCGGAGGCATCGCAAGGCTTGCTGGAAAGCGCAACTTTTGCAGCAAAGCATGCAAATTGGCATATGAAAATTCTAAAAATGGAGGCGGATCTTCCAATCCAGAAAGCTCCGACGGAAATTCAAGCGTTCAAGAATCTGGCGGCGGAATGGGCGGATTGGGAAGCATGTTTGGCTCTGTCTTTTCTTCCGCTGGCGACGAAATGAAGTCTGTGCTGAATCAGAAAAAAGAAAACAAAGCGAAAACAGAAGAAATTATAAACCTTAAATTTGAAACTACAAGCGAAGGCTTGCAAAACCAGATTCAAAATCTTTTTACGCAAATTTCTTCACTGCCAAGATTTAAGACTCCGGATCAAAAAGCCTTATACAATGCGATCAAAGAAAAACTGGAATTTGGAATCATGAAGTTAAATTCAAGCGGAGCAAGCGCGGAAGCAGACTTCTTCCAAAAGAAATTTGACAAGTTAAAGTAACTCTTAAAAAGCCGGGTTAGATTTCTGAAACGCCCAAAATCTTCCCGGCTTCAACGATTTCAAGTCTGTCATGAATATTCATCTTTGCATAAATTGCCGTTCGCTGGTTTTCCACAGTTTTTATGGACTTTCCTAACTTAGCGGCAATATCAGCCGGATCAACTTTTTTTGAAAGCAGTTCAAAAATTTCGCGCTCTTTTTTTGAAAGCGTTTTATACTTTGCGAACAGTTCTGTCGTGCGGTCGGAACTGTCGGCCAGTCCGGTCCTATTTTAGCATAATTTGCCTTCATCACAGAAACAACTTCCGCGCAAAAATACTCCTTGCCTTGCGCGACCGTTCTTAAGGCTGTTGCAATTTCAGAAAGATCAGAAGTTTTTGAAATGAACCCTTGAATATTCATTTTCATAGCATTTTCAACAACCAGCGGCTCGCAAAACGCCGTGCAAACAAGAGTCCGTATGTCGCTCCGAATTTTCCGCAAACCCGCCAAAAGCGAAAGTCCGTTTTCGTTTCCAATCCGCAAGTCCAAAAGAAGAAGAGAACAGTCAGCGTTTTTTAGAAGCGCGGCTTCTGCCTCTTTGCCGCTGGAGGCCTGCAAAAACTCAAAATCCATGATTTGGTTTTGCAAGGCAAGAGAAAGACTTTCACGCAACATATTGTGGTCATCAATAAAAAGCACTTTCATTTTTCAGCCCCTATTTTTTTATCGGAATTATCAGTCTTACGCTTGCGCCGTTTTGATCAGATTTTACATTAAGTTTTCCGCCTAATGCCGCCGCCCTTTCTTCCATAATCTTCAATCCAGCGTGAGTTGCGGAATTTTGCGACTCTTCGCCCGCCATCTTTTCATCCGCCGTCTTATCCGCAAAACCGCAACCATTGTCGGTCACAGAAAAGATAAAATTGTCCGTCGTGTCAATCATCCTGATTTCTATTTCCGTCGCCCCGCTGTGTTTTGCCGCATTCCGCAACGCCTCCTGCAGAATTTTCAGCATCTCATACTTTGCGGCGTAAGAAAAACCGTCCGCAAACTCGCTCGCTTCATAAACATTAGGCTTAATTTTATAAGTCTCTTCAAAAACCTTCGCGCATTGTCTGACAATCGTCTTAAAATCGAAAGACAAATCAAGCCTCGAAAGTCCCAAAAGTTCGCGGGCCTCTTTAACAGCCTCATCCGCAATCAAAAGCGCCCTGCCGCTTTCGTTTTGCGAGAGGCAGATTCTTAAAACTGAAAGCGACTGAATGATTCCGTCATGTAAATCTCGCGAAAATTCTTTTTGAGTTTCATCGCGAGCCTTGATTATTTGAATCTGGTTTTTCTGCCTGCTTAATTTTACATGCATTATAAAACCTGAAATCGCCGCAAGCAAAAATGACGCGTACAAAACTGAATCAAATCCCTTGTTTATGAATCTTTCTTGCGCATGAATTTCTTGTATTTCCTCATGCCGCGCATCCATCACAGCCTTTTCGTACAACCTAGAGAATTTATCGTCCGCATTTTTTTTGAACGCAAACGACACGCACAATACAAAAAAAGAAATCATCAAATATATATATTCAGGCTTGATTTTTAATCTGGGCGTCTCCGCTGGCAAACGGCGGTCGGACGTTCTTACGAACAAGTACATCCCGTATGCGATAAAAGACGCGATCGCCTTGTCAACAAGGTTTAGCAAAAAACCGCCCGTAAGGTTTGCCGCAATAACATTTTTCGTGACAAAGAAAATTCCCTGCTCAATCGCAGTAAGGTTGTAATGATAGTAAGCCGCAAAAAGCGAGCCAAAAAAGCCATTGGTGCACGCGCTTAAAATTCCTGCAAGCATAAAAAAGTCAAGCGAAAGTTTTTCTTCGTCTCTCTTTCGCGCAAGCTTAAAAACCGCCCAAGAGCCAACAGCCGTCATCAACTGGCAAAGCATAAAAATCAACTTGAGCCGTCCAAGCAAAAAAAGCGAGCCGTTTGTAAGAATCGCGACCACAATCGACGGCGCAAGTCCGCCAAGCGCCGCAATTGCAATAGTTGCAAAACTGTCCATATAAAGCGGGAAATGCGTTTCGCCGGCCGCAATGGAAGCAATGACATTCAGCGTCGCGCAAAGCAAACTCAACAAGGTTAGAAAAAGAAGATTTTTTGTCGGTTTATATTTTTTGTTCATCAACTTATAAGAAAAGCCAAGGTCTTTTTAGGATATTACATCAAATAGGAATTTTTTTCAACTAAAGGGAAGGAAGAATATTTGTCAAGCGCATTCTTTGCCAAGCGCCGCAATTCCGCTAGCAAAAACCGCCGCGCTTTGTTAAAATAGCAGAATGATGTTTATTACAAAAAAAGAACGCAAAGCAAAAAAACTCGCAGGCCTAGCCCTCGCGCTTGCGGCGGCATTGATGTTCGCGCAAACGCAAAACTCATTCGCGCAAAAAGCGACAAGCAAAGAGCCGCTTTTTAAGATAGAAGAAAGCGCGCTCCCTGAGGACGCGCAGTGGCAGGCGGAACTTTCGTTTCCCGACCGATTTGGCGAAGTTGAGGACACGCTCGCGCCCAACAGCTTGTACGCCTTTGATTTTTTTGAAGGCCAGGGCTATCTTTTTGTCCAAGTCGGAAGGGACGTCGCGGCCTTTTCGCTTTTTGTAAACCAAGAGCGCGTTGACACTTCCGCGCTTGTCGGCGGCCGCTCATACAAGATTGACATTTCAAAAATCGCGCGCAACGGAAAAAACATTTTGCAAGCGGCTGACATTCGCGCGAGGGCCGCCGCTTCTCGGTCAGTGAGCAATCCTGGTTCTGGCGATGTTTCTTCGTCAGTGAGCGATTCCGGCAAGGTCAAGGTTTACGTTCCCTACCCTGTGTTGCTGGAAGAAGTCGGCGGGCAAAGCGCGATAGACCCCGACGCGCTCGATCTTGTCTCACAAATCATCCAGTCCGACATAGAGCACGGCTTTCCTTGCGCGCAGCTTGCCGTGGCAAAAAACGGACGCATTCTTTACAAAAATTCTTGGGGCTTCATAAATTCCTACGACACGGACGGAAATCCGCTCCCGCAAAACGAGCGCGAAAAAATCACGGACGACACGATGTTCGACATCGCCTCCTGCACAAAAGCGCTCGCCGCCAACATGGCAATAGAATTTTTGGTCTCGCAAAATAAACTTTCACTCGACACAAAAATCGCCGACGTTCTTGGCGACGACTTTTTCAAAAAAACAATCAACATAAAATACAAAAACGGTAGCGGCGCCTCGCTCGGCCAAAACAAAAAATGGAAGGCCGCCCTCACAGTGCGCGACGTGGCCTGCCACACGGCGGGCTTTCCGGCGGGCCCCGCCTACTACAACAAAAACTTCAACTCAACGACGCAAGGCCGCGAAAAAGAAAACCAAACTCCAAAGAACAAGCTTTACGCGGGATGCGGCGCCGACCAAGAGACGCGCGAAAAAACCTTTGAGGCCATTTGCAAGACGCCGCTTCTTTACGAGCCGGGAAAGCGCGTTTTGTATTCCGACGCCGACTACATGATTTTGGGCTTTGTGGTGGAACAGATTACAGGCGAAAAGCTTGACGACTTTTGCAAAAAAAATTTTTGGGAGCCGCTGGGATTAAAGCGAACGGCTTTCAATCCGCTCCAAAACGGATTTTCAAAAAGCGACTGCGCGGCCACCGAGCTTCGCGGAAACACTCGCGGCGGAACCTTGCTTGACTTTGCCGGTCGGAGCGACACAATCCAAGGAGAAGTCCATGACGAGACGGCCTACTATTCAATGGCGGGCGTGTCAGGCCACGCGGGGCTTTTCACCACGGCAAGCGACGCGCTAAAACTTTTGTCAACTCTTTTTTACGGCGGCTACGGCCAGAACAAATTTTTTGACAAGGACGTTTTGGACACCTTCTTTTCGCCGCAAGACAGGGACCGCGCCAACTGGGCAATCGGCTGGTACCATCAAGGCGACGACCGCCGCTCGTGGAACTTTAGCCAAAGCGCGAGCCGCGCCACAGTCGGCCACAACGGCTGGACAGGAACGCTTGTCATGCTTGACCCGGAAGAAAAGCTCGCTCTCGCCTACTTTACCAGCAAGCGCAACACGCCCTACCGAGAAGAGAACGCCTACGAATTTGAAGGCTCGTATTTTACTGCGGCGGCTCCCGGGTTTCTTCCGGCCCTGCTTTACGAGGGAATTGGGAACGGAAGCGACAAAAAAAGCGCCAGGCTTTCGCTTTTGGCCGACATGGTCCGCGACAAGTTCCGTCTTGTGGAAGCGGAACGGCTTAAAAGCGGAGAGCCTGTGACGAACAACGCGCATCCAATTGTCCGCGCCGCCTACTCAATTTTGGAAGTCTTTGTCCGCCGCGCCAAAACCGACGGCTCCAACCAAGCCGCGCGCTTGGCCAAAGAGGCGGCGGCGCTTCTTGACCCAACGCGCGACGCTGACGAAATTGAAAAGATTAAGGAAATGCTAAAATGATTTTTAAGCGGAACATTTGCAAGACCATAATTTGCGCCGCGCTTTTGGCGCTCTCTTGCGCTTCACTCTTCGCGCAAGAAAAAGTCATTGTCGGAGCCGCGCGCTTTGACAAATACAAAAAGCTTTTAAAAAACAAGCGCGTCGCTCTTGCAGCAAACGCAACCTCGATTATCGTTGACGCGGACGGCGGCGCAGTCCACGACTTGGACTTTTTGCTTTCAAAAAAAATCAACGTGGTCAAAGTCTTCGCGCCCGAGCACGGCTTTAGGGGAAAGGGCGAGGCCGGTGAGACAATCGCCAACGACGTTGACCCAAAAACCGGCGTTCCGATTTATTCGATTTACGGAAAAAGCCTGAGGCCCTCGCCCGAGCTTTTGGCGGACGTTGACGTTTTTGTCTACGACATACAGGACGTGGGCGCTCGCTTTTACACATACATAAGCGCGATGCATTACATCATGGAAGCATGCGCGCAAAACGACATTCCGCTTGTGATTTTTGACAGGCCAAACCCCAACATCGACTGCGTGGCGGGCCCAATCCGCGACGAGCGCTACAAGTCTTACGTAAGCCTTGACCCGATTCCTGCAATCTACGGAATGACGGCGGGCGAGCTTGCGCGCATGATTAACGGACAGGAATGGCTTGAAGGCGGAGCGAAATGCAAGCTGACTGTGATTCCCGTAAAAAACTACACGCGGACCACGCGCTATGTTCTTCCCGTCCCGCCGTCGCCAAATTTGCCAAGCCATCGCGCGGTCCGCTTTTACCCCTTTTTGTGCTTGTTCGAGGCGACGGTCGTGAGCGAAGGCCGCGGAACGGAAGAGCCCTTTAGCGCAATCGGATATCCCGACGAGTCCTTTGGCCAATATGTTTTCACTCCGCGAGACATCCCCGGAATGGCGACAAATCCCAAGCACGAAGGAAAGCCTTGCTACGGACTCGACTTGACGGGCGAGCCGCTTTACGCTGACGGTGGCATTTTCACGCTAAGACACTTCATCGCCTTTGCAAAGAAATTCGGCGGCGCCAAAAACATGGTTGACCAAAAGGCCGGGCTCGCGCGGCTTTGGGGCAACGACAAGCTTATCGAGCAAATCGACGGCGGCATGAGCGAAGAGGAAATTCGCGAAACCTGGCTTCCAGACGTAGAAAAATTCTTGCGCGACCGAAAGCCCTATTTGCTTTACAAGTAAGCGCGAGGCCGGCATCTTGGGCTTGCCGGCAATTTCCGCGCTAGAACTTTATCGTAAGAACGTTCATGCCAAAAATGCTTTGCCATTCAACGCTCTTGGCAAGGCCGGTGACGATTTTTAGGCCGACGTTTTTTGTCAAGTCGTTTTTGTCGGAAGTCTTGACTCTTTCCAACGGATCAAAAGAGACGCAGTCGTCGCGCGCGCGAAGAATCACGGAATCATCCTTGTGAACGACCCTTATTTCCAAAGAGTGTTTTTTATTGTCCTTGTTAAAGCCGTGCGCGATTACGTTTCCGGCCATCTCTTCCATGGACAAGCCGGCCAAAAAAGCGCGGCGACTGTCTATGCCGCGCTCAAGGCAAAAGTCCTGCGTCTGCTTGGAAACTGTGACGACGTCCTCCATCGACTTTACGCTCATGTCCAAACGCTCGCTTTCAGGAACGCCAAAGGCGTCCGGCATTACCATAAGGTCCTCTACGCTTTTTAGAACTCGCCTGTTGCAGAAAATCGCGTAAGTCACCAAGAACACAAGCACAAACACTCCATTCAAAATGTTCGCGATGTAGACGCTGCTCATTCCAAAAGCGGGAATCAGCAAAGCGGTAAAGCCCGCCACAAAAACGACTCCGTCCAAAATCGACGCCGCGTGCACAAGAAAAGTTTTTCCGGACGCTTGGCCGTAACAAACAAAGTGCTGCAAAATCGACCCCGGAGCCAATGTCAAGGGCAAAAGCCTAAAGCCCCAAACCGTCATCATGTACACTTCGGAATTGACGTCTTTATAGAACAGGTAGGCCAAGTCTTTTGCGAAAATGATTATGACGACGCCGAGCAAAAGGTTTACCAAACAGAATTTCTTGAACATTACGCGCATGACGTCGCCCACGGTCATTCGGTCTTCGTCGCCAAGGCCGACGCTCATAACCATTCGAGAGACGGCCACCATTCCCGCGGGAACGCACCAAACCAAAGTCATAAGGCTGTTGGCCGCGCAAAAAGCCGAAAGCCCCGCCGCTCCGACAAAAGCCGTAAGCAAATAGTTCACGACCAAACCGCGAACCGTTTGATAGCCGTTTGACAAAGCGCCTGGATATCCCACCTTAAGGATTTGAAGCAAATCTTTCGCGCCAACTCCTTTAAGCGAAAATTTAAATTGGCTGTCTTTTGTCATAAAGGCTTGCGCTTGCGCGAAAAAGTAAAACCACGCTCCAAGCGAAGTTGCCAGCGAAAGGCCCCAAACTCCCATCCTGTATTTTTTAACGAACAAGTAGTTCAGCGCCAAGTTTACGGCGACATACAAAACGCTGGAAAAGAAATTTCTTTTCATTCTGTTTTCCAAGGAAAGAAAAGAGGAGAATTGGTTTCCCAGCAAGAACGGAATCACGCCGATGGCCTGCCCAAGCAAATAAATGGAAAAGTCCGGCTGCAAATCAGGCTCCCGCGCGATGAAACCGACAAGGCCAAAACGGCCCAAAACAAAAAGAGCCGCCGAAAAAACCGCGCCGATCAAAAAGGTCGCCGTCAAGTCAAGCGAAAAGATTCCGCGCATTTTGCTGATTTCGTTCCTGCCCATCATTTGGCCGCACAAAATCGTAGAGCCGCTTACAAGCGTCAAATTGAGCGACCCCAAAAGCATTAGGATCGGAGCGTAAAGGCCCACGGCGCTCATCGCCTTTATGTCAATGCAATTGCTGGCAAAGAGGCTGGAAACGATTCCGTTCAATACGACAATGGCGCAAAGCAAAACTTGCACCGGCAAAAGCTTGAACATCAACTTTGCGATTGTCTTTTCGTTTGCGATCGCGGCTTGGCTTCTTTTTCCCATAACAGCTCCTTTGTTGCCTTACCATTTTAGCGCGCTTTTAAAAAAAATCCAGCGAAATTTATCGCTGGATTTTGGGCCATACGCCTTGCGGCGTTTGTCCTAATGGAAGTGATTTAAAATATTTTTGCCCGCATTCGCGGGCAAAAATTGGGCCATCTAAGATTTGAACCCAATCTATATAATTAACTGCGAATATTTACGCTTATCAGGGATATATTACTGGCTTTTTTTGATTTTATCAAGGGTTTTTAGCGTTATTTAGACGCTTTACTTTTTAATTTACATTTTGAAGGGCAAAAAACTTAACATTTTGCTTAACATTTTTCTTCGTTTAATCTCCTATACAATATACAAAATCAAATAAAAAATATCAACAACTATTTCATCAAAAAAAATTATATAATTGTCGAGAGCCTCCTTGACAAACTTTACCGTTTAAGGGATTATTGCACAGAAGGGTGCTAATATAAAAATATATTTTAGTTTTAAAATATTGAACTTTTTGTAATACATTTGAGTATTGTTTTTGAAACAAAGGAGTAAATTATTTTTTATCATCTATGCTTCTACTGAAAAAAACGCAAAAAGACTATAAAAGAAACTTAAGATATTATAAAATGGTGGGCAAACCTTTGTTTCAGTGGCATCACTTGAGTGGAAAAACAAGCTATGTGTTGCAATGCTATGGATTGTTGCACGACGTGAATAGGATGATAAAAAGAATTGTGTAGGAATGCCCTCATTCTATGGATATTTGGGATATTACCCCATTTTTTTTTCGATAGCACCAATAAACACCCTGCCAATACGTTAATCGAACAGCTAGACTTCTGCAAAAAGGAAATTAATTATATGAAAAATAAAGTTTTTTATGGAGAATATTCATTAAATCAATGGATTAACTTATTGCTAACTGGAAATATTATTTTACCCAAATATCAGCTCAGTTTTGTTTGGGATAAACAAAATGTTATCAAATTAATTGAATCAATTGCCGATGATCATTTTATTCCTTCCGTTACAATAGGATCTTATGAAAATCAGAATCTTATTATTGATGGACAACAAAAAATCGCCGACTGTCTTTCAAGCATGGATTCATTAATCCAAACCCAACAAAATGTAGTAACCACCTGGCAGCAACGCAAAAAAGCCCTGCTGCAGCAGATGTTTATATAAAGAGGAAGATTTATGAGAAAAAGTTTTGCTGATATTTTACAAAATGCTCAATTTGATGTGACAACTGAGTTTGATAGATTAAAAACTTTGTTTTACAAGCAAACTATAAGATATCGTCCTCAGAATTCTATAAATACTAAAATTATTACTTTGCATGATATTATTAATTCTTGGTTTACATTAGTTTCTTTCAGAAATAATGCATTGTCTTTAGATGATTTTGACAGTGCAAATGATTTTACTTTTTCGCAATACCATTCATCCGTAGACATAGATTATTTTGTTACATTTTGCGAATATCTAGAAAATATTATTTTAGATATACAAAAAAAACTTCCTTCTGATTTCTCGGGAGTGTGTAATCTCATAGTTCAACAAATACATAATTCAATTGAAAAAATATGCTATATGGAATTAAAGAAAGATGATTTAATTTCATATGTTCCTAAAAATGCTACAGCAATTACTGCTGCTGAAATTATTGAAGATGATGATTTATCCTATAATACTATATTTTATAATCACCATTCTCTTTCTGGAGATATCGAAGGTAAAAAAGAAATATTACTAAAGTTTGCAAATCTTTATGAAAGCAGAAAAGCAGAAGCTAAAGGAGTTTGCGATAAGTTATCTGAAAACTTAAGATACGCATTTAATAATTTTAATATTCGTCATAACAATATAGATCCAGCTAGTAAATCATATCAAGAGTTCTTTGCAAAACTATCAGAGCCTGCAAAAGAAGAATTATACGATGATACTTATCAGTTGTGCCTGGAATTCTTTATTGCTTTGGATAATAAGGATAAAATCAAGAAATTTGAAGATATGAGAAAACACTGATGGAAAGACTCGAAGAATTATATAAATTTATAAACGCGCTTCATTCCTCTGGAAATTACTCTATTTTCGATAATATTCCAGAATCTGAATTAAAAAGTGAAAAAGAAAGAAATATTCTGACAGGAATAGCGTATAAGAATTTAAAGAAAACTGGACGTTTTAAATGCCTTTGTCCAGGATGTAACAATTATCCCATTTCATCTCATTCCATACAGAAAGCACTGTTAAAAAAGATAGCAGACAATAACCAACTCATTAATCTAAAAATAGAAGCAGAACTTAAGCTGAATGGGAAAATTACTTGTATCGATAGGCCTGTGTATGTTGATGATGCAAGTGCATTTGAAGGATATTGTAATCCACATGATACACAAGTTTTTTTGCCTATAGAATCAAAACAAATTATAGAAACTGATGATGAACAACTTTTTCTCTTACTATATCGTTCCATAGTGAGAGAATATTTTGAAAATAGAAAGAGTTATAAAATTCAGCAAAATATGACAGCTTCTATGTTTAAAAATCAAGATGAAGAATTACTTCAAGCTTTCACTGTTATCGAGCAATATAAATCATTCTGTGAATTCTTTCGTATTGAAAAACTAAAAGAAGCCTTTGATGTTTTATATGAAAATAAAATATTTGAAACACCTTTTGAAGTTATACATTTAAAAATAAATGAGTTTATTCCTGCACTTGTTAATACATTTTTCTGTGTTCAAGGAGCATATGAAGATATTTTATATCAGCAAGATATAACCAAGGATTATCCTTATTTTTGCTCGTTACAAATATTACCTTCAGAACAAAATAAATTGGATTTATATTTCTTTTATCTTAAAGAACAGGAGAAAGAATTACATGCATTTATTAATCGCTTTCAAAATCCTGAAACTAATGAATTTAAGATCTTTTTATCAGATACAATATTAAGAAATTCAGATAATTTTTTTATATCACCAAATTATTGGAATAATTATTCCACTCAATCTAAAAGAGATAAAATTAAAAACTTCTTTTACAGAACAATACTGGATAGAAGTTATGATTTATCAACAAATATAAATTTATGGGAAAAGGATTAATAAAATGATAGAAGATTTAATAAAGTATAATAAGGATGCTGATTCAAAACAAATTGCAGATACCGTAATATATAAATATTTATTCGAAAAACAGAATACACATTATTGCTCTAGTTTTAAAAGAATTGAGAGTGATATAGCAAGTATTCTTACTCGTATTCCTGCAATGTTCTCAAATTATACTAATCATGACATTACTCATTCCTTAAGAATTGCAGATTATATGGTTTCATTACTTCCAGGTCATATCGAAGAATATTCACATACTGAATTAGCGATAATGTTAATTTCTGCTATTTTTCATGATGTCGGTATGAGTGTTTCAGAAACAGAAGCTGCTCTTGATATCAGTAAACAAGATGAAATACGAAAAACTCATCATATTCGGTCAGAAAAATTTGTTCTTGAGAAAGCTTCTATTGATTACTTCAAAATTAATACAAGTAATGATGTAAATTTTAAAAAAATTGTTTCACTTATTGTACGAGCTCATGGAGAAGATGGTAGTTGGATTGAAAGTAATTTACAAACCGATGAAGAATACGGCTCTGAAAGAGTAAATCCTCTTTTTATTGCCTGCTTGTTAAGGCTTAGTGATTATTTAGATTTTGACTCTAGACGAACACCTTTGTGTTTGTTTAATTATTTAAAACTAGAGTCCGTTAGTTATGAAGAATGGAGAAAACATTTTCCAATAACAAATTTTATAAAAATAAATAATGAAAGGCAAATTTATTTTTACGGTCATTGTGATGAACCAGAAGTTTATCATCAAATTTCTAAATACTTTGAAGATATAGAACAAGAAATCAAACTCGCAAAAATACTGTTGTTTGAAGGTGATAAAAAATATACGCTAGATATTTTAAATTTTGTTTTAGATAAAATAAACCACAATAATTTCTCTTCTGTAAATCTACAATTTAATATGGATTATGCTGCTATAACAAATCTACTTATGGGAGAAAACTTATATTCTGATAAAACTGTTGTAATAAGAGAATTGTTGCAAAACTCAATTGATGCATGTTTAGTAAAACAAGAATTATGTAAAAAGAAGTCTATAACCTATAGCCCTGAAATTAAAATTCTAATAGATTCAAATAAACTTTCGATTTGTGATAATGGAATTGGAATGACTAAAAAGGTAATAGAAAATTACTTTTTGTGTATTGGCAAATCATATTATACATCAGAAGCATTTAAAAATATTGGTGCAAGTTTTAATCCTATAAGCCATTATGGAATTGGATTTTTGTCTTGCTTTTTATTAACAAATACAATAAACGTGCATACAGTTCCTTTTGAAGATATAAATCTTTCATACGATTTTAGTATTAATAAAGATGATCGAAATGTTGAAATTAAAACCTTTGATGAGAAGAACTCTGAATCAGGAACTTCTATAGCATTTGTAAATAATTATTCTGATGAAATCTTTTCTTCTACTAAATCTATTGTTCAATATATTACTGAGTTGTTTTTTAATATTCCCATTCCTATAAATATTTATGAAGGAAAAAAGCTTGTAGAAACAATTCCGATTAGAAATATTGACATGACAAATCGTATAGATATTTCTAAATGCCTTAATAATGTTCAATGCAGTTTTAAAACTATAGCGCGAAAAGAATCTTGTCGAATTATTGAAAAGTTATGTCCTTTTTCACTGCGGAATAATTATATTTATGATCCAGAACATCTACCTGATATTATTTTAGATGATGAAGATTTATATAATTACCAACAAAATACGCATGAGAGTTATGACATTAGGCATTTTATATTACCAAATGATAGAATACAAATCTTAAAGATTTATCCTTTGGAGTCTGATGCTGAAGATTACTATGATAATTATTTTGAATATAACGATGATGCTCAAGAGGCTTATGACAAAACCTTAGAGAAATATCCGGAAGAGTCAATAAATATTTTATTAGAAGATTCTGAATTATTAAATGAGTTTGAAGAATACGAAAAGATAGATTTGTCCTATATTGCAGGGACAGCTCAATATAAAAAATTTGTTTCATTGATAGGTGATTTGCTAAAAAAATTAAATTATGATGTTGATTCATTTATGTGTGATATAGAGCTAATGCCTGTTTTTTACAATGAAGATTTTTATACTTATATGGTTATTGATAGACAAATAAAATCCATGGAAAAAAACGCATTGGCATTTCATAATATTCGTGTTGGTCAATATCGAATTTTAGTTCCTAGTTTGCTAGATTCTTTCATGCCTTTTCACTGGTATATCAATGTAAATACAAACAATGTTTTTCCAAGTATTTCTAGAGATAGTATTTCTTCAAAAATTAGTGCAGAATTAGGCTATGCAATTGGCTATGCATATAATAAATATCTTTGTGACCTGCAAACTGATATCTCGAAGAAAGAGTTTATTAATCAATTTATAAAAAAATTCTATCCTGAGATTGATACCAATATTTTCATCAAAAAGTAATACAATTAATAAAAGAAATCAGTGCGTGACATTACATCACGCACTGAAAATATCTTCCCCCGATTATCAGTAATAATCATCAAACACCGGGCCGCCAGTCCATTCTTTGCCCTGAAGAGCTGTATAATAATTATCTGCACTTTTTTCTTCAAAACAGGTTTTGTATAAAAAATGAACATATAACCCGTTTTCATAAGAAATTGTACGTATTCGTCAATTCTAACCTCGTAGACAAATCTGCCTAATCAGATTACAATGGTTTCCGATGTGAAAAATTGAAAGCAATACTGACCAAACCGGAAAAGGAAAGACTTTTAGAACAATTTGAAAAGTCCGGAAAAACACACGCACAGTTTGTAGAAGAGAATGGGCTGAACGTAAATATAATTTATAACTAATAATGATACAAAAAATTATAATAAAAAGTGATAAATTATACTAGATGAAATTTGAATGAAATCTTTACACCTGTCTACTCAGTCATACGAAAGTTTCGGACAGTTTTCGCAAACTTTTCCGCTGGGGTTCTGCAAATTCCATTCTGAAAGCGGAATCGGCGGCTCGCTGAATCCGCAGCAAGGATAGACTGTCATATTCCATAAATTGACTTGGCGAAATATGTATGTCTTTCGCATACAGTCTGCAAGATTTCCTTTTTTCGGCGATGGGCGAACAATTCCGCGTTCCGCCAGCGCCGCGTTCAATTCGGCTAGGTCAACATCGGAAAGCGAAGGCCCTTTGTCCGCGCCGGAATAAGAAGGAATGTGGCAAGTCCGCCGCAATCTTCCGGCTTTGACAGATTTTATGATTTCGGGCAAGTCCCGCTTGTTCGCCACCCCGCCGCCGGAAGCGCCGCGATCACCGAAGTGACGTTGCACGCTCCGTAAGGCTTGAGCCTGTTGTTCCGCTGAGTGTAATAAGGCTTGTCTTTGGAATTGTTCACTTTTTGCATTCCGCCACCCTCCGCGAGTCAGTGTAGCGGAACAAAAAAAATCCCCAGCCACCGCTGGGGGAAAAGGGATTAGATTAAGCATTATACAATTCTAACTTACATTGTGATATGGATTGTTTTGTTAGATAATATTTTTCAGAACACTGTTTTATAAACGAATCAGAAATTACATTGCCAGTAGATAAATTATCACCTGATGCGATAAAGCTAAAATCAAATCTTATTTTTATCAAACGGCCTATAGGTTTATTCATATTTGTTCTTTCTATACACAGATTTTTTAAAATAGCAATTTCTCTGTCTATATTCTTCAAAACGATAAGAACATAATTTCGAAAATTCTCTGTTACCTCACAATTACGGTGTCTCATAAATTCATGCATCAAGTGAGAATAATCGTCCCGTATATCTTTTAAGGATTCTTCAATTATTTCATTTTTCTTGCTCTCCCTTGAAAATGAAACAGAAATTAAATAAGTTAGTCCGAAACCGATTATTACGGAAGTGAGCAATGACATTATATCTATAACGGAAAAATTAAATAAGGCACAATTTAGGCGGCCAATGTTAAAAACAATGAATAATGTACCAGCTGCCAAAACAAGAAAAAGAAGTCCAAGTACGATTTTAAAACTTTTTCTCATTATTCCGCTCGTTCTTGCTTTATATATGAAATAAGATCGTCTATAAATAACGGATTGTCTTCACAGATGAATCTTAAGGATTTTAGAACATCATCTTGTTTATAAAGTCTTGCGATTCCTCCAAAAGCCTCTTCGAAAAAAGACGAAGGATAGCCATTAAGACCATTCAAATCAATCTCTAGAATGTCACCTTCCGCTTTTTCCTTAAAAAAAGGTTCAAGGACTTTTTCTCTGAAATCTTCTCCTGAATACTCGCCTTGCTTTTTATATCGAGCTCCTGGATTTTTTGAATATTCATTTGCTATGGAATATTTTTTTGTCATAACCGCCTCCTATGCAAATTCCCACGCAATCATTGTGCCTGTAAAGAAATTGCTCAATTCTTTTGTATCGTCTTTCACAGAATAATAACCGTTATTTGAAATTATGACAAGATTCTGGATAAAACCATCCTCATTGTATTTCCTAATTTGAGGCAAACCTTTATTTCGAGTTTTAGTTTTGCTGCCAGACATTTGGTAAATTCCTGCCGCCGCTTTTTTTATTAATTCTGAATCGGATGAATAGTCAAACCATTTTCTTTTTACTGTAGAGGGAATTCCTACTCCATTATCGACAAACGCAAAGAGAACCTTATCTGTTTTTTTATCATGAAGAGCCATAGTCCACCAATGCTTATCGCCCATCTCATTTCCGGCATATTCATTTGTGTTTGACATGCATTCAATTAAAATGCTGTATATAGCTTTTAATTTTGCATCATCAATGTAATGAACATGTTTTTTTAGATATTCCTGTATATTTGCAGCTTCATCGCCGCTTACCTTTTTTCCTGTTTTTATTTTCAGTATTGTTGATGCTTGCGGCAACTGAAATTTATTAAAATCACTTTTTACAAATTCATAAAATCCAGATTTAGTAAAAATTTCGTGCGCGCTCGCATCAATAGGCGCGTTGCCTCTAAATATAACATTTTTATACTTTGCCTCTTGCAACAAAACAAGAAGATACAAAATTGCATCGGGAGTTATAGTTTTTACAGCGGAAAGATTAACAAAAACATATTTACGTTTTTTTATCAAAGATAATATTTTTTTAAAAAATTCGATAGTTGAATCAGAATTAAAAACAATGCTAAAAACTTCCGGAGCTTTTATTCTATCTATTTTGCGTGCACGAGATTTTCCTGAAACAACTTCACAAGAATGTCGCCGCTTCTTTAGTTTTGAACGCCGTTTCATAGCTCTTGTTGAGCGGCGCTCATTAAATCTTTTAAATTTTTCTTTTTTGCTACAATTTTTCATTTTCCGATTTCGGCGAAGAATTCTCACTTTTTATTATAAGGAATTCCCGCCCTCAGCGCAAGCCCCGCGCCTGGGGCGGCGGGTCCCCCCTTACATCCCCAGCCGCGAGACCACGCCGCGGACCAAGTACAAGGCGCGCAAGTCCTTCTTGTCCACGTTGGTGTCGCCCGCGTAGTCGGGGTTGATGGAGCGCAGGATGATGTATTCCTCGGTCTTGCCTGGGTGGACGGTCTTGACCACCCGCCAAGCGTCGGTGATGACAAGGTAAATCTCGCCCCACAGAATCCGCTCGCAGTCAACCGCCTTGCTCACGGCTATAACGTCGCCGCTGGAAATTTTGGGCTCCATGCTTGAGCCGTAGACGGGGAAGCAGGCGACGCAGTCCTCAAAGCCGGGAATGGAAAGGATTCCTGCCGGCTTCTCGTCCTTCAAGTCAAGGCTTTCGGCGATGTGTGCCATCACGTCGATGTCGTAGAACGGAATTCCTGCCTCGCCGCCGCCGCTCACCAGCTCCGCAGGAATCCTTTGGGCGGACGGAGCGTCGCTTTGGAACATTTCGCCTTCGCCAGTTAGAAGCCAGTTTGCATTGATTCCAATTTTTTTAACAAGAGATTTCATTAATGCTTTTGGCATATCTCTTGAACCATTTTCCACGCTTGCAATCGTAGCTGTTGACACTTCAAGCTGATTTGCAAACTCTTGCTGCGTCAAACCCTTGTTTTTTCGAATTAATATAGTGAATAAAATAGTGTCCTAATTCATGAGCAATAGTAAAATTATCTCTTAAAGGGGATGTAAATGGGGGTAAATTAATAACAAAAGAACCGTCTTCATTGACAACAAGACTGCCTCCATTAATTTCATATTCATTTGGCTCTTTCACAACCTTTATACTACCACCAATGTAGGCAACCAACTTATAAAGAAATAATGAAACATTCTTTTCTTCAACAATAACTTTTGCAGCAGCAGTTTTTAATAAAGAGGCATACTCTTCAATGGATATTAATTGTTCTTTCATATAGATATATTAACATAAGTATATAATTGCAAGAAAAAAAACTTACAAAACTCATTAATTATACTACTATTCTTAATTTTTTGCAACTAATTTCTTCATATAGGTATAGAAAATAAAGCTTATTTTTCACGTAAATATGATTCCTCTGTTTAGAAAATCTGCCGAGTACCCAAACCAATCTAAAATCTCATACATCTTCCAGCTCATGACTAGGAAGAACGAAATTTCTTCGGCGGATTGAATTTTCTCAATTTTTTTCCCTCCCACTATGGAAAAAAACAATTTTTTGGTGTAGAATTATGCAAAAGGAGGAACGAACAGAGGCAAGCAACATCAATGGCGATTTGTATGCCTACGCGGGAAACAACCCTGTCAAGTATACAGACCCGGATGGAAGGGAAAACGGAACTCCCTATTCCTTAAAACTTGGCATTCCGTATGATGCCGAAAAGAAATTG